>Ga0268299_1002162_pt1 | contig 25750 bp, 25 predicted proteins | sample NOBtaG_FD_193484 | JGI IMG/M metagenome (GOLD analysis project Ga0268299, IMG submission 193484) | Activated sludge microbial communities from bioreactor in Nijmegen, Gelderland, Netherland - NOB reactor | ecosystem: Engineered > Bioreactor > Aerobic > Activated sludge | place: Netherlands...
CCTCCGTCCCGCGCCACGCGTGACGATGTGCCGTCGTTCTGTTTTGGAGAGTCGGTAGCTCAGCTGGTAGAGCATCGCCCTTTTAAGGCGAGGGTCCTGGGTTCGAATCCCAGCCGACTCACCATATAAATCAATAGCTTCTGCAGTTCCGCCCACCCCCGCCTTCGTCTCATAGGACAATCCATAGGACAACGGATAGGCTTTTTCGAGTCCTTCCACGGCAGATCGCAGCTTTCGATCCCACTCCGGCCCCCCATGTGAATAGTTCGCCGTCATGCCGGGCATGCGGTGGCCAAGGAGTGCCTGACGAACTTCGTAATCCACACCGATGCGCTGAAGTCTCGTCGCGAACGTATGCCGTAGGTCGTGAAAGTGCAGATCGTGAATCCCGACCCGCCGACAGGTTTCACTCCAATACTCTTTAAAGGCACGCTGATGAGTCCAACGGCGGAAGACCCGACCATCGGCAAGAGACGGGACCTCAGCGCCTAAGGCAAGGATGGCCGTGCGGTTCAAGGGCACTTCTTGCGGGGTGCCCTTGATACGGCTTGCGGCGGGCGGCAAACACAGCCAATATCCATCCTCTCGCTTCTTCACCCACGAACGCTCGATCTCCAGAATCTTCCCTTCTCGCAGGCCCACCGAGGCGGCCACCTGAATAATACGCCAGAGCTCTTGCCGGCATTCGAGTTTGGTCGGATCGTTCTCTCGCATCTTGCTAATGAGAGAGAGTTCTCCTGGCTCTGCGATTCTGGTTCGTTTTTCTGCATCGGGCAGTTCGACATGCTTCAGCGGGTTTCTGTCCAATTTTTCGTAGCGGACGGCCACATTGAGAACCCGGTTGAGAACTTGCCATTCACGCCGGATGGTGCCGGCCGTCGCCCCTTCGTCGAGCCGGGCCTTCACATAGCGGAGCCCATCTTCTGGTCGAAGCGAAGCCAGCGGCTGATGTCCAAAGCGATGACTGCAGGATAAGTCGTTTCTGACGCAGGCATGGCAGGACAGGATGTGATTCTCAAGAATTCCTTTTGGCCGCGTGCGATCGATCCGTTTTTTGACTTCGAAGGCCTGCCAATACAGCGGGAGGACATCGCGGAGGGTCATCAGTGAACGCGGTTTCTCGACATCTTGCGTTTGGATTTTATGAATGAGTTCGATGGCACACTGTTGTGCTTGATCGGGTGAGAGGTCATAGCCCAGTAGGGGACGATACCGTTGCCCCTTCCACCGGAAATAGAGGTCAAAGGCGATTCCTTTGGCCGTGCGTCGCTTGGTAATCGTATACGCCATGGTCATCCCCGATATTTTGGATTCCGATGGTAAACAGTGGCATGGGCGCTGTCCAGTGGGAAAACCGGCGCGCCAGACGCCGTCGACAGTGCTTCCCCGTCACCACTTTTCAACCAGGCGATCAACTCGTCTTTAAGAAACCTGACTTCCCGTGATCCTGGCATGCGATGTCTCGGAATATCCTTTCGCTGATACAGCGTGGATTTTGACACGCGCAGGTAAATTGCCGCTTCGGCCAGGGTCATGATTTCCAACGTCGCGCTGACTTGCCGTTCCTGATTCATTCTGTTCCCGTTCTCACTGAGACGCCTCTGTGCCATCCGGCTTGGGTCGAAGAGTGAGCCCCCAGTGGGTACGACTCGGGGCCGAGGAGCAGCGGGACAGGCCTTCCCGGTCCCCTCCGTGCCGGTCTCCGCCCCTCCAGGCCTGCCCGCTGCGAGAGCCCCGTGCCGCCTCCTTCGTTACGCCCCACCCTTGGTTGGTGAAGGGTGGGGCTAGAACATACTTTCAGAAGGAGGCGGACATGTCCGTTGATAGCTCTCTCGGTTCCTCGAACGGTGGACGGCCACTGAGCCCAGTTCGGAAATACGCGGTCCCTCGGTATCGCGTCACGCTGGTCCGTGAGGGCCGTGCCATTCCGGCGGCGGAATCGGTCCACACGTCGGAAGGCGCGGCGGCCATCCTCCGGCCACTGTTTGCCGGTCTGGACCGGGAGCAGTTCCTCATCTGCGGCCTGGACGCGAAGCATGGGCTCATCGGGATCAATGTCGTGTCCACCGGTTCGCTTAATCTGACCATTGTCCATCCTCGTGAAGTCTTTAAGCCGCTCATCCTCATGAATGCCGGTGCCTGGATCTGTGCCCACAATCACCCCTCCAGTGACATCACACCCAGCCCAGAAGACCGCGTCCTGACCAAGCGTCTGCGTGAGGCAGCTGACCTGTTCGGAATTCCGCTGTTGGACCATCTCATCCTCGCCGAAGAACGCTACTACAGCTTTGCCGACCAGGGCTGGCCCGGCGCTTAGCGGAGCAGCCGCAACACCCAGGCGGCCCCAGCGGCCACCAAGGCGAGCCCGATCGCGGCCGTCCCCCACGCGACCAGGTCGGCAGCCAACGCATTGCCGATGGTCTGAATTTGTTGCGCCGTCATCCTCGAACTCCTTTGTCGTCACCCTGTTCCTGCTGCCATGTAATGCGAAAAAAAGGAGGCAGGCTGCTGCCAGCCTGCCTCGATGGGCTACCTCTCAGCCCACAATCGCGCGGACGCGCTTAAAGGCGTAAATCGCCAGTGCCACGCCAATCAAGGCCGTGGCCCACAAGAGCAGATCGGCCCGCACCGTGGCCACATCCGCCGAGACCGGAAACAACTGCGCTTGCGACAGCGCCGGGACACCCAAGGCGAACACCAACGCCATGAGCAGTCCCCCCAGCCCTTTGACCCAACCCCATCCCTTCATACGGCACCTCCTTGTGCTGGTGGTGGTCACGTCCACCCACGCCGCCGGAACCCTCGCCGACGGTCGAGTGCCTCAGTGGTTTTGAGGCAGAATCAATTTGATGATCAGTCCGACGGTAAAGCCGCCGAGCCAAAAGATCGCCGTGAAGTACGTCATCGTTTCAATCGCCGGCAGGTCCATAGAACACTCCTTCGCCAATGAGTCGCATCGAGCCCTCCTCATAGACTTCCGAGACCGAGACACCATACCGACCAGTAATCTGCGCCGCTGTGAGAATTTCGCCGCTGTCCAGGAGGTATCGCCAGCCTTGACGGTCTCGACTCATCCCGGCCCCGCCGAGGATTCGAACGGGTCGCCTCGGTACAGCGGGAGTCGCTGGTGCTGTCGGAGATATTCCCAGGGGGCTGAACAGACTGCCTGAGTTTGGAAGGGCTGGTCCCGACGCGACAGTCGGCGTAGATGCTGAGCCGGCTGGAATTGGTTTGGACGCACTCAACGACGACCAGGGCCGCCAAACCATGAGGCCGATAGCGAATAATCCGGCAGCGATACCAATCGCCACCCGAGCGGACTTGAAGACGGTATGGCTCCGTTTCTCCTCCCGGATCGCCGACGAGGCATAACTCGAATAGTAGGCATAGATCGCCGGTGAGTAGGTCCCGACAAAGGCCCGGATCACCTCGCTGTCTTCCGGATTGCCCCGCACCTTGCCCTGATACTTTTTGGACAGTCCCACAAACGCCAGTTTCCGAAACTTCACCGTCGCTTCGATGAGCCGCGTGACGCCTTGAGACATCTGCCGGAAATCCTGACTCATGAGCAGGATATCGACCCCATAGTGTCGATGCGTTTCGAGCCACCTGAGCAATCCGGGTTCGACCTTTTGCATCGACCGAAAGACGGTCTGAGCTTCATCGATGATGACTGCCGAACCGGGCTCGACATGGGGAAAGGCTTGGAGAACTTCAACTGAGTCCTTCCAAATCGTAATCTGTTGTTCGAGCGTCTTCAGTTCGATTCCGGTGAACAATGAAAGCCGATCCAGATAAATCCCATCGACCGCGATATAGAGCCGTCGGCCTTGTTTGACCCAGGGCAGAAATTTCTCGCAGATGGCGTGGTACGACTTCCCCGAGCCTGGCACCCCTTCATACAATTCGATCATCGAAGACTCCTGAGATAGACCCAGATCCACAACGCCAAGATCACCGTCCACGCGTAGGCCCACCCGATGACCAGCTGATTCATGACCCCCACCGGACGAATGGAATCGTCTGCAAGATGAACCGAGTCCCCATGGCGCTCGCCACGATGGCCAGCGCTTGACTCATGCCCGTCGCGCCCAGCACCCACGCGTACTGATCGGGAATCACCGGTAGGGTGAGTCCTGCCGTGCCAATGGTGGCGAGCGTGCTGTCCGCCACGGAGAGCACGGAATCCCAGATGCTTAATCCCCAGTCTGTCAGCGAGAAGAAGAACTCCTGCAGCCAGCAGTAGATGAGGGTCAGAATGGCGGTCATGCCGTTTGACCTCCACCCACGAAGATGATGCGGTAGGCCGCAATGGAGGCCGTCGCAATGACCAGCGTACGCAGCACCGTGAAGAACCAGCCCCATTGATTGAAATCGACCTGCTGACTGCCAAAGAAGGCGGAAGGTAGGGCAATCACTGGCAAGGTCGAAGGCCAGGTGAGCGACTTCAAGAGATTCAGCGTGCCGAGTAAGCCGCTGCTGGCCCAGATGGTTTGATGCGCCTGCAGGACCGTGCCAAAGGTTCGGCTTTCATGTGAGCCGACCGCACACGATGTGGTCGCCTGCGTCTCTTCATGTTGCGTCGTCGAGCCGTCCGGATTCTGCGTCGTCGTCGTGGTCGTGGTGGTCGTTTGCTGTTGCGTATTCTGCTGCGGCGTACTTGCCGGAGGCGGGACCGTGTCCACCACGACGATATCCCCAACTGGCACGGGCTTCGGCTTCACGGTCGTGGGCATTTCAGTCGGTGTCACCGCTTGAGAGATGGTGGTATCCGCCGGCTGAGTCGTGCCAGTGGTGCCGACGGGATTCGTATGGACTTCGATTGATTTCGGATCACTGGCCGGGAGGCCTCCAACGAAGTTGGCCACTTGCTGCTGGGTTGGCGGAATCAGGGCATCTTGAACCGGTGCGGTGGAGCCGGGGACCCCCTTGCGATGGCAGACATACAGGCTGTAGCCGCCGACTGCCGGGCCATTCACGAAGACGTTGCCGGTAAAGAAGACGGCTGTGCTCAAGCTCTGAAACGGCCCGACGACCCAATCGTGCTGATATTCACTATCGACCGCACAGAGCGGCACGTTCGTCGTGCTGAATTGAATCGTTGCATTGGGATAGGCCGGATTGCCGGGCGTGTTGGTGCCGAAGCCGGGAAAGGTCTGCACACCCGCATTCGTGCTGGTAACTTGCCAGCCGCCTGGTGTCGAGGCCGCCGTTTTGACGGCCGAGAGATCAGACTGCGAATAGTACATCTGGGCCAGGACCAGGCCGGCGCCGACCCCCAGCGCCGCCCAGCCGACCGGGCCCGCCACCATGCGAACCGCCATCGAGGTGGCCGAAGGCGCGAGCGCGGCCGTCGCCACCTGACTCGCCAAGGCAGACCGCTGCGCGGCCAGATAGGCAATGCGTTCGGCTTGGGCGACGACCCTCGAATACTGCGTCGCGGTTTGGGCGAAGGATTCACCCGGCCCAAGGCAGAGTGAGACAAAGAGGGCCCAGACAAAACTGAGATACGTCATGAGCGAAAGGAATTTCACAACCGTCCCACTCCCACGCCGGTGAGGAAGGCCAGTAATAAGATCGCGACCAAAATAATCGTGAGATCCACTGGCCTTCCTCCCTCTGCCGTTATTTCACAACGTCCAATCCATACAGGTCGAAGAAGACCCGTCCGGTCTGTTCGAATTTCCGCACTTCGATCGAGACTTTCGCTTGCTTGCCCTCGGCTTGCTTGCAGACCTCGATCAACGGCATCTGATCGTCGGGAATCCCCAATCGAAGCACCCCCGGATCTTTGCCCTTCACATAGAGATCCACCGATCGGTAGACTTTCCCCTCTCGACTCCTCCGTTCCACATACCCCTGTACCGCGCCCTCCGCTTTGACTTGCATCGTTAAGACCTCCTGAAGAGTGAGTGAATTTCGAGTCAGCCAAGCGCCTGACCCACACGCCCCGGCCTTCGGACCGGGCTTTTGGCTTGAAGCAGAATTCTGAATCGCATTCCGTACAGCTGAGATACAGGGCACCCTGTTCCCACTTGCACCGACAGCCTCTCGCGCCACATCCTGGACACATGCGTTGCCACCCTCCGTCACGAAATTGTAAGGACATACGGCGTCCCTCGCCTCCGTTCCTTCAGGAGGGCATAGTGCTTCTGCTTCCATTTTTTGGTCCCCGCATAGATCAGCTCCGTCAAAAATTGATCGCCTCGGCAGGCCACGACGACGGCGAGCATCGAACTGACGGATTGCGCGAGCCAGGCCGCCACGTCATCCAACCGTTGCTGAATCCGTTCGACCACGAGCCGACACCGCCTGAAGCCTTCGGTCAGGGCTTCCCACCAGGAGAGGAGGGGAGCCCGATATTTTTCGTACGATTCCGCCTCTCGCGTGGTCTCCCGGAAATCGACATAGGAACGCAGTACACCGACTAAGAAGGCGCGCCAGTCCTCCGAATCGAGCGTCAGCAAGGCCTTGGCGCAGGCTTGAGCCCGATCCTGCTTGAATTCCATTTCCCACCGGACGCCGTACGAGGCCGCGTCATCCCGTCCTTTGGCCTGCAGCTCCAGCCGTTTGTCATAGACTCGCAGCATGCTCTGGCTTTCCCGACTGCCAAAGTAGAGCGTCTCTCCCGTCCGAACACCCTCGCGATGATTCGACGCCTGGATGACCTTGAACTGTTTGGACCGGCTCACGACTTTTCCCGCCTCCACGGCTTGCCGGACGGTCTCCACTGCGACAGTCGCCTCCCGGTCGTCCAGGGCCACATCCGTCCGGGTCACATGGCCTTTCTGGGCAAAGATCCAAGCCAAGATCGTCTTCAGCTTGGTCTCATCCCACTGGGAGACAATCCCGGCGGACAGATCCACATGCACTTCTTTTGGGCTGCGAGGTGCACCCGTCCCTAGTTTGCCGACGCCAGTCTTGCCCTGCGTCATAAGCCGTGCGACGGGATACCCGCGAAAGCCCGTCTCACTCTGGAACCAGTCACCACCAATCGTCTTAATGACCTCGTCCACGTCAGCCTTCGGAAGTGTGAAGGCCAACCAATCGATGGTCTGAGTGAATCCTCCGGCCGCTGTCATTTCTTCCTCCTTGGCGTCCGTGCGATAGACGCCCCCGTCTTACCAAGTCGGGGGCTGGCCGGCTGCGCGCGCCGCCGGCTGGCGCCGCCGGTCGCGCTGCGCTGTCCCTGTTCCCGTGTGGAGAAAGGAGAGTGACCTTGCCCGTTGCCCTGCATCGCTTCTTTCACCCGCTCGAGATCGAAGCGGACAAACCGACAGATGCGCTCGACTGGAATCTCACCCTTGCGATAGGCACGGCGGATGGACTTCACGCTGATCTGTAAGATGGCCGCGAGTTGATCAATCGTTAACAACAAGGCTTTCATTCCGTCTCCTCTCAGGTAGTGCGCGCTGCGGATGGTGCGGACCATACCGAGGCGCGCGTGGTTGGTGAAAGAGCCCGTTCGTGGACGCTGGGGGACAGAAGGGGACAGGAAGGGACAGTAGTTTCAGGCAGGAAAGCCTTGAATTTCGAATTCGTTCACGAAGTGTCAGGCAGAGATTGAGTCATGGGTGTTCCTAAAGCTTCCAAATTGATGCCCACGCAAGCCGCTCTACAGTTAGGAAATGGAAAATGCGTTCATTTCAGCTAAGAGATCCGAGCGCGGAGGGATACCTGAGTAATCACAATGATCAACTACGTAGACGATCGATTCGTCGGTAACTTTTAATCAAAAAAAATACCGCTAGGGCCAAAAAACAGCGACTAGGGACGAATGGCTCTATCAGTAGGCAATCACCTGCTGCTGATGATGTCGGAAGCCACACGCTTTGCACCGTTCAGTGCAAAGTCAGTGCGACAAAGCGGTGCCAGCAATGTGACGCAACGGATACCAACACGGCATGCGGAACGACCAGGTCTCGGCAGGCGGAGCAAAAATTAGTCTTAGAGAGTCAAAAAACGATATAGCGAAGTTGGGAGTACCGCTTAATTGTGGAATTGGGTAAAAAGAGCTTTGTGTAAAGATGGGCGAGCTAGGAAGACAGACCAGCCTGCTTGACCGCGCCCATGGAAGAGGTCGCCGGATCTCTCCAATGAGCAACTAGATTCTGGGAAAATTTTATTCTGGACTCTTTTTCCGTCAAGCCTGGTGATTTGGTTAATGAAAACGAGTATTCTGCGGCGGCGAGGCCGAGTTTCATAATTGTTTCATGCCACCCATTTTGGTTCCAATGCCCATGAAATTCACCGACAATCAGCTTGCAGCCATCGACCATAAAGAAGGCAACCTTCAGCTCATCGCGTGCGCCGGGTCAGGGAAGACCGAAGTTGTGGCGCGCAGGGTCGCTAATCTCCTCAAGAATGGGCTCGCGCCGAGAAACGTCGTCGCATTCACGTTTACGGATAAGGCCGCGGCCGAACTGAAAGAGAGAATTCTTACGCGGTGCCGAGAGGAGCTTGGTGAGGTAATCGGGCTTGCAGAGATGTACGTGGGTACGATCCACGGGTGGTGCCTCGATCTGCTCAAAACTGAAGTGCCGAAGTACCTGAAGTTCGAGGTGCTGAACGAAATCCAGCAGGTGCTGTTCATCGACCGCCATTCCTCGAAGAGTGGCCTGACAACTTCTACTGATCTTAAAGGTGTTCCGCTGAAGCGTTGGCGAGACACTGGTACTTATGTTTCGGCGCTCTCGATCCTCCGGGAAGCAGCTATAAACAGCCGCGCTTTAAAAGGCTGCACAGTTTGGAATGGTATGGAGACCTACCGCGATTTGCTCGACGAACGGAGCTATTTCGACTACTCCAGTATCCTTGATGAAACGGTCGGTACTCTGTTGGAGGACAAAGCGCTGCGAACGCGGTTGGCCGAACGGATCAAGCACGTCATTGTCGATGAGTATCAGGACGTAAACCCCATTCAGGAGGCAGTGGTTCAAGTACTGCGCGATCTTGGTGCCTCCCTTTGCGTGGTGGGTGACGACGATCAGGTTCTATATCAGTGGCGTGGGAGTGATGTTCAAAACATTCTCACATTTGATAAGCGTTATACGCCGGTCAAGCAGATACGGATAGAAGAGAACTTCCGCTCGAGTGAAGGCATCGTCGAGACAGCGCGTACTTTCATCGAGCGGAACTCCGAGCGCCTAGCAAAGAAGATGAAACCCATGGGTACGCAAAGTTATGAGCCGGGGGACCTTGTTGCGCTTTCGTTCGATAGTCCTGAGGCTGAGGCAGCGTACATCGTCGAGACATGCGAAGCGTTGCTTGGTGCCGTCATCAAGGAGCAGGAAGAATCTCAACGAGGTATCGCTTGGTCTGACATGGCGATTCTGCTGCGTAGTGTGGCGCGTAATGCAGAGCCGATCACGAAGGCTCTACAAGCTGCAAAGATCCCGTTTCTAGTGGTGGGAATGAACGAATTATTCTGCACGCCAGAAGCGCAAGCAGCACGAGCACTTTTCTACTTTATGGCAGGACGGGATCACTACGACGCTGCAGTAGTGCTCAATGCGTGGGAGCAGGCTGATACGGGTGTCTCCACCATGGACCTGAGGAAGGCGATTGCCGCAGCCGAAAAGGCGCGCGCAGAAATGCTAACCGGCGAGGAGCGCTATTCGGTCTACTCCCCCCAGCGCGTATTCCTTGATTTTCTCGAAGCCGCTGGTATTCGTGAGGAGAAGGTGCCTGGCGAACCGGAGCGCGGGCAGATTCTCTTCTACAACCTTGGCAAGTTCAGCCAATTAATCTCCGACTTCGAAACGATTCACTTCCTGTCGAAGCCCGAAGAGAAATATGAAACCTTCGCAAACTTCCTCGAGCACCAGGCAGAAGGCTCGTACCCAGAGGGTTGGCAGGTAAATCAGTACGCGAACCCGAATGCTATCCGCATCATGACGGTTCACCAGGCAAAGGGCATGCAGTGGCCCGTCGTGTTTGTCCCTGCACTGCTGCGCAATCGCTTTCCTGCCGGGGGCATCGGCGGACGAAATGTATGGCATCTGATTCCTAAGGGCGCGGTTCAAGGGCAATCCCGCTATGAGGGAACACTCGAGGATGAACGACGCCTTTTCTATGTGGCTATGACTCGAGCCCAGAAGTTTCTCCATATGACCTGGGCGCCGGTCCCTGGGCACAACAATCGCTATCAACGTCCCTCTGAATTCTGGGAAAACATACTCGAGTCCAAATTCGTCAAGCGCCGAAAGCAGGACTACTCAAGCCGAAAGCGACTATTACCTACGCCTAAATCAGGTATTGCTAACGTCACGCTCTCCTTCTCTGACATGAAGTACTTCTTCGAATGCCCATACCAGTTTAAGCTGCGCATCCTTTACGGTTTCAACGCGCCTATCGACGAGGCTCTCGGGTATGGCAAGTCTTTGCACGACGCACTGGCGGAGGTGCACTTGAAGGTGATCCGTGGTGAAAAGATAGATGAAGATGATGTGCCTCGGCTCATAGACACACATCTGCATACACCATATGCATACAAGACTTTGCGGGAGCAGCTTGAGAAGGCCGCTACAAAAGTCTTGAAGAACTACATGTCTGATAATAAGAAGGACTTTAAGAACATCGAATTCTCCGAAAAGACGATTGAAGTAAATATGGGTGACGGGGTGTCGGTGGTGGGCCGCATCGACCTCGTCCGTCGAAAGGACACGAACGAGACCAGCATCGTAGACCTCAAATCTACGCATCGTGCGCAGCCGGAGGAGGTGACCGAGACGCAACTTCATATCTATGCGTTGGGATACCAGGAACTTACCGGTCGAAACGCCGACTATGTGGAAATCTACAATCTGGACAAGCGCGAGAAAAAACCTCGCTCTGTGGACGAGGACTTTCTCGATGATGTGAAGACCAAGGTGAAGGGTGCTGCGGCAGCTCTACGTAAAGGAGACCTGCGCCCTGCGCCCACATTAAGCAACTGTGGCATGTGTGACTACCAACGAATGTGCAGCGCGGCAACAAAGTGAGGAAAGCCATGGCGGACAGAGGGAAGGGCGGTAAGCCGAAACCCGAGAAGAAGGTAACCCGCTACACCTACGACGATATCAAGGAGCCGCGCACGCCCGAAACCGGCCACACATCGCTGCTGCCCGCCGACGAGCAGGTTGTAACCCTGTCGATGGACAACGGTTGGAGCAAAGCGATCAAGCTCGGGAAGCTACAGGAGGGGGACCGGCGGCCCGTTGTGGTGGACATGGACCCAGCTGCGGATCCGGTGCTCTTCTGGGCGGGCAAGCGCAACCGGCGCGAGGTCCCGGTGCTACCACTCCAGCGGAACGAAATCGTTTCCGAGTCCCGCATCGCGCAGATCATCGAGCGGGCGCGGCGGGCGGCTGAGGAGAAGTCTGGCGCGGCGCGGCAGGGGCACCTCTTTGCCGACCTCGAGAAAACGCTACGCGAGAGCGACAAGAGCAAGCGCGTCGAGTTCTACACACACGAGGAAGGCTGGAAAAATAAGCTTATCTGTGGCGATTCATTGCACGTCATGGAGTCACTGCTTCACTACGAGAATCTGCGCGGCAAGGTGCAGATGATCTATTTCGATCCGCCATACGGGATCAAGTACGACTCTAACTTTCAGCAGCGGGTTGATTCGATAAAGAACGACGAGAAGGATACTGCCGACGACATTCTTACGATAAAAGCCTTTCGAGATACCTGGTCATTGGGAGTCCACTCATATCTGTCATATCTGAATGAGCGACTATATCTTGCTCGTGAACTCTTGACGGAACAGGGAAGCATTTTCGTGCAGATTAGTGACGAAAACTTGCATGTAGCCCGCTGCCTACTTGATGAGGTATTTGGGCGTCGCAATTTTGTTGCTGTGATTCCGTTTCGAAAAAAAACAATGCCGCTAGGTACGACCCTAATCGAGCAGATGGCGGACTTCATTCTTTGGTATGCGCGTGATGTCGAGAGAATCACTTTTAATAAGTTATACCTTCCACAAAATGTGGAAGGTGAATTTCATCATTGCTGGTATGAACTCCCGGATCGCACGCGACACCGAATGACCCCAGAACAGTTGTGTAACCATAGCCTCCTACCGGATGGAGCAAGAGTATATCGACTTAAGTCTCTAGAGCCATCCGGGCCAATGGATTCAGGCATGTTCGATTACAAGTTTGAGGGGAAACTCTATCCACATCCTAAGAATGGCTACGGAACAACGTTAAAAGGGATGGATCGTCTCAAAGCTCTCAGGCGATTCCAACCGGAAGGCAACCGACTGACGTTTATTCTGTACGCTGACGAAAGCTCATTCGCCAGACTCACGACGCCTTGGAATGACACCGTTGGCGCGGACGATAAGCAGTTCGTAGTGCAGACCAATTCACGAGTCGTGGAGCGGTGCATGCTCATGACGACCAATCCTGGCGATCTCGTGCTGGATCCCACATGCGGCTCCGGAACAACAGCCTTCGTAGCAGAGAGGTGGGGCCGAAGATGGGTCACCTGTGATACCTCTCGCGTCGCAATTAATGTCGCCAGGAAGAGGCTTCTGTCTTCGACGTTCACGCACTATCGCCTGGCCGGGAGTCGATTGTCAGAAGGCTTGATCTATCGACGGGTGCATCGAACTACGCTCGGAAGTCTTGCAAATGACGAGGAGCCTCAAGAACTTGTTCTCATTAATGAACCTGAACCGGACAAGAGCACATTGCGCGTTGTCGGTCCATTCGAGGTTGCTTCACTTGGACGCTACTCGCTCGAGGACTGGAAGGGATACGTTGTTCGAGAATCGGGCATTGGCGAGGCCGCGAAGCTCGAGAACTATATCGAGGTGATTTGCCGTCTCTACCGCAAGGACGCGGCGATGCAAGGGGCCACCGGGCTAGTGCATGCGGTGGCAGAAAGCGAGAAGCAGAAGATCGCAATATCCGTCGGGCCGCTCTCTGGTCGCGTAACCGGCAAACAGATCAATGATGCCGTCCAGGACGCACTCGCTTCTGGCATCCTCGAAGTGCATGTGCTTGGCTGGGCTTTCGAAGCGAACGTGGGTGAGGTGAAGTCGCAGCTCGAGAAGCGCGGCACGGTGAAGGTCGAGCTGATGATGATCCGGCCTGACACACTCGCAGAGGGGCTCAAGGCCACTAATCCAGAAATGCTCTTCTCCCCCCTCGCGCTGCCGGATATTGAGGTCAAGGTCTCCAAAAACGGCAAGACGGAAAAGCAGGTACACGTCACACTCAAAGGAGTTGCACTCTTCGACCGTAAGCGTCGCACCACTGAGTACAAGGCGGCGGACTCGGGTTACATCTCTGCCTGGTACCTGGATGAGGACTACGACGGCGACTGCTTTGTCGACTGCCAGATGTTCTACGATTTCAAGAAGACACCAAACATTAAAGCCGCGTTGAGGGTGGAGGTGGAACCGGAGGAGTTTACACTCAAGCTCGACTCCCAACCATTCCCTGTGGGCGTCTATAAACGTATCGCGGTCAAGGTCGTGGACGTTTACGGGAACGAGTCCACTGTGGTCCACGAGCTGAAGTAGAGAGGCGCGGCTATGGCCTACATTGTTGACCGCGTCGTCATCTGCGACGCTTTTCGTGAGCCTGATAAACACTACCAGCTTATGTCTGGTGGAAGATCCAAACTTGCCACCGGGCGACGGCCCTCGGTGCGCTTCCTGGCCTCAGCCAAAGACGCAAAGGGCGGAATCGCCGGGGTTGTAGGCAAGGAGGCGGGACTCTTCGAGGACATGCTCGCCTCGAGCGAGCAGCATAACGATTTCGTCAATCAAATCCGCCAGGAGGTGCGCGCGTGGCGCGAGGCCGGCTATCCAGGAACAGCGCTCGTCACCAGGCGACTGCTCGAGTGGTGGTTCGAGCGCGATGAGGAGCGGCGGGCGATTGGAAGGCGTTTCTTTTTCTGCCAGCAGGAAGCGGTCGAGACCGTCATTTACCTTTACGAGGTACAGGGCCGGCGGAAAATGCCAGAGACCGGAGAGCTCTTGCGCTACGCGCTCAAACTGGCCACGGGAACTGGTAAGACCGTGGTGATGGCGCTTTTCGTCACCTGGTCAACACTGCACAATAGTAAAGTGAGCGGCTCATCGCTTTCGGCGAACTTCCTCGTGCTCGTCCCCAACCTCACCGTGCGCGACCGGGTGAGCGGCGTACCGCGCGGCGATGGCCTTTCCCACTCAGGCGAACACAACCTCTACGACGCCTTTGACATGGTCCCTCCTGAGTATCATGCCGAGTTCCATCCCAACGTTCTTGTGCGAAATTGGCAAGGAATTCCACTGGAAGGGAAGCGCGATGACTGGATTCCCGAGGATGTCGTGGAGGAGGGACGTTTTATTCCAGCCGCGGTGCTGCGGGCCATGCGCCGTCGAGCGCAACAGGATCCGAACGCCGTGATCCGACGGATGCTAGGTGGATGGCGAGACGTGGTGGTGATTAATGACGAGGCTCACCACGTCTACGGCGAGAAGCGCATGCGCAAGGGAGAAGACCCCGACTTCATTAAGTGGAGCAAGATCATTGAACGGGTCTCAAAGGCGGCGAAGCTGTCATTGGTTTTAGACCTCTCAGCCACACCTTGGTATGGCTCCGGATCACCTAAGCCGGAAGGAACTCTCTTCGAGTGGCTCGTCTCGGACTTCCCGGTCTACGACGCCTTTGAGTCCGGGCTTGTTAAGGTGGTGCGGCTGCCCGACCCCGATGAGAAGGGGCGCATCTATCTGGACCTGTGGGATTTGGTCAAAGGAGCGAAGACGAAGGAGGAGTATATCCGCGCCTGCAAGGGCGCGATCGCGAGTATTTACTCGTCCTGGAGGAAGGATCATGACGAATGGAGTTCGACGCTAGAGTTCGCACGCGGGCCAAGTCCAGTTCTCTTATGCGTGGCGGACAACGCCACGCGGGCCGGGTGGCTCTTCGAGCACCTGACTCGCGAGTACGATCTGCTGCGCAATCCCGATGTTGAGGATCGCACTAGCTGGATGACGATCCAAATCGACTCCAAAGTCTTTGATGCCGACAAGGGCAACGAAGGCGTCATTCGCGAGATGGTCAACACGGTTGGCAGAAAGGGGAAGCCGGGCGAGCATGTGCGCTGCATCGTGAGCGTGAACATGCTCTCCGAGGGGTGGGATGTGCAGAGCGTGAGTCATATCCTTGGCCTTCGTGCCTTCGGCTCACCTCTGCTCACTGAGCAGGTTATTGGTCGTGGGCTGAGACGCACGAACTATGATGTATTGAACCAACCTCTCGAGGAGCGTCCGGATGGTTCCGAGGAGACGGTGGATGCCTTCGGTATTCCCTTCGTTGGGTTCCCCGTGGAGAAGCGAAAACGTCCGAGGACCGGCGAATGGGGTCAGAAGCCGGTCTGGATCGAGGCAGACTCGAAGAAGGAAAGGTTCCGCATCCGCATTCCGAACGTCCGATCATGGGCCGTGGGCGTGACTGATTCGCTTGCAGATCTTATTCGAGTCGAGGAGCTGCCCGAGGTTCGCCTTAATCCGAAGGAGACGCCGCCGGAGGTGCATGTCCGACCAGTTGTTGGTGGTCAACCTGAAGCGATTATGACACTAGGGGAATTCCGGAAGGAGTGGCCAGTACTCAAAACCGCTTTCCTAATGGCGGAGGAACTGTTTGACGCAACGAATCCAGGATCTGCGGCGGACCTCGGCATTGGTCCTACCTTCGATGAACTTCTGGACTTGAGCCAGCGCTATCTCAACTCACGTGTGCGTCCCATTGAGGTAGATGGCCGGAAGAGCGATCTGCGCGATGTTGGCATTTACTATTGGCGTCGGCAGTCGCTGGACATACTCGAAAACGCCGTGCGAGGTGTTGGCGTGGGTGGAGTCGAGCCGGTGCCAATCCTCGGCAATCCGGAGATGCTCGACTCGGCAACGCTACGTCGCTTCCAGTGGACCGGAGTGCTGGCTGACGGCAAGCGCTGCCACACCAACAAGGTCCCATGCCATACTGATCTCGAAAAGCACTTCGCTGATTTCCTCGATGGTGCCAAGGACGTTGTCCGCTACTTCAAGAACGAGCGATTTGGCTTCTCGGTAACCTATTACGAGGACAATCGGCCGCGGCAGTACTACCCAGATTTCGTCATTGTAGTCCGTGAGGCCAGCGGACGCGAAGTCTATTGGCTAGGCGAAACCAAAGGGGAGATTCGTCAGAACACGGTTCTCAAGCGCGAAGCTGCGCATCTTTGGTGCGAAAGAATGAGCGGGACGCGCTATGGAGCCTGGCGATATCTCTTTGTGCAGCAGCGCAGATTTGAGAAAGCTCTGGCTGCAGGGATATCCACTTTTGACGATCTGACAGAAACCTTGGTACGAGCCAAACCCGAGCCACAGTTACTCATTGTGGCTTTAAACGATGATCGAGTCCCCAAGGATGCATTCAAGACCCTCCTTCCTGTTTATTCGCTCAAGGCCGCAGCTGGCTATTTCGGCAGAGGTGAAGCAGCCGAGCCGGAAGGATGGCTGGAAGCAGGGGGTATCGGTACACTGGATGATCGTATGTTTGTAGCACGGGCAGTCGGGCGCTCAATGGAGCCTCGGATCCACGATGGGGACTTCTGCGTGTTTCGCGCCAAGCCCGTTGGCTCGAGACAGGGCAAGATCGTCCTCGCCCAGTATCGAGGCTTTGCTGATCCAGACACGGGAGGGTCATTCGCTGTAAAAAAGTACACTTCAGCGAAGGTTGCCGATGCTGAGAGCGACTGGCAACATGTGAGAGTCACGTTGTCGCCTCTGAATCCTGAATTCCAACCCATTGTGTTTAGTCAACAATCAGAGAACGACGTGCAAATTGTGGCAGAGTTTCTGACAGTTCTGGGCAGGGCCTAACCGAATAAGCCGGAAGTTCTCCTTTGACGGTGTCCCATTGACAGGGGAGCTTACAGAATCTCCCGCTCTCTTAACCTCCAAGCGTCAAGGAAGAGGAGGCTAAAGCAACATGCGGAGGTTGACTAAAGCTATTCTTAGACAACGCAATCATCTCGTCCTTCTCTTCATTGCCGCCTTATCACTCAGCATAAGCTGTGCTGAGCAAACGCATACAGCCATACCTAATCAGCCAATTTCATCGTACGTCATGGGGCCGAACAAAACATCGAAGCGCGTATTGATATTTGTCCACGGCATATTTGGAGACTCGCGAGCTACCTGGCAGAACAGGACGGGAAGATCATTCTTCGATCTTATTAAGGATGACCTGAAGACTAAAGGCGAGAATTCAACATTCTTCGCAAGCGACGTCTATACGTTTGGATTCGGTTCCCGTTTCATAGGGTCTTCTTTCACCATCGACCAGGCGGTCCAGAATCTTCGCGAACGTCTCTATGGGGATGGAATACTCGACTACGAGCAGATCATTTTCGTCGCCCATAGTATGGGCGGTCTAATCGCTGAGCGGTTTCTCCTTACCTATCATCGTGAGTCCCAAAGAGTCCCGCTGGCTGTCCTCTACTCCACGCCACACGAGGGTTCTGAATTGGCTAATGTTGGGCAATATGTACTACAGAATCCTGGACTTGTGACCATGATATTCGGAGATCACAATCAGTTTTTGGCAGGCCATGGGAGTATGTGGAGAAACGCGATAGACCAAGGGACCATTCGAACGCGTATTCGCTGCGCATACGAAACCCGAAAGACTGGACCTGTTATGGTCGTACATGCGAACAGTGCACTACAGTTTTGTGATGGAAATCCAATGCCTGTGGATACCGATCATATAGATATCGTCAAACCGGTTCTGCCAGGCGAGAAGAGAGATGAGGATAGCTTTCTACTCCTGAAGAATGCGTTACGAGAGATCGACAAGCCTAAAGTGGCAGTGCTTAGTGGGCTAACAGTGCACCCTACCAATACTAGCCACAAGGAAAGTGAGATTGAGCCTCCGCATCATAAAGAGGCCACACTCTCACCGGTTGTTTTAATCGATTTGCTGGATAGTGGCTCGTTAAACAAGGATGAAAAATTCGTAGCCGATAAGGTGCACCGGAACTTAGCAGAGCTCTTGAACAACTCAGGACATCTCGTTAACGCTCCGCCACTATCCGTAGCGGTCAATTCCGCTAGTAATCGGATATCCAACAGAATCACTATTAAGACAGATTCTGACGGCGACAACCTAACAATTCACGTGGCCCTTACTACTGCAGATGGCTTGTTCGTTTCCTCTACGGAATTGACCGGCCCTCTTTTTGAACTCAAAAAGATTTATAAGGTGCTTCCCGAGGCCATTCTTTTCGGTCTAGATGTTGATGAGCAAACGTTAAGCAAGAAAAAAACTGCCAAGCCGCCCACGAAGAGCGTCGAAGCATATGCTAATTATCTGTACGCTCGTCGCACAATATCTTCAGGAGACATTAAATCCGCTGAACTAGCACTGAGAAGGGCCATTTCTCTCGACGAGAGGTTTGCACTGGCGATCTGGTCTCTTGGTGTCCTGCTGACAGATCAGGGGAAGGTCGCAGCAGGGGATAAATTTCTCGAAGATGCTGATCGGATTGATCCAGATCATCCTAAGGTCACATTTACATCGGCATCAAAACAATCACATCCTGTCCCAGCACTCCTGTCTGCGATTAGAACAAGCGAACCTCGCTCACTTGAGGCCGGCTTTGTATTTCGTAAGGCCATTTCAAATGAGTACGGCATCGAAATGCGGATCTGGTCTGTGGACCCTGCTCTTTTCGATATTGACCTTATGGAACAGAAAGACCCTCATGGATCCAGTATCCGTGAGTTCTTGGAAGATTCGAGCACAACACTCGCGTTGAATGGAGGGTTTTTCGAAATTGACCATTCAAAGCGCCTAACCCCTTCGGGTGTACTCGTTATAAACGGCAAAATTCGCAATGCTTCCCCACATGATCGGCTATCAGGCGCGCTTGTCCGAAACAGCGAAGGTATTACAATAATTCGGGCTAAAGACTTAGGACCGCTCACGAATTACGATTTCGCACTCCAGACGGGACCAATTCTTGTAGAGGATCGGGGTAAACTAGGCATTAGGAGGAATGATTATGACCGAGTTAATCGAGCGGCAGTATGCTTGAGAGATCATCTGATTCTTTTCGTAACCTTACACGGCTCACACGGAAATGGGCTGAGCTTATACGAATTCGCGGAGTTATTGGCGGCTCGAGAGAACGATGGAGGCCTAGGCTGTAATCTTGCCATCAACTTGGATGGGGGGCCGTCCACACAGGTCGCAATGAAGGTAGAGGGAACTAGAGAGCAAGTCGATGGCTTATGGAAGATACACAACGCTGTTGTTGTCAGAAGAAAGTGATGCCAGAGTGAAAGCAGAACAGTAAAGGGGGCAAAACGGAAAACGGGCCGGAATGAGCTGGTCCTTTGAGTAAGCAAAATCAATAAGACCTAAGGTGTCACAAAGTGTTCCGGGAACAATTGCGCCAGCATCGGAACGCTGTCACGTCTGCGAGTGTTTCATAGCCATCACCCAGGATTTCTGTTGCACCCTCCAGGTCGGTGAGGGGCGCAACAATATTTCTGGCCGAGATCAGTTCGCCCGTTCGGTTATTCTCTCCGCTATGCTCGTGGTGGCTGCCGTCATCTGAGGCAGCTCTAATAACCTACTTGTCACTCGTGAGCATTGGTATTTCTCGTCAGAGAAATCCTGCCTCAGCTAGTAAATAATTTACGTATATGATAAATACCTGCTCCTTGAAATGGATGGCTTATGCATCTTGTTAAATTAAGAAAAATTACTTTGGGGTTGGCCATTGTGACGAGTTTCTTTTCTCCAATGGTATTTGCAGAGTCATATCCAAACAATCTCTTTGCAGTCAATCAAATGCACTTCGATGCTTTGCGTAGCCCGCGTGGTCTTGATTGGTATCTCCAATCACAGGAAGGTCGAGCTCTTGCCGCAGCAGCAGCGGGATTTATGGGCATAAACCCGCGATATGTAACACTCGCCATCAATGCACTTCCGACAGCACGAGCAGAAGGGGAGGAAACTACTTATGAGCTACGTGTCGCGAATGGCTACGCCTACTGCTCTTCAGGGATTTTTGTAAAATCTCTCGTGCCAGCAGACGGCGACCGTGCATCGGTAATTAATGCTTCGGTCTACCCAGGAGGTAAGGTAGGAATCTACACGTGGACTCCCGTTCGACATTTCGGGGAGGGAAATTCTTGGGTTGAAGGTGATGTGCAAATCACCGGGATTCTTCCCCAATACCTGAATGAATTCACTCAAAAAGGAATTTGTGCTCCCGTTACAGCGCAAGTTGGTCTCATCGACTGTAAGGGCAATCCCTGTTCACCTGGTTTCCACGGAGTATCTAAACATGGGGAAGTCGCTCAAAAAGAACCGAGATTAGTTGGAGGCTTCTAGCGTTTAAAATTAACTTAATTGTTTGGGCCTAACTAATCGAAATATCACCTGAGCTAAAAGACATCTTCGGAGGGTGCGGAGGCGGAGCCCCCCGCTGTGTACTGACGCCAAAAGTCCTGTGCTATAAGAGTGACTATGCTGGCCCTCCTCAGAAAGATATGGAAGTGGATATTCCCTCCTAAGAGGCTGTGTAGTTTTTGGGGGACAATGTTTTTGGACAGCAGCAGTAACCCAGTCGCGTTTCCGAATGGCCAACTTGTCTTAGTTGGCACTCAAGAGAAATTCAAATGGCTCAAGTTCAGATGTCCTTGCGGCTGTGGTGATGTGCAGGCTCTTAATCTCATGAAAAGCCATCAACCAGTTTGGAGTCTTGAACTTCACGAAGACTTGACGGTGAGTCTCTTTCCTTCGGTACATGCTCAGAAATGTGGAGCCCACTTCTGGGTCCGGCGGAGTGCAATCCACTGGTGTTAGTCAGACCAAGACAAATCGAGAAATGGGGTTGAATCGCCACGTCCCCAAAGGGATTGTCTTGTGCAAAGACACCCGTTCTGCGGCTGAGTTTGATTCGTCCGCAATCGAGCTTGGTCGAAAAAGCACAGTACCTCTGAAGAGGTTCGCTCAGATCCCATAAACCCCGTTAGGCGGTGAAGAAGCTCGGTGACTGCCAATGATGCGATAGCGCTTGTGAATGGCACAACGGCCGGATTGGGCATTTCTAGCTCAGGGGCATAGCCTTCCTCGACCATACTTTCTCTTTCTCCTTCCGACAATGACTCGAGGCGAATTCTCTCGGCTGTAATTCGTTGCCGACAGAAAAGGCACGCCTCACCAGGCATTAAGGTTGTGACCCGCCCAACCACGTCGCTAATCACACTCTCTGCTGATTTGATCGCGACGCCCATGTCAATCGTTGGTATGAGATAGCGAAGCGCTAGTTGAATTAAAATCGAACGAGGGATCTCTTTGTCAGTGCAGCCGAAAATAATGTCACAATCACGAAGCTGTGCCGCAATCGCCTCGCGAGTAATGTGCTCGTCGTAAACGGCAATCTTTGTCCCAAGACCAATTCGTTCGACGTTTTCTTTAGCAATTTGAACCTTCGCTTTGTCGATATCGGAAATGTGTGAACCGTAGACTCTATTAACATTGGACGCATCGAATCTGTCCCCGTCAAAAATCGACAGTGTGCCAACTCCCAGCCTGGCAAGTTGTTCGATCACGGCCGATCCAGTTCCACCGGCTCCAACTACACCAATATGGAGGCTTTGGAGGAGAGTCTGAGCCTCCGAGCCGAACGCACGGACTTGACGATCGAAGAAGTGCAGATTCTGAACGTGGTCTCGTACTCGATCATGAAACGCGAATCGGTGGCCCATAATACGGATTCGCCTGAGCGGAATAAACTCGTGATCAAAAACCCGCCCAATGATGCCGTCATCAGTTAAAACAAGTGATCCGTGGAGCCGGCATGGGGCTCGCGATAAAAAGAAGTCCTGAAGTTTCGCTTCTTCGCGATCATCTTGCGGCGAATATTCCAGTAAGCCCCCTGGATGAGAGTGTGCAAAGACAATCGACAGATCCTCCCGTTGAGCAATCTTGGTAACTCTGGCGTAGCTCGCGGAAGAGAGTGACAGAAAATCCTGACGTCGAGCGAGATAGTGCTGAGGAGCCACAGGAATGACTGACCGGACGAGCAGACGGCGTTCGCCATCGGTCTTGCTCTCACCGCACAGTAGGTACGCTGCTCCTTCAGTATTTTCTATTGAAAACACTGACGCACGAAGGCTCTCGTGGTCCTCTTCTCGAATGGTAAGAGAATATTTCATGTTTTTCTCGATAGACCTTGTAGTTCGAACCAGATAAACGGCATGAAGGTTCGCAGACCATCTATTCCTGGACGCCAAGCGCCTGCTGGAAGGTGACGGGAAAATCGTTGCCAAGTTCGCCCAAGGTGGGACTCAATGACTTCAGATGCCTGGGCGAACTGGCCAGTCGTCGCGAACCGAATCGGTGGATCGCAATACCACATGTCTAATGGGGCCAAGTTGTATTGTGATGGGATGCGAATCATCAAGTTGATCGGACTCGGAGAAAATCCTCCACCGTTCACATCGAAGTCTCGAATGACAAGAAACCCACCTTGGGGATCTCCTGGATAAACGCTCCACTCGTAACCTCGTTCTTTTAGGAAGCGCTGGTCATCCTCTGGCAAATGCATATCAGTAAAGTCCTGGGTTAATAGTGCTTGGAGCGGTGTAAAAGTGCATCCCGGGCTTCAAATCCATACTTCGATCCGGGGTCACTAATATATCGTCGGCCGGCCCATGAACTTCTAGCCAGAGGTCTCGATCAGCAGAGACGTCTGGATTGGGTAGGCTTCTGAGTTCTGCGCCGGTCATCGGAGTTTTCGGTGCCTTGAAATGTTCTTTATCGATGCTGATTGGAAGCGGGTGCGTTCCCTGTGCATGTTCTGGTTCCTGACCCATTGTGGTTCCCTCCATTCGTGAGATATGAAGCCCTGCATTTATGGCCAAATAATACATACTAAATGGCCAATATGTCAATGGTAATTATTGACATATTGTATGATATTAGTATAATTCGTGTTGAAAGGAGGGGGAAATGAAGATTTTGAGTGAAAAAAAGACGATGACGCTAAATCTCACCGAATCAGAAATGATGGTCTTGGATAAACTTTCTGAAGAGAAGGATATGACCAAGACAGCTGTCCTTCGCCAAGCATTACGCCTGTACCAGCTAATCGAACATCGCATTACTCATGGTGAGAAGCTCTACTTTGAGGATGAGTTATCCAAGGAAAAGAAGGAGTTAGTTGTTCTGTGAGCTCTCGGACAGCTGTATTTTTGCGACATCGAGCGAGCGGACAATACGTTCCAGCCACGTTGATCGATGGAGTGAGTAAGGGAGAAGTGGAAGGAGCAGAAAAGATTTGGCGTCCCTTTATTCAAGAGGCGATAAAGCGCATGGAGGTCGAACGACGTCCCCGAGCGGATAGGCCCCAGCACGCACATTGGGATTGGGAGAAGAAGCACGATGCAGTTGCTGATATTCTTGCCTATCAACTGTTTGGAGTGGAATGTGAGGGCGAGATGCAAGGGCTGATGTTGCTAAAAACAGCTGGGAAGTTCTCTCGAATCGGAAGCCACAAATCCCAGGGTATAGTCTATGTGTCATTTGTGGAAACAGCGCCATGGAATTCTCCCCTTATTGTGCAGGAGCCACGTTACAGTCAAGTGGGGACCGTCTTGTTGGCAACATCGATCAGTGTCAGCATCGATCTAGGTTTCAAAGGTCGAATTGGGCTACATGCGCTTCCACAAGCGGAGTCGTGGTATGCCACGCACTGCGAGATGACCGATCTTGGTCCAGATGCGGACTGCCATGGTTTGAGATATTTCGAAATGAATCCTGAGCAAGCAGCGAGCTTTCTGAATTAAGGTGCATCCTATGAGGATGAAAATTACAAAAGAATGGTTGGGAAAACGTGCGACTCTAGATGAGAGGGCAGAAATCTCATCTGGGGGGATCGACATAGAAGAGCTCAAGAGGGAAGCAAACTCCTTGCGTCAGACTCCCTACGAACTTGAGAGATTGGTCAGTGCTTTTGGAAAACTCATTCATTGCCGACGGCTAGAAATGGGGTTCTCTATCTCAAAACTGGCTCGCTCGGCTGACGTTGGTCCAGAGGAAATCGAGAGTATTGAGAATGTAGTCGGGTATCAGGTGGAGCCACGGACAGTCTTCCAACTGGCTAAGACCTTGAAGCTTCCAGAAAAACAACTCATGCGACTGTCTGGGCAGATCTACGGAGCAGACACGATTTTTAGAAGTCAGGTTGAGCGATTTGCTGCACGGGCCAAATGTGTTGATCACTTAACTGACGAAGAACATGCTGTTCTGAGGGAGTTTGTCAGTTTCTTAGCTCAGAAACACTGAGGCGCTGTTCTCTGTGAGAAACACATTTCTCAGTGAACGGACTGCGCAGGATATTGATCGACTGATCTCGAAAGTTCTCCGCGACCTCAGCAATCCAAGACCTCCTCTCAATTTGGATGAAGTCCGATACCTCTTGAAGTTGGATCGACAGTTTTACTCTTCAACCGATGACGGGGTGTTGAGGGAATTTATTCACAAATTGACACTGGCAGGGAAACAAATCGCTGAGCGGCCGTCTTTGCTTCTTGATGTGGTCAGAAAGTGGGATCTGAAAGCCCTTTTCTTGCCGGATCGAAAAAGAATCCTAATAGATTCGTCTATGCCAGAAATGAAATGGCGTTGGAGCGAGGGGCATGAGATTAATCATAGCCTCATTCCGTGGCATAACACTCTGATGATGGGGGATGACAAGGCAACTCTGACTCCAGCCTGCCACGATAAAATTGAAGCAGAAGCGAACTACGGAACGGGACGATTGCTCTTCTTGCAAGATGTTTTCGTGGAAATGGCACGGAGCAGCAAGCCGTGTTTTAAGTCTGTAGGGTCTCTCGCTAAAGTTTTTGGGAACAATTTGACTAATACTCTCTGGCGCTACGTTGAGCAGAGCGACAAGATGCTCCTCGGTGTAGTGTGCCCTCATCCTCGATACCTTCCCGGCGATTTTGACCCCAGCGATCCATGTAGATACTTTATTCGCTCACGATCTTTCCTTGCGCAATTTCCGGATATTACAGAGACTGAGCTTTTCCGCATCATCCAATCTTACTGTGGTCGGAGTCGTGGCGGTCCGCTTGGCAACAGCGAAGCCATTCTTTGTGATGCGAAGGGAGGCTATCATCTTTTTGAGTTTGAAACTTTCGGTAATACCCATGAAGTGCTGACGCTTGGCGTGTGGCAGGGGTCAAGACCTAGCACGATCCATGTCCTATGATCGCGATCAGATGTCTTAGAGGGAGGGCGCTGATGCAAACCGACAAATGGACAGCCATGAAGAAACAAAAACGTTTGGAGTGGGGGGATAAGCCTTGTGATCATCCCAACCGTGTACAAGAACACTATCTTGGGTCTGGCACGGGTGACTACGCGTGTACACAGTGTGGTCGTGACGTAGAGTTTGATGCTAAGGGAAATCCAATTCCAAGTTAGAAGGTAATAAGTTGCCTATTCCCCCTTCTGGCTGCCCTGGCTATCACCGTATCTATGCGTGTCCTATATAGGACAGCCTGTTTGTAAGCCATTGTAAAACCGTGTATCAGATTGGAATGTTTCAGTACGTAACAGATTGATTTTACTGATCGCCTGGGGCCCTTTTAAAGCCATGGCCACATCCCAGTAATTCCCCTATTATGGCAATTGGTCTCCTTACTGTAACGTCCTTGCTCTTGTGCCGGCTACTTCTGTCTTTGTCTGTCGAGTAATTC
>Ga0268299_1002163_pt1 | contig 25731 bp, 23 predicted proteins | sample NOBtaG_FD_193484 | JGI IMG/M metagenome (GOLD analysis project Ga0268299, IMG submission 193484) | Activated sludge microbial communities from bioreactor in Nijmegen, Gelderland, Netherland - NOB reactor | ecosystem: Engineered > Bioreactor > Aerobic > Activated sludge | place: Netherlands...
TCATGATCTCCACGATCGGCCGCATCCCGCCCAGGGCGGCTCCGATGCCGGCCCCCACGAAGCCCGACTCCGACAGCGGGGTGTTGCGTACCCGGTCCCGCCCGAACTCCTGGTACAGGCCCTTGGTGACGGCGTAGGTGCCGCCGTAGTCGGCCACGTCCTCGCCCATCACGAACACCCGGGGATCGGTGGCCAGGGCCTGGCGGATGGCCTCCCGCATGGCGTCCCGGTAGGTCATCTTCACGGCGCCACCTCCTCGTCCACGGGCTCTGCTGTGACATGACGGAGCCTCTCGGGCTCCGCTGTGACATGACGCAGCAGGGTCTCGACCGGCTCCAGGGGTGCGGCGTCGGCGAAGGCCACGGCGTCGTCCACCTCGGCCCGGGCCGCCTCCCACAGCGCCTCCACCTCGCCCGGGTCGAGGGCGCCCTCGGCCGCCAGCCGCTGGGCGAAGGCGGGGATCGGATCCCGCTCCTTCCACGCCTCCACCTCGGCCGGGTCGCGGTAGAGGTCGGGGTCGAACATCGAATGGGCCCGGAACCGGTACGTCCGCAGCTCGAGGAACACCGGGCCGCCCCCGCCCCGCACCATGGCCAGCGCCCGCTCGGCAGCGGCGGCCACCTCGTCGGGGTCCATGCCGTCGACGCTCCACGCCGGCACCTCGTAGGTGCTGGCCTTCAGGGCCAGGTCGGTCTGCGACTCGCTGGAGCGAAGCGACGTTCCCATGGCGTAGAGGTTGTTCTCGCAGCAGAACAACACCGGCACGTGCCACAGGGCCGCCAGGTTCATGGCCTCGTGGAACTCGCCCTCGGCCATCGCCCCCTCGCCGAAGAAGCACACGGTGACCCGGCCGGCGCGGCCCTGCATGGCGTCGGCCAGGCCCAGGCCCACCGCCAGCGGCAGGTGGCCCCCGACGATGGCGTTGCCCCCGTAGAACCGGGTGGCGGCGTCGAACAGGTGCATGGAGCCGCCCCGGCCGCCGCTGCACCCGTCGGCCCGGCCGAACATCTCGGCCATGATGGCCCGGGCGCTCACCCCCCGCACCAGGGCGTGGCCGTGCTCCCGGTAGGTGGCCACCACGGCGTCGTCGGGGCCGAGCTGGCCGATGATCGACGCTGCGATCGCCTCCTCGCCCACGTAGAGGTGCAGGAAGCCCCGGATCTTCATCTGGCCGTACAGCTCGGCGCAGCGTTCCTCCAGCACCCGCACCCGGATCATGTCGGCCAGGGTGCGCAGGCGCCGGGTCAGGCGGGGATCGACGAGGTCGTCGGTGGCGGTCACGGCTCGGCTCCTTGCCCTGTCGCGGTGTCGGGCGCCGGGGTCTCCAGGGTCGACAGGTCGCCCTCGTCGAGGCCGAGCTCCCGGGCCCGGAGCAGGCGGCGCATGATCTTGCCGCTGCGGGTGTGGGGCACGTCGGCCACGAAGTCGATCTCCCGGGGGGCCACGGCGGCACCCAGGCGGGTGCGGGCGTGGGCCACCAGCTCCCGGCGCAGGTCCTCGCCCGGCTCGCAGCCGGGGCCGAGGACCACGAAGGCCTTCACGATCTCGCCGGCCGTGGGGTCGGGCTTGCCGATAACGGCCGACTCCACCACCGCCGGGTGCTCGTTCAGGGCCGACTCCACCTCGAAGGGCCCGATCAGGTGGCCGGCCGACTTGATCAGGTCGTTGTTGCGGCCGACGAACCAGTAGTACCCGTCGGCGTCGCGCCGGGCCAGGTCGCCCGAGCGGTACCAGCCGTCCACGAAGCAGCGCCGGTAGCGCTCGTCCTGGTCGAGGTAGCCCCGGAACATGGAAGGCCAGCCGGCCCGCAGCGACAGCTCGCCGATCTCGTCGGCGGCGGTGATCACCACCGGGCGGCCGCTGGCGTCGAGGCGGAGCTCGCCCTCGTCGTCGCAGGCCAGCAGCCCGGCCGTGATCCCCGGGAGAGGCCGGCCCATCGACCCCGGCTTCACCGGCTCGGTGCGGTAGTTGGCCACCATGATCCCGCCGGTCTCGGTCTGCCACCAGTTGTCGAGGATGGGCACGCCGAAGGCGCGCCGGGCCCACGCCACCGACTCGGCGTCGAGCGGTTCGCCCACGCTGGCCACCAGCCGCAGCGACGACAGGTCGGTCCCCTCGGGGGGCGTGTCGCCGGCCCGGCGCAGCATCCGCAGGGCGGTGGGGGCGGTGTAGAGCACGTCCACCCGGTGCTCGCCGATGATGCGGTACCAGCGGTTGGCGTCGAAGTCGGCTTCGTCGACGATGCTCGTCACCCCGTTCACCAGGGGGGCGATGATCCCGTAGGAGGTGCCGGTGACCCAGCCCGGGTCGGCCGTGCACCAAAAGACGTCACCCGGGTGCAGGTCGAGCACCAGGCGGCCGGTCTCGCCGTGGGCCACCACCGCCTCGTGCACGTGGATGGCGCCCTTCGGGGTGCCGGTGGTGCCGCTGGTGAAGTGGAGCAGGGCCCGGTCGTCGGGCCGGGTGGGGGCCACCGGGAACCGGTCGGGGGCGGCGTCGAGAAGGGGACGGAGGGCCAGCACCCGAGGTCCGCCGCCGGGGGCCGGCTCGGGATCGGCGTCGGCGTCGGTGAGCAGCACGTGGCGCAGGTGGGGCAGGCGATCGAGGATCGGGGCCACCTTGCGGCGGTGGAGGAGGGACGTGGTGACCAGCACGTCGATCCGGCCCAGGTTCAGCCGCATGGCGATGGGGTCGGGGCCGAAGGCGGAGAACAGCGGGGTGTAGACGCCTCCGCCCCGCAGGGTGCCGAGGGCGGCGGCGTACAGCTCGGGGATGCGGCCGGTCAGGGTGGCCACCCCGTGGCCCGGCCGGTAGCCGAGGGCGGCCAGGGCGCCGGCGAACCGGCTGGAGGCCCGGGCCAGATCCCGGTAGGTGAGGTCCACCGGGCTCTCACCGGAGCGGGGCAGCCAGCGCAGCGCCACCCGGTCGGCGGTGGGGCCGTCGAGGTGGCGGTCGAGCGCCTCATGAGCGATGTTCAGGCCGCCTCCGGGCAGGCCCTGGAGCCGGGCCCGGGCGTCGTCCCAGGAGAAGGCGGCGCAGGCCTGGGCGTAGGTGGCCGGTGGCCGGTCGGTGGGGGACATGGCGGGGTCGTCGCCTTCTCCGCTGCCGGTCACACGGCGCCGGCGCCGGCGCCCGCCATCGGCGCACCGCGGCCGGTCCGCAGAGCCCCGAGCCGCCGGACGTACTCGTCGTCGTCGATCTCGCCCCGGGCGTAGCGCTCGGCCAGGATCTCCTCGGCCCGGTCCCACACGGCCTGCTCGGTGGCGGCCCGCTCGGTGGTGGTGCGGTCATCGGCCGCCCGGGCGCGGTCGGGCGGGGGAGGGGCGGACCGTCGCAGCCCGGCGACCAGCCAGATGACGAGGGCCAGGACCGCCAGCATCAGGACGAGGGTCACGGTGCCGTTCCAACCCCAGCCCCAGCCGTAAGCGTCGTGCGGGTGCATCATCGCAGGCCTCCTTGTTCGTGTACCAGCATGCGCCTTTGGCGGTGCGCCCGGTAGGGCCCGAGGTCACCGCCCGGGCCTGCGGGCGGGCGGCGGATCTAAGCTCCGGGCATGCACTCCACCCTGCCCGCCAGCCTCGACGAGCTCGCCTCGTGGCACGCCGTGCTCGACCTGTCGCTCCGCTACGCCGAGGGGATCGACCGCCGCGACTGGGAGGGGTACGCCACCTGCTTCCTGCCCGAGGTCCGCATCGACTTCTCCAGCTTCACCCACCGGCCGGCGTCGCCCGAGCCGGTGACGGTGGAGGCGTGGGTGGCTGCAGTGCGCTCCACCATCGACGGGTTCGCCGCCACCCAGCACTCGATCACCAACCAGCGGATCTCGTTCGACAGCCGCACCAGCGGCCGGTACACGGCCTACATCCAGGCCCAGCACTGGGCCGATCGGGATCGCTGGTACCTCATCGGCGGCTGGTACGAGAACGAGGTGCGCCGCACCGGCGACGGCTGGAAGCTGGCGTCGGTGACCCTCCACCAGGAGTGGGACGCCGGTGACCGCGCCCTGCTGCGGGAGGTCAACCGCCGCTGATCCCGGCGGAGGGGATGTGTATGCTGTGCGCATGGCCCGCGTGAACATGACCATCCCCGACGAGGTCATCGAGCGGGCCCGGGCCGTCGGTGTGAACGTGTCCCGGGTGGCCACCGAGGCCCTCGTCGACGAGCTCGACCGCCGGGAGAAGCGGCGTCTGCTCGATGAGCACCTGGCCGAGATGGATCGTCGGCTGGGGCCGGTATCGAGCGAGGACGTGGCGGAAGCCGTGGCCTGGGCCGACGAGATGCTCGAAGCGGAGCCGGTCACGTCCCGGTCACGGGCCGTCGAGGCGGCACCGGCCCGGCGACGGCGGAGCCGGCGGAGCGCATGATCCTCGTCCTCGACAGCGGGGGCGTGACCGGGCTGGTCCGATACCGGCAGCGGCTCGACGAGGTGCGGCGGCGGAACCTGTGGCCGGCCCAGGTGCCGGCGGCGGTGTTGGCCGAGGTGCTCACCGGTGACGGGCGCCGGGATGCACCGGTGAACCGGCTGCTGCGTCTCTGCCAGATCCGGCCCGTCACCGAGGAGGTGGCCCGGGAGGCCGGACGCCTCCGTACCCGGACGGGGCGGGCGGGCGAGATCTCGGCCGTCGATGCCATCGTCGCCGCCTTCGCCGGCAGCCAACGGGAGGAGGCACTCGTGCTCACGAGCGACCCCGACGACCTGCGGGATCTGTGCCGCCACGGCGGCGGGACGGTGCGGGTGGCCCGGACCTGACGCTCGCCTGTCGCATCGGTGCGTCCCACCCCGCTCCGGCCCTCCTACGATCGGCGCCGTGGAGATCGTGCTTGTACGCCATGGGCAGCCGGAATGGGTGGTCGACGGGCTCGCCGTGGGAGACCCGCCGCTGACCGAGCGGGGGCGCCGCCAGGTGGAGGAGGTGGCCCGGGTGCTGGCCGCCGAGCGCTTCGACGAGGTGTTCTGCTCGCCCCTGGTGCGGGCCCGGGAGAGCGCGGCGCCCCTGTTCGAGGCGCTGGGCCGGCCCGAGACGATCGCCCCGTGGCTGGAGGAGATCCGCAACCCGATGTGGCACGGCACGCCGATCGAGAAGACCCAGGAGGCCTTCGAGGAGGAGCGCCGCCGGCCGTCGTCGGAACGCTGGCGGGGCCTGGAGCACCTGGGGGGCGAGCACGTCGGCGAGTTCGTGGCCCGCATCCGCGAGGGGTGCGGGCTGTTCCTGGCCGAGCGGGGCATCGAGACGGTGCAGAGCGAGTTCGCCCTGTGGTCCTGCCCCGACCCCGACCGCCGGATCGCCCTGGTGGCCCACGGCGGCACCAACGCCGTGGTGATCTGCCATCTGCTGGGGCTCACCCCGGTGCCGTGGGAGTGGGACCGCTTCACCCACTACCACGCCGGCATCACCCGCCTGACCTCGATGCCGGTGGCCGAGGGCCACGTGTTCGTGCTGTCGAAGCTGTCCGACGTCGAACACCTGGCCCCCGACGACCGCACCATGTGACGGGCGCGCCGCCCGACCGCGCTCCCATGCCCCGGGCCACGTCCTGAACCAGGGAGATGCGGAAAACGCGCCACGCCGCAGTTCTGTGTCGCGAAACCATCGGAATCCGGCGAAAAGGTTGCGCAGATCGGTGGCGGGGCGCGATTTCCGTCGCGCGGAACGAGGTGGGGGCGGAGGGCTTGATCCGCTCCGGTGACCGGCGCCACAGGCCCCCGGAGCCGGTAGGTTCACCTCCATGTCCGAGCACTCCAACGGCAACGGCGCCGGCGCCATGAACCGCATCTCGTCCCGCATCACCCAGCCCCCCAGCCAGGGCGCCTCGCAGGCCATGCTCTACGCCACCGGCCTCACCCCCGACGACATGTCCAAGGCCCAGGTCGGCATTGCCGCCTGCTGGTACGACGGCAACCCGTGCAACATGCACCTGAACGACCTGTCGGCCCAGGTGAAGCAGGGCGTGAACGAGGCCGGCCTGATCGGCATGCGGTTCAACACGATCGGGGTGTCCGACGGCATCTCGATGGGGACCGACGGCATGTCGTTCTCGCTCCAGAGCCGCGACCTCATCGCCGACTCGATCGAGACCGTGATGGGGGCCCAGTGGTACGACGGCCTCATCACCCTCCCCGGTTGCGACAAGAACATGCCGGGCTGCGTGATGGCCATGGGCCGCCTCGACCGGCCGGCCATCATGGTCTACGGCGGCACCATCAAGCCGGGCCACGCCATGGTGGGCGGCCAGGAGACCAAGGTCGACATCGTCTCGGCCTTCCAGAGCTACGGCCAGAGCCTGGCCGGCGTGATCACCGAGGAGGACCGGCTCTCGATCGTGGCCAACGCCTGCCCCGGCGCCGGCGCCTGCGGGGGCATGTACACGGCCAACACGATGAGCACCGCCATCGAGGTGCTGGGGCTGTCGTTGCCCTACTCGTCGTGCACCCCGGCGGAAGACCCGGCCAAGCTCGACGAGTGCATCCGGGCCGGCCACGCCATGAAGGTGCTGCTGGAGAAGAACCTCACCCCCCGCCAGATCGTCACCCGGGCCTCCCTGGAGAACGCCATGGTGATCACCTGCGCCCTGGGCGGCTCCACCAACGCCGTGCTCCACTTCATCGCCATCGCCCGGGCCTTCGAGATGGACCTCACGATCGACGACTGGCTGGCCACCTCCAACCGGGTGCCGATGCTGGCCGACCTCAAGCCCTCCGGCCAGTACGTGATGGAGGAGCTGCACTCGGTGGGCGGCGTGCCCGGCGTCATGAAGTACCTCCTGGCCGAGGGCCTGCTCGACGGCGACCAGATGACGGTCACCGGCAAGACGCTGGCCGAGAACGTGGCCGACCTGCCCGGCCTCGATAGCGGCCAGAAGATCGTGTCCACCCTCGACCACTCGGTGAAGCCTCGGGGCCACATCTCGATCCTGCGGGGCAACCTCGCCCCCCAGGGGGCGGTGGGCAAGATCACGGGCAAGCAGGGCCTCCGCTTCAGCGGCCCGGCCCGGGTGTTCGACTCCGAGGAGGACATGCTGGCCGGTCTGGAGCAGGGCCGCATCCAGTCGGGCGACGTCATCGTCATCCGCTACGAGGGCCCCAAGGGCGGCCCCGGGATGCCTGAGATGCTGACCCCCACCAGCGCCCTGGCCGGCGCCGGCTTCCTCGACGACGTGGCCCTCATCACCGACGGCCGGTTCTCCGGCGGCAGCCACGGCTTCATCATCGGCCACGTGGTGCCCGAGGCCCAGGAGGGCGGCCCCATCGCCCTGGTGCGCGACGGCGACATCATCACCATCGACGACGAGACCCACGAGATCACCGTCGACGTGAACGACGACGTGATGGCGGCCCGCCGCGCCGGCTGGACCGCCCCGCCGTTCAAGGCCACCAGCGGCACCCTGTGGAAGTACATCAAGCTGGTGCAGGACGCCTCCAACGGCTGCGTCACAGACGGCTGATCCCGGCGGTGCTCCGCGGCCGGCCGGTCCTCAGTGGTGGACGACGAACGCCCGTCGCCGCTGAGGACCGAACCGGTAGATGGCGAAGTCCCGGTTGAAGGTGACAGCTTCGTCCAGCCCCAGCCGTTGCATCACAGCCCAGCTGGTGCGATCGACGATCGAGAACTCCTGGTCGGCGAATGTCTCGCCTATCGAGGCGGCCACCTCCAGATCGGCGGCGACCGTCGCTTCGATGCGGGCGACACCGCCTCGGATTCCGGCGATCAGTCGCTCGGCAACCTGGTAGCCGAGTCGGCTGGCGGTGAGGAACCAGGTCTCCACGAGCACATGGTCGCTTGTCAGCAGCTGACCGGTGAACGCCGACAACAGCTCGGTTGCCCGCTGATGGCTCGTGTCACCGCTGTCGGCTGCGGCGTACCAGGCGGACGTGTCGACGAAGACCGTCACGCCGGGCGACGGCGCCCGGCCACGGCGTCCCCGACGGCGGCGAACTTGGAGCCTGCCCTGGAGCTGCGGGCGACGTTCAGCTCGGCGGCGATGTCGCTGCCTCCGGAGTCTCCGAGGGCGAAGATCGACGACGGGTCGGCAGCTGGTTCTGCGTCGTTCAGATCGCGGTCCACGAGCCGCCGCATGTACTCCGCCAGGGTGATGCCGAGCGCGGCGGCCTTGGCCTTGGCCTTGGCGTGCTGCTCGGGGCGGAGGTCGACCTGGGTGCGCATACAGCAACAGCATAACAGCACTCCCGGCGCCTTGGGACGCTGAGCAGGAGGGCCACTAGTGTGGTTCGATGGACGAAGCACCGGCCCGAACCGTGCATCCGCCGGTCCTCCACCAGGTAGAGGTGCAGGACTGGCCCCGTGACCGCGAGGTCCCGCCCCCGGAGACCACGCTCGACCTCGACGACATCAACCTGGCCGACCCCGCCACCTGGGGCCGGCCCGACATCCACGGCGTGCTGTGGATGCGCCGGGAGCACCGCCCGATCGCCCGCGACGAGCACCGCTCCACCGGCAGCCCGTTCTGGTCGTTCACCCGGTGGGACCACATCGCCGCCATCTCGGCCGACCACGCCACCTTCTCCAACGCCAACGGGGTGACGGCGGCCAACGACAAGGGCGCCGTCAACGCCGCCGAGGGCACGATCATCTCGATGGACCCGCCGCTGCACACCCTGATGCGCAAGGTGGTCAACAAGGGGTTCACCCCCCGCCAGGTGCGGGCCCTGGCCCCGGCTGTGAACCGCCGGGTCGACGAGATCATCGAGCGCCTCAGCAGCCAGCCCGCCGGGCCCGACGGCAAGGCCCACGTCGACTTCGTGAACGACGTGGCCGTCCGCCTCCCGGCCGCCGTCATCTGCGACATGATGGGCATCCCGGAGGAGGACCAGGAGCGGATGGTCGACCTCACCGGGAAGTCGCTCACCCCCGGCGAGTACGGGATCACCCGCCACGACATCCCCCGTATCACGGCCGAGATCGACGCCTACGGTCTGGCCCTGGGCGAGGACCGCCTGGCCAACCCGCAGGACGACCTCACCTCGCTCCTCGTCACCGGCCAGATCGCCGACCAGCCCCTGGCCGCCGACCAGGTGGGCCCGTTCTTCCGCCTGCTGATCCTGGGCGGCAACGAGACCACCCGCAACGCCCTGTCCCACGGCATGCTGGCCCTCACCGAGTGGCCCGAAGAGAAGCAACGCTGGCTGGAGGCCCTGGGCACCGAGGGCGAGGACGAGGTGGCGTGGTCGGCGGCCGAGGAGATCGTCCGCTGGGCCAGCCCCGTCATCCACATGAAGCGCGACGCCACCCGCGACGTGGTGATGGGCGACGATGACTCGGGCCGGGTGGAGATCGCCGAGGGCGACAAGGTGGTGATCTGGTACCCGTCGGCCAACCGGGACCCCCGCCACTTCCCCGACCCGTACCGGTTCGACATCATGCGCAACCCCAACCACCAGGGCGGGTTCGGCACCGGCGGCGCCCACTTCTGCCTGGGGGCCAACCTGGCCCGCCGGGAGATCGCCATCACGCTGTCGGAGGTGCTGCGGCACTTCCCCGACATGACGGCCGAGGGCCAGTACCGCAAGGTCCGCTCGAACTTCCTGCACGTGGTGGCCGAGCTGCCCGTCAGCTACACGCCATGACCACCGCCGAGACCCAGACCGGCACGGTCGGCACCGTGGCCTGGGCCGACGTGGTGTGGCGGGCCGGTGACGGCCTCAAGGCCCGCATCTACACCCCGCCCGCCGGTGCCGCCGCCACCCGGCAGGGAGCGGTGATGGTCGACGTCCACGGCGGGGCCTGGGCGTCGCGCAACCGGACCCTGGGCGAGGTCTACAACACGGCGGTGGCCGAGGCCGGCTTCACCGTGGTGGCCGTCGACTTCCGCGACGGGCGCAACGCCCGCCACCCGGCCGCCGTCGACGACATCGCCGAGGCCGTGGGCTGGGTCCGCAACGGCGCCGGGCTCGACATCGACCCGGCCCGCCTCGCCCTGTGTGGCAGCTCCAGCGGCGGGCACCTGGCCCTCCACACCGCGTTGACCGAGGTCGAGGTGGCCTTCGTCGGCGCCTTCTGGCCCCCGGTCGACCCGCTGGTGCGTTACCAGTACGCCCAGAAGATGGTCGGCCAGCCGGTGCCCGACGGCAACCGGCTCGACGCCCCCAACCTCGTGTCGTCCACCGAGGCCTATTACGGCGACGAGGCCACGATGGCCGACGCCTCGATCTCGGCCATCCTGCGCTCGGGGCGGGCCCGCCACCTCCCACCGGTGTGGCTGGTCAACGCCAGCGAGGATCTCAACGTGCCCCGGGTGATGATCGAGGAGCTGGTGGCGGCGTACGACGAGGCCGGCGGCGCCCTCGAGCTCACCGAGTACGAGGGCGAGATCCACGGCTTCGGCCACGGCACCCACCCCGGGGCCCGCCGGTTCCAGGCCGACCTCGTGGCCCGGCTCGCCACCGCCCTGGCCTGATCCCAGCTTCTCGGGTCCCCGGCCGTCACCGGTGACGGCCCGGGACGTCAGATCGAGGGCGTGCCCTCCAGGCGGGCCAGGGCCTCGCGCCATTCGCCCTGGCCGTACTCGAGGATCGACACGTCGTCGGTGAGGGTGAGGGCCAGGCGGTAGCGGGTGCGGGCCTCGTCGAGATCGCCCCGGGCCTCGGCGGCGTGGGCGATGCCGGCCTGGGTGATGGCGATGCAGCCCGGGTTGGCGTCGACCTCGGCGATGGCCAGGGCCTGGCGGTGGTAGGCCAGGGCCCGGTCGTGGTCGCCGTGGTCGGTGGCCAGCCGGCCCAGGCACGTGTAGAGGAAGTGGGTGCCGTGGTAGTCGCCCCCGTCGAACAGGTCGATGGCCTCCAGGTAGCACGCCTCGGCCTCCTGGTCCTGCCCGAGGCGCTGGTGGAGCCGACCCAGCTCGCTGATCGTCACCCCCAGGGCCCAGCCCTCGCCCATGGCCCGGAAGGCGTCGGCCGCCTGATGGCCGCGGGCCAGCGCGGCATCGGGATCGACCGACCCCGGTTCGAGGACGAGGCGGATCCCGTCGAGGATCATCGACGCCATGTCGACCACGGCCCGGCTCCAGGCGCCGCCATCCTGGGTGAGCTCGTCGGCCTCCCGCAACAGCCGCTTGGGTACCGAGAGGTCGGATCCGGCGAGCTGGGCGAAGGTGGCCACCACCCGGGCCACGTCGGCGTCGGGATGGCCGTGCTCGTCGAGCACCTCCACCGCCTCGAGGACCGGTCCGGCGATCACCCGGTCGGTGTGGTCGACGGTGGCCATGGCCCGGGCCACCACCAGCACGGCCCAGGTCAGCGGATCCTGGTTGCGGTCGGCCAGGCCGAGCAGGCGGGTGGTGAGATCGCGGCCGGCCCGGGCGTCGTGCAACAGGAACCACCAGGCGGCGCCGAGCGCCATCTCCCGGGCCAGGTCGAGCGAGCGTGACTCGGCGATCCACGCCACCGCCGCCCGGAGCTGGCTGGCGTAGCGGTCGAGCTCGGCGAAGGCGGCCGGGCGGGTCTCGTCGCGCCGGGCCTGGGCGTCGGCCACCAGCTCGATCAGCCAGCAGGCGTGGGCCCGGCGGGTCTCGGGCTCCAGGCCGGCGGCCGCCAGCTCGGCCTCGGCCATCTGGCGTATCGGCTCCAGCATCCGGAACCGGGCGGGGCCGGCGCCCCCGGCCCCGTCGACCGCCAGCAGGGAGGCGTCGTGGAGCTCGTCGAGGCCTTCCAGCACGTCGATCGAGCCCAGCCCGCACCGCGCCATCAGGGCCTCGGCCCCGGCCAGGTCGAACCCGCCGGCCATGACGGCCAGGCGGGCGAACAGCTGGCGGGTCGGTGGCGACAGCTGGTCGACGCTCCAGCCGACCACGGCCTCGAGGCTGCGGTGGCGGCGCTCCCGGCTGGAGCGGACCTGGCGCAGCAGGCGGAGCTGGTCGTCGACCCGGGCCGCGATGTCGTCGATCGACAGCAGCGAGGCCCGGCCCGCCGCCAGCTCGATGGCCAGAGGGATGCCGTCGAGGCGGCGGCAGATGTGGGCCACCACGGGCAGCAGCCCCGGGGCCACGGCCACGTCGTGGCGGGCCGCTCGGGCCCGGGCCAGGAACAGCTGGACCGACGGCGACCGGCCGGTGGCGCTCAGGTCGGCGTCCTCGTCGGGCAGGGCCAGGGGCGGGATGCCGACGATGGCTTCGCCGGCCAGCCCCAGCGGCTGGCGCGACGTGATCAGCAGCGACCCCTTCAGCTCGCCGGTCAGCACCGGCTCCAGCGCGGTGGCCACGGCGTCGAGCAGGTGCTCGGCGTTGTCCACCACCACCAGGTCGGTGCTGATCCGCAGGTGGTCGGCCAGGCGGCGCTCGGGGGAGCGGGCGTCGTCGAGGTCGGTCGGGGCCACCTCCTGGGCCAGCCGGTCGGCCACCGCACCGGGATCGGCGGTGGTGGCCAGGTCCACGAACACGGCCCGGCGGGTGCCGGCCACGGCCCACGCCGTGGCCAGGGCCAGCGACGTCTTGCCGATGCCGCCGGGGCCCACCAGCGACACCAGCGGATGGGCCCCCACCAGATCGACCACCTCGGCCAGGAGCGGATCCCGGCCCAGCAGAGGGGACCGCAGCCGGGGCAGCCTCGACGGCCCGGCCGTCCGCAGTGGGGGGAAGGCGGTGCGGAGCCCCGGCCCGCTCACCTGCCACACCGGGCTGGGCTCGATGGCGTCGTCCCCCAGCCACTGGAGGCCGAGGTCCCGCAGCTCGACGTCGGCCGGCAGGTCGGCCCGGGCCAGGTCGACCGTGGCCGCCGATGCCAGCACCTGGCCGTCGTGGGCCGCATCGAGCAGGCGGCGGGCCAGGTCGGCCACCGGGCCCTTCCGGTAGCCGCCGTCGGGATCGGGGCGCAGCAGGCCGGTGTGGACGGCCACGGCGGCCCCGCAGCGGCGGGCCTGGTCGAGGGCAGCGGCCAGGGCCTGGGCCGGTTCGGCGAACACGGCCGGGTCGGCCCCGCCCAGCACGAGCGACAGCACGCCGTGGGCATGGGCGCCGGCGCCGGGGGCCGGCCCGGGGACGGACGTGGCGACGGTGCCGAGCCCGGCCGGTTCGGCCAGCTCGGGATCCTGGTCGAGGATGCGGCGCTCCAGCTCCACCAGGGCCGGCCCAGGGCTCAGGCCCAGCTCGTCCGAGAGATGGCGCCGGGCCCGCTGGAAGGCCCGCAGCGCCTCGGCCTGGCGGCCCTGGCGGTAGAGGGCCGTCATCAGCAGCTCCCACCGCCGCTCCCGCAGCGGCTCGGCCCGGGTGGCCGCCTCCAGGTCGGCCACCAGCTCCGGCGTGGCCCCGGCGGTCAGGGCGCGGGCGGCCACCGCCTCGAGCGCGTCGGCTCGCAGGCCGTCGATCCGGAGCCGCTCGGCATCGAGGGCGGCGGCGGCTCCCAGCCCGTCGAGCGTGGGCCCCCGCCACAGCGCCTCGGCCTCGGCCAGCACGGCCCGGGCGACGGCCGGGTCGGGCTCGGCCATGGCCCGGCGCAGCAGCTCCTCCGCGGCGTCGACGTCGAGGCTCACGTCGACCAGCCGGTAGCCGTTCGAGGTGGTCTCCACGCTGCCGGCGGCCCGGCCCAGGGCCCGGCGGAGCCGCGACACCACGGCCTGGACGGCGTTGCGGGGGTCGGCCGTCTCCCGATCGGTGTAGAGCTCGGCGGCGAGGCGGGGGGTGGAGAGACCGGTGGGGGCGACCACGGCCAGGATGGCCAGGCACAGCTGCTCCCGGGCACCGGGCGGCAGCACGTCGCGGCCCTGGTCGTCGGCCACCTCCAGGGGGCCCAGCAGGCGGATGTGGAGCATGCGAGCAACGCTAGAACGCCAGTGGGGTCGGGAACAGGCCCCGTGGCCGCCCGTCAGCGCCCCGTCAGCGGGGCTCGGGGCGCCGACCGACTCGAACCGCTTCGGGTGGTGTAGCTTCACGGCTTGGCGTCCCTGTCACCGAGACTACGAGAGATCGTCGATGCGCTGCCCCCCGAGCCGGGGCTTCGGGTGCTGGAGATCGGATGCGGCCCGGGGGCGGCGGCCCGTGCGGTTGCGGAACGGGTGGCGCCCGGCGGTCACGTGCTCGCTGTCGACCGGTCGGAGCGAGCGATCGACCAGCTCACCCGATCGGCCGGTCACCTGATCGAGTCGGGGCTCCTCAGCGTGCGGGTCGTCGCCGTGGAGGATCTGACGCTGGCACCGGGGGAGCCGCCCTACGACCTGGCGTTCGCCGTCCGGGTCGGTGTGCTCGACGGCCGTCATCCCGACGGCGCCGCCCTGGCGCTCCGGCGTGTCGCCGGAGCGCTGGCCGCCGGCGGGCGGCTGTACATCGACGGCGGCGATCCACTGCGGGAGCTCGCCCTACCGGGGCGGCCCCAGTAGGGTCCGGCGGTTGGCTACCGTGTGCGGTGTGTCGTGGCGGCCGGAGCGTTCGTTCGAACCGGTCGATCGGCCACCGGACGCCCTCCGGCGGTCGTACCTGGACTCGCTGCCCGAACCCCAGGAGCTGTTCGTCGAGCAGCTGGTGGGCGGCGGCAGCACGTGGCAGCTCGACGACCTCGCCTATGTCGTCGTCGACGGCGCGGAAATCGTCGAGTTCCACTGCCGCCACCACGAGCGGTCGGTGGTCGCGGCCGCCTTCGACGCCGCCGTGGCGGCTTCCGGCGCCGGGTCCGTGCTGTGCAAGTCGTTCGACGCGTCGCTCCTGGCCCTTGCCTTGTCGCGGCCGGTGGTCGTGCGGCCGATCGGCCATCTGTTCCGCCGGGTGTCCCACGCCGGTCCGCTGCGGACCCAGGCGGGAGATCTGCGGTTCCGGCCGGGCGCGGCGGGGGACATCGATGCGATCGCGGCGCTGAACGACGGCTTCTTCGACGATCGAGCCGAGATCGAGGCCTACGCCGGGCGCCAGGGCCTGTTCGTGGCGATCCGGCGTGACGTGATGGTCGGCTGCGGCATCGTCACCCGCGTCGTCGCCGGGCGCCCCGACATCGACATCGGCCTGTGGGTCGCCCCTGAGCACCGGGGGCGAGGGTACGGGGCCGGCATCGCGGCCTTCCTGCGCGACCATGTGCTGGCGGCGGGGCTGCGGCCGATCGGGGGTTGCGACGTCTCCAACGTGGCGTCCCACCGGGCGCTCCTCCGCGCTGGCTTCGTGTCGGAGCATCGCCTGCTCGACATCAGCTTCACCGATCCCCGGGCTTGGGCCCGGCCGAGGGCGCACCGTTAAGCTCCGGCCATGCAGGTGGAGGACGTCGTAGCCCGGGCCGAGCCGATCCTTCCCCTGGTGGCGGCGCATGCCGACTGGTCGAACGAGCACCGCCGGCCCCATCCCGACGTGTTCGCCGCCCTGGCCCGGGCCGGGCTCCTGCGCCTCATCGCCCCCGCCTACTACAACGGGGGCGGGGCCGCCTCCGAGGAGTTCCTCGCCCTGATCGAGACCCTCGGGCGGGTGGACGGCTCGGCCGCCTGGACGGCGATGACGATCAACGAGGAGGTGGGGATCGCCTCGGCCCACCTGCCGGCCGACTCGATGGCCGGCCTCCTGCACGACCAGCCCGACGTGATCATCGCCGGCTCCGGGGTCGCTCTGGGTCGAGCCCGCCGGGTCGACGGCGGCTGGCTGGTGAACGGCCGCTGGAAGTTCGTGTCGGGCGTGCCGGTCGCCGACCGGGTGGTCCTGGCCTCCCGGGTGGTGACCGGCAGTGACAACGGCGACAGCGATGGCGACCCCGACGGGGGCGCCCCCCGCCGAGCCGGCCAGGTGTGCTTCACCCTCACCCCGGTGACCGACGTGGTGATCGAAGACACCTGGCACGTCGCCGGGCTGCGGGGCTCGGGCTCCAACGACGTGGTGCTGACCGATGTCTTCGTGCCCGACACCTGGGCCGGGGTGTTCGGTCCCGGCGACCCGTCCGTCCCCCGCACCCCCTACTACTGCCTGCCCAACAGCCTTCGCTTCCCCTTCCCCAAGGTGGGGGTGGCGGTGGGCGTGGCCCGCCACGCCATGGCCGCCTTCGACCAGCTGGCCCGCACCAAGAAGCCGTCGTTCCTGCCCGAGCTGCTGGCCGAGCGGCCCAACGCCCAGGCCGCCGCGGCCCAGGCCGAGGCGCTGGTCAGCTCGGGCCGGGCCTGGGTGGGCGAACTGATGAACGACCTGTGGGCCGTCGCCGGCCGCTACGAGCCCGTCGGGCCCGAGCAGCACGCCCGGGTCCGGCTCGGTGCCAGCTACGCCGTCGACTCCGCCATCCGGGCGGTGGAGGGCCTGGCCTCGGCCGCCGGCACCACCGCCAGCCAGCTCGACGGGCCCTGGCCCCGGCTCCTGGCCGACGTCCGCTCGGTGGGCCAGCACTTCATGGTCGGCCCCCAGCAGATGCACACCGCCGGCCGGGTGCTGCTGGGCCAGGACCCCGGCGACCCCGTGTTCTGAGCCGGCCTCGGGCCCCGCGGCTCCGGCCCGGCCGGCCGGTGAAGGCCGGCCGTCGGCGGTCGAGCTGTCAGCCCTGTTGGCGGGCCCGCCACTCGGCCAGGCTGCCGGCCTCCCGGCCGATCGTGGTGGAGTCGCCGTGGCCGGTGTTGACCACGGTGGCCTCGGGCAGCACCAGCAGCCGGTGCTCGATCGAGTCGAGGATCACGTCGTAGCTGCTGAACGACCGCCCGGTGGCCCCCGGGCCGCCGTTGAACAGGGTGTCGCCGCTGAACAGGATCCCGTCGGCCGGCAGGTGCAGGCAGCACCCGCCGGGGGAGTGGCCCGGGGTGTGGACCACGGCCAGCTCGGCCCCGCCCACGGCCAGGCGGGCCCCGTCGGCCAGGGCGTCGTCGATCCGGCGGTCGGGGTACACGGCCTCCCACAGCATGGTGTCGTCGGGGTGGAGCAGGATCGGGGCCCCGGTGGCCTCGGCCAGCTCGGCCGCGGCGTTGATGTGGTCGTTGTGGCCGTGCGTGCACACGATGGCGGCCAGCTTGCGGCCGTTCAGGGCGGCCAGGATCGGGCGGTGGTCGTGGGCGGCGTCGATCACCACCGCCTCACGGTCGTCGCCCACCACCCACACGTTGTTCTCCACCTCGAAGTCCTGGCCGTCGAGGCTGAAGATGCCGGCCGTGATCACCCGGTCGATGCGGGCCGCCATCAGCTGCGCCCCGCCGTCACAGGACCACGACCGAGCGGAGCACCTCGCCCCGCTCCATCTTGTGGAACGCCTCCTCCACCGCGTCGAGCCCGATCGTCTCGGACACGAAGCCGTCGAGGTTGAGCCGGCCCTGGAGGTAGAGGTCGATCAGCATGGGGAAGTCCCGGCTGGGCAGGCAGTCGCCGTACCAGCTCGACTTGAGGGCGCCGCCCCGGCCGAAGATCTCGATGAACGGCAGCTCCACCTTCATGGTGGGGTTGGGCACCCCCACCAGCACCACCGTGCCGGCCAGGTCCCGGGCGTAGAACGCCTGCTCGTAGGTCTTGGGCAGGCCGATGGCCTCGATGGCCACGTCGACCCCGTTGCCCCCGGTGAGCTCCCGGATCCGCTCCACCGCGTCCTCCCGGCTGGCGTTGACGGTGTGGGTGGCGCCGAAGCCCTTGGCCCACTCCAGCTTCCGATCGTCGAGGTCGACGGCGATGATCGTGGACGCCCCGGCCAGGCGGGATCCCTCGATGGCGGCGTCGCCCACCCCGCCGCAGCCGAACACGGCCACCGTGTCGCCCCGGCCCACGTTGCCGGTGTTCATGGCCGCGCCGAGCCCCGCCATCACGCCGCAGCCCAGCAGGCCGGCCGCCTCGGGACGGGCCGCCGGGTTCACCTTGGTGCACTGGCCGGCGGCCACCAGAGTCTTGTCGCAGAAGGCCCCGATGCCGAGCGCCGGCGACAGGACGGTGCCGTCGGTGAGGGTCATCTTCTGGGTGGCGTTGTGGGTGGCGAAGCAGTACTGGGGCTTGCCTTTGAGGCACGACCGGCACTGGCCGCACACGGCGCGCCAGTTGAGGATCACGAAGTCGCCCGGGGCCACCTCGGTGACACCTGGACCCACGGCCTCCACCAGGCCGGCCGCCTCGTGGCCCAGGAGGAACGGGAAGTCGTCGTTGATGCCGCCCTCCCGGTAGTGGAGGTCGGTGTGGCACACGCCGCAGGCCTGGATGGCCACCACAGCCTCGCCCGGGCCGGGATCGGGGATCACGATGGTCTCGATCGAGACCGGCTGGCCCTTGGCCCTGGCGACAACCCCTCGGACTTGCTGTGGCATCTGTTGGCTCTTTCCTTGATTCTCTGTGCTTGATCCGGTGCTGGCTCTGCGCTGATTGCCGGCCCGAGGCTACCCGAGTCAGGGCTCCAGCCGGGGGTCGATGGCGATCAGGGCGGCATCGGCCAGGAGGTTGACCACGGCCAGGATGGCGGCCGCCACGAACAGGCCGCCCACCACGGCCAGCTCGTCGCGGCGGCCCACGGCCACGAGCACGTAGTCGCCGAAGCCGGGGAGGAGGAAGATGTGCTCGATGATGACGACGTTGCCCAGCATGGCGGCCGACTGGGCGGCGATGGCGGCCACCGCGCTGGGGGCGGCGGGGCGCAGGGCGTGGCGGGTGATGATCCGGCCCGGCGGCAGGCCCTTGGATCGGGCCAGCAGCACATGGTCCAGGGTGAGCTGGCCCAGCAGCTCGGAGCGGAGCAGCACCAGGTAGGTGGCGGCGGTGCCCAGGGCCAGGGTCAGCGAGGGGAGCAGCATCGAGCGGACGTGGGGGACGATCCCGTCGCCCAGCGGGATGTACCGGCCGGTGGGGAGCAGGGCGAAGCCGATGTGGATGCCGCCCAGGTTCACGTCGCCCACCCCCAGCAGCTGGGCCAGCAGCACCCCGGTGACGAACAGCGGCACGGTGAGCCCCAGGATCCCCACGGCGCGGGCCCCGAGATCGGGCAGGCGGCCCCGGTAGCGGGCCCCCAGCACGGCGCCGGGCACGGCCAGCGCGATCGCCATGACCTGGCTGTAGGCCAGGAGCTGGAGTGAGATGGGCACGGTGCGGCTGACGCCCTGGCCCACGGTCTCGCTGTACGACGTGGTACCACCCAGGTCGCCGGCCACCACGTCGCCCAGCCAGGCGACGTAGTGGATCAGGGCAGGCACGAGGCCGGTGGCGTCGGTACGGCTGGCGTCGGGGTAGTTGTGCACCAGGATCCACACGAGGGCCATGGCCACCACCACCGTCGCCGTGATCCGGGCCAGGCGCTGCAGGAGGTAGCGGCGGGACCGGGCCGGGAGCAGGACGGTGGCCAGCAGGGCCAGCGCCACCAGGCCGGCCAGGAGGGGGATGCCACCGAAGGCCACGGCCGCCAGCGAGAGCAGGAGGCCGAGGGAGGTGACGGCGATGAGCCGCAGACGCACCGGCCAAGGGTCGCCGCCCCCGCCTCCGGGCGCAAGCCCCATGTCCGCCGCGGGGCTCAGGAGCGGCGGGCGCCCCGGACGATCTTGTCGGCGTTGACGGCCTGGTCGGCCCGGGCCAGGGCGGCGGCCAGGGCCGCCGGGGGATCGCCGTCGCCGGGATCGGCGATCGACCAGCCCACCGACGCCGCCACCGGCACCAGGCCCGCCGCCAGCGGCTCGGCGTCGGCCAGCGCCCGGCGGAGGCGGCGGGCGAAGGCCTCGGTCTCGTCGGTGGCGGAGCCGGGCAGGACCACGGCGAACTCGTCGCCCCCGATCCTGGCGGCCCGGGCCCCGGGCACCAGCGCGCCCTCCACCACCCGGGCCACGGCACTGATCAGGCGGTCGCCGGTGTCGTGCCCGTGATGGTCGTTGGCCCGCTTCAGGCCGTCGATGTCGAGCAGCACCACCCCGCACGGTCCACCGGTCGAGCCGATCTCGTCCAGCGCCTCGTGCCAGGCCATGCGGTTGCCCAGGCCGGTCAGGGGATCGGTGCGGGCCTCGGCCGCCGTGTCGCGGTAGGCGTTGGCCAGCGCCACCGACCGGTCGACGTAGCGGCGGCGATCGCGCTGCATCAACCACAGCAGGCCCACCGTGGGCAGCAGCAGCAGGGGCGACCACCAGCGGCCTCCGGCAGCCGCCACCGCCACCAGCCCCAGCGGGGCCAGGAGCACGTCGACCACCACCGTGAAGCGGAACGACTCGAGCAGCCGGCCGGTCGGCACACCCAGATCCCAGCAGTTGTGGATCCACGCTGCGGCCACGTCGAACGCCACCTGGGCGGTCAGGGCCGCGGCGTACAGGGCGACGGTGCCGGCGCCGAGCCGAGGGTCGGCCGGCGCCCACAGGGCGAACACGAGGGCCGGCCCCACGGCATGCCACGACGACACGGCCAGGGCCGCCACCGTGTCCCGGCGCTCCCGGTCGATCAGCTGCTGGGCCGTCGCCGCCGCCGTCAACCCGGCCAGTACCAGCAGGGGCACCAGGGCCGGGGGCAGGAGGAACAGGGCGGCGGCCAGGACCGGGGTGGTGGGCACAGCGAACCCGGGCCCCACCTCGAACTCCACCGAGGCGGCCACGGCGTAGGCGACCACACAGGCCGCAACCACCAGGGGCGACACGGCGGCCAGAGCCGAACCGCCGCCGGCCGCCCCTTCGAACACGGGCCATCCCGCCGCCACCACCAGGAACAGGGCGGTGACGACCGAGCTGGCGAGCGAGCGCCCCACGTGGGCCAGCGTCAGCCTGGCCCGGGCCCACGACACGTCGTGGGCCTCGGCCACGGCGTCGTGGAGCTTCGTGTCGGCTTCCAACGTCGACCCGGTGACGGCGCCGCCCATCGGCTCAGGTGCTCCGGAAGGGATCGACGTACACGTCGTCGATCTGCCAGTTGGCGGCCGATCCGTAGGTGGAGATCGTGACCGTCATGTCCTGGGTGCCGTCGTAGCCCCACGTGGCCGGGATGTCCTTCATCAGCATCGGCGACCACCCCACCGGCAGCGCGGAGGAGGGCGTGTCCCAGTAGGACCAGGCCCAGGCGCCGGTCCGGGGGTTCTTCACCGACACCGAGACCCGGATGTAGGCGCCCCACACGCCGGGGTTCTTCACGAACATCCGGATGGACTCCTCCCCTCGGGCCACGCAGATGGTGCGGCTCTCGGCCGTCGCCCCCGAGGGAAGGCGCAGGCTCTTCGAGTCGGTGCTGCTCCGCACGTAGAAGGTCTCGTTGCCGGTCACGATCGAGGCGCCGTTGCTGAGCACCCATTCGTTGCCGGTCTCGAAGCCGCCGTCGGGCATCAGGAAGTAGTCGCGGGCGTCACCCCACCGGGCGAACACCTGCGACTGGCTCCGGGTGGAGCACGGCACCGTCGAGCCCGCGGCGCCCACCGGACCGTTGAACAGGGCCAGGGTGGCCAGCCCGCCGGCGGCCAGGGCGGCGCTGAATCGGCGTACGGTCGAGCCGGACAATGAGAGGCGCAACGCCCACTCCTTCGCTTGCGCGAGACGCCGGGTTCGCCACTGGCTCCCCCGGCGGCAGGCGACCAACTTCACGCCACTGGGATCGACACCTCGTCTCTGGGATCAGATGCAAGCGATACGTCGGCCGCCAGAGCCCGGACCTTTAGCAGCTCGTTGTCGAACCGTGTGTGACGAGGGGTCAGCCGCCATAGTTCATGCCGGTGTCGCGCAGGAGGAGGGGTACGGCATCGGCGTTGCGGACGCCGGCGTTCACCACCTCGGCCACGTAGACCGTGTGGTCGCCCCGGGCCACGGTGTCGGTGACCCGGCACTCGAACCAGTAGGGGGTGTCGACCAGGAGGGGGGCGCCGGTCTCGGGGCCGTCCTCGAACGCGTAGCCGTTGATCTTGCCGTCCTCGACGGAGGTGGAGCGGAAGAAGGCCTTGCCGATGTCGAGCTGGTCGCCGGCCAGCACGTTCACGGCGAAGGCGCCGGTCTCGCCGATGATGGCGGCCGAGCCGGAGTCGGCCTTGACGCCGGCCATGACCAACGGCGGGTCGAAGCTGGCCTGCGACAGCCAGTTGACCCCGCCCGCCCCGTACTGATCGCCGTTGCGGGCGGTGAGCACGTAGAGGCCGTAGTTGATGGCGCGCAGGGCCAGCTTCTTCTGGTCGGAGTCCATGGCTGTCCTTTCGTGAGACGGGGCGCCGGCCGTGGGGTACGGTCCCGCCGGCGGCCCTCGGTACCCGCTCACCATAGGCCCGCCGGTCCGGGCCGACCAGGAGCGGGCATGACGGCCGCCCGGCCCGGCGACGGGGCACCATGGTGCGGTGACGACGGGTGCGGCCCTGGTGTGGCTGGCGGCGGTGCTGGCCATCGGGGCGGTGGCGGGTGGCGGCCGGCGGGTCGGGGGCTGGGCCCTCACCGGGGCCGCCGTGGCCTCGACGGTGGCCGTGGTGCGCCTGGCCTGGGCCTTCGCCGCCCGCGACTGGACCCTGGCCTACGTGGCCGACAACACCCGGTCCGGCGTTTCGCCCGTGCTGCGGGTGGCTGGCCTGTGGGCCGGGCCCGAGGGTTCGCTGCTGGCGTGGACGGCGGCGCTGGCCTGGGCTGCGGTGGTGGCGGCCCGGGCGGTCGGCGACGGGCCGGCCACCGGCTGGGCCCGGCGGTTGGGGGGCGGCCTGGTGGGCGGGTACGCCCTGGTGGTGGCGCTGGCGGCGTCGCCCTTCGAACGCCTCGACCTCCCGGCGGTGGACGGGTTGGGCCTGCAGCCCGTGCTCGAGCACCCGGCCATGGTGTGGCACCCGCCGATCCTGTACGCCGGGTTGGTGGGTCTGGTGGCACCGACGTTGGCCAGCGCCGCCCGGGCCAGGGTGGGGCAGGGGCCGCAGGTGCCGGTGGCGCTGGTGGCGGGGCCGCTGGCCCTGCTGACGGCGGGGCTGCTGACCGGAGCCCGCTGGGCCGATGTGGAGCTGGGCTGGGGCGGCTACTGGGCCTGGGACCCGATCGAGTCGGCCGGGTTGGTGGCCTGGTTGTGCGGGGCCGCCGCCCTCCATGGTCTGGCGACGGGTCCCGGGGGCCCGGTCGGTGGGCGCACGGTCGGTGGGCGCACGGCGGTGGCGTTGGGCCTGGCCCCCGGCCTGGCCGCCGTATGGGCCACCACCGCCACCCGGGTGGGGTTGGTGTCGTCGGTCCACGCCTTCGCCGACCAGCCGGCCCTCCGTCTCGGCCTCCTGACCGTCGCCGGGCTGGTCTCGGCCGGCGCCGTGGCGCTGGTCGCAACCACCCCGGGGTCGGGGCTTGCCGCTGCTCCCACCGGGTCGCCCGCTCCCGACGGGCCTGCCGCCGCTCCCGACGGGTCGGCTGCGGAGGCGTGGCGCCGCTCGGCGGTGGCCGTGCTGGCGGTGGCGGCGCTGTTCGTAGCCGTCGGGGCCTACGAGCCGCTGGTGGAGGCCGCCACCACCGGCGACGCCGTGGCCATCGCCGGCCGGTACTACAGCCGGCTGCTGTGGCCGGTGGTGCTGGTCGGCGCTGCGCTGGCCGTGGGGGCCGACCGGCGCTGGTGGCCGGCGCTGGCCGGCGCCGCCGTCGGCGGGGCGTCGACGCCCTGGGCCGCCGGACCCTACGGCGTAGCCGTGGCCCTGGCCGGCGGCGCTATCGCCGGCTCCGCCCTCGGCCGCCTTCTGACCGCACCGGGGCCCGGTCGGGCCCGGACCGGGGCGGGGCGGGCCCTGGGGCACCTGGGCACGGGGGTGTTGCTGGTGGGGGTGGCGGGCTCGATGGCGGGGCGGGTGACGACGGTGGAGGCCCCGACCGGTGTGGCGGTTCGGGCCGGGTCGGTGGAGGTCGTGCACCTGGCGCTCGACCTGGTCGACGACGGCGCCGCCACCCGCTCGGCGGTGGCCACGGTGCGGGTCGACGGCACCGAGCTCCACCCCAGCCTGGTCAGCTACCGGCTGCGGGGGGTGTCGACCGTGGAGCTGGCGCACCGCTACCGCTGGTTCGACCAGCTCCAGGTCCTCCTGATCGACGGCGACGCCGACTCCGCCCGCTACCAGGTCAACGAGCTGCCCCGGGTCGGCCTCGTCTGGCTCGGGGGCAGCGTCGCCGCCGCCGGCCTGGCGGTCAGCGCGCTCGCCGGCCGTCGTCGGCCGCTCCTCCGATCTGATGCCCCAGACCGCCACCCGTGACGGTCTGGGACACCAGAAGATCAAGAGCGGCGGCGCTTGCGGGCGAGGAGCTCGGAGACGGTGCTGCCACCCTCGCCGGCCGGGGCCGGAGCAGGGGCGGCGGCCGGAGCAGGGGCGGCGGTGGGGGGTGAGGTGGGGGGACTGTCGGTGGGTGGTGGTGTGGGCGGGGCGTCGGGCGTGGGGAAGGGGCGCTTGGGCTCGGCCATTCGGGGCATGCGGGCCCGCAGCTCGCCCACCGTGGTGGCGGCCTTGCCGGCGCCTTCGGCCAGCAGGCCCCGGCGCCAGGCGAGGCGGCTCACGGCCACGGCCACCGGCCACGCCAGCAGGGCGAACCACAACAGCCACCGGGTCAGGTCGTAGCGCCGCTCGCCCGCCTTCGTGCCGAGCGAGCTGAACAGCTCCGCCGCCGCCGGGTCCACCCGGCCCCCGGTGACCTCGGCCAGCCGGGTCAGCTCGTCCCGCCCCACCGGCCTCGGCGCGTACTCGGCCGGGTAGGACCGGGTGGTGAGGCCCACCCCGCTCCACACGGTGTCGGTGCCGTCGGTGACCACGGCCCCCAGGGCATAGGTGCCGGCCTGGTCGGCGGGGACGGTGGCGGCGAAGGTGGAGCCGTCGATCCGCTCCAGGGGCACCACCGTGCTCGACCCGTCGGGCCCCGCCACCCGGACCGTGGCCGAGGCGTCCTCCGGCCAGTCGTCGGCCCCCTCCAGGCGCAGGTCGAGCTGGCCATCGACCACCTTGGCCTGGATCCCGCCCCCGGTGCCGCTGGCCGGGAACGTGTCCTTGACCACCCCGGCCCAGAAGTCGGGCCCGCCGTCCCAGCCGTTCCACGGCGCCGCCCACCGCTCGCCGCCGTCGCTGGTCCACGCCGCCACCCGCCCCAGCCCGGCCTGCCACGACGCCAGCAGCGGGTCCTGATCGGGGCCGATCAGGAGATCCACCGAGGCGGTGGGCTTGGGCGACGTGGCCACGTAGCCCAGCAGCGCCGGCGACGCCGACAGGTTGGCCACCGACGGCCGGGAGGAGCCGATCACGGGCAGGAACTCGCCTTCGGTCACGAAGTCGCGAGACGCCAGCACCGCTTCCTGCACGATCAGGTCGGGGATCTGGTCGAGGTTGCGCCCGGGGTAGAAGCGCCCGCCGCCGGCCTCGGCCACCGGCTGGAGATCCTCGGCCGCCCCCTCCCCGGTGGCCACCACCGACACGGTGATCCCCTCGGCCGCCAGGGCCGCCGCCTGATCGGCCATCTCGGTGAGGTGCGACGGCTCGGTGAAGCCGTCGCTGAACACGATGATGTGCTTGAGGTTGGCGTCCGACTTCCGCAGGGCCTCGGCCGCGGTGGCCAGGCCCGAGTCGAGGAACGTGGGCCCGTCGGGCACGATCTGCTCCAGGCCCTTGTCGACCACGTCCTGGGGCGGGGCGGCCTGGAGGTCGATCACCCACCGGTCGTCGGCGTCCATCGACAGCACGCCCACCTCGTCGGTGGCCGACAGGGCGGCGATGGCCTTGGCCGCCGCCGAGCGGGCGATCGCCGTCTTGGCCACCCCGCCCCCGATCCGGTTGCCGTTGCCCAGGCCGTTGACGCCCTCCTCGCTGCAGTGGCAGGCCGCCATCGAGCCGCTGGTGTCGATGGCCAGCACCTCGGCCACGGTCTGGCGCCGCAGGGGGTCGGTGATCTCGCTCACCACCGGCAGGATCTGCTCCAGGTCGCTGTCGCGGTAGCCGCCCAGGGCGTAGCTGTGGGT
>Ga0268299_1002164_pt1 | contig 25719 bp, 10 predicted proteins | sample NOBtaG_FD_193484 | JGI IMG/M metagenome (GOLD analysis project Ga0268299, IMG submission 193484) | Activated sludge microbial communities from bioreactor in Nijmegen, Gelderland, Netherland - NOB reactor | ecosystem: Engineered > Bioreactor > Aerobic > Activated sludge | place: Netherlands...
CGACGATTTCGCCGACCACCTCTTCCAGCAGGTCTTCCAATGTCACCAGCCCCATGACGCCGCCGAATTCGTTCACGACGATCGCCATGTGGCGCTTGTCCAGCTGGAACTGCTTCATCAAGTCGTCGGCAGATTTGGTATGAGGAATGAACAGAGCCGGTTGGGCGATATCGCGCAGCTTCATCTCGGTATGTCCTTGAGCCAGTGCGGTGAGGGCCTTGGTCTTGTACAGAATGCCGATGATGTTATCGAGCGTGCCCTCATACAACGGGATACGCGAATACTTGGACTTGAACAGCAATTCCTTCGCCTCGCGCAAGAACTGATTGCAATCGAGGGAAAACATGTAGATGCGCGGGGTCATGCAATCTTCTGCCGTGATGTCCTTTAGCTGGAAGACGTTCTTGATCATCTTGACTTCCTGCGCCTCGATCGCCCCGCTCTTGCTGCTCTGATCCAGCATGATCTTGAGCTCTTCCTCGGTCACGAACGGAACGTTAAGCCCCTTGCCGCCGGTCAGCTTGTAAATAAGCGGGACGACGAAGAACATGATGGGGGTCAGTACCTGCTGAGCCGCATAAGCCGGATAGGCCATGTTCAACACCACAGGAACCGAATATTTGGCGGCCAAGGTCTTGGGCACGAGATCGGCGAACACCAGGAGGACAAATGTGAGAATACCCACCAGAACCGCGAAGGCCTCACCGAGCACACCCTCGAGCCCCTGCCCTCCGAACCGATTCAGGGCAATGATGGTCGCCAGTGACGCGGTCGCCGTGTCAACCAGTCGATCTCCCACCAGAATGGTCAAGAGCAGTCGTTGCGGGTCGGTCCGCAGATGCAGGGCCATCTCGGCCCGTTTGCTCCCGGTGTCGGCCAGCGCCCTGAGTTTCGTGTCGTTGACCGAATAAAATCCCACCTCCACGACCGAGATCACCGCGGACAACAGAATGAGGAATATCAGTACGATAATGTCCATAAGACCTATCGAAGTTAAAGAATCCAAACCAGATTGTGTGTGTGAAGGTCAAGACCTTGGATCAGTTCGACGCGCAGGGGTCGAACTGCAAGACTGACCGCATGTCGTGAGAAGACGACCAGAATTGGTCCTCTCGGGTCACTTTCATCCATCGCGTACTACCATTAGCACAGGCAGGCAGGCGCATCAAGCGTTACCAGAATTCCCTACCTACTGCGAAACGATCAGAATATCAATAATTTCTCGTCACGACCATGGTCTGTCAGGCTAAGGGTTTTCCACGGAGCCCCCCGCGCCGTCGTCTCGCACAATAAACGGATCGGTATCCAGCGCCCGCCTCAGGTGCGCGGCCGCCTGCTCTGCCGCCGCTTCCGTCTGAAACTGTCCGGCATACACTCGGTAGCGGCGTCCCTCCGGTAGCTCCACCGCCACCGCACGAGTACCCGGGTAGACGCCGCGTAGGCGTTCTACCAGCGCAGACGCGTTCGCAGGATCGGCAAAGGAGCCGACCTGTACCTGGAGTACGCCCATCTCTCCTCCCCGTCCCTGGTAGCTGACGACTCGCAATTCGATGTCGTCGGTACCGCGCCCGACCATGCCCACCGCCTGTGCGCCGGCCAGGGAGAGGTCGAGAATGCGTCCGCGGGCAAAGGGGCCGCGATCATTGATCCGAACGGTGACCTGTCGGCCGGTGGTCAGTGATCGCACCACGGCCACCGATCCCAAGGGTAAGGTCCGGTGCGCCGCCGTCAGTTTGTGCATGTCGTAGACTTCCCCGTTCGCCGTGCGATTGCCGTGAAAACCAGGGCCATACCATGAGGCGCTGCCCCGTTCGACAAAACCGACCGGGTAGCCCGGTGGATAGACAGGACGGACCGGCGCCCAGCCCGAGCACCCGTTCAGCCATGAGGTCAGAATCAGAAGGCAAAGAGGGAGAAGGAGGCCACAGGTGCCGGTCTGCTTCTCCCTCTGCATGGAGGAGATCAAAATTCGTCGAGTGAATGGGTGCGCAACACCCCGAGGGCTTTCGTTGTATTCGACACCGTCAAGACGACGATGGCGCGTTTGCCTTCCCGGGAAGGCGTACAATAGCCGCACTTCACGTTAATGCGGGCCCTGGTCAGCGAATCGGCGACCTGTTTCAAGGCGCCGGGCTTATTTTCCAGGCTCAGAATCAAGGCGGTCTCTTCGCGAAATTTGATCTTGGATTTTCTCAGGGCGATCCGCGCGGCATCGACGTCCGCGACAATCAATCGCAGTTTGCCTGGCCCCGTGACCTCAGGCGCGGAAAAGGCTTTGATGTTGACCCCGGCGGCGCCGAGCACGGCCGCCACCTCTGCCAGCACCCCTGGCTTGCTCTGTCCACTCACCACAAACTGCGTCGTTGTCGGCATCGGCTCCTCTCCCTCCGTGAGTCAGTCCATCAGCCTGTCTGCATCCGCTTATACCCGTAGAGCCACTGAGCAGTCATCCCGCCGATGTTTCTGACGGTATGGAACACACCGGCCGGAATCAGGATGGCCTCTCCAGGAGCGGGCCGCACACACCGCCCTTCGAATTCCAGTTCCAGCCGGCCGACGACCGGCATGACCAACTCGTCGGTCGCGTGGCGGTAATCCTCCCATACTTGCCCGGGCGGATCAACCCAAAGATCACAACTGAAGCCCCTCGCCCGCCACTCTAACGCCACCGCCTGTCGATCGATCTGGGCCATCGTGATGCCTCGAAGGATGAGACTTACAGTGGCCCCCAGCGTCCTTCGAGTTTCTTCATAATCTGCGGCATGGTCGTATACTCCATATCCTCCAACGGCAATCGATGCGGCTCGAAGGGGCCATGGAGACGCAACACATCGGCGATCCGATTCGCATCCCGCCGCGCTTCGTCATAGGATGGATCGTCGAACATGTCCCTGGGCCCAATCAACCGACCGTTGGCGAGTTGAAACCCTAGACAGGCCACACGCGGGGGGCCGTCGAACCGAGTCGGCGTCGCCTGTTTCACCGAGACCGGCATGAGGGGGCCATAGTGCGAGCCCCGCATCCAGCCCTCGATGATCCAGGGATAGCGAAACGGGTCCAGGACTTCCCCCACCGCCGGAAAATTCTGTTGCGCACGCACGATCATCACCGGATCATCCTTGCCGACATATTTGCCCGCGATCAAGGAAAGCCGCTCGGTGGACGTGGAGGCGGCAATGGTGCCGTCCGCCCTGGAATACACAGCCTTGACCGTATACTTGCCGGGCGACCCGATGAACAGGAGCAGGTCATACAACTCTTCCGGACAATCGAACGTGATCTTTTTGTGTTTGTAAATGTCGTGGACCTCGAAGCGGAACCCCTGATGCAACGTCGGCGCAATCACCAGACCGGCAGTCGTGAACGGGTCCGCAAACATCTTATACAGCGGGAGATTCCAAGCCCCGGCGGACGTTTTATCCGCCATGAAAATCAGCACCGGGTCGGATTTCCGCTCCACAAACTCCATCTCGGCCACGCCTGGGCCCTGCCCCCGCACATTCCCGCTGAACGCGTCGGCCAGCAGATCCTGCCCGGCACCGTAGAGATGCAGGTCCTTCGCGACCTCCGTGCCCGCCAAAAACGTTACCCAGGCTAAACGATGGATCGGTTCCTGGTCCACGCCTTGGCGATGCGTCATGATCAGCTGCAAATCATCCCCGCAGGCCGACACATGATAATCGACGAGCAACCCGCTCTTCTTGGCTGCGGCCAGCTTCTCGTTCGCGCAATCCAATAATGCAGGGTGGATCGCCGAATGGCCGACAAACCCACCGATGTCCGCTTTGATGACACTCAGCGTGAGCTTACCGCCGTCTCCTGGCTTCTGTTCAGTCGCCATAGCGCACCCCTGGGTAAAGAAGGGTTTGAGGTGATCTCCCTGTGACAGAGACTCAGCCTCTAAGAGGTCTTCCTATTGAAAAGAGCAAGGGTAGTGCCCGGGCATGTATCGAGGGGCAGGTCGAATATGTTGGACTTGTCGCGCGCACTGCCGCCGCGCACGCCTCACCCGTGGAGAGGCGCTACAGTTCCGGGCGTCACCTGTAGCAGAAGGCAGCATTGCCATATCAGCAACCTTAGCGGTCATAACGGTCACCGAGGCTACCACCCGGGTTGAAATGCTCTCCCATACGAGGGCACGATTCTAAGCAGCCCCACCGTCTAGTCGGGCCGCAACGGGGCGACGCATTCGACGTTCGTGGCGCGCTAAAAGCCGAACGCGATGACGACATAGGGGCGATTTTCAGTGTTTCTTGTCAACGCCGCATCGACCGGGAGACTAACGGTAATTTTGCGTTTCATTTTATCCTGATCGTTGAGATCCCCGGTAAATGCAGCAGCACCGACTCGCGTACCATGTTTGACGCTACGAGTGCCGCCATCCACGACGTGAGCCTGGATAGCCTTAATCTTAATGGTGCGCTGCTCGGTGATATACGGGAACATGTCCCGTGTCACAACAAACTGGAGATCAGTGTTCCCTTTTGTAAAAGCGGCCCATTCGGCGGGAAACTCATCAGCAACGGAAAAGACTATCGCGAATGGACTAGTGGCCGCCTTGGTCGCGATGGCAATGACCTCGGTAGTTGCATCCCCTGCCATCGTGTCTCCGCCTGACCTTGCCGTGTACTGAAGCTGCAAGACGACGTCAGCGATGGACGCGTAGTCAAATTGGCGAACGCTCCCAGGAAGTTCGATGCGCCAATGACTATCGACAGCTCCATGTCCTTCGAAGGGCAGCAGCTGGTCACGGGCCGAAGGCGACTCAAAAGCATCCGCTGCCATGACAGGCAACGTGACCTCAATCGCGCCAGTGAAGTCCACAAATCGCGGATCCTCGGAGCCCTGACGGGGATAAGATGCACCCCCAGGGTTACGCCGAAGGGAGCTCCCCAAGAGAGTCACCCGAACAGCAAGGTTGGCGTTTGGGCCCACCACTGCCGGGATCATCACGCCAACGCGTCGTATGCGACGCATGTAATGCCCGGGACGATCGATGTCGAATAGCCACTCAGGAACCCTGAAGTCGCACTTGCCGGTTGCTTGCAACGTGAGCAGTGCAACGGGGTCTAAGCGACGCAACGAAACATGCTTGGTCAACGGATCTTCGTACTTATTCGCCTCGAGATAGGCGAGCTCGAGACGCTTGAGGTCGAGATGCAGTGCTTCACCGGCGAGCAGCCCTCGCCGGCCGCTGTCCCAATAGTCGATACCGATATAGGCGCTTGAGTCCAGTTCAGGTCGCATCACTTCGTTCTTCACCGCACTCTCTGCTTTGCGCGCAGTGTACACTGCGAAGTCGAAATACTCGCGATGCAGGCGGGACAGCTCGCCTTGCATCCAGTGGTATAGATCCTGTCCGGTGAACTTGCTGTTCAGGAATTCTTTAACCTCGTTGGAGTCTTCAAGTTGCGCAGAGACATTCTCGTACTCCCGCCGTGCGGCCTGTTCGGCAATCAAGGAGGCAATCAATTGGCGGCCCTGCTGCGACAACTCGCGAGCCGCTTGATTCGCCTGAAACATCCAGTCATCTGCACGTCTTTCATACGAAGCGGTGCGCGATGCAATGGCGGCCTCGTCTTGCTTGAGTGACGCCGTCCCCGAAATGATCTGCGCAGCGGTGTTCAACGCATCCGACATTTTCTGGCCACCAAAGATGCGTGATCCAGCGCCCATCCCCCAGAAGGCAAGTTTGGCGTCGAAGTCCGGAATATAGACCAGGACCGAAGCCAACGTGCTAAGCACGAAAGATGTGCGCCGCAGGTCGTTCGCCTCGGGAAGGAGCTCGTTGAGTTCTTTGTGCTCCGACTGTGTAAGGAACAACTTGCCGGAGCCCTGCGCACCGGAAGTGGATGCTGCCCCCCCGCTGTTCGCCAGTCGCAGTCGTGGAAGCTGATACTGCGGCAACGAACGATCGTAGGCCTGGACAAGTTCAATGTACAACTCGTCGAAACGCTCCTCGGTAATCTCCTCTGAAATCTTGCTGCGTCGCAGCGGCAACCGGTCTGGAGCCAGTGAGGCATCGACCGTCTCGCCCAATTGCCGCAGGTAGTGCGAGTATCGATCGAGTGTCGACGCACGCGTGCGCAGTAACGCTTCGGTCGCTTCTTCCGCCTGTTTCCATTGCAGCAGCCGGATTTCGCGCTGCGTCTGCAACAACCGCAACTCGTGTCCCTGACGCATCAGCGCTAAGTCCTCGGCGTCCCGCTTCTCCATCGCCGATAGGGCCGCACCTCCGAGAGAGCGCACTTCTCCGGCCAGTTCTATGGCGCGCTGCAGCAGAAGCGCCGCACGGACCGGCACGAAGGGCTTATTCAATCCCGCGACGGCAGCACCCACGTCGATACCGGACGCGGCTGCTCGCACCAAGAGTGCCGGATCGATCGGTGGATCGAATAGAGCGAGTCGACGAATGGCACCCTGCAAGTTCATCCCCGCCCGAATCTTCCCGAGGCGATCCGCGAAATCGTCCCAGTAACGAAGCAGCTTGTCGTTGCGGGGAATGCAGAAATAAAGAGACCGTGCCAATCCGAATAGTGGGGCGGCGCCGGCGTTCGCCTGCACCCCCTGCGGCAATCCGTAATTGAAGGGAAACAACGACTCAAGCTGGACCATCGCATTGCCGGTCACATTGAGACCGGCCTGCTTTAGTTCCTTATACGTGCGCGCCGGCGATGTCGTTGGTGTTGGAACCTGCTGAGGCTTCGTTCCGAGCAGTGTGGACCCCAGGACGTAGATCTGCGTGGCTTCGCTGACCGTTTCACTAGTGTCCTGGGCAAACAAGGAGTCCCCCCACGCCAGAAGGTTATCGAGATACCGCATCACCACCATGAACTGGAAGGAGATCAGGCGCGTGCGCGCGACGGCGAAAGGCTGGAAGGGCCGGCGCATGATCTCGCTGTATCCCGCTAGAAGATTCGTTCGTTCCTCGATCTCTGCCGGGCTGAGCGCTGAAGCGGACAACAGCCTCAGAAGGGCATCGATCTGGCTGCGTGGACCACCGCCACGCATCGCCAGTGATCGCCAATACATACCGGCGGGGTCGGTCGGATCAAAGACCAAGTGGAACCAGCGCTGGGCCTCGGCGAAGCGTTGAGTCTTGGTCAGATGCACCGCAATGCCCACCGGGATGTGAAAGAGCACTTCCCAGTTGTAATTGGCATAAGGGCCACCACCATGGATATCGATATCGAGCTTCGGAAAGGGCTGTTCGAGCGAAACAAATCCATCACTTTCCGAGTGATCGTTCTTGAACGTCGAATTCGGCGTGCCGTGGTGCTCATAGCTCGACTCGAAGAAGTCGACGCTGAGTTGGTTCAACTCGTCGGGATCAAGTGCTTCCTTGAGCGAACTCCGGCTAAGCCGGTCGATCATGGAACTCACCTGAGGATGGAAGAAGTTCTGCAGACGATAGACTCCGCCGAGCCCATCCTTTTTCTTCATTGATTCGACAATGTTGACGATGGCGTTGTTGTGAATGGTGTGCCCGTGTGACATACGCGTTCTCCTCAAGTGTTCACATTCGTGCCGTGCGAGTCGATGTGGAAGTCGCCAAAGGCGAAATCGTTCTCATCATTCAGAAACATGCGTCTACCTTTCATCAAGAAGGGGGATCCCTCATCCTCCTCCAAGACGCGATCCTTGAAGTGGTACTTGCCGGAGGGTGCAGCCGACCACTTCCAAGGACCGAGGTGCACCGGCAACAGGGAAAGTGGCGTGATGAAAAACGCGTACTTTGCGTCCTTATAGAAAAACGGCGCAGTGCGGTTCCAGAACTCCGTGACGGCAAACGCAGGCGAGACCGCCGAACCGCTAAAGCCGTCGACGCGCCGGAAGAGGGCGTGCACTTCCGGTGGACTCCATAGGGAAGTCTGTGAAAGCGGGCGATACGCCACGTGCAGGGCGCTGCTTGGCTGGTCATCCTCAACCCAGATATTTCGCCTCGGCCAAGCAATGGCCACAGCCATGCCTTGGACTGGCTCAAGAACATCCGGTTCGGCGAAACTATTGTGCAGCCGATACCCCGTCGGCGCCCGGAGAAACTCCAGGCCGCCACCCGGTGATGGCTCGATCAGGATATCGAGTGAGTTTTGGCTTATCTTGGCCCGGAGCCGGTACTGTTCACGACTGAACGGCTTAGCTCCAGATGGCGCGGTAAAGTCGTCGCCAAGCGTAATGGCACGGTCAATCGAGGAGGTGCGCGTCGGCCCCCATTTGCCGCGCGCATGCTCGCTCCAGCACAGCATGGCCTTCACGCGATGCGTCGGGTCGGCCGGCCTCGCTGTTGCTGCCGTCTGATCGGCAAGGCTGCCGGTGGTCCAATTAGGCTTGACCGCCGCCCCCGCTTCTTGGATCACTTTGAGCCAGAAGAGAAACAACCGCCCCTTCCAGCGCACCGGCAAAACCGGGTTGTCCTCAACATCAAGCTTTACCGGTTCCCATGGCGTCCAGCCGCTCGGCTCACGGCGGCGGTAGAAGTACTTGCGATTGGCGCCCGAGCTGCGGGCAACGACATGCATGACATCGTCGGTGGTGTCGCCGGCCGTTTCACGGGTATCGACGTGAATTCCGCAGGGTTCAAGCATCGAGATTTCCTCGAGCTTGCGGAGATAACCGATCATCGCCTCAACAGCGCGCTCCTCCGTAATATCTCCCTGGAGGAGTTCGCTCATCGTTTCGCGGAAAATGGGCGACTGGTCGTCGCGCAACTCCGGCTCGAGCCAGTTCTCCGGATACAGGAAGACCTTGCGGTTTGCCTCCCACACGCGGTAACGCTTCATCCACGGCCATTGCTCGCGCATCGCGAGTGGGATGTGAATGTCGCTGGGCTCCGCCCCCGGCAGGTCGACCAGGCGCTGGATGAACTGCTGAACGGCGGCAATGGCCTGCCGGATCCGCGATGTCTCCACACGCGGGTGCATCAGGACGTCGAGCAGCAGATACTCGTACAGTCGATCCGGAGTGTCGATTGCCGCACGCAAGGGATCTGGAGCGTTGGAAAGCCCGACAAGCGCGAAAGCCACCAACGCATCACGGCGGCGCATGCGCAAGGTGTCGTTGATGGGCTTGATCAGCGTTGACCAATCCAAAGCGGAGTACCGAGCACGCAGGGCTGCATACATGTCGGACACAGCGGTTTGCGCCGGTGAGTTTGCAATGCTGGCAAGCGCGGTGGTGTGGCTGATGCCGAGCGCCTTGACGACGCGAAGCGCATCGTGGACTCGTTGCGCGGTCGTTAGATTGCGCAGCGCGGCGCGATCAGGTTGGTTTCCCGCATTCAGCACCTTCATACGGGAGAGCATGGCGTCGACCGTGGACGCGCTCCAGCCACTGAGCCTTGCAAACGCTCCGTTCGCGTCAGCGACTGCGGCCGATGGATCGACGAGCAAAGGAAGCATGGTCTCTGACGTCGCCTCCAGCTCGTGCCGGATCCGGCAGTAACCGACGAGCGCAGAAAGCGCTTTACCAAGCGCCCCCTGTACCGTTACGGCCAGCGCCGAACTCACGGGTAGTGCGCCTAACAGCGGGCGCACTACAGCCGCGATGGTGATCCCAAGGCTCGGTCGGCTGAACAGCGCTAGGGCCTCTTCGTCACTCAATTCAAGCTTCTGGCGGAGCACACCAGCACGCAGCGCGCGAACATAGGTGTCGATAAGATTGTTCACGATGGTCAAGTCATACAGCGCGGCCCCAGAAACCGGCGAACGGGCGCTGTTGCCGGTCTGCCACAGAAGCCTGACCCTCGCTTTCACGCCGGTAACAGTCAGTACGAATGACACGAGTGTTCCCGGCGGGTACTGAAGGGCACTTGCGTTTCGCCACGCAGGGCGGCCGCCGCCGACCGCCTGCAAGGTGATCGCCGCGCCATCCAACGTCAGCACGGGCTGTGGCGCCCCGGCTTCTAGTTCTATCTCCAGATTGAAAATGCCTGATGTTGGGATCTCGACATAGCCGGTCCAGCGGCCGGCAATCGACTGCCCCGCATTGAGGGCGTTCGCAGGCAGGGTGCGTGCCGTCGCAGGCGCATAGTCGATGCTTCCAGCGCTGGCATCGTGCGCATCCGCCACCGCACCGATCAGATTGGCAAAGAAGTATTCGCCGACGACGCCTTCCCCGCCGACTGCCAGGAAATCGTGCATTGCGTCCTGGTTCACCGCCTGCGCGGAGCACAGCAGGCTCGGCCTTGAGAGCAAAGGCGTCAGCCATTCCGTGCGCGCATCGAGCATAGATGCTGACCGCGCCACCAAGACCTGGCGGCGCCGCAGGGGCTTCAAGGCGTCTATCACATCAGACAGTAACTGGCGTCGCCTGACCTCTGCCGTAGCGTTGGAGGCAATATACGTATCGTGGGCCAGACGGAGGGCTGGCTGGTTCAACTGCAGGAAGAACTCCTCCGATTTCGCGGACAGGGCGGTAACAGCGTCCGAAAAGGCCTGCGGCTGGTTTAGAGCCGGATTCAGTAACGCGGCACGGACGGTGGGCGGCATGACGCCTTTCGTGTACTGCAGGCGCTTGAACAGGTCGTCGTAGGCTAGGCCGTCTCCCACCAGTAACACTTGCGCAGACAGAGTGGCTGCGTTGTGGGCATACGTAACCTCTGAGCGGGCACGGCGTTCCACGAAGTCCAGATATCGGCCTGCCGTATCGGCACTGAAGACACTCGACAGCAACTGGGTCAGCAATGCGCTGTCTGGATCGTCGGTGGGCACCATTGAGCGCTCAACGCTCGCCAGTTCGGCTCGCGCGGTGGCTGCGAAAGCAAGTGCAGCGTCCCGGCCTGGCCGACCGGCTGACAGCAAGTCGTGGTTCCAGAACAGCAGCAACGCTTCAGCTGGCGTCAAACCCGCCGCTCGTACTCCGGACACCAATCGAACGAGAGCTTCAAATTGGTTGGGCGGATCCGACGGACTCACAGCGCCGATCTCGCCTTCAAAGCTCAGTCTGCTGTATCGACTGATGAGCAGGAGCTCCTCGACGCTCAGCCGCAACTTGCGTGCAAGCCAGGCGCGCCGGTAGACACGGGACATCGTCTCCGTTCGGAAGTAGCGCAAGAGATACTGCGTCTCGGCTGGAGCCGGACCCCGCCCAAGCATCACCTGGAGATCGCCGGCAGATGGCTGGGTGGCCAGCGTGGCGGCTGCCGGCAAGGCAGTCCCTTGAGGTCCCAGTTCCTGAACGATCCGTTCGAACTCGCTGGCGCTGAGTTGGCAGGCCGCCTGCAGGGCGCTGGCGTGGTTCGCGACCAGACTGGCATTGCTGGCGACAGGTCGCGCACCTGAATCCAGCGTGAATGCCGGGTACTCGCGCAGAAAGCCTGCCGACAGGAACAAGGTGCGATACAGCGTGCCTTGGCCAGTACCCTGCATTGGCGCTACGCATGCCAGCAGACTGCCCAGTTCTGTTGCATTACGCACTCCCAACGAGTGCATCAGACGCAGCAAGGCCCCCAAACGCACTAGCAGGGTCTTGCATCCCTCGTCCAGGCGCTGAAGGTTAGTCGATTCGTTGGCATCCAACGGCAACTGTGTGACCGGGTACAGGGCCGCGAGCGTCGCATCGACCTCGGCAATCGACCAATTTCGTGGCGATTCTTCAGACGAAGCGACCGGCCACTTCAACTTGCGCCAGATGCGGATAAAGCGCAACAGCCGGATGAACTCGATCTCGCGCGCTTCGCCGTTATTGGCTGTCGGGTCCGCGTAACGGAACTGCATTTGCGAGAAATCACACGGATCAGGATCGGCAGCGGTGTTGTAGAGGGTGAGCAGACCGAGGATCGCGCTGGCGTTATCGCGTACCCACGTCGCGATGGAACCGCCGAACTGCGCGGCGTCCAGACCAGCGCTCAACTGGGCTTCGAAAGCCGCATTGCTCGCGGACGAGACCGGCGTCGCGGCAAAGACCTTGATCTGGGCGAGCGTTACGCCGAGCTTACTGGCGAGTGGAATAACCCACGCGTTTGGATTGACGAAGCGGGTCTGCAGAATGTCGGCCAGTTCCTCGTACGAGATGCCAACACGGCGAGCAAAGGACTGGGCCTGACGCAGACTGGCAGGAACTGTGGGAACGCCCGCCGGAAAGCCATAGAGCTCACGGATCGTCAGCGTGCGGTCAGTCAGCAACGCATACTCCCCGCGCGACAGCTCCATCTCCTCGATCAGGATGTCGCGCCACGCGTATGGCGTGGGATTGACCACATCAAGATTCTCGTCCACGCGCAAGGCTTCCATCGCACGTGCCAGCGTCAGTCCGAACGGTTTCAGGTAATGCCGGAGGGATTCGAGCGGCTCGTTGAACGGCAGCGCGAGCGGGAACTTCGCACTGGCGAGATTCGCGTATGCCGAGGCACGCACATTCTGTGGCTCCGTCAGCAGATCCTGTGCGGGCACGGAGGGATCCGTGTTAAAACCTCGATACCCCGCCAACGTCAGAGTTGGCTTGCCCACACTGTCAACGAAGTACTCGAGGGTTTCGTTCACCAAGTCGATGTGCGGGAGCGGCGTGTTCGTGTTCTCGCAGGTCAGCGGCAGCTCCTCAAGGTCCGGACGCCGCAGGCGGAGTTCGTCCATCGGCCGGCGCTTCCCCGCGGGGGGCGCATCGACCGGATCGCACAACTGCAGGAGGTTGACAAAGTACGCGGCTGGACTGAGGATCGAACGGCAATGCTCACAGGCACAGTAATCCAACTCACCGAAAAGTGTTTCGAGCGTCGCAGCAGCGGACGCGTTCGCCTGTAAAAGCGCACGGTGCACAGGCGCTTGGTTCATGATCGGCGCATGTGCCGGACCGATCTGAAGGAGGCTTTTCTCCGCATGATAGGCGATGGCAAGGTTTATCACTGTGGCGTGAACTTCCTGCGCCTTCGCCATGACCATCTGCGCGACCGATTCACCACCCAACTGCACTGCAAACGTCTTGACGAACTCTGTTGGCGCAAACTGCACAACCTGATACGCGGAGTGAATGCCAGCCTGGAGCAAGGCACTCATCGCCTCGTCGGTCGGCGTCAGCTGGTAGACCCGCTCCATCTTCTTAAGCTCGTTACGCACATCGTTAGAAATAGTAACTTCCTTCGCAGTGAGGTAATGCTCGAGTGGCTCTTCACCCAAGCGATAGTCGACACGATGCTCCGCAAGGAATGCGGCCACGGCCTCCTTAGATTTCTGGTCGGTCGGTACTCGCCCTTCCCGGACGTCGTGCGCGAGTGCGGCGACGGGATAGGCTAGCCGGACCTGCGCTGCAAGCAACTCCGCATACCGCTGTCGTCGCTGGCTGGGCCCATCACCCTCGATGGCGGTGGGAATCTCGTCGTCCGACACGAACGAAAGCCACGGTTCGGCCTGCGCGAAGCCGCGCAAAGCCAACTCATCAAGGTTCTTACTCGGGTCAGGCAATACCTGTCGAAGATTGCGAATGACGGTTGCACTGCCCAGCGCGAGGTCGGCCAGCGCGGCGTCAACCTTGAGTCGATCCAGTTGTACTTCGCCGAACGCCCGTCCCACTTCCTTCCATAGTGTCGACGCATTATCGCCGTGCGCGGCTACCAGGTGCGCAAGTGTGCGCTTGGCCTCCGTGTCGTTGCCGAACGAAACTGTCAGTTGTTCTTCCAACGTCGATGTGCCCGGCACGGGTCTGAGGGCCAGAGACGCGTCGCTCGCGAGCTCGGTAAAGATCGCCTTGGCTTTGGCGAGCTGCTTCTTAGACAGTGGTGAGATCACGCCGGTATTGCCGGCTTTCTCCCAAATCGCTAGCGCGGCCGCCGGCGAGACGCGGAACGGCGCGCCCTCCGTACCCGGCACACCGGCCCGAAACATCGAGTAATACAGCTCAGCCGACAGCGACGGCTTGTCCCCCGAGGCGTGGCCATAACGCAGTGCGAGCCGGGCCATGGCAAGCATCCGCGCATCCCAGCCCACCTTTGCGGCGACGTACCCCAGCTTTTCGACGAATGCCGCATCGTCGACTTGATCGAGCTGGCCTCCATAGATCGCGACCAGCTTTGCGCGAATGGTGTCGAACTCGGATTGCGAAGTCGTAAGTCCGGGCGGCAACGCAATATCGATAGTGAGGGTACCTGGCATGGCGTCGATGATGATTGCGGACTGCCCCAGAGATTTTTTGCCCTCACGCACTGCCACATAGAGGTCGGGCAGGTCACCGGCTTTGCCAGTTCCTAGATCCAACGTGGCACTATAGCTGCCGTCGGAAGCGATCGGTACCTGACAGAGCTCTTTCGCCCCACCAACACTGAACTCGAGAGTCGCGGCGGTGAGACCCTCAAAGCTAGGCAAATCGGGCGAACTGACCCGGCCCTTGACCACGTAACGGCCCGCGGGTGCATTCTCATCCGCTGTGGCAATAACGGCGTCGATGCGTTGCTCAGGCCCCGCGTTAGCAACCGGAGGGCTTTCGAAGAGGAGCCTGCCGTTCGGTTCCAGGACACGGATGAACAGTTCGGGGCCACCCTTTTCTTGAGACGTCTTGTGAAAAGCAGACTCGACGTACGTGATGTCGTATCGACCTTGTACATCGGTGGTCGTCGCCCCAAGCGCGTTGACACCGGACAGATCGGCATCAAACGCCTCAACGCGAAGTCCGCTGAGAGGCGTGCCCTCCCGAGACAACACAGCCCCAAATACCGCATAGGCACGATCAGTCGGTCTGTCCGATGCCGGGCGCGTGACTCTCGGCTTGCGCGGCGCGCTCTGAGGCGCCTTCTTCAAATTGGCTTTTCGCATGCGAAGCTCCTAACAAGGTTGAGTGTGTAGCGCCGGGCCCAGTCGTAGCGCTCGTCGAGCCAGGAACCGAGCAGAAAGACCTGGTGGCCAAAGAGATAGCTCGCGAACAAGAAGGCGGCCCAGGCTTCCGGGCCCGCGAGATTGCAAAACCCGTCCCCAAGCACGACCGGGCCCACCTCGTCCATCAGCAAGAAGGTCAGCAGCGCACCCGGCAGCAGGATGGAGAAGAAGTCCATCAGGCCAATGAAGATTTTTTGCGGCTCAACGTTCATGAAACCTTCCCGTCTACTTTCCCTTCACAAGTCAAACAATGGTTCCTGGCGCATTTTTCTTTTCTAATAGCGTGATGAATCCTTGGCACCGTCAACCATCTGCTTTACCGCCTGGGCAAGGAGAGCACAGCGATTGAGCATTCCCTTAAACCGCCCTACATCATCAATCAGCGCAATGTAGCGGTCTGCCTTGGAAAGGACGGCGTCGTACTGTTTGGCCGGCGGAAGCGTTTTGAGCTCATGTTCGCGCAAGGCAGCATGGTGCAAGTCCTCACCCAACAGCTCCGCCACGTCGTTGTTCGTGAGCCATGCGGCATGCTCGTAGGTTTCTGGATCGTTCGAATTTTGGTGATCGAGCTTGATCCAAGCGTCAGACTCGCTTGGGTGTGGAACTGGAGGATTTCGATATGGTTGCGAGGTGAACTGTATCTCGTTCAGAAACTCTTGCAACAGCACCATTCCCAACTGCACGCCTGAGGCGTCAAAGGATGTACCCATTCGCCATTGGTTATTCATGACCAGTCCTGGACTAGGTGCGATGCCTGCAACATAAAGAGCCGGGCGGTCCAGGATTCTGGATTTTGCTATAGGCCCTGGCATAGGCACATTCGAGCCACGGATATCGGCGGGCGAGAGCCCATCGGAACACATCCGCATCAGCCCACCCCACGTATCGGCGTGTCACACCCAGTGCGGTATCCAAAAACACCAGTGCCTGCACGCCTTTGTATCGCGCAAAGAGAATCGCCATGATGTAGAGCCGAGAGGACAGCCAATCCTCGCCTTGTCCCAAATCGACCTCAGCGATCTCAGACTGAGGAGCGTCACGCAACTGGGTGATGAATGTAGCAACATAACTATCGTTGATTTCCGTCGAACGCGCCTGATGGCGAAGATCCACACTGCTGGAAGGCCCACCCCAGGCAGGCTCTATGGTCTTCACTTCGGCCAACTGCACTTCAATGCCTGCGAATGCGAACTTGTTGACTCGCCTGAGCACCGCTTCGGTCAACTTGGGAATTTCTTTTCGATACAGCAAGAGGACGATCAACAGCACCACGGGCCAGAGGAAGGCCCCCAGCATCGCCGCAACATCAAATATGACCTTCTTCTCCATGTCCTTACCTTTCCGCTATTTAACACCTATACGCATGAAGCTGGCGGCAATTGGATACCTAGAATGTCCCCGTTTCTTCCCGCACGTACAGTTGCATGCCAGGTAACGCACTGACAAACACCCGGATGCAGGTGGTCTTTCCCGCCACTAACGGTACGGAGTTGTCGGCGCAGGGATGGAGTGATGGGGCAGTCCCACAAACAGGATATGGGGACGAGAAATATTGGATCGCCTGCGTCGCCTCCACACCGTGAATAGTAATCACTCTACTGCCCCTTTTCGCATTACTAGTAGACTGCACGCATCAACCAAGGTCACTATCTCTCCTTTTGGCGTGTATCATCACACCTCTTCGCCAATAAGCTCGCCGCCTTTCATCTCTCGCTGGAAATCCAGCCTGTCCCATTTTCATTCTGCATTCTTTTCATTCTGTTGCTCATTTCCTCCCCAATGGCTTGAAGACATCAATGAACTCGAACCCTTCGTCCCTGAGCCCCTGAGACACTCCTGAGAGAATGGCGTCATCCTTTGTCAGATTGGCGTTGGTAACGACCTTTTTGAAGTTTCCCTTTTCAATTGCGGTCACCGCGTTTTGCAGGACGTCCATTTGCTCCTTCGTGCCACCCTTTGCCAATTGATCTTTCAACTCTGCCAGCACTGTGTCCTTGTTTTTTGCGAAATTGGTTGTGAGCGCTGACACGGACGACACATTTCCAGTCCTGGTCAGCGCCTTGTTGTCGATGAAATGGACAACGCCATCCTTGATCGTGACCATGTCGATTCCTCCTTGATTTGTACCCAAGATGCTCGGCTTGAAGTGCAGAATCGAGTGACCCTCGGCGGCCAGAGCATCCGTTGCCAGTTTTTCTCCAAGGTTGCCCCTCTTAAGCCGATCAGTGGTATCGTATGCCGCTTCGTCCTTTCCGCCTTTAAACGTCTTGTCAAATGCGTCGTCGTCGGCTTTCTCCGCCGCGTTGACAGCTCCCTTCTCGACAGACTGTGTGCCTTCCTTGCCCACCTTCTCCACCACGTCTCCGGCGGCTTCTTTGCCAACTTTCTCCACCACGTCGGCACTCGCGCTAACTACTTTCTTCCCCACCTTAGTGGCGCCTTTCGCTACATCGCCAAACAAGGGTACCCAGCCGACAACCGCTAACCCGAGCATCCCCGCATTTCCCCAACTAGGCTTGGTCCAGAGATTCTTAATTGCCGCAGCAGTATCTCTTGCGTCAGCCAACTGTCCAACTCCGGGGATTAGGCCAATCACGACATTTGCTCCGGTTCCTGTCCACGTTGTGTCGCCCTCGTGAAAATCACCAGCTATGATTTCGCTAGCTAGGCTGAGCCTCTGGTGATAACGAACTAGACCGCTGACTTGTTCTTCGCCCCCCGTAGGGTCGTAAAAAATAATTGGGTTGCTTCTCGCATACACATATAGATCTATTTGTCCGCTCTTTACACCGATAGGATCGCAGCTAATCCACCTTCCAATCCACGGCGCGTAGTACCTCGCCCCGTGGTAATAGAGCCCGCTCTCCTCATCCCGCTCCTTCCCTGTGTACCGATACCGCTTTGCCGTCTCCGTCTGGCTGCGCACCGCCTGATAGGTCGAGCTGCCGTAGGGCGCGTACTCTTCGTAGGAAATAATCTGCGCCTGATCATCCAACTCCAGGCTGGCGGAGCCGAGGTGATTGCTCATTTGGTAACGGATCAAGGGCTGAGGGCTGAGGACTGGGGACTGAGTGTCTATGGTTTTGGTCTCTACGAGGGCGATGCGCTGCTTGTCGTCCATCACATGCAGCGTCTCGCGTTCCAACTTTGGCGTGACGCCATCGTTTTCGTATTCGCGGTAGATCTCGAAGCCGCCCAAATAAATGCGCTCTTTCAACCGAACCGGCTGTCTCTCGTTCGCGGCATCCTGTGCGCTGACCATGCTTTCAGTCACCTTGCGCACGCGCTGGCCTGAGGCGTCGTAGGTATACCAGGTTGTTTCCGGCATTCCGTTATTGACCACCTGCTGTGCGGTGGCCATAAGCTGGTCGCGATAGTCCCAGCGCATCAGAGGCAGATGCGGCATGCGGGTCATGTTGCCGTGGGCGTCGTAGCCGAAATCCTTCGTTGCCGATGGCGGGTCGCTTTGCAGCGGCGCCTTGCTCAGTCGATTGTTCCTTTTATTGGCCTCGATCAAGCTAGGCTCGTCGTAGGCATAGGTACGCGTCCAGGAGGGTGCGGCGGGACAAGAACGATGATGGCTCATCTCCTTGAAGTTGCCGACCTCGTCGTACACGTATTTCTCGCAATAGCGATCCATTGCGTTGCGGTCGTTGGGGGCAAAGAGACCGGCAGCATCGGCGCTTAGCACACCGACCCGACCGGCATCGTTGTGAGAATGCGGAATGGATGCACCACCCTGGCCGAGATGTTCGCGGCCGCTGGCCTGAATCAGGCGATAGACTGCGTCGTAGGTGTAATCGTTACTCGGCTCGATGATTTGACCTTTGAAGTAAATGGTTTGCTGCGCATCGTCTCGAATGTGGGTGATATTCCCGGCGGGATCGTAGGCGTAGTGAAGGTTCTGCACTTCACCGGGGCGGTCGGTTCCGTCGAAAGCCGCGGCATTGCGGCGTGTTTGCAGATGGATGAGACGGAAGGTGTCCGGATCGTATGCGTAGCTCGTCATGATCCCCTTGCCGTCCCGCGTGCCGTAATCGATACCCGTACGCTGCCCCTTGGCGTCGTAGTCGATGTTGGTGACGAATGGCGTCCACATCGGCTGGCCGTTGGCGGACGTTTGGCCTCGCAGATTGGCATCTACGCGCTCCAACAGATTCGCCTCGTTGTAGCCAGGCCGGATAACGCTGTTATCCGGCGTGATCATCGCAACGGGGCGATTGAGGGCGTCGTATTCCGTTTCCTCCGGAAAGTCTTCGGGCTCCAGCAAGGAATTCGGGTCCACGATGCCCCAATCCGGTGTGCCCTTGTAATTTTTCGCCAGCCACCGCCGGCTCTTGCGCAGGTTGCCTTTAAAGTCATATTCCTCAAATCCGACTTTGCCCGCTGTGTCGTAATGGGTAAAGGGTTTGCCGCGCAGATTTAATTCCTGGTCCGTCTTTCCATTCAACGATTGGTCCTCGCCGTAAATGATCTTCTCGTAAACGTTATCCAGCGGTGCGGGTCCGTCCCCACCTTTGATTCGCGTCTCGGTTGGGCGGCGCAGAGGGTCGTACTTGGTGGTGAAGTTGTGACCGCGGCTGTCCCAGGCGTGGATGGGCTTGCCAGCCACGTCGTTCACCATCCAGCGCGCGCCCGCTTCCATGCTGAACTGGTGGATGCGGTTCCCCAGCATGTCGTAGGCGTAGCGCATGACGATGCGGCCGAGCGGATCGCCCGCCTGCACGATGGCGTCGCGCACGCTGCGCTGGTTGCCTTCGATGTCCAGTTCGACACGGGTGTCGAAGCTCTCTTCGGTACCGTCGAGGTTGTGGCCGGGGCAGACCACTCGGTTGCGCGCAACGGTCAAGAACGGGCGACCCAGCGCGTCGAAGTGTGCGGTGGCCGGCGTGTCGGCATGGACTGCTGCGCGCTGGGCGGCATTGCGTTCGTCTTGTCCCAAGGCGCCGCCGATTCGCTGGGCGTGCCACGTCTGCCAGGTCGCGGGCTGGGTCTTGAAGTACTCGGCGACATATCCGCCGATGTCGGGGTCAGTGCGCGGGTCACCGGTCTGTTGATTGCGCGGCGCGCAGGTATCGTTAACGTCATAAGTGGTCTGCCGCCAGGGATCAAACACTACTTTTTCATAGGTGTGATTAGGATGCAGCGTGGCGATGACTCGCTCGGCTGGGTCATAGAACAACACTGGACTGACGCCAGCCATGACGCCAAATTCGAAATCGTGCGTGGCGGTAAAGAAGGGTTCGTACTGGCGGACCGGCTTACCCTTGTTGTTGAAAATGCTCCAGCCGCTGCCGACCCAGCGCGGGTTGACTATCGGGCCGCCGTCAATAATTGGGCCGGGCTCGGCCTGGATCTTCTTCTGGATTTCGCGGCCGAAGCCGTCGGAGTAGCTGAAGCTGATCTGTAGCTTACTTTTTTGGTTCTGTCCTAAGTCACTCACGTGTGTTTCGCGCGCGATGGTAGCGGCAAACGGAGGTTCCCACTTGTCCGAATCGTTCGGATTGGCCTTCCGCGCCCTCCTAAACCGGTCCAGATCGTAAACGATGCGAGTCGTGGCCATGCCCAGCAGGGTATGGACAATCGGCATGGCCTCGCTCTCGGATTTGGTTGGGTGAGGCTGTCGCGGTTGGACAATGAAATCATCGACTTGTGTCTGGGTCAGATCGGCGACGAAGCCGGTTACCGAATCACCTTCCACGGGTGCTGGCGACGGCTTTCCCATCACAGCGGTACCGACCACCATGCCCAGCGTGTCGAAAGCGACTTCGGTCTGGTTCCGGTTCGGGTCGCTAACCAGGCGCGGCTGCAAGACGCGGTAATCATTCCTGTCCACGGTGACGCGGTTTCCCAGAGCGTCCCTTGATTCCTTCATCAACAGATCGTGGGCGTCGAATTCGATGAACAAATCTTGGCCGAAGGGGTCGCGGTAACGGCGCGGCAGAAAGAAGTGCTGCCGGGCCTGCGTGGATTCGGTGGCCGCGCTGTCGGCGGGATTCGGGCTGAAGAAAGACTGTCCTGAAGGAATCCACCAGTAATCGGCGGCGTCGCTCGCGGGGAATCGACCATCGGCCTTGAGCATCTGGCTTTGCAGGTAGCCGCCCCGGTTGCCGGCTTGGCCGCTGAGCACGGCAGGCGGATCGGGCAGAAGAGGCTCGGCGGCCTGGCCCGGGCGCGGACGCTGGAAGACCTGCGTGAGCAGTCCGGGTGTGAACGCGAGCTTGTAACTTTCACCCGGTAGCGCAAGCGGCTGCATTTCACCGAGCGGCAACAGGCTGCCTAGATCGTCTCGGCGGTAGAGCGTGCGCAGCCACTCGACGGGACGGCGGCGTTCGCTGCCGGTGGTCGTGGCTTCGTAGGCGACTTCGGGGGAGGTGAATCTGTGTCGCAGGCGGCCCGGCGCTGCAGGATCGGGCGCCACAAAGTCTGACGCTTGGTAGCGCCCTGCCGTCCCAGTGCGAGTATAGCCGGTCAACTCGTAGGTAATCGTTTCGCAGGGCAGCGGGCTGCGGTGGGTATCGGGCGTTGTGATGGTGTTGGTGACGCTGTTCTCCGTGAAGGTGAGGAGCGCCGTTGTCTGGCGGTCGCGATCCCACTGTTCCGCCAGCGGCGAGGCGCGTCGGCCGTAGCCGATGGCCGCCTGCTTGAGTACGTTGCCGAACGCATCGACTTCCAGCGTCAGCGCCTGCTGCATGCGCGGGTCGGCCGGGTTGCGCTCGTAGTGGTAGGTGATCGCCTCGCGAGCATGAGTAAAGAAGACGGCATGTCGGTTGGCGCCGCGCTTCTGCAGGGCCCGGATGGTATAGTTCTGTTCGGTGACGGTGTAGGGCGTGCGGGCACGCTGGACCTGCATTGGAGTCGCACCGGGGTACTCCGCATCATCGGCATAGACCTCCTGTCGCAACATGGAACCTTTGAGAGCGCGGCAGGCTTCGCGCTCCTCTTCCCAGGTCATCCCGGACGGGATAACCGTGTCAGGCAGCAGCGTTTTGAAATACACATCGAAAAGAGCCTCATAGTTCGAATTGCTCTTCTCAGGGGCACCGTAGTATTCGGTCGCGAAATGCTGACTGACCTCGTCGGTCTCGTCATAGACCCCCGTGTGGAACCAGGTCTTGGTGTGCACTGGCGGTACATGCGAAGCGGCGGCGATGTTATCACCCTGCGGGAATTCTCCGCTTGTGGTAAGTGCCCCGATCTGCTCGGTATCCCACTGCTCAACCATGCCGAAGCCGCGAAACTCGCGCTCCTCGCCGTCGAAGTAGCCGTGGTGGTAGGCGTAGCGGGTGACGAAGCGGTTCCGACTGATGTGGTCATAGGTTTCGACGCGCTCGACCACGTGTACCGGGAACGGCAGCCGGGTGATCCAGGGTTGGCCGTCGCGTTTGTCCTGCAGATAGAACTTGGTCGAAGAGGCGTAATCGACCCGCGTCTCCGCCCCGAGGTTGTTGATCGTCTTGACCAGCAGATGAGGCTTCTGCCCGCCCATGAGGTTGACATAGCGCATCGGCCGCCGCGCATCGCCGGGCAGGGGCGACGACCAGACCAGGCAGACGGTGCCGTTGCCGAGCAGGTCGGTCGGCACGATGCTGACTACGTCATCGACGCGCGGGAATATCTTCAACTGATGCGGCTGGCTCCAGCTATTGCCCGACTGGTTGAAGAACAGCCGCACGCCGTCGCGGTGCAGGTAGAGAATGTCGGTGGTACCACTGCCGTCGATGTCGGCCAGGCGAATGCGCTTGTGGTCGAACTGGTCAGGGTTGTCGAACCAAGGCGCGTGGTCCATCGTCACTTTGGCGCCGAAGCGGCCATAGCCCAGGTTGGGCCAGTAGCAGACTTCGCCATTACGGATGCGGACAAGGTCGGTGAGGCCGTCACCCGAGAGGTCGGCCAGGTAGATGGACTGCGTCCCGTCGGCGAAGACGACGCGCGGCCCTTTCTCCTCATCTCGTGGTTGCGTGACACGGTGAGCCGGACCGAACCCCTCTTCTGCCAAGGAAGCATGCCAGACGAAGGCGTCGTCTTCGGTAATCAACACGTCAGCATGGCCATCGCCATCGAGGTCCACGAACTTGAGGTTGGGATCGCGCATGTCGCGATTGAGCCGCGATCTGAATGGCCGGAACGGTTCCCACCCCTCCTCAAGGTCGTGTTCATAGAGGCCGGGCAAGGGGCCATCTAGCGTAACAAGGTCGGGCTGACCATCTCCGGCCAAGTCCATGAACTGCGCGCCGCTGCTGAGGGCAACATTAGGCTTCAGTGCAACAGTTTCAATCGCCGCAAACTTCGCCTTCACAACTTCACTGCCGTCCGGCAACTTGTCGGGAATGGGGCTCCAATTGCGCTTGTAAAACCAGGCGCCGGCTTGCTCGCTCAGAATACCGGGAATGCCTTCGCCGTGGAGATCGGTCCATTGGTAGGCCGTGCCGTCCACGCCGATGGGCAGGTTTTCCAGGCTCTCAGGATCCACCTCTTCAACAGTCTCTTGGACGATCGGCTTCGTGTATTCAAACTCGACGGGCGGCAGACTGCGGCGTGTCGTGGAACCGCTTTCCTGCTTCCACCCCGTCTGCACCACCTGTTTTAGAAAGCTGTAGATAGGTTTGGTAGCAAGGCTGAAGACGAGCTCGTCGTCGTAGGTGAAGTCAGTACTTCGCACTACGCCCCGGTAACCAGGTTGCGGCGCCCTGTCCGGACCCGCTGCCTGATCTGGGATGTGGTGCAGCATCAGCACCCTTTCACAACGGCGGCAGGTGCGCACTTCGAAGCCCGACCGGTAGCTAGAGAACGCATCGGGGCGGTAGAACCAGGGCTTCTCTGGCTGGCCCGTGGGGTCGCCCTTATCCAGTTCCCCATAGTCAAAACGCACCTCGAACAACCAGTCCGCGCCGGTGTTCGTCGGCGGATTGGGTAGATCGCTCGGGAACCGAGGACGCTGGCCCTTATCATTCAGCAGGGGCTTGAGGTTGCCGTACAGCACCCGCTGCAAATATCGCTGGGCGGTGCGGCGTGGATCTGAGGCCTGGCCGCGGTGCAGCTGGTGGGCCTGCGTGAACGGTTCGGATTGACCGGACCGGAGTTGGTAGGCGCCGTCCTCCTTCTTATAGACGTAGCGAACACCGTTGCCCTTATCATCACGCGTTTCACAGATTAACCAACTGAAGATGAGGCTGGAATCTAGCGGATCAGCAATACGGGAAGTATCATCAAATCCATAGACTGTGAGGATGTTGCCCTTGGAGATCGAGCGCCAATGCACGTTGTTTGGCGCACCGACCTTGCTCCAGCGTTCGATGCGAGCAAAGAGCCCTTCAATGCGCGGAAGATAGCGCCGGACTCGGTAGCCGTCTCGTTCATCTTCATGGATGACCAGGTGACCGGTCGGGTCGCGAACCCAGAATCCGGAGGGGTCGCGTTGATAGCCCGGATGTGCGGCAACCCACGATCCGTCAGAATCCTGCCGATACACTGGGACCAGATCCTCAGCTCCGGAAAGGATGAAAACGTCGCTGTCAGGTTCTTGCTCCTGACCATCCTGGTAGCGAGGCAAGCCCTTATCCGTCTTGCGGGTGATCGAGGGAAGGGAGAGACTCCACCCGAAGCCGAACGGCCCGTTGCCGGCGCCGGAATCATAGGAAAGAGAGAGCTGTGGGCCGAACCCCGAACGGCCTGGACTGATGGCGATCGGCACGGATATCGACCCAGTGCCCGTAACAGGATTCGCCGCAAATTTTTCACCCATTCCGCGAATAGCTCCGCCACCTTTTGGCAAAGTGATGGCAGGGGCACTCACCTGAAAAGATTTTTCTGGCGTAGTTTTGCTCGAGGTGTCGCTACTTCTTGTGTCAGGCATCCATAGGCCCCATACAAGACCTAGGGGAAGCGGACGTCACGTACATTAGGTCAAGATATTTAAATGCGTGCATTTCAATTTCGAAAATCGGATCGATTTCAGCTTCTGTTCACGCATGTTTCCTTTGAGGAGAGGCTTGTAAGCATCTTTCATTCCCTCCGCGCACACCTTGGTGTCATTCCCGTTATAAGCTCGCTTACTTTCAATACAAATATTTTTCGACATACATTTTTGCGTGATAACATCGACTACGTAGAGCATGAAAACTGTATCTAGCTAGATACTTAGATGTACCCAAAAGGTTTCATAAACGATCTACGCTCATGCTCTGTGCCAGATATGGACACACAAGCTCTCATGAGTGTTATCGCGTGGGAGGCCGCGACCGCTGTTGGAGAAAGTTGGCAGGAAGGAATCGGATAACGCGATCATTAGGGGCCTGAACAGGAGACCTCTCTAAATCCAGAATGCAGCACATACACAATTTCAACCAAAAAGCAGCGAGGGGGATGCAGCATCAGCTGCATCCCCCTCGGCTTCAGACCCACGCGGCGGCGGTTATCTTAAGATGCTATGAGCACCCGCTCGTTTCTCCGCAACTCATGCACTTGAGGCAGGTCCCGTTGCGCACCAGCGTGAACTGTTTGCAATTCTGGCAGGGGTCGCCTTCGTAGCCCTTTTCTTTGGCTTCCTGCCGCACCGAGGTCACGGTCAGGGTTTCACGCTTTAATTCCAATTTGTGGGCAACGCTGCCATTCCCCGCTCTCTGCGAGTGACCATTGCCGCCGTTCATGCCATTCCGTCGCACGGGCAGATGCTCAGTCAGGATCGACGCCTTCTTGAGCGCCGTCATGTCAACTTCTTCTTCCACGCATTCGGGATCCTGCTCGTCCTTCTTCATGGAGTCCATGCGAAGATCATCTTCCTGTACTTGGGAGAGATCTTTCCGCTCGAGATAGGTGATCGCCAGCTCGCGGAAGATGTAGTCGATGATCGACGTCGCCATCTTGATCCGGTCGTTCAACTTCACCGGCCCGTTCGGCTCGAACCGGGTGAACACGAAGG
>Ga0268299_1002165_pt1 | contig 25711 bp, 21 predicted proteins | sample NOBtaG_FD_193484 | JGI IMG/M metagenome (GOLD analysis project Ga0268299, IMG submission 193484) | Activated sludge microbial communities from bioreactor in Nijmegen, Gelderland, Netherland - NOB reactor | ecosystem: Engineered > Bioreactor > Aerobic > Activated sludge | place: Netherlands...
AATTTTCGGCCTGTGGTACACGCGCGGGCGCGATCCGCAGATTGGGCCTGTGCCAACCTATCTTTCCGATCCACCCTCATCGACTCCGCCTGCGCTGGTGGGATCGTTGGTTGATGAGCGCGTCGATATTCGCGACATCCTCTCGACGTTTGTTGATCTGGCGCATCGCGGCTATATGGTGATGGAGGAGGAGCAGACTCCCGGTGCTTTTGGCATCGGCGTCACCCGCAAATTCACGTTTAAGCGCACCGATAAGCCCTCGAATGATTTGCGCCAATTTGAGCTGCGCGTCCTGAATCGCGTTTTCAGCGGTAGCTCGCTGGAGCGCTCGCTGGATTCGCTCAAGAACAGCTTCTATACCACCATCCCCCAGGTTCAAAAGGATTTGTATAAAGACCTGGTAGGGGAGGGGTTTTTCAAAAATGACCCTAATAACACGCGCGGGTTGTGGACAGCGGGCGGCATCGGCCTGCTGGTGCTGGCGGGGCTGGTTTTCTACGGTGTTATCTCAAATGATGAATTGAATGCGTCAATGCTGGCCTGCCTGCCTATCGCGATTGGCATAACGGGGATTGCGACCTTCATTTTTGGTCAGGCCATGCCTGCCAAAACGCGGAAAGGTGCGGAAGAAGCCGCCAAGTGGAAAGCCTTCTACGAATATCTGCGCAACCTGGAAAAATACAATACGGTGGAGGAAGCCGCCAGTCGTTTCGAGGAATTTTTGCCTTATGCGGTGGCCTTTGGGCTGGAACGCTCCTGGCTGCGGAAATTCAGCGGCATCGAAAATGTGCCGATTCCGGTCTGGTATTATCCGACCTATATTGGTGGGCGCTATCGCGGCGGCTATACCCCCGGAACGCCACTGCCAACACCCGACTACAGTGATATTGCGCGGGCGGGGAGCGGTGGCCTCGACCAAATGTCCGGCAATCTGACAGGTGGCCTGGAAAGCATCTCGAATGGGCTGACCTCGATGCTGGACTCGGCTGCCCGTATCGTGACCAGCCAGCCCCAGTCCTCCGGCAGCAGCGGAAAATGGAGCAGCGGCGGACGTAGCTGGAGCGGCGGTGGTTTCAGTGGTGGTGGCAGTAGCGGTGGTGGTCGTTCCGGTTTCGGTTGATGCTTATCTGAGATTTTGATGACCCTGAGAATGGTGTTTTTCTGGAAGCTAAAAGCTATCGGCTAAAAGCTAAGAGCTAACAGCTAAATGGGAGAATGAACGTGAATACAGGCCGTTTGATTGGCATGATTTTAATCGTCGTTGGGTTGGGCGCAGCGCTTCTGGCAGGCCTGTGGCTGGCGGTGCAGGTTTCGAATCAGCAGATTACAGGCGGCGGTGCAGTTCTGGGTGCAGGATTAGCGTTCATTCCGATTGCGCTCCTCGTCGGCTTCGGAATTTATATGTATGTGCAGGGCGGTAAACAAGCCGTGCAGGAATCGGTCATGCAGAAGCAGCGCCAACTGCTGGACATCCTCAAAAGTCGCGGGCAGGTCAGTGTATCGGATATGGCGATTGAGATGCACGTCACGCCGGATGCCGTCAAGGATATGGTGCATCAGCTTGTCGGCTTACAGGTGTTCAGCGGCTATGCCAACTGGAAAGCAGATACGCTCTATTCATCCGAAGCCAGCCAACTGCGCGCCCTGGACAAATGCAAAAACTGCGGCGGCGAAATTGAACTGGTCGGCAAGGGAATCGCGACCTGCAAATACTGCGGCACGGAATATTTTCTCAGTTAGCCGCCAATCGTAACCGTGAGTCACCAATCATTGGGTGAATATTTTTACGCGGGTGATTTAGAATCGTGATAAGCTAATCTAAATCGTTTGAGAAAGGGGACATTCATGTCCGAATTATACGATCAAATCGTGAGCCAGCGGGGTTCTGCCCAGCGTTTATTGGCGCGCATCCCTGGTTTTCGTGGGTATCAGGACAAAGCAGATCGCCGCACCGCCGACACCATGCTGCGGGATTACATCGCGGGCGAACTGGCGAAACGTGTGAATCGCTTTGCGGCAATTGAAAGATCGATCATCGAAGATGGCGGCTTGTCCTACATGAGCAAATCGCGCGATGCGAAAAGCAAGCTGCAACTCTATCTTGATCGGCTGAAGGCCGCTGCGCCGGGGTATTCAGGCTTTTTCGCGGCTGTAAAGATTGATACGGAGGAATTGGAAAAACTCTACAGCTTCGACGAGGCGCAAATCCGCTACGTCGATAAATTTGACGAAGCATTGGCGACACTTGATCAAAATGTCAAAGCTAAAGAAGGGATCGACACAGCCATTGCTGCCGTAGACGCGCTGGCGGCTGAAGCGAATGAGGCGTTCGCGCTGCGCGAAGACGTGCTGACCAATCTGAATAAATCGCTTTAATTCTCGTTTGTGTAACTGCTCAAGGAGATCATCGAAATGCCCCGTATTATTGATGTTATCGACCACGTAAATGTCGCAGATGAAGAATTTGCATGGCGTGAACCGCAAGAAGGCAGCGGCGATTGGCGCATGGGTTCACAGGTCATTGTTGGCGAAAGTCAGGCGGCGGTTTTTGTGCGCGGCGGACAGGCTTTGGATACGCTTGGCCCAGGTCGGCACACCCTCTCGACGGCGAACCTGCCCATTTTGTCAGGCTTGATCGGCCTCGCGACCAGCGGACGTACCCCTTTCACGGCTGATCTGTATTTTGTGAATCTGAAAGATATGCCCCAGGTCGGTTGGGGAACGAACCCGCCGATTGTCCTCGAAACGCCGGGGAAGGGTATGGGCGTGGCGCTGCTGATTACGCATGGTATCGTCGATATTGGCATCGATGAGCCGATGCGCTTTGTCAAGCAGTACGGTGTTGGCAAGCCGCGCGTCGTGCTGAACGACATCAAGAGCCGTTTGCAGACGATTCTGCTCGGCGCGATTTCGCAGCTTTTGCTCAAGTCCGGCGCGCAGAGCATCCCCGATGCCAACCGCATTCTGGATGATCTCGAAGGTGCAGCACTTGCCATGCTCAATGAGCCTTTCCAGGCGCTTGGTCTGCGGATTAAGGCGTTCGAGGCCAATCCGTTTACCGCCAAGCAGGTTTCTGAAGATGAACTGCGCGATTATGTCAGCCTGGAAACCTGGGAGCGTGTCAAACGCATGTCGATTGCGCAGACGGCAGCGGCTAATACGGGCGCGGGTGGTGCGCTGGCGGGCGCGGGTGTCGGCTTAGGTGTCGGACAGCAGATCGGCGCGGCACTTAACCCCGATGGCGCAGCGCTCCAGCAGCAGCTTCAACAGCAGCAGTTGATGATGCAGCAAATGATGATGCAGATGATGCAAAATCAGGGCAATCAACAGCAGCCACAGCAGCCACAGCAGGCAGCCCCCGCAGCGGGCAGCGGCCCACAAACCAAAGAACAGATTCAGGCGATGATTGACGGCCTGGATATGAAACTGATGAATGGCGAAATCAGCGAAGAAACGTACAAAATGCTGGTCGCCAAGTGGCAGGATCGCCTGAAACAGCTCGGCGGTTAAGCGATTGTTTTGTAGGGGCATGGCGACCAACGGAAGTCCCTTGGGACGCGCCATGCCTCTACCGTGTGCTATTTACCGTACCAATCACGGCGTGATCCGCGCCATCCTCCAGCAGCACGCGCTCCCCCGTTTGCGGATCATATAACCCCACCAGCAGCGTATATTCACCCCCGACAACGCCACTTAACGGCAGTGTATAAACATCGCGAAAAATTTCTGACCAGGATGTTGTGCTGATGCGCTCGTCCTGCGGATATTGATCGTCCTGTGTCCAAAGAGGCGTGTCTGTCGCTGGATTCATTGTGCCTGCCATGTGAACAAAAATTTTCAGCGAATTTTCGGTTGTTTGCAGCGGACGCCAGTAGAGCCAGACGGTCAGATCGCCGTCGGACTGCGGTGGCATCGAAATTTTCGCGCCAATCAATTCCGCAATATCTCCAAATTGGGCTAACGGTGTTTCTTCAATTTCATCCGGCCTGACCTGCCAATCCATGTACTGACGCGCGGGCAGTGTACCGATTTTGACGCTGCGTACCAACTGCATATTGGCGTTGAGCCAATCCTCGCCAATTTCTCCGTTTGCCCATCCCGGCGGCGGGTCAGCGACTAGCCAGATACTCTGATAATTTTCGCGGCTGGACTCCAAAACACTTTCGATTTCTGCTTGAGGCTGATCGGGGTTCGCGGGAAGGCGTTCAAACGGTGTGAAATTGGCATAATAGTAGGTAAAGGCTTCGTCGGCGGCGGTCTGAATCACGATGTCATCGGGCGCAACGTGCGCGTGGAGATATTCGGTAAATTCACGCCATTTGGGTGCTTTCGTGTAGTCAAGAACGCCGTAGTAATTATACAGACTGTACCCGCTGAAGATGAGCCATCCCCCCAGCAGCAACGCCGAAATACCATGTTGTAAAAATTTCCGCGTTTGCGTAGGGGCACGATACATCGTGCCCAACGGCATGACCACCAACGCCGCGAACAACACCATGTACGCGGGCGCAGCCGACAGCACATAGCGCGGCGTAAACACATTCAGCCGCAGCGACACTAGCCCCAGCAGGAAAGGGGGGATCACGCCGAGCAAACCGATCAGCACTGCCGCCCGCCGATTCCATCGCCAGAGTGCAAAAAAGCCCAAAATCAGAGCAATTAAAATCAGAGGCCAGAGCAAGGCCGTCAAATTTTCCGGCAGCGTTGAGCCAAACGTCAGCGATGGTAAAAACCAGGTCAGCAAACGCGGTGGATCAAAATTGAAGGTCGTGCCGCCATAGCCGCTGCCTGTCAGCAATCGCCCCTGCAAAAACCAGGGCGCTAAAATGAGGCCGATCAAAATTTGCGCACCCAGCCAACGCCGAATCAGCCGCCAATCGCCCCAATACACGACGATTACAAACACGCTCAGGACGAACAGCGTGAATAATTCCAGGTAATAAAGATAGGCTGCCAGCACCGCGACAACGATGTACAGCGCCCAATCGATGCGCCGCTGTTTTTCCAACGCGCGCAGAGCCAGCCAGATTCCGCCTGCGCTGGCGGCTGCCCATCCCGCATACATTTTAGCGTCCTGCGCGTGCCAGATTTCCAGCGGGTGAATCGTCCATAACAGCGCGCATAAAACGCCCATGCGCCGCCCGCCGATTCGATGTCCGAGAGCATATAAGATGGGGATGCCGATCACGTTGAGCAGAGCAGGCAGCAGGCGCAGGCTGAATTCGCTCAGACCAAAAACGAGCCGCCAGCCGCGAAACAGGGCAAAGGTCAACGGCGGCTGCGGGTCTTTGAGGACGATTTCGCTGTTCAATGTTTCGATCAGCGGCTTTTCGACCCAGTTCATCGCTGTGAAAGCCTCGTCGCCCCGGAAGGATACGGCGTCGATTTTGTAGAGGCGCAAGGCAAAGCCAGCTATCATCAGCAAAACGACTATTATGAGTGCAGTTCGTTGCTTCATGGGGAAAAGCCGGGGGTATTCAAACGATTCGCGAAAATCCGTCACTCCAAATTCAAAACGACTTTGTGATGCGTGACCGTCGTCTCAAAACTCATCAGGATAGCCTGCGCAGTGGGCGCAACCACCGCCGTTTCGATATTTTCGCCCGCAAAAGCGCGAATCGCGTCCAGCGAATCCCAAAAAGAAATGACGGTTAGTTCGACAGCACCCTCAGTCTCTCGCTCCAGAATCTTAACTTTTTTGAAGCCTTTGATTTTTTTGACCTCGGCATAAACCGAACGCTGAAAATATTCGAGATAGGCAGGCAGCTTTTCGCGGGTTACGGTGCAGCGCCAGATTCGCGCGATCATTCGTGAATCCTTCCGTTATTTTTTCGGCAGCGTGGCTTGCTCAAAAGCCTCGACCTGCGCTGGCGTGAGCGTCGCACGACCATCTTTCGGCACATCGCGCATGAAATCTTTGATGTTCGGCTGGAGTTCGGAACTGGCGTACAGCACCGGAATCGCCGGGTTTTCGATGGTCAGGCGCGCGCGGGGATCGGTAAACACAATCAGCGGCTTGACCTGGACTCCCGGCGCAATCGGCTGAAGCAGTTTTTGGAGATGCTCGACAGCGCGCTGTGCATCCTCATTCGGGTTGCCGATGCCGTCGCGGCGGAAAATGCGCGTAAATGCTGCCAGCGCGCCGCCCTGGGTTGACCATTTTTCGCCATTGACGGTGTAGATGCCATCCTGAAAACGTGTCGTAATGGCGTAAACGCCCTGGGGCGAAATTAAAACGTGGCGCGCGGGGATATGAAAATAGCTGTACAGCACACTCTTGTTGCTCAGACCCTTGAGGCCATCCTTGAGTGCTTTTTCCGGGCGCGGCTCCCGCACCCACAGATTGGTCATGCGAACCGAGATCAACGTCGTAATGAGGCCAATCGGCAGCACCAGCGAGGGCAGCAAAAGCACCAGATTGGAATCGACATTGGCGTTGGGGTTGAAGGCCTGCTGATTGGTGATGATAAACGCGCCGATGAGAACGGCAAAGCTAAAGAAAAACAGATATTGGGCAAGGCGGCGGTTGCGTTCCACCAGCTTGTCGTTAACTTCGGTACGCATATGTCCCTTTCACTGGAAGCATGACATTCAAAAGAAGTGATGAGTAGAAAGTAATGAGCAATGAGTTTAATAACGCCACATGATTGTAGGGGCGCAGCGCGCTGCGCCCCTACGGTGTGACGGTCTGATTGCCTAAATTTTACTCATCACTTGGTACTCATGACTTTAAACTTCGATTAAGCAACGGGCACGAAATAGGCTAGAAAACCGCCGCGCCCGATTTCCGCGCAGACCAGATCGCCAAAACGCAGCGATGGCTCGATCAACCAGCGCCGGGGTGAGCCATAGGCCACGCCGATCACCGCGCGGTCAATATCGGCGGCGTTGGGTCGGATGCAATGGGTAATCTTGAGCGGGAGTTCGCCCGTTTGAACCTGTCCCTTGTCGTTGTAAAACGTCACGTCGTAGAGCAGTTGTTTTTGGACATAGTTGGCAGGATTGGGCGGGTTATAGCCGATCCACGCCAGCGAACAGGTGCTGGAAATCGAGCCATTATAGCCGATGTCGATGTCCTCGCGATCATAAAACAGTGTGTCGCAGGCGGGATACTGATACTGTCGCATGATGCTGAAGAAATCGCCGCTAACCGTTCCAGACGGGACACTGCCCGGTGCTGCGGGTGTTGTGGTCGTCGTTTGTCCGCTCGTGCTGGTGATTTCGGCGGTGATGCGCGCTTTGCCGCCCAGGTTGATATTCACTGGCGCAGAGCCGTCGGCTGCCCCAAGAATCTGAGCGCTGGCGAGGTTGTTCACATCAAAACGCGATCCAGGTGTCCATGCCCAGTAGGTTAAAACCGATGAGCCGGACGCATCAGCCAGGAAGCGAAAATTCACGGGCAGATAAAAGCCGATCCACACGGCGCGCTGGTTGACGACCACAGGCGTCGGATAGGTGAGCGTAAAGACGCCCGCATCGCGAATATCGACCTGCGTCTGGCTGACGAGGCGCGCATCGGAGGGCGAACCGCCGTTGGCATCTTCATAAATCAGCACATCAATCGATGCGCCCGGTACGGGTGTATTGACCTCGATGCTGACTTTATCGATTGCGGCGGGACGTGCCACGCCGACACTATCCAGGTCAAAACCGTTCATCACCAGCGATGCTTCGCCAGAGATAAACCAGACCGTGCTGTCCGTACCCGAATTAATATTGAGAATCACAGCCCCGGCGCTGGCGGGCAAAACGAGTGCCACCATCGCGATCACCAGGCCGAGGAGTATCCAATTTCTGAATTTCAACATAGTGTCTATTCCTGAGCTAAACCGTATAGCTGTTACAAGCGCGCATCGCATGTATAATTCCCGCGACATTTTACGGAGTATATAGTTTTTGATGAAGAATCGCTACCTTCATTACTTCATTCCTATCGCTTTGATGCTGTTGGCCTTCGCCATCTGGCTGCTGCTGCTGAAGCAATTCCGGCTGGATGACAGCTTCATCACCTATCGTTATGCACGGAATGCCGCGCGCGGTTGGGGGCTGGTCTATAACCAGGATGACGCGATTCTCAGCACGACAGCACCGCTGTATGCGATTTTATTGGCAATTTTCAGCTTCATTATTTCTGATTTTCATACGCTTGGCGGTTTAATCGGAACAGTTTGCATCGGACTCGGCGGAATTTTCATTTTTTTGCTTCTGCCGCGCCAGATGCCGCAGTGGATGCGCGCCTGGGGTGGAGTGCTTTACATTTTCAGCACACCCCTATGGTTATCGCTTGGCATGGAAACGCCGCTGTGGGTCATGCTGGTGTTAGCGGCGGTCTGGCTGGCATCCGAATCAAGATGGGCTTTTGCGGGGCTGCTGATCGGGCTGGCGATTTTTGTGCGCCCGGATGCCGCGCTGCCCGGTGGCTTGTTAGGCTTGGTCTCCCTCACACAGACGATCAATCAGCGAAACACACGGCAGCGTTGGTGGCATAAGCTGGCGGCTTATGTGCTGGCGGCGGCTGTTCCGGTGCTGATTTTTGCCATCTGGGGCATGCTGACTTATGGATCGCCGCTCCCCGTGACATTGGGGGCAAAAAGTGCGCAAGCCGTCCTCGGCATCACGGGCTTAGGGCCGTTCGTCGGCACATTTGATGGTCTGGGGCTAATCGTTCAGGACTTGCTGGCGCAGAGTCCGCTCTATATTTTGATTGGCTTACTCCTGCTGGCGGGGTTATCGCGCCGTTTGCCCTGGTCAATTGTTTTGATTGTCATCTGGGGCGCGCTGCATCTGCTGACCTACGCTGTTTTGCGAATCGCGCCCTATCGCTGGTATTATGCGCCGCTGCTCCCCGGTGCGATCTTGCTGGCGGCGTTTGGGCTGGAAAAAATCAGTCGATTTCTTGGCAAAATGGGTTTGATGACCGGAGGAAATTCCTGTGGGACACGTCAAACCCCTACGATGGCGACTGGACTTGCCGCATTCATCCTACTCGTTGCGCCGCTGATCTCGTTTGCGAATATCAATGATTATTTTGTGTCTGGCGGCCCGTCGCGGGTCATGCTGCCGATTGTTGATTGGAATGCTTATCGCGAGGTCGGCGAATGGCTGAATCAAAATACGCCGGAAAACGCAACGGTTGGCGTGGCGGAGGTCGGGCAGGTCGGCTTTTATGCGGATCGCTGGATGACCGATTATCTCGGCCTGTTGCAGCCGGACGTAGCTGCCATGCTCAAACGGGGTGATCTGTATAGCTGGTTAGCCGAATACGCGCCGGATTATCTGGTTTTTCAACGTTTCCGGGGCGCGGCGCTGGTGTTGTACAACTATGTGATCGAAAATGACCCCTGGTTCACTACCGCCTATGAGCCAGTCGCCGAATTTGATGATCCGCGCTATTCTTCCGGCCCGGTCACGATTTTTCAGCGCGTGATCTCCACACGCGACATGATTTCCCAAACCGCGCAGATGGATTACGGCGGGATTCGGTTGATAGGGCTGGCGGTTGAAGAAATGGGCGATTCGCGAACCATTCGCATCCGAATAGATTGGGATGTCGTCGGCGACCTGCCGGAAAATCTGCACCTCGCCGTTAAAATTCTGGATTTGCCGATTATCCCTTCTTTTGATGCCGACTACAGCACTACCAACTGGCAGGGTGCATTTTCAACATGGCATACATTGGTTTTGCCGGAAGATGCTGCGCCAGGACATTACCCGCTGCATGTTGCGGTTGGGCCGACAGGTGGGCCATATAACGGTCAGAATGTCGGCACGTTTGAAGTGAAATAATTCACGCGGCACGATCTTTGTACACAACGCCGAAACTCCGGTATTGGTGCGGTGGGGGGACGGGGATATAATCGTTCAGGTTTTAACATGAATGAGGTGCGGTGATGCAAGAAATTATCCTGCTGGCGTTGATTATGGCGCTGGGTATGGGGGCGTATTGGACAATGGTGCTGTTCCCCAAACAGCGCGATTTCCAGAAACGCCAGAATTTCGTCCGCACATTGGCTGAAGGCGACGAGGTGATTACGGCTGGCGGTATTATTGGTCGGGTCGTCGCCCTGGAAGCTGAAGAAGGCATCGCCTACGTGGAAATTGCTACCGGAATTGTGGTACGGATGATTGCTGCCTCGTTGTTATCACCCTATGACCCCGAAGAACTGGCGCGCAATGTTCGCATGGGGCTAGAAAAAGATAAAAACCAGTCATAATTCATCGAGGCTGTATGTAAGCCCCAGGAAGGGTTGTCTATGAGCCACCATATTCGTTGGCTTGTGTTTATTCTGCTATTGTCAGCATTTGCTCTTTGGGTGAGTTTGCCGGATACGCAAAGCGTCGTGCTGGATGGCAACAACGATGGTGAAGCCGATTTTCGACTGAATATCCAGCAAAGCCTCGGCCTCGATCTGGTAGGCGGGTTGCGTGTGCTGCTCAAAGCTGATCTGCCAGCCGGATCCTATACGGCTGAGGATTTGCAGGAGACGGCGAATAACGTCTCGCGCCGTGTGAATGCGCTGGGCGTGACCGAGCCGACCATTCAGGTTTTGCAAGGCAGCGGGCGTATTCTGGTTGAACTGCCCGGTGTGACCGATCCTGAACAGGCGATTGAGGCCATCCAGCAGACAGCACTGCTCGAATTTGTCGATTTTAGCGGTGTAGGAAATGTCCAGCAGTATCAGGGGCGTAAAGTCATCACCACCGAGCAGGTGATTATCCAGGATCAGCGGACATCGGTAGCCGCAGCAGCCACCGTTGACCCCTCGGCAGAAGCCACTGCTGAACCAACGCCACAGGAAGAAGTCGCGCTGCCTAACCCCAATACCAATCAGCCGTTCGAAACGGTGATTACGGGTTCTGGTTTGCAGGCCGCTGCCGCCGAACTTTCGCAGGACGGAAGCTGGAATATTCGCTTCGAGCTGACACCTGAAGGCGGGCAGATTTTCGGGCCATTTACGGCTGCGAATATTGGTCAGCCAATGGCGATTGTGCTGGACGGCGTTGTCCTCTCCGCGCCGACTATTCAGGCAGAACTGCCTACAGGCGGTGTCATTACGGGCAATTTTACGGAATCTGAAGCGAAAACATTGGCGCTGCAACTGCGTTCCGGTGCGCTGCCCATCCCCCTGAGCGTGGAAAGCAATGAGCGCGTAGGGGCGACCCTGGGGCAGGAATCCGTTAACCGCAGTATCCGCGCGGGCGTTATCGGCGTTCTCGTCGTGCTGACCTTTATGCTGGTTTATTACCGCGTCCCCGGCATCGCGGCTGATCTGGCGCTGCTAGTTTTCATCGTGCTGAATATGGCGATTTTTAAGCTCGTGCCAGTCACGCTCACACTGCCCGCCATCGTCGGCTTTTTAATCTCGATAGGCACGGCGGTGGACGGCAATATCCTCATTTTTGAGCGTATTAAAGAGGAGCTTCGAGGTGGAAAAGACCTCGATACCGCGCTGGTATCTGGTTTTGACCGTGCCTGGAACTCGATCCGTGACTCCAATCTCTCGACCATCATTATCTGCGCGATTTTGTTCTTGTTTGGTCAGACACCGGGTGCGAGCGTCGTCAGCGGTTTTGCTGTCACCTTAGCATTGGGTTTGATTATCAATCTGTTTACAGCGATTATCGTAACGCGCACCTTCCTTCACATCCTGGTAGCGCTCTTGCATCAACCGCTGGTCGAACGTAAATGGCTGTTGGGCGTCTAATCAGGGGAGATGATTCATTATGTTTAGTCTGATTCAAAAGCGGCGCTATTTTTTCTTGCTCTCCGCGTTCCTCATCATCCCTGGCCTGATCGTGATGGGCTACTCACTGGTGACGACAGGCACGTTATTTCATCTGAGTATTGATTTCGTCGGCGGCAGCATTTATGAGTTGACATTTACTGGCCCTGGCGCGAACGAAGCCAATATTCAGGATGTGTTTGCACGTTTTGGCGATGAAAATGCCAGTATCCAGCAGCTAGGCGACCCCGATCAGCACCGCTGGTCTGTGCGTTCCTCGATTCAGGAATCTTCCGTATCCGATCAAATCCTGGCAGAGTTAGGCAAAATTGCACCCATTGACCAGGAAAGATCGCGTAACGAAAGTGTTTCGGCGACGGTTGGGCAGGAAGTGACACGCGCGGCGGTTTTTGCAGTTGTAGTCGTCGGCGTGGTTATCATCGGTTTCATCGTGTTTTCCTTCCGCCAGGTGCCTAATGCTTTCCGTTATGGCGTGTGCGCCGTCGCTGCCATGATCCACGACGTTCTGGTGGTGTGCAGCGTCATGTCACTGGCTGGCCTGCTGTTCGGCTGGGAAACGGACGCGCTGTTCCTCACGGCGCTGCTGACGGTTGTCGGCTTCTCGATGCAGGACACCATCGTGCTGTTTGACCGTATCCGCGAGAACATCCCCAAATATCTGGGTGAGCCTTACGAAACGATTGTCAACCGCAGCATTTTGGAAACTATTCATCGTTCGCTGGCGACGCAGCTCAATGCCTTTTTCATCATGGCAGCGATTCTGTTATTCGGCGGCGAGACGATCAAGCAGTTTATCGCGCTGTTGTTTATCGGCCTCGTCTCAGGAACATACTCATCCATTTTCACCGCCGTGCCGCTGCTGGTGGCCTGGGAAAAGGGCGAGATTCCATATGTTAACCGTCGGAAATTAGAGCCTGTCGAGGCATAGGCTGGATGCGCGCACTCATTTATGATGGGCAGTTGCGGCTTGACGACGCGCTGCCCGATCCTCGAATTCAGGGCGATCAGGCGTTGTTGAAAATCCGGCGCGCGGGTGTCTGCAACACCGACCTCGAACTTATCGCCGGGATGTATGGCTTTTCCGGCATCCTCGGCCATGAGTTTGTCGCCGAAGTGGCACAAGGGCCATCCGATTTGCTCGGAAAACGGGTTGTCGGTGAGATCAATGTCGCCTGCACAACCTGCGATTTTTGCGAAAAAGGTATCCCCAGTCAATGCCGCAACCGGACAACCGTCGGCATTATTCAGCATCCCGGTGCATTTGCCGATTATCTGGCGCTGACAACCCGCAATCTGTATGTCGTGCCGGATAGCGTGAGCGACGATCAGGCGGTTTTTGTCGAGCCACTGGCGGCAGCCCTCCAGATTACCGAAGCCGTGCATATCTCGCCGCGTGACCGTGTGGTCGTCATCGGACTGGGAAAATTGGGGATGTTGGCAGCGCAGGTTTTAAAGCTGACAGGCGCGGAAATTTTCGCGGTTGTCCGGCGGGAAAAACAGGCCGCTTTACTGGAAAAATGGGGTATAAAACCTGCCGCAGTCGATGATCTTGAACCGCAAACGGCGCAAATTGTCGTGGATTGCACCGGGAACGCCAGTGGGTTTGCCGATTCGCTGCAACTGGTCGAGCCGCGCGGCACAATTGTCCTCAAAAGCACCTATAACGGCTTGCCACAGGCCGATTTAACCAGAGCCGTTGTCAATGAGATTCGCATCGTCGGCAGCCGCTGCGGGCCATTTGATGCCGCGCTGCGTGTCTTAAAGGCTGGATTGGTGGATGTTGAATCGCTGATCGAAAGCCGCTATCCTTTTGCTGAAGCCTTGCAAGCCGTTCAGCAGGCATCTGAAAAAGGCGCGTTAAAAGTGCTTCTGGATTTTGATTAAATGAGCGAGTATCGAAGATTGCGATAGTGTCCAGACCGCCTCTGTAATTTGTTCAGGCCGATCTAGCGCAATTAACGCATCGGGATCGCGACGAAGAAGGTAGAGCCAACACCCTGTTCGCTCTCCAGCCAGATATTCCCGCCATGTGCCTCGACAATGTGCTTGGCGATGGCAAGTCCCAGACCCGTCCCCTGTGTATAACCGGATGTATCTGCCACACGATAAAATTTCTGGAACATATTTTTCTGGTTTTCTTTCGAGATGCCATAGCCCGAATCGGCGACGGCAATCTCTGTCATCATCTTATCGCGGCCCTCGACCTGCCGGACGGTGACGTTGATTGTTCCGCCTTCGCGATTGTACTTGATGGCATTCGTGAACAGGTTCAGCAGGACTTGCTTGAGTTTTCCACGATCTCCGCTGGTGACAATCTGTTCGCCGTGAATATCGATATTGATATTTTTGTCGATAGCCTGCTGTCGGACGACATCGATACTTTCGATAATCAATTTTTTGACATCGAATGCGGCGACATCGAGATGGGTGCGGCCTGATTCCAGACGCGCCAAATCAAGAAAATCACTGGTCATGCGGATCAGACGTTCCGTTTCGCCCTGCATGGTCATGATAATATCTTCACGTCGCTCCTGGGGGAGAGTGGGGCGCAGCAGCAGCGTGGTGCTGGCCTTGAGTGCAGCTAATGGGGTGCGCAGCTCATGTACCATCTCGGCGATAAAGTCGCTTTGCTGGAACAGGCGCGCGTTTTCGATGGCGATTGCCGCCTGACTTGCCAGGGTTGTCAGCGTTTTGATGTCCTGCTCGTTGAAACGTCCCCCATTGCGTTTATTGAGCGCTTCCAGCACGCCGATCACCTTGTTATGGGCGCGCATCGGTACGCCGAGAAGGTTGCGTGTCTTAAATTCAAGTGTTTCGTCCACATTTTTATTGTGGCTTTCTTCTTGACTGACATCTTGAATCACGCGCGGTTCGCCATGTTTGACGATCCAGCCGGCGGTGCTGCCTTCCATCGGGACGATGATCGACTCGGTTTCGTTGGGATTGAGGTTTGACGTGATCTCAAAACGCAGATCGCCTGTCTGAGGGTCGATCAGCAGGATAGACGATGCTTCGGTATTGGTCAGTTCTTCGGCGGCAGAGATGATCTTGCGCAGCAGGGTAGCGATGTCGAGCGTGGAATTGAGCTGCTGGCTGATTTCCATTAAATGCTCGTAATGGGCCAACAAATCCCCGTTGTTATTGGCTGAGTCAGTATTCTGTGTGGTGGTCATTTACTTAATTCCATGCAGTGAACGATTTGTGGAAGCGCGACGGCGGCATCAGCTTGAATAACCAGATGCGCGAGCGAGTCAAAATTGGTCGATTCGAGATTAATAATGATGATCTTCGCGCCGTTGCGCAGCGCCAGCATCGGTATATCGCTTGCTGGGAAGACTTCGAGTGACGAGCCGATAATCAAAACCAGGTCGGCTTTGCGGGCAGCCTCTTTCGCCGCCATAAGTTCACGCATCGGAAGTTGTTCGCCAAACAAGATGAGATTGGGCTTAATCACGCTTCCACATTTAGGACAGCGCGGCACAAGGCCATCTTCAAGAAACTGAGCGATCAGCGGGGCAGCCGGGTAAACACTGAAACAGTGAATACAGGTGGCTTCGCGCAGATGCCCATGCAGCTCATAAACGTTTTTGTTCCCCGCCCGTGTGTGGAGCATATCGATATTTTGCGTAATGATGCCCTTCAGGATGCCTTTTGACTCCCATTCAGCCAGGGCATAATGAGCGGGGTTTGGCAGCGCGTCCAGCATCAGCCTTGCCAGTGGGCGAATCCAATCAAAAAAAGCCTGTGGATTTTGACGGAAGCCATACATACTGGCAACGGCTAAAGGGTTAACATTGTTCCATAAACCGCAATCCGGGCTGCGGAAATCAGGAATCCCAGAGGCCGTGCTGATGCCAGCGCCAGTAAACGCGATTGCACGTTTTGCTTGCGACAGCAGGTCAGCCGCCTGGTTTAGTGATTCCTGAATTTCGCGTGTCATTGTACCCGATCACCCGGCATAGGCTAGGTTGTGAGTTCGCCACCAGCCAGCGAACGAATACGAGTGTTGACATCTTCCGTCAACTTGACGATTTGATTCGAGACGATTGCGCCAGGTTGATACATCACGATAGGCGTTCCAGCTTTGGCGGCCTGGTAAGCCAGTTCTGGCGCAGCGGAAATGATCGCGCGGAGTTCCTGACCAAGGATATACTCGACCTCGTTCCAGGATGTTTGCGCGTTGGATTGTGTCCGGTTGACGACGACAATATGGGTGCGCCCTGAACCCAGTGATCCCGCTTCAAGTTCCTGCATCATCTCACGTCCCATTTTCAATGAGACATCGAATGGCTCGACAACCAGAATCAGTTGATCCATCTCGCGCTGAATCCGGCTCATCACATCGTCATAGCGACTTCCCAGGTCGAAAATCGTATACCGAGACATGGTACGCAGCGCGGCAATCAGCGTGAGTGCGGATTCAATTGGGAATTTGGCCTGGGTCTCACGTGGGCGTGGTGAGGATAAGAGCGCGCGCAGCCCTGAAGGATGTACCGCAATCTCGCGCTCGATAACGTTGGGGCGGATTTCGTTCGCCGGTTTTCCCAGAACCGTCGCCATACCCAAAGAGCGCTCAATACCCAGCGATAATCCCATGCTGCCAGAACCCAGCCGGAAATCCGCCACGATAGGATTGTCGGCTGTAAGGAACATAGATGCTGCCAGGTTCAAGGCAATGGTTGTCGCCCCTACGCCGCCTTTTGCGCCAACAACGCCGATAGTCACACCTTTGCGAACGTCGCGGCGGCGCTGGGTGGCGCTGCGTGCCAGGATCGCCTTCACCCGTGAGGCGAGTTCGGCGGGGTGGGTCGGCTTGGTCAGATAATCATCAGCGCCTGCCTCAAAACCTGCAACCTTATCATCCACCAGCGTTTTGGCGGTGAACATGATGATTGGAATACCCCGTGTTTCGGTATTGGCGCGCAGACGACGACAAACTTCGTAGCCGTCCATATCGGGCATCATGACATCCAGAATAATGAGGTCAGGCCGATCTGAAGCTGCTTTGGAAAGCGCCTGATTTCCTGCGTTGGCTGCCATGATTTCGTAGCCATGCCGCTGGAGCATAAGTCCGATAAGCTTCAAACTGTCAATGTCATCGTCAACGATCAGAATTTTTTCAGACATAATCCATCAAGTCTGTGAATATTAATTTGATTTAATTGAAGTCTAGCACGAAAGGATAGGTGGTGCAAGAAAGATAGCCACACTGCTATTTCGGCGCTGTTATATGGCGAAAATCCATCTATAATTAGCCGATCTTAGAAGTCATTGCGAAGGTTGATACTTGGTTGATTGTGCCGTGATTCTGGCTTTTAGCGGGGCTGTTCGCCAGAGCCAACTTACCTTTAACCGCCCACACGTGATGCTGCCTGTGCTGGGCAAGCCGATGGTCGTGCGAATCATGGATCGCTTGTACCGCGTGGGAATCCGTAATTTTATCGTCGTCGTTGGCGAAAATGAAGGCGCGGTAGCGGCCTATCTCCACGCGACCTGGATGCCAGATGTCCAGCTTGAGTTTGTTCTGCGACCAACGGGTGAAAGTGTGGCGCGGACGCTCGGCGATATTGCCCGCCAGCACCCTCAACCGTTTCTCATTGCCGCGTATAACAGCTTTGCGCATTCCCATTTCCCAGAGCGCCTGCTGAACCGCTACAAAGAGGTTGGGGATTCATTAGTCCTCAGCGGTGCGTCGGTTTCCTTATCCAAAACGACAGGACGCTACTATGCTGCGCTCGACGATCAGCAGGTCACTGCCATTACCGATCAGCCCGGAGAAGCGGTGATGCTGCTGGGTGATATGGCAATCTGCAATCTGGGTTTTGTGCAATACCTGGCTTCGCTGCCGCCGAATCCGCCATCAAGCTTGAGCAACCCGCTGATCGATTTGTTTCATCGTTATCTCCAGACAAGCGAACCTGTTTTCCTGGCGGAAACCGCATGGATGCTGCCTGTCGTTATGGACAATGATTTACTGACACTGAATCGCCACCTTCTCGCCGAGGAGCAGGACGCACACATCCTCAGCGAACTTCCGGGTACGGTGCGGATTATCCCTCCAGTGCGTATTGATCCTCAGGTTAGCGTGGGGCAGGGCGCGACGATTGGCCCCTATGTTTACCTCGAAAGTGGATGCAGCATCGGTCATCGTTCCGAGGTACATCATGCGATGGTGCTGGAAAAAGCAGTTATCCCCGCAGGCGAATCGGTTTCCAACGTCATTGTTTCCAGCCGCTCTCGTATTCACGTCTGACCTTCGCGCGCATTCGTCATCGCGGTATAATGATGTGGCGTTTGATATTTGAGGATGGGTGATTGTCGCATAAGATTTGCCCGATTTGCAGCACACCTGCTCATCGTAATGCCGTTGTTTGCAGCGCTTGCGGCGCATCGCTTCGTGGGGTCAAAACCATCGATAACGGTACGGAAGCGCAGCCTGCCGCACCTGGATACGATCATCACTATGGTGAAACTGACCTTTCGGAGAGCAACCTCCACTGGAAGGCAGGAAACTATATTTTAGGCGGCATGTTGACACTGGCGATTCTAGCCTGTGTAAGTGTGGTTTTTTTACTCGGCATCCGCTTTTATGATACCCTGTCTGCGCCGTCGAGGATGACGGAAACCGCTGCTGCCCCGACACCCGAAGCGCCTCAATTTGTCGAGTCGTCCCCTCAGCCGACTCTATATTTGCCAACCGTGACGCCTGCGCCACCGACGCGAACACTCACGCCGACGGTTGGGCCAACTGACACACCCGGCCCATGTATGCAGGCAGTGCTGCCGAATGACAGCCTGATCGTGATGGTGCAGCGCTGCGGACATCGTGATCTAGCCGTAATTGATCTCGTGCTGCAATTGAATAATCTCGAACGTGCGGACTTGATCCAGGCAGGCCAGATTCTTGAAATCCCCTGGCCTACTTCCACCCCTGACCCGAACGCCCAAGCCGAGCCAACCGAGGAAGTCGAAAATAGCGATGCCTCTGCGGATGACAGCGCCTCGACTGAAGGTGACGAATCGGCTAATTCATCATCGGGAAGTGTAGCGATTGCCGTTGATCTCTCGGTTACGCGCGTCGAGCCAACGGCGACGCTGCAACCCGGCGTCCAGTGGCATGAGGTCACACAGGGGGAGGACATCATCAGTATTGCCGAACGCTACGGGGCAAACATCAAGATTATGTCCGAACTCAACCCGGAAGTAACATTTTCGCAGTGCGATTTTGGCAAATTTGGCGGCGGAGAACAGTGTATTGTCACCATTTACCAGGGGCAGTATCTACGTGTGCCTGCGCCAACGCCGCTGCCAACCCTTTCGCCCACGCCTTCCGGCAGTGAGACGCCGACACCTACCGCGACGCCCACCTTTAATGCCCCCAGCGCCCTCAGCCCGGATAATCGCATGTTGTTCCGCAGGGCCGAGCTTGTGACGCTGCGTTGGGTGGCGTCGGGGACGCTTACGTCGGAGCAAACCTATCGCGTTTATGTAAAAGACCTGACGACAGGCACGGTTTACAGTGGTGATACAACCGACCTGTCCTTTATTATCCCGCAGGAATGGCAGGGGCGTGACAGCCGACGCCACGAATACGAATGGTCGATTAGCGTGATTGATCTGAATAATCCTGACCAGCCGTATTACACCACCCAAACGCGGACATTTACCTGGGAAGCACAGTCATGATGAGCGAAAAGTTAAACGTGTTGAATCAAAAGTCGATATTTGGGTCGAAAAATTGGCTGGACAGACGTTACAAATTCATCACTCGACATTTTTTGCTTTTGACATTGGCTTTGCTGGCGGGTCTGTTGGCAGGTTGTAATTTTGCGCCGCTACCGCAGGGCGATTTTACACCCACCGTTGAGGAAATCGTGCTGACTGTGCCACCATCTCCTGAACCAAGCCTGACTCCCAGCGCAACCGCGACGCTGGAAATGATTGCCATCACCACCGAGCCAACGGCGACCCCTTTGCCGCCATCCGAAACGCCATTTCCGAGCGAAACACCCGGCCCCTATGAACACGTGATCCAGCCGGATGAAACGCTGCTGTACATTATCCAGCTTTACGGCTATCGCGATTTTGGCGTGATTGACGAAATCATCCGTTTGAATGATAACGTTCCCAACGCAGATACGCTGCCTGGGCCGGGATCAGTGATTTTGATCCCGCGCCAAACGATCACACCGACTCCGGAAAATATCGAACCGACTGCGCAGGCGAATCTTGGCGGGATTGAGCCGACATCGGAGCAAACAGGGCTAAATTTTGACGCGCCCATTATTCAATATACGGTCATTCAGGACGATACAATTGTCGGCATCGCCCAGAATAACGCGACAACCTTAGAAATTCTGGCGCGCCTGAACCCGGATATTCCATTTTTTGGCTGCAATTTTGAAATCCCCAGCGGCGGCCCGAACTGTAACCCACCGCTGCAAATTGGGCAGATGGTGAATGTGCCTGCGCCGACGCCGACGCCAACTCTTTCGCCGACGCCATCCGGCAACGAAACCGCCACGCCGACTCCGACTTTTGCCGCGCCGATGATCGTTTCACCGCCGCAGGATGCACAAGTTCCGCCGCAGTCGTTCCGCCTGGAGTGGGTGAGTGCTGGGGTTTTGCAGCTGGGTGAGGTCTATCTGGTGCAGGTCGAGGATACGCTTACGGGGACGAAAGTGAATGAAATCACGACCAATACGTCGCTGCGGCTGCCGGATACGCTCGTTCCAACCGATGGACAGGCACATACTTTCAATTGGACAGTGACCGTCGCCAAACTGAACGAGCAGGGGCGCTATCAGATCATCAGCGGTGCGCCGACCATTCGCACATTCCGCTGGTTGAGCAGATAAACAAACGGCATTGAATTATTTTCGGCCAAATTCGCGCGCGAGTTGATCGCTGCTCATGTGAAGCATGGTCGGGCGTCCGTGCGGGCAAGTGTGCGGTGAGTCGCAGCGCTCCAACTGCCGGATGATACCCTGCATTTCGTCGTGACTCAGCACCGTTCCGGCTTTGACCGCTGCCTGTTTGCAGACCCGCTTGACGATTTTTTCTTCAATCGTCGCCTGCCCCGGCTCTTTGCCAATTTCAAGCTCGTTGATGATGCCACCGATGACTTCGACAGGGGAGTGGTCGGAGAGCATGGCTGGGACGCTGCGAATGAGAAAGGCGTTTGTCCCAAACGATTCCAAGCCGAAGCCAACCGCTTGCAGCGCCTCAAGATGTTCTTCAATTAATCTTGCTTCCGGCGCGGGCAGTTCAATTGTCTGCGTTGAGAGGGTGTATTGGGCAATCGTCCCCTGTTTTTCATATTCTGCCATGAACTGCTCATAAAGAATGCGTTCGTGCGCGGCGTGCTGGTCAACCAGATACATCCCGGCTGGCCCTTCGGCGACAATATAACTTGCGCCGACCTGACCGATCACGCGCAGCATTGGCAGCGTTCGCGGGCGCGCGGGGCCGGTTGGGCCATAGGGAATGGCCGTCGAATCTTCCTCGTCATGGCTGTAAGGTTGCAGCGGGCGCTGCTGGGGAAACTGCCCAGGTGACTCCAGCGATAAATTCATGTCCATCTGCATCGCGCGCGGGGCGTTATTGGACGGGATCACCCACTGACCATCGCCCGACGAGCGTCCAGGTGTATGCAAAGACGGTGTTTGAGAAAGGTCAACGATGGCACGGCGCACGGCACGCTGGACAACGCTAAAAATCGCGTTTGGATTCTGAAAGCGCACTTCGGCTTTGGTCGGGTGAACATTGACATCGAGTTCCTGTGGCGGCAGCGAGATCATCAACACCGCCGCCGGATAGCGCCCGGTCATTAAAAAGGTGTGATAGGCCTGCACGACGGCATACGACAGGCTGCTGTCCTGTATCCAGCGCCCGTTGACGAACAGCATGATCCGCGAACGGTCTGCGCGGTGCATGTGCGGTGCGGACGTATAGCCATAGACGCTGATCTGCGCGGCCTCGTCCTGACCGGAAATTTCGAGCATATCGCGGAATGTATCCAGCCCCAGTGCGGAGACCATCACGTCGGCAAGCTGTCCGCTGCCGCTGGAACGAAACGTTTCCCGCTCATCCTGTTCCAGCAAAAAGCGCACGTGGGGATAAGCCATCGCGTAACGGCTGATAACCGTCGCAATCTGGCGTTTTTCGGTATTTTCAGCTTTTAAAAATTTGAATCTTGCCGGGGTGTTGTAAAAAAGATTTTCCACAGTGATGACCGTTCCGGCAGGCGCGCCCACCGAACGCCGCGTTTCAATTCGTCCACCTTCCAGCCGCATCTGTGTTCCGGCAGCTTCGTCGCGGTGGCGCGTGGTCACGGTGACATGGCTGACTGACGCGATGCTTGCCAGCGCCTCGCCCCGGAAGCCGAGCGTTTGGATGTGCGAGAGATCGTCGGCTGTTTGGAGCTTGCTGGTGGCATGGCGCGCAAAAGCGAGTTCAACTTCGCTGGTCTGGATGCCATATCCATCGTCGCTGACGCGCATCATCTGCCGCCCGCCGCCATCCACACTGATGCGAATATGAGTCGCGCCCGCGTCGAGAGCGTTTTCGACTAATTCTTTAATCACGGATGAGGGGCGTTCGATGACCTCACCAGCGGCAATCTGCGCGACAACCTGATCGGCTAAAACGTGGATAGGCATAACCGGAATCCTCAACGACCAACGGGGTCTGTTGTAGGGGCGCGAAATCTGACGCCCCAAATCGACAGAACGGTTATTCTATTATACCGCTTGGAGGGCGATCCGGTCTACTCCTGCGAACCGATCAGATTCGGGCCGTCGAGCGGGATGCTCATGTAGAAGGTCGTGCCTTTGCCTTCTTCGCTGACCACCCAGGCGTCACCACCATGTCGCTGCGCCACGCTGCGCACGATGAACAAACCCAGGCCGCTGCCCTTGATTTTTTTATGCTCCTGGCGGGAGATGCGTACATGGCGGTCAAAGAGATGCTTCTGGTTCTCCGGGCTGATCCCCAGGCCATTATCGGCGACACTCACGAGAACAATATCGGCCTCACGCCGAACCCCAACTTCAATTTTGCCGCCATTAGGGGTGTATTTGATCGCGTTATCGACCAGATTCGTAATGGCGCGTTCCAGCATATTCGAATCAGCATTGAGAATCGGCACGTTGTCTGCCAGATTGACGGAAACTTCCAATTCCTGCTTTTCGGCGGGGACGAGGTGATTATCGACAATTTTATGGACGATTTCGCCCAGGTCGCAGTGGGAGCGTGACATCTCGTAGAAGCCCGTTTCGGGGTCATAACGTCCCGCGTCCTGAATATTATCGACCAGGGAGGTCATCTGGCTGACGCCGGAGAGAATTTTTTCGATAAAATGCTTTTGCTTTTCGTTCAGTTCGCCCACCATGCCGCTTTCGAGCATATCGGCGAAGCCCTGCATTGACGTAAGCGGGGAGCGCAGATCGTGCGAGACAATGCGTGTAAATTCGTTCTGGTTGCGGTTCAGCTTCTTAAAATGGGTGATGTCACGCAGCGCAAGCACCCAACCTTCGATATGTCCGTCACTGTCGTAGACGGGTTCGGTGCGCGGCACAAAAGTTTTATCGGTTTCTGACACCCATTCATTGTGATTTTTATTTTTCGTTTGGGCGATTTCCATCAGCGCGGCGGAACGAACCACATCGGCAACCAATTTGCCGCGCGCTTCGCTGGAAGGCATCTCAAAGACTTTCTCAGCCGCCGGATTCATCAATAAAACGCATTTGTCCTCGTCCAGCACGATCAGCGGGTCGGGAATGCTGTTCAGCAGTGAGGAGGTCAGTTGATAAGCGCGCTCCTGGTCATCGCGAACCTCGGCGTTTGTCGAAACAATGGTCAAACCATCAACAATCGACGTGAGCGTGGCATGATCGTCCTCGTTGAGCGGATGATTCAACACCAACGAAAATGCGCCTTTGACCACACCATACAGATAAATCGGCGCGATCAGATAATCTGTAGGAAATAAGGAGTCGCCATCTGGTAAAAGCGGATTAAGATGCAGCCCTTTCGGCAGCATTTTCGCGGTTTTCTCGATGCTCTCGGCGATAAAAGGGCTGTCGCCAGCCGTCATGCAGAGTTGGAATTCGCCGAATAACAGATAGCAAGCGCCAGCGGCTTCTGTTACCGATTGAGCAGCCTGGAGAATCATCGGAACGCAATGTTCCGGCTTCGGATTCTCAGCGACAGTGCGTAAAATATCCTGCAACATTGTCTGTCTGTTTGGACTGCGCTTTGCGTCAACCTGCATAGTTGCCTCATTCATCGCTTTTGTTACAAAATCGATCAATGTTCATTATATAGGCGTTACAAATCATGGGCAAGCTCACCCCTTAATTGTTTGCAGAGACATCGTACAGTCTGGAACGCTGTTTTTTGCTATAATAGATGCGAATAGCGATGATCTAATACCATCAGGGCAAAGCAACGTGACTACAAAACGAATCGTCGAGTATCATATTGGGCGTTTGCAGGACAAAGACCCGCATGTGCGTCTGAAGTCGATTAATGAGCTGGCGCTGCTGGGAGATGCCGATGCGTTAGAAGCGCTGCAAACGGTGTATCAGAAAGACCCTGACGCGCAGGTGAGAAAAGCCGCACAGGAAGCCGGACGCACGATTTTTCTCAAACAGCGCGAACAGGGTGTCAAGTAGTCAAGCATTCAAAAATTTTAACGTCCAATTTGGGGCGACTCGCCGAGTCGCCCCTATATCGTTCATGTCTGCTGAATTACGATCCACACAATGCAGTTAATCGTCCGGCAATCTGCTCGGCGCTGGCCTGCAAATCGGCTAACCGATTGCGCTCCCGTTCGACCACATCAGGCCGCGCACGGCTCACAAACTGCTCATTGCCAAGCTGCTTCTGGGTGCGCTCGATCTGTTCTTGCAGCTTTGTCTGTTCTTTCTTCAGCCGTTCACATTCCGCCTGAATATCGATCATGCCTGCCAGCGGCAGATAAGCCGTTGCATCGCTGACCACCACCGACGCCGAATCGCCCGGAGCAGGGGCATTCACGTCGAGCAGTTCGACTTCTGGCACATTGCACAGCCGCGCGAAGATATAACCATAATCGGTGATCGCGGCACGATAGCTGCCAGGGGCAATGATCGTCTTGATGCGCCGCGCCGGATCGACCTCGTATTCCAGCCGTGCGTTGCGAATTCCGCGCACCATATCCATCAAGACATTCATTTCGTTTTCAGCCTGCTCGTTAATTCGCACGGGATCAGCTTGAGGCCATTTCGCCAGCATCAATGTTTCGCCCTTATGCGGGATATACTGCCAGATTTCCTCGGTCACGAACGGCATGTATGGGTGCAGCAGGCGCAGGCAGGTTTCCAGCACATCCACCAGGACGCGCCGTGTCACCGCTTTTTCCTGATCGCTGCCCTGGTACAGCGGGTGCTTGCTGATCTCGATGTACCAATCGGCAAACTCGCTCCACAAAAAGTCGTACATCTGCCGCCCAGGTTCGCCGTACAGATAATTGTCGAACAGGCGCTGCGTGGTTTCGATCAGCTTATTCAGCCGCGAGAGAATCCAGCGCGAAGGCAGGTCAAGTTCACTCGATGGCGGGATGCTCGGCGCGATGTCACCGTCGAGGTTGGTCGTGATGAAATTTGCCATCTGCCAGATTTTGTTCACGAAGCGCCAGTTGCCCTCGATGCGCGCCGTATCCAGGTTCACGTCGTTGCCGGGTGTGCCGCTGGTGACGAGCGTGAATCGCAGCGGGTCGGTGCCAAATTGATCCATATATTCGAGCGGATCAATCGTATTGTTGAGCGTTTTGCTGATTTTTCGTCCCAATTTATCGCGCACGAGGCCATGCAGATACACCGTGTCGAACGGCACTTCGTCGGTGAACCACAAGCCCATCATAATCATGCGCGCCACCCAGAAGAACAGGATGTCGTAGCCCGTTTCCATCACCGATGTCGGAT
>Ga0268299_1002166_pt1 | contig 25699 bp, 33 predicted proteins | sample NOBtaG_FD_193484 | JGI IMG/M metagenome (GOLD analysis project Ga0268299, IMG submission 193484) | Activated sludge microbial communities from bioreactor in Nijmegen, Gelderland, Netherland - NOB reactor | ecosystem: Engineered > Bioreactor > Aerobic > Activated sludge | place: Netherlands...
ACCGCAACGCAGTCAGCACTTGGAGCTGTTTGCCACGGAAGTACGCGAACTCCGGGACTCGCTCCACGCATTGCAATGACTGCCGGAATGTTGCACAGTGCGCCACGGCGGAGGAGCCAGACTCGAGGACTCCCTGCCGATCCAACGATTCACGAGGCTCCCACCGGACCATCAAGCCGCCAGACGTGACCGATCGACGTCCACGGGGGAATAGCGAAGGATGCGTGGCGCATGCGTGCCGACAGTTTCAAAGATTTTGTCCTGGATCAACTCGGCGAGATCCCCCGACTCATCTGCAAAGCGATGTTCGGCGGGCATGGTCTCTACCAGCGCGATACGTTCTTCGGCATCATTCACAAAGGCCGGCTGTATTTCAAAACCAACGCCGTGACTCAGGCGCTCTATCGCGCGCGCGGCATGGGCCCGTTCCGTCCCAATACGAACCAAACGCTCAAACATTATTACGAAGTGCCGGTCGATATCCTGGAAGATGCCGAACAGTTGAGCGTCTGGGCGCACCGGGCCATCGCTCCACCGACCGCGCAATTGCTGCTTCCGTTTCGTGACGGTCCTTCGGGACGGGACGCGCCCACGCAGCTCTTATGAGCCAAAACCTCACCACTCCCCCACGACGACTCTGGACCATCGGGCACTCGACCCGGTCACACCAAGAGTTTCTCCTGCTCCTCCAATCCCACAACATCCAACGACTGATCGATATCCGTCGGTATCCCGGTTCGCGGCGATCTCCTCATTTTCACTCCGCCGCGTTGGCCAAAAGTCTCCCCCTTGCCGGTATCCGGTACGACGACATGCCGACGCTCGGCGGGCGTCGAACGGCACGGTCTGACTCGCCCAACGACGGCTGGAAGAATGCGAGTTTTCGAGGGTATGCCGATTATATGCAGACGGCGGAATTTGACCAGGCACTCGACGAGTTGATGGCCCACGGCAGGCGTGAACGTACAGCCATCATGTGCGCGGAAGCCGTGCCCTGGCGTTGCCATCGCTCCTTGGTGGCCGACGCGCTTGTCGTACGCAGCTGGGAGGTCATCCATCTTCTGGGCGTTGACCAGGTCAAGCCACACCGACTGACGACGTTCGCACTGCTCCGGGATGGACGTCTGATGTATCCCGCGCCGCCTGATCAGAGTTCGACCCTCCGGATGTTTGAGACATTCCGCCGCTCATTGTGTTCGGCCAGAAGTTGCTGCAGACTATCGGCAATGTGGTATCGCATCGGCGCCGACCTGGTCCTGTTGCTGCACCTGGCCTTTGTTCTCTTCGTGATCGGTGGCGGGCTGCTCCTGCTCAACTGGCCTCGCCTGGCCTGGCTGCATCTGCCGGCAGTGGGCTGGGGCGTCCTGGTGGAATTCAGCGGGTGGGTCTGTCCGTTGACGCCGATCGAACGGCGCTTGCGCGGCATGGCCGGAGAGTCGCTGACGGATGGCGACTTCATCGTCCGCTCCCTCCCGCCCCTGCTGTACCCCGCAACACTGACGCGCGAGATGCAAATCCTGCTGGGACTGCTCGTGCTGGTGGTGAACCTGGTCATGTACTGGTGGGTCTTTTTCAGAGCCTCGGGTGAGAAGCCGTAGCGATCGACTCGTGATCGGCCCGCTACCGAATCGGCTCGTTCTTCGACGAGGTCATGACCAGGGCCAGACAGCCCTCCTCGCTTGACGTGACGGGGTGGACAGTGCCCGCCTCTGCTCGGTGGTAATCGCCGACCTGCAGACATTCTCCGGCGCAGAGGCAGCTCCCCTCCAACACATACAGTTCTTCGAGCTGCGGGTGGCGGTGGCCGATCAGTGTACCGCCGGGAGCCAACCTCAACAACATGGTCGTACGCGCCGCCGCGGCATCGTGAAACAGCACTTTCATCGACAACCCCGGCGCCAATTCCTGCCAGGCCAAACCCTTGCTCCGAACAAAGGTGAAGCCCGTTGCGTCAGCCGGCTCTTGCGGTTCCTGCGCAATACGCGCCATGAGCCGATCCTTGAGCGAGGCCGGCGGCGCGATAGCCGGGCCGCTGAATGCCATCTCCTGCGCGACATGCTCAAACGACGATACCTCTTCGCGTGTCGAGGCCGAGGCCGTCTCCAACGAGCGCGAGAACTCCCGCTGCGCCTCGTCTCCGAGGGCCCCCAACGCATAGAGGGCCGCGAGTTCCGCCAATTCCTGTTCGTGCCGAGGATCGGTCATGACAACAACCCCTCCCCGTATGGCGCGAGCGTTTCCCGCAACCGGATCATCCCCAGCCTCATCCGCGTCTTCACGGTCCCCAGCGGCAACTTCAACTGATCGGCAATTTCACTCTGGCTTAAGCCCCAGTAGTAGGCCAGGGCGATCGCCTGGCGCTGCTCAACGGAGAGGGTCGCGAGAGCTTCCTGCACCAACCGTTGCCGTTCCAAACCCGCGCTGTATTGCTCCGGCGTGTCTTCCTGCCCCGGCAACTCGGCAGCTTGATCCAGCGGCACCTGCCTGCCACGCTCCAGATAGCTGTTTCGGAATCGGTCGATCGCGCGATGTTTTGCCAACGTCATGAGCCAACTGCCCGGCGTGCCCCGCTTCGCATCATAGGTCGAGATCCGCCGCCAGACCTGCGTATACACATCCAGCGTCGTCTCCTCGGCCGCCGCACGATCTCCGAGGATCTTCATCGCCATGCCGAACACCTTTGCGCTGCTGGCATCATAGAGCTCCGACAGCGCGGATTGATCGCCGACGGCAATACGCGCGAGGAGCCCCGCCCATTCCTGTTCATAAATCGATGATACGCGGGTCACGGTCTGGGTGTCACACATGGGTGCCCTCGTCTCGTGCTACGAGCGCACCCCTTCGCTTGGATGTTTGATGGCGGCCCGAATCTGGCGGAACTGTAGCACCGGGACCACGCCGGCGCAACGACACTTTTTTCGCTGCCCGGAGATCCGATCGCCGCCCGCCTTCGTAATCACAGACAGAGCGGCCGACACGACGGCCCGCCGCACAGAATTTTAACCAGGAGGACCCACCATGTCTCAGCGTAACGCGTCATTCGCCATGATCATCGGACTTGCCCTGACGGTCTCAGCGTGCAACAGCCTGGGCTCGACGCCGTCCGGTCATACTGCGATGGAAAAGTCTCTCTACGACCGGCTGGGCGGAAAAACGGCCATCACCGCCGTGGTCGATGATTTCGTCGGACGCGTAGCGGCGGACACCCGCATCAACGGGAAGTTCGCCAATGCCAACATCCCGCGCCTGAAATCGATGCTGGTCGATCAGATCTGCCAGGCCTCCGGCGGTCCCTGCGCCTACACCGGCCGCGACATGAAGAGTACACACGCGGGCATGGGCGTGAGCAGCAGCGACTTCGATGCGCTGGTCGGCGACCTGGTAGCCACGCTCAACAAATTCAAGGTGCCGGAACGGGAGAAGAACGAGTTGCTGGGCGCGCTCGGCCCGATGAAGGGGGATATCGTCGAGAAGCCGATGGCCTCGATGCAGTAGTCGATTGTTCAGAACCGGGGCGGGGTGGCCCTTGCGGTCGCCCCGCTGTGCCGAGGCTTTATAAGGCTGCAGCCGACAGCCCTGACAACTGCGCAACTACGACATGGCGGCAAGCAACCCCGGGGCTGCGCTCGCGGCGTCGGCGCCAGTCAGCCTTCAATGAAGTAGTCGCTGTCAATTTTCTTGGTTTCATACGACGTCACTGGTGTGACTCCGACATTGTGATCGATCATGAGCTGAGATAATTGGTCTCCATCCATAAGAACGATTTTTGAATTGATCTTGGCGACATAGTCTTCGGCCTCGCGGGTGAAACTAGACGTAGTGATGAAGATGCCTTTGTTCGCGCGATGTCCTTGCAAGGCACCCGCGAACTTTTGAATTTCAGGGCGGCCGACCGGTGCTTGCCAACGCTTGGCCTGAATATAGATCACATCAAGACCTAAACGGTCTTCGTTAATGATTCCATCGATCCCTTCATCCCCACTGCGACCGATTGCCTTTCCGGCTTCTTTGCGGGAACCTCCATACCCCATCTTCACCAGCACATCGATGACCAGCCGCTCGAAGAAAGCCGGGGAACACTCCTTTGTCGTTTTCAGCAACTCCGAGGAAAGATCCTCCCGCAGCTTTTGATAGGCACTTTCGAGAAGTTCCCCCGGTGTCTGCAGGCTCATGGTGTCGGTGGGCTCGATGGCTTGTTCCGAATCCCGGTGTTTTGTCCGAAATGCAATAAACTCCGGAAACTGATCGAGGAATTTGACGTTGAGTTCAGGGAGGTTCTTCGAGAGCACGTCCCGACCTCGCTGGGTGACCCGAAAGTACCCACGACGCGTAGATTCCAGTAATGCTGCCTTATTCATATAGGTTCGAGCCCACCCGACGCGGTTGGCGAAGGTGAATTGCGATCCACTGGGCAGCAGCTCTCTTCGTTCCTCCTCCGTCAGATTGAATCCTTCGGCCAATTCCTCAACGGCCTCGCGCAATGTGTGTTCATTCCCATCGGAAGTAAGGCGAAGGAGTGGAAGCATGATGGACTGATAATCAGGAATTGCCATGTGCGACCCGTTGAGTGTGAACCCCATCCGCCGTGGAGCCGGATTGACCAATGCTTCCGCACGACGATCTCACGGCTCGTGAACCATACGCCATGCTCGATACGCTTTCAACACACCGCAGCTGTGGGATGCGTATTGCCCCTTGTCCGTCACGGCAAGCCACTTCCCGCTTATTCCCAAAGGAGGCGCGAGCCCCCTGCGGTCCATCGTCTCCATCATCCGTAGCCCAGACAGTGACGCTCAGAAACCTCTTTCACCTGAGCATGGAATCGGTCGCCTCCCGTGATCCGATTCATGCGGCAATCCAGTGGCGAGGGAAACTGTAAGCCTCCTCACAGATCGCCGTGGGTGCTCCCTCTAGAATGGTCCAATGGCACGGCTCGACATTCTCGTTCATGGGGGGTGCCTGTCCGAGCACTCGGCTCGACGTCTGGCGGAGGAGATCCGGCACGAACTCCCGCATTGGGACATCATCGTCACATCTGCAGTAGCGGGCGATCCTGACCTCTCCGGAGTCATCGTCTTTCCGGCCTTCTTGCTGGACGGACGCGTCCTCGCCACAGGGGTCCCCAAGAAGGACTGGCTGGTAGAGCGGTTGCGCGCCTGGGACAGGGGGCAGCGATGAGGGATCGGTCTTTTTTTGCCCAACGCCGCACCGTGGGTCCTGCCCACGCGTCGCCGGAACACCATGACGCATCGCCGGCTGATCCTGACACCACCTGGGATACCACCGCTCACACCGTCTTTCAGGACATCGCCAGGACGTTCGACATCTCGTTCGTACCCGAATTGTTTGAGGACATGCGGCATCGGCCGTCGTATCTGGACACGGCATGGATACTCTTCAAAGACGAGATGAACCTCGAATGTATGGATCGGAGCACCAAGCGCATCATCGCCTTGGCGATCTCGACGAACGAGGCCGGAACCTATTTTATCCCGGCCATGCCCGACGTATTCTGCCGGAACGCGCTCGACCCAGCCACAGGCGAGAAGCTCTTGTCGACCATTCGATTTTTGAAGGCATTCGACCGATACCTGTCCGGAATCATGCCGGCCGTCGCGTCGGACTCCGTCACGGTCGTAAACGACTATTTGCGCGAAGAATATCTGAGTTATGAAGCGACACGAGTCAGTCAACTCGCGCTCTCCGGAGAAGAGGACCGAGAGGCGGGCGCTGGGATCCCGGGTAGACTCATCGTGATCGCCCTGCTTTCCTGTGCGATGGCCATCTATTGGTTCATCCGATGAATGGGCTTCAACCGAACCTCTTTCCTGTCGCCCCCTCCCGCGACACGGTCTATCGGCGGCTGATGTCTCCGGACCGGCGCTGGGTGGTGTTCTTGGCAATCGGCGCACTCTTGATTTTTGCGGCCTGGCTGGGACTCGGGAAACGTTCGACGACCACATTCGACCTCACCCACCACACCGTGCCACTCGACCAGATTGTGGACGGCGGACCGGGCAAGGATGGCATCCCCGCCATTCTTGAGCCACGTTTCGTGTCAGCCGGAGATGCGTCGTTTCTTCTCGACGGCGATCGTGTGCTCGGTCTTACGCTCGGACACGTGGCCAAGGCCTACCCGATCAAGATTCTGAATTGGCATGAACTTGTGAACGACGCGCTGGGGGAGACACCGATTGTCGTCACCTACTGCCCCCTCTGCGGAACCGGCATCGCGTTCGATGCCACGCTCCAGGGACGGCGGCACACATTCGGCGTCTCCGGACTGCTGTATCAAAGCGACCTCCTCATGTACGACCACCAGACGGACAGCCTCTGGTCGCAAGTCGGCATGCATGCGGTGGCCGGCCCCTTGACCGGTGCGAGGCTCACGCCCCTCTTTCTCGAACATACGACGTGGTCGGAATGGCGCGCCGCCCATCCTGCCACCCTCGTCCTGTCTACACGAACCGGCTCCTTCCGCAACTACGATGACGATCCGTACCTGGGGTACGGCGAGCGGCGGGACCTGATGTTCGACACCACGCACTTCGATCCCAGCTACCATCCCAAGGAATGGGTCGTCGGAGTGGAGATCGATGGAGTCGCCAAAGCCTACCCCTTTTCAGAACTCACGAAGGCCGGCACGTCCGTCGGCGATCGCGTCGGCGGCAGGACCATCACGGTACGGTTCAATCAGACATCACGCAGTGCGTCCGTCATCGATGCCGACGGCACACCGCTCCCCTCCGTCATGGCCTTCTGGTTCGCCTGGTATACGTTTCATCCGGACACGCAGGTATTTACGCCTCCGAAGGGGAACTCCCCATGATTTCCGTAACGCGTTGGTTCGGGGAGAAGCAGCTGCGTGCCATCGAACACGACCAAGGCAGTCCACTGTCCTACCTACGCCAGATGCTCCGTGTGTCGCCCACCCACTTTTTCACGTTCATCAAGATCATGCCGCTGGCGAGGTTTCGGCGCACCCTTCCCCCGGAGGTCTATCACCTGGCGCGCATCGTCACGGCTCGGCATGAGCACGGAGGAACCTGCCTTCAGATGGAGATACGGCTTGCGCAACTGGCCGGTCTCAGACGTCCACTCCTGCAGGCAGTGCTCGACGAATCTCCTTGCGCATTGCCGCCGGAGCTGGCGGAAGTCTATTTCTTTGCCGAAACCGTCGCGAGGGGAAGCGGTGAAGAGGACCATTGGCGTGAGGCCATCATGCGTCGCTACGGCGAGGTAGGCATCATCGAGCTGGCCCAGGCCATTTCCATCGCTCGCCTGTTTCCCACCGTCATGCATGTCATGGGTTATGCCGCTCCTGGTGCGTCACACCACAGGCAGGACGGCGTGCCGGATCGCTGACCGGCACACACCAAGCCCTCTTTCCGAAGCAGGGCTGCTTCCATCACACGCCGACCAAGACCATCGAGATCGTCCAATAGGCCGGCGAGTCATTCGCTCTCGTCTCTCTCCTCCCAACAAATTGTCCGCTGGTTGTAAGAACCGTCACAGATCTTCGGGGTGCCCTCACGATACCCTGCGATCATCCATCGACGGATAGAAAGGACTGTGTGAGGCATCATGGGGAGAGCGGAGCGACCGAAGGACGAGGAACAAGGGGCCACGATAAGCGAGCAGCACCGCCTGACACGGGTCGGGCTCCTCGTTGCCACGTTCCTCGGCATTGTGCTGTGGACCACAGGCGGGATGGCAGGGGAAGACTCGCCGTTTGATGCGCGCAAGGTCATGCGGAAAGGCACCTTCGAACTCGGCGGGGCGGTGGGATACGCACAAGGCACCACGGCGATCGGTGCCGCGGAGTAGGCGAACAGGAGCGCAGTCTTCGTGATGCCGCGCGCGGGAATGATCCTGACTGAGCCGTTGGGAAGGAATTGGTGGCAGGGCAATGTCGAACTGATGATTGAGCCGGTGTTTGCGCGGTTTACCAAACCGTTTGCTGCCGAGGCGGCCGGAGGGTCGTTCGTCCTGAAATACAACGTTCTCTCGTTTGGACGATGGGTGCCCTTCTGGGACATCGGAGCCGGGATGGTGTGGACAAATCTGGCGCCGCGGATTCCCGAACAAAGCACCCAGTTCGAGTTCGTGCTGGAGACCGGTCCCGGCGTACAGTATTTTGTGACGGACCGGATGACCTGGCTGATGGGCGTGAGGCTGCATCATATTTCCAACTCGAATCTGGGCGACAGAAATACCGGAATCAATGGCGTGCTGCCGTACATCGGCCTATCATTCTTTACACCCGGAATCTTCTGAGACCGCAGGCGCAAGGACATGACACTCAACACCCTCTGGATCAAGCTCGGAGCCATGATCGCTTTGGTATTCGCTGCCTTGGCTATGGTCTTCTGGTTCGATCTCGAAGACATCCTCCGGCCGAATCTGGTTGCTGACTGGCTGAGAGAGGCCGGCGCGTTCGGACCGCTCGTCTTCATCGCTCTCATGGCCGCCGCCGTGGTGATCAGCCCGATCCCGAGCTTACCGCTGGACATCGCCGCCGGCGCCACCTTCGGCCCGATGCTGGGAACGGCCTATGCCGTTGTCGGCGCGGAAATCGGCGCGATCGCGAGTTTTCTCATCGGCCGGGCGCTGGGCCGGGAGGTTCTGACCAGGGTCCTACGTACCAACGTCGCCTTTTGTGAACGGTGCTCGGATCGCCATTTGGCAATCTTCGTCTTTCTGGCCAGGCTGGTTCCGCTTTTTTCGTTCGATATCATCAGCTACGGCGCCGGCCTGACCAACATGTCGGTCAGGGTCTTTGCCCTCGTGACATTCTTCGGAATGATTCCCCCGACCCTGGCGCTGACCTATGCGGGCAGCCAGGTGGTATCGGGTGCGTGGCTGCTGATCCTCTCCGGTCTGGCGATGGTGGGCATGCTGCTGCTCATTCCCAAGCTGGTGCTCCGCTACCCGACCGCACGGTGGGTCCGTCTGCTGCGCGGCGAGATGCCGGTCCCTGCTCCCGTCCCCTCTGTCCAACCCACGATTCCCGGTCCGGACATCGCCCCGCAATGCGATTCCTGCGGCGGACCGTTACGCTGACGCTGTTACCCCCTCGTTTACCAAGCTGCCTCCCTGACCAACAGCCTCCTGTGCCTACCCGTCGTCGCCGACCGCCCCTTCTCCATTCGTCGCGACACAATTCTTCAAAGTGTGAACCAGCTGACAGAGTGGTACAGGCGCACCTGGTAGCCTGAGGCACGTTCGAACACCATGGCCCGGTCGATCGGATCACACGTCATGAAGGGAGGTCAGACAATGGCACACACCCACGAGAAATCTGAGACAGTGCAGCCCATCCAAGCGAATCAGGCTTCCGTGCGAGAGGAGATTCAGACATTGGCGTACGAGCTCTACTGCCGGTGCGGCTACGAGCACGGCCACGATCTCGAACATTGGGCCGAGGCCGAACGGCGGGTGCTCGAACGCGTCGAAGGACGGTCCAGGCGATGAAGCTCGTGCGTGGCATCCGTGGCTGGCTGGTCGCAATATGGGAGATCGCCTTTGTTGTCGCGATCAGCCTGGGGATCACAGGTTGCAGCACGAATCCTGCGGCTCTTCAACCCGGTGGTCACGTGAACCCGACTGCCGTCTCGGAGACGCGACCTACTCCGATTGAAGAAGCGGAATTGTCGGCAGACACCGCAGCGGACCGCGATGAGTTCTTCGATCCCTTTGCCGAGTCGGACGGGCCGATCACCGGCGAGTACGACCCCTGGGAATCGTTCAACAGCACAATGTTCGAATTCAACCGCAAAGCGGATCGCTTTGTGTTGAAACCGGTCGCCCAAGGTTACGATCTTCTCGTGTCCGATAGGGTCCAAATCGGCTTCAGCAATTTCTTCTACAATCTTCGGTTCGTGCCTCGCTTCGTGAACAATGTCCTTCAGGGGAAAGTCGCCGGGGCCGGTGTGAGTGGAGGATCTCCCGTCGTCTTGGAGGGAGAGTCGCTTACGGGCCCCTCTCACCCGAGCAGTCTGGACAACCCTTTCATGTCTAGAATCGTCAGGGTCCGGCCGTCAAGTTGAAGCAGTCCTTCGTCGCGGAACTGTCCCAGCGTGGCACTCACCGTTTCCCGGCTACACCCGATGAGGTTGGCCATTTCCTGGTGCGTTAATTTGGCCTTGATGCGGATTCCGCCCGGCTCTTGCGCACCGTCGCTTTTGCTGAGTTCGACCAGCAAATGGGCCAACCGCGCCGGGACATCGCGGAACACCAAGTCCTCGATGCGGCTTTGGATACGCCTCAACCGCAAGCCGATCAGCTTCGTCAGCTTCACGGTGATATTCGGATGCATGGCGAGGTACCTGTCGAAGTCTTCCCGGCGTATCACGCAGATCATGGCATCGTCCAACGCTTCGGCGGCGGTTTCCCGAGGCAGACCTTCCAACACTTCCAACTCTCCAAAGACCTCCCCAGGCTCCAGGATGTCGAACGTCACTTCCTTGCCGCTCGCGGCGGTGTTGGCCAGCTTGACGCGTCCTCGTTTCAGGAGGTACACGTTGGAACTCGGATCGCCGGGAAGGTAGAAGGGTTGCCGTTTCTTGACCTCTTCCATCCGGGTAATCTTCTCCATCTCCTGCATTTCGGATGGGGAAATACCGTCGAACAGCCGAATGTGCTTGAGGTACCAGAGTTTGTTCTGAGGCGTGGTGGGACTATCCATGCTTGAGGCTCCGCGAGAGTGCCCCTACCCTACGTGACAGACGGCATCAATGCAAGGATCGCTTTTCCCATCAGACAGCCTGTTCGAGACCGAGACCGATCGTTCCAGGAGAGCGACCATGCTCAAACCCCCGACACACGATCCAACATGACCGGTGAGCCGCAATCCGGACCACCGCCCCAACGGCCATATACCCAAAACCTCTGCGCGGAACTGTAAGACAGCTCACAATCCTGCCGCCCCCTTGAGACGGGCTCGAGGGCGGCGTATGGTACCGGCCTATCCGCCCTGAGGACCAAGCTCGTGGCCATTCGCGCTCGATATGCCCTGTTCATTGTGTTGCTCGTCCTGCCGGCTGCCGGGCTTGCCTGGGTGGTCGATCGCTACGATGACCAACCTCGACAATCCGTCGCACTGAAGGCATTCACCACGGCGGAGTATCCGGACAATCCCGAGAAGAAGAGTCGCGTCTTCGGAGGCTATCCACACCGGCACCTGCTCATCGAGTCGCTTGGATCAACCCGCTTTCGATTTCTCCTGGAACCGGCCTCCCCTCAAGCGACAACCATCGAGCTTACCGACATCGATCTTGCACATTTTGTCGCAGCAGTCCCTCCTTGGGTCAAGGCCGATGCGGATCTCACGAAGGTCGGTCTTATCGACCGTGAATGGAACCGGCAACAAGTTCGGTTTCCCCGCACCTCTTCTCATGTGCAGGTGCGCGAGGGAGGAGACGGGTTCGAACAGCGCGCCGTGAGCCGTATCGATCTCGCACGCAATTGCCTGAACGCAGGACTGTGGGAACTGCTCTTGTTCACAGAGGAGGAGGGGGAGGAGCGCGTCTATGAACACCTGTGGTTCACCTTCCCGCTCGGGCTCTACAAACAGCTGTTCGAGCAGGTCAACGGCTTGTCCTATTGGTCCTATTGGTGGTCGCTGGAACATTGGGTCGATCCGGCTGGCACGACCATCCGCCTCGACCGCCTGCGAACCGTGGAGCGGGAATGGCCGGTCGTCGCGACAGCGCAGTGGGACGAACCGGTGCCGGCTCAGGGCGAACAGGCCAGGAAGCGCAGGAACATCCTGACACCGGTTGCCGCCACCTTTCGCGACTGGTACACCCAGCCGGTACAGTTTGCCGGTTTCATTCCACCGGGACGGTACTCTCGCGCTCACCCGCGAGAGACGCAGTTGCACTACCTGGCCGAACTGACCGGTGCCACGTTTCGACTTGTCGGGATTCCGGGTGTCCCGAAGCCGCTGAGTGAGCTTGAGTTGGCCTTCCGCAGCAACCGAACGCAAGACGTCACACGTCTCATTATCGGCGGACTCGATCTGTCCATGCTCCCCAGGATCGATCCGCGCGAATACGATCGTGGCTGGCGAGCACCGCTCGGCATCGGCAACCCCAGCTTTGTTGAATCCTACGATCACGCCGTGGCGTCACCGCCGATTCGGCGCACCTTCTATGGATTTCACCTCGACGCGCACGACCGCTGGCTCGACCACCACGCCGTCGGCGTCGATGGGCCGCTCCTCCACTGGGATGCTCATGACCCGACCTTGCTGCATCTGTATCTGCTGAGTTACGAGCGCCACGCGCTGTTGAATCACGTCACGCTTGTGATACCGGATGCTCACGGACAGTCCTGAACTCGGCAGGACAATCGGCGACGACGCATGCTCGCCCGCAGGCTGGGCAAGAAACACGTCCTGATCATTCCTCGCTCGTGACACGTCGTTCGTCGCCCGTGACAGCCCGGTTGTGCCTCCTGGCGAGATACGCTTCACGATTCACGGATGTGGAGCGCGCCGCCGGAAGACGCGTTCCGCATCCTGCGAATTGTGACTTGGCTCACAGAATACAAGCGGGAGGCGAGGTATCGTGGCGCCATGGTGAGATACACGTCATTCGGCACCTCGATCAAGGAACCGGTTTCAGGCAAGGTGACCATCAGCCCGGTATGTGGTACAGGATACGGTGGAACGCACAGTGGGGAAGTCCCGAAGACCCCTGAGAGACGGCGTGGCGAAGTATGTGTTCGGCTATCGGCCGACCCGGCGATCGGCTCCCCTGTGTCCGTTCCTCGCATCCAGAATGATCCGCGTGGGCGCCGGAACCGATTCCGAAATCGCGCCACTCGGCGTCGTTCCAGGTTCGTTCGTCCACGCCTCTGCCGGACGCAGACTGATCGGTATGCCTTCCCTGAAGGACATCTTGTTGCCAATGGCGTGTAAGATATTCGCGGCCACATCGACGACAGCGATAGTTGATTCTTCCCCAACACACAACGAAGGTGCTCCGTTATGACGACACAGCCGCCTCCACGCGATTCCGGAATGACTGGACACGCTCAGTCCTTGGTACTGCCCCACGACGAATACAACCAGCAGTTGGTCGCCAATGTGCATCCGTCCGATTGGATCAATCCTGAGCCGACAGGACGCTACAACATCGTGGTCATCGGAGCAGGGACGGCCGGGTTGATCACCGCGGTCGTCGCCGCGAGCCTGGGAGCGAAGGTGGCGTTGATTGAAAAGCATTTGATGGGCGGCGATTGCCTCAATGTCGGGTGTGTCCCGTCGAAGGGCGTGATCCGGGCAGCCAGGGCCTGGGCCGATCTCCGCCGGGCCACGGACTTTGGCCTCCACGTTCCGCCCGGCGTGACCTACGACTTCGGCGCCGTCATGGCGCGCATGCGAAAACTGCGGGCGCGCATCAGTCAGAACGACTCCGTTCAGCGTTATGCCAAGCTGGGCGTAGACGTCTATATCGGCAGCGGACGATTTCTCGATCCCAAGACGATCCAAGTGGAAGGCCCGTCGGGCACTCGCACCCTGACGTTCGTGAAGGCCGCCGTCTGCACGGGCGCACGGGCATCGGCCCCTCCGATACCGGGGCTCCAAGAGACCGGATATCTCACCAACGAGACCGTATTTTCATTGACCGAGCTGCCGCGACGTCTCGGCGTGATCGGAGCCGGCCCCATCGGCTGTGAACTAGCACAATCGTTCGCCCGCTTCGGCAGTCAGGTCTCCCTCATCGAAGCGATGCACGGGATCATGCCGAACGAGGACCGCGACGCGGCCGAGATCGTTGAGCAACAAATGCGCCGCGATGGCGTGACCCTGCTCTGCTGCGGAAAGGATCTCAGGGTGGAGAAGTCGGACGGCGGGAAACGCTTGATTGTCGATTCGCATGGTCGGCACTACGATGTGACCGTCGACGAGATTCTGGTCGGCGCCGGGCGGACGCCGAATGTGGACGGGATCGGATTGGAGACGGCCGGAGTGGAGTACGACAAGAGCGGAATCACGGTGAACGCCCGATTGCAGACCACGAACCCCTTGATCTACGCGGCAGGCGATATCTGCTCGCGCTACAAGTTTACGCATGCCGCCGATGCCATGGCGCAAATCGTCATCCAGAATGCCTTGTTCCCGCATCCCTTCGGGCTGGGTTATGCCAGTGTCGATGCCTTGGTCATGCCCTGGTGCACGTTCACCGAGCCGGAAGTGGCTCATGTCGGCATGTACGAGAAAGAGGCTCAGGACAAGGGCCTCGACGTCGAAACCTACACCTACAAACTGGACGAGGTCGATCGGGCGATTCTGGACGGGGAAGACGAGGGCTTTGCGCGGGTCCACATTCAAAAGGGAACCGACAGGATCCTGGGGGCGACCATCGTGGCGGCCCATGCCGGGGAGATGATCAGCGAGTTCTCGGTCGCGATGAAAACGGGCGCAGGGGCCAAGGCCATCGCGGGCACCATCCACCCCTATCCAACCCAGGCCGAGGTCAACAAAAAGGTGGTCAATCTCTGGCGAAAAGCCCACTTCACGCAGAGGACTCGAGAGTTCCTGATCAAGTTGTTTGCCTGGATGAGGCGCTAACCCGCACGATTCATGCGGGCTAACTTTGTCCATCGTCGGCAGAAGAGCCATCGTTCACCTCCCGGACCTCAAAGGATGCAGACTATGACACCATCGACGTCTCCCGTGACCGTCAGCCTCGCGTCGTTCTTGTTGGTCGGCCTGATGCTCGTCGATCCGAACCGGCTGGACGCAAACTCGCCGGGCACGCAGACAATCGGCGCCTTTTCGGCGGCCACGGCAGGAGGCCCATGGCCGGACGGCTGGAAGCCGCTTACCTTTCCAAAAATCCCGCAGCACACAACCTACGGCCTTGTGAAGGAGGGGGAGCAGGTCGTCGTCAAAGCGTCCAGTCAGGCCTCCTCTTCGGGCATGACGCGAGAAATTCGCATCGACCCCAAGGAATATCCGATCATTCACTGGCAGTGGAAAGTCTCCAACGTGCTCAAGGCGGGTGATGTGGCCAAGAAGGCAGGCGACGATTATCCCGCCCGCATCTATGTCACGTTTGAGTACGACAGCGCGAAAGTCGGGCTCTTCGGCAAGGCGAAATACGAGACTGCCAAATTGATCTATGGCCGCTACCCGCCGCTCGGCGCCATCAACTACATCTGGGAGAGCCGCGCGCCGGTCGGCACGACCGTTCCCAACCCCTTCACGGATCAGGTCTACATGATCGTCGTGGAAAGCGGTTCGACCAAGCTCAATACCTGGGTCACGGAGGAACGCAATGTCTATGAAGATTACAAGCGCGCGTTCGGCGAGGAACCGCCGCCGATTTCCGGCGTGGCCATCATGACCGATACCGACAATACCGGGGAGTCGGCAGAGGCCTATTACGGAGACATCCTGTTCAAAAAGGATCTTTCATCCAGATAGCGCCGGGTGGATATCCGGGTCATTCATGCGGCCCGACATCCGGTCGCGGATCGGCCACGAATCCCTCACGATTGGGCATCCGGACGGCGGGAAGGGTCACGGCATCCATCACCGCATCCTGAGGGACGATGCCGTTTTGGTGCAGCAGCCAGGCGCCAAGGCTATAGACTTCCTCGGGTATGAGGGACTGCAGCGCGGTGAACGGCATAGCGCGATGGGTGCAGTCGTAAAGGCGTCCGACCCTTTACCCTCTGACCCATCGTGCCTCGACGCCTTATTCACGACGGGAAACATTTTCCGAACGCCATCAAGAGTCGCGGCGAGCCTTTCACGCGAATCCTGCGGGTGAGCAACGCCCAGGCCAGGCTACCCTCCTTGCGGATGAACCGAAGCCACGTGCGAGTGTCGGCTGTGATAAGGAGGTGCGGCTTTCCGGCAAGGCCGTCCTCCACAGAGATCGTCTTGTCGCGAATGACGACGGTGGCATGGCGCGACTCGGCGCCGGTAAAAACGAACTGATAGGTCGCGTCGAGGCCTCCTGCCCGCCCGCGCTGAAACACATTGGGGAGGCCGACCAGGAATTGATCGATCGAGTTAGGGCGAAGTCCATTCCCAACCCGTTTGGCGGTTTTCTGTGGGAAGCGTCTGGCAACGTGTGATTCGGCATCAGAGCCGGAAACGACATAGACCGTTTCGGGCTTGTGTTGGAGCGGCTTGACGATCTCATCCGTGTGACCTTTCGGGTTGATCAGGTATGGACCGATCACGTCTTCCCCGGCCGGGCAGACGGCCAGACAATAGGCGGCCTTGTAGTTCGCGCCGTAGGAAAGACTCTGCCACATAGAGGTGGATTCGGCGTCGGTGACTTTGCGCCGGTACGTCTTCGCGTTCGGACTGTCTGCGATCTGCTCAACCCAATCCGTGAAGCCGCCCATGAACTCGCGGTAGTTGTGAGTGTAGCAGGCCGAGAAATCGAAACGGCCGTCGGCGCCGATCGCACCGGTCGGACAGGCGGCGACGCACAGTTTGCACTCGAGACAGGGGTTATAGTCGATGGGGGAATGGTATGCCGTGATCTCGTGATCCAACACGATGGTACCCAAGAGAATGAAATTGCCGAACTTGGGATGAATCACGTTCCGGTGGATTCCCATCCGGCCGAGCCCAGCCTCCATGGCGATTGGTTTATGGGAAACCACCCAGATTTTGCCGGGAAAATGCGCCATCTCCATCGGGAAGCCCATCGAGGGATTCAGGGCTCGCACCCCACGGGCTTCAAGCGCCTCCACAATTGTTCGAGCAATGTCATTGACACGCTCGCCCGCGTGATGAAACTCCAAGTTGGCCACCGATCGGGCGGGGCTGCGAATCGGCTCGCGGTTCATCCGCACGACAAAACTGATGAATGACTGTGCCCGAGGGAAGATGCGAAGTATCCCATCGCGCTGATCGTCCAGCGCGGGTCTCCCCAACTCGACGAAGCCCACATCGTCGGCTCCTGCATCGAGGCACAGCTCACGCAGCCAGTCCGCATTCAGAGTCGCGGGCCGATGGGCTTCGGAGAGGGAGGCACGTGACTCGCGGTACTGTTTCACTGTCGGATGTTCGTCGAGTTTCGCCATCTGTTCCTCCGACTGACAATTGTCTCTTCAGCGAGTCCCTGCCCCAGGCACATCGGTATGGATGGCCGTTCCACCGAGGATGGCGCGCAGCACCTGGTCCGGGCTTTCAAGCGACGCGAAGTGGCCTGTGCGTTCCAGCGTCACCAACTGCGACCCAGCGATGCGCCGCTGATTGTCAAGCCGTTCATCCTTCAAGGACCAGTCATGGTCTCCATAGACCAGCAAGACGGGCACGCGGATCGCTTCATACTTGCGCCTGACCCCGACCCAACTCTGCCAGTGATGAAACAGGCTCCGCTCCGCACAATGGAATCCCTCCCGAGCACCCGTGTTCGCGAACAAGGTGACAAGATCATCCGACAGATGCGTTTCGTCATAAAAGCCTCCCCCCATGATCCGGCGAAGCACGAAAGGCCGTTCGGAGAGAGACATCAGCCATCCCATGGCCGGCCACTCCACCGCGGTAAACACTACCTTCGCGAAGGTGGAACTACGTGTGATGCCTCCGGCATCAGGGTCTGCATAATCGTAAGGATTGACGGCCACGACCCGACGAACCCGTCCCTCAGGGTTGTCAGCGGCCAGCGACAAGGCGATAGCGCCGCCGATGGACTCGCCGACCAGAGTCACATTGCGCAAATCGAGCTGTCTCAAGAACGCTGCGACCGACTGCGTAAAAAAGTTCTCCGTGTACTCCACGTCGGGGATCGCTGACTCTCCATGACCCGGAAGATCCAGGGCGATGACCTGGTGGGATCGTGCGAGATCGGGAAGGATGGCCCGAAAATATTCGTGCTGAGTCCGCATCGTATGGAGAAGCAGCAGGGGATCGCCCTGTCCCACTGTCGCATAACGCAGCCGTAATCCGCCGGCCTCCACGTAATGCATCGCTATCTCGGGGGCAAGGTGGGAGTTCGACTGCTGCTCCGCAAGGGCCTCAGTGTCGCTCGCACTGAGCATGAGTGCCCCGACCAGCACCGCGATGAGCATTGAGGTGAAAGGCCGAATCTGTCTCCGACGGGAGAGCGATGTTTCCAACGCGACGATAAAACCATTCAGCGCGATCAGGTACAGCCCCCGGGCATAGCCGACTAATGCCACAGCAGGCGAGGCTACGATGTACCACATACACACGACCCCACTTCTGACGATTGGGGCAGCTGTTCGGGACCGGAAGATACCAGTGGCGGTGAATGTGAGGCCAAGCAGGACCATCCCGAGGAGACGGACCCACGGTTGATCGGTCTCGGCAGATCCAAAGAAGGAAGACACGCGATCGGAGAGGAGCAGGAGCGGGACGCCCAGCACAAAGATGTAGACCGCGGCATACCGCTTCCTTCGATCTGTCCCAGGTAAGACACACCGGGTTGACTGCGGAACCACGGTCGAAAACTTGATCGCTGATGTTCCGTTGCTCATGAATTCCCCTTCGGCCCAAAAGATGATTTGCGGACTGATCATTCCAGAATAAGGCAAAAAACTAGTCGAGATCAGTCGAGGACGGAGAGCCCCGTCTCGACGATGTCGCGCATCGCCTCCGCTGTGGTACCGGCCTTGCACATCACGATCACACCTTGCATCATGCCGGTGAGGTAGCGGGCCAGCGCCCGTGGATCTTGTCCCTTCTTCAACTCGCCTTGTTTCTTCGCACGGACCAGCACCTTGTAGTAGGCGTCTTCGATGCCGCCGAGCGCCCCCGTCACCTTCGTGCCGATCGCTTTCTCGTGCGGAGATAGTTCCGTCGCAGTGTTCGTGATCAAACACCCGCGGCGAGCGGGGTCGGAGAGCAGCATCTCCAGCATGCCGCGAAGAAATGTCCGAATGGCCTCATTCGCCGAGGCAGGCTGGTCCAGTTTTCTGAAGCGCTCGGCCATCATTTCGGAGCAGTAGCGGTCCATGCAGGCGAGGAACAGCTTACGCTTGTCGCCGAACGTGTCGTAAAGACTGCCGCGATTGATGTGCATCGCGGACACGAGATCCTCGACTGAGGTAGCCTCATACCCCTTGCGCCAAAACACCTCCATTGCCTTCTCGATCGCTTCTTCAGGAACAAACTCTTTCGGCCGCGCCATCACCTTTCCTCCGAATGTATGTACCTGTATCATGTTCTGGAACGATCAGTCAATAACTGAACCTCCACCCGCTTCAGGATGGCGAGCAGGTTGCGGAACAACTCGCTTTTCGCATCATCACGCGCAGGGCGCCGCGTGCCGTCCCGCGGCAACACACAGTGGAGGCGAGGGATGGGCAAAACGACAATCGGGCCCGCATGGTACCCGGGAGCAAACTCCCTCCCACGGCTCGGAAGACAGAATTTCACCCCGGGCTGTTGGCCGACCAATCTTGGAACTTCAATGAGCCGCCACATCCGGTCGAGGATCGGCGACGAATCCCTCACGATTCGGCATGCGGACGGCGGGGAGGGTCACGGCATCCATCACCGCATCCTGAGGGACGATGCCGTTTTGGTGCAGCAGCCAGGCGACGACGGCATAGACCTCGTCAGGCGTGAGAGATTGCGGCGCGGTCAACGGCATGGCCCGGTAGACGTAGTCGTACAAGGTGGTGGCATAGGGCCAGAAGCTGCCGATGGTCTTCACCGGATGATCGGAGTTCAGCGAACCCTGGCCGCCGACTAACCGGCTCTGCGGTCCTTCGGTTCCAGTGGCGCCATGGCAGGCTGCGCACTTGCCGGCATAGACGGTCGCTCCCTGCGAGACTGTGCCATGTCCTGGCGGTAACCCCATTCCGTTCGGCGCAACATCGATATTCCAGCCTGCGATCTTCGCCTCCGTCGCCGGCGTTCCGAATCCATACCTCGCCGGTTCCTCAGCCTGAGCCACCGCACAGAGGACCAGTACCATACTGAGTGGCGCCGTCGCCCATTTAGACTTGCACATTCGTCACCTGCCCGTCCCGAGCGATCTTCCACGTCTGGATGGCGTTGTAGTGGTACGACGAGTGCACGCCGCGCGCGGCCACCAGGGCGGCCCTGGTCGGTTGGACGTAGCCGGTCTCGTCGGTGCAGCGGCTCTGCAGCAGCACGTCATCCCAGTTCCACTGCCAGCTGAATCGAAAACGAGTGTGGCACATGGGCAAAATCGGCCCCTGCAGTTGCGCCGGTTGCCAGCTCCCGCCCCCGTCCGTGCTCACCTCGACCCTGGCGACCTTGCCACGACCACTCCACGCGAGGCCGCGAATCTCAACGAAACCCGGCTCGATCCGCTGGCCACCTGAGGGACTGGTAATCACCGATTTCGCTTCCATCACGAACGAAAACTGTCTGGCTGTGCCGTCCGGCATGAGATCCGTATAGCGGGCCGTTTCTTCCCTCGTCATGAACGGCGCCGCGCCAAGCTTGAGACGCCGTAGCCACTTGATACAGGTGTTGCCTTCCCAGCCCGGGATCACCAGCCGGAGCGGATAGCCCTGTTCGGGCCTGAGCGCCTCGCCGTTTTGCGCGTAACAGAGCAATGCGTCGTTCAAAACGTCCGCTACGGGCAGGCTGCGTGTCATCGCCGCGGCATCGCTGCCTTCAGCCAGTATCCACACGGCCTCCGGCTTGATTCCGGATTCGGCTAACACAGTTGCGAGCGGCACGCCCGTCCACTCGCTCGTGCTCATGAGTCCATGTGTCTCCTGGACGGTCTTTCCGACCGGTCCTTTCCATTCCTTGCCCGAGTTCCCGGAACATTCGATGAACAGCGTGCGTGTCACAGAAGGGAACCGCGTCAGATCATTCATGGAAAATGTGAGCGGCCGTTCGAGAAGTCCGTGAATCAACAGCCGATGACGATCAGGATCGATTACCGGCACCCCGTTATGGTGGCGTTCGAAGTGCAGTGCGGTTGGAGTGATGACGCCGTGCAACGATTGGTGCGGTGTCAGGGAATGAGTTGCCGTCACAACTCGCTGTGCCCGCTCGAACCGGGAACGGACTCCGTAGGCACTCGGAGCCGCGCCCGGCACGCGAGTGGGATCTTCAGGCACCGGTTCGCCGGCAGGAAGAAGACCGGGCGCGAGCAGCTCGCCTGCCGTCGCGCCGATTGCCGAAGCGGCACCGATCAGCCATGCCCGCCGGTCGACTGGATCCAATTCTCCCCTGTGGCCCTCACCGGAATCGGGGCCTCCTTCTCGACGGAACGAGCGCATCAGTCCCTCCTCTGTGTGTGGTCAGCTCTGCTCCATGGAGAAGTGTGCGCGCCCGAGGTCGATCGAGGCAAGAGGTGAGCAGGTTCTGCGCACCTGCTGGATTGGCTACTGCGTCACCGACACGGTCTCGGCCACGTCTCGATAGCTCGTGGCTACACCTGATGTCATGCGGTTTCTGCAGGCACCACTCCATCAGCCTTGGTCAAGGTCCGCCGCCGAAGCCACCTTCTCAGCAGGGCGTCGATAGAGAGCAGTCCTGGTCCGTGCAGGACGAAATACAGAAAGAGAATCCCCCAATAGAACGCTTCCTGGATCGCCGCGTCCGACAATTGTCCGTATGAGAGCACCGCCACGATATTGAGTCCGAACAGAGAGAGCGCCGCCCATCGCCCGGCCAGACCGATCGCCAGCAGGAACGAGCCGCCCAACTCAACGGCCGTGGCCAGATAGGCCGCGATTTCCGGCGGAAGTACCGGCACATCGTAGACCATGGTAAAGAGCATGACGGTCGACATCCAACTGGAGAGCTTCACCATGCCGCCCTTCCAAAAGATCTGCGCCACGTACAGACGGACGGACAGGTCGAAGAGCGGCAACAACGCCTCCAGGGGACCGACCACTCGTCCATAGATCTGAATCGCCCGATCGAATGCGATCGCCAACGATCCTGTCTGCTGTGTCATGGGTCTACCTCAAGCGAGAAGGCCGACCGCGTGGGTTCCTCCAGCAGCATCGCCAAGAGGGATGCACCCTGGTCGGTGGGGATTAGCTCGGCAGCCATGCGCTCGATCTGAGCCACGGTCTTCCCATCACGCATGGCCTCCAACAAGAGGAACTGCTCTGAAGAGAGGCCGACCACCTGAACGCTTCCGGCGGCCCGAACCACAAGCAAGCCGCTTTCCTCGGGGACCGGGCAGGACTCGGCGTCCTTATCGTCTCCTTCTCCATCGGTATCGGCCTGCAGCGCCTGCCACACGCGAAAAACCGGCACGGTGCAGGCGAGCAACCGTGCAGCCGAATTCACACGGAACCGCACGGATGACGGATCGGCCCAGGCTCCGGCCTCTGCTCGCTCTACGGCGGGAGCGCGTGTGTCGTCCGCCTGATGCACTTCATGGCAGGCCCACTCCAATCGAGCCAGTTGAACCAGCAGACGAACACCGTCCAGTTCGAGCAACCACTGCGGGAAATCTCGTCCGTAGGCGAAGAGATCGCCGCTGATAGACGGGTACCGCGCGTCGTACCCGCGCGCGCACAAGCTGAAGAAACGCTCCCCCACCAGCCTGGCGAGCAGCGGATAGGTGATACGCAACACCTGGATATAGTTAGTACGAATCAAGCGGCGATAGAGCGCGACACTGCGCAGCGCCGAGCCGTCGGATGGGAGGACGTCTGCCATCGCCCGATAGCTCCCCGCCGTCATCCCCTCAGCAAAGACTTCCTGAATCTCACGAAGCCGCAACACAGCACCCTCCAAGAATCGCGTCCGCCTGTGCGGCCTGCTCAACCAAGACAGACAGCGGCGGCATGTTGGTATCCCATTCGATCAGGGTCGGCCGTGGCCCGAAACGATGCATCGCCCACTGATACAGGCCCCAGACTTCCTGAGAGACGGCCTCGCCATGGGTATCGATGAACCACTTCCCGGAGCGATCGAAACCGGCCAGATGGATTTCCTGGATCGCCTCGGACGGAAGCTCGTCCAGGAATTCGAATGGGTCGAGGTGAAAGTTGACGGCGTTCACATAGACATTGTTCAGATCCAACAGGATTCCGCAGCCGGTCCGTTGAGCGACTTCCGCGAGAAACTCGCCATCCGGGATGGGAGAGTCACGCCATGTCAGATAGCGCGTGATGTTTTCGATCAAGAGCGGTCGCTGCAAGACGGTTTGCACGTCGTCGATCCTAGCGCAGATGTGGGCCAGGCATTCCTCCGTGCAGGGAAGCGGCAGCAACTCATTGAGGAACCGACCGCCGACGGAACTCCACGAGAGATGCTCCGAGACGAATGCCGGCTCGTATCGGTCGATCACACACTTGAGTTTTGCGAGATGGGTGCGATCGAGGGGGTCGGTCGAACCGAGCGACAGGCCGACTCCGTGAAAACTCAAGGGATACCGAGACCTGATCTGCTCAAGGATGCGCAACGATGCCCCGCCTTCGCCGAAATAATTCTCCGGATGGGTTTCCATCCAGGCGACCGGCGGCGGCGCCTCCAGAATCTCTCGAAAATGCTGTGATCGTAACCCGATCCCGGCCTGTGCCGGGATCGGGGTGGATGGTGACCAAGACATCGTCGTCCGTCCTACATCTTCTTCATCATCTCTTTCATCTTGGCCAAATCATCCTTGGTGATGGCCAACACCGTGCCCTTCGCGATCTTGGCACAGAGGCCCTTCGGCAGAAATACATACGAATCGGCTTCATTGTCGGTCTTGGACATGCCGACACAGGAATGGAGACTGGTCTTGACGGCGCAGTCGTTCATCCCCGCCTTGGCGACCCCGCCGCAGGCTTCCCAGCCGCTGGGCAGTTCAGGCATCTTGGGCGCGGCACTCGCCGCCTCGGCCCCGGTCAAACTCAAGGCCACCAACAGGGCAGAATGAACCATGGCGTTCTTTTTCATCTGAGCGTGCATTGAAACCTCCTTTAGGAAACGGTTGTGAGTGTGGGCACGGCCTTCCGCGCACAGACGAACGACTCCGACTCTCACGACACGATCATCGGCGAGATCCCCCGATGCACCGTGCGCAAAGTGTCCGGGGCTCATCATGAGACGCTTGCACGGTATCGTGGTTGCGTGAACCTCGCTGTGAGGCAGCTTACAGTTGACGAAGAACTTTTGAATGGCGAAACAGAGAGAGATCGGAGGGGATCGGCTTCCGGTCTGAGCCGACGTTCGGACGGTCGAGGCGACGGTGTCTGTGCGCTCACGCACTCTTCCCCCTTTCCAATCCTGGACAACGCGAACGGGAATGAAGGTCAGACGATCCCGAGAACGACGGCAAAGGAGCGGTCGACGGGGACCGCCTCGCGAGGCACCGACGCGGGAGGAGGCGTGACCCTGACGAAGGTATGACGTATGGTCATACTTGGAGGTGCCACATGGCCAGATCGAAAGTTGCCATTTCCCTGGATGAGTCTACGTTGGAACGCCTCGATAAGCTTGTCGAAAAAGCCGCCTTTCCGAGCCGCAGCCAGGCAATTCAGGAAGCCGTTGAGGAAAAGCTGATGCGGCTGGAACGAAGCCGCTTGGCGAGGGAGTGCGCGAAGCTCGAGCCTGCATTCGAGAAGGCACTCGCCGAGGAAGGCCTGTCTGAGGATACTTCGGAATGGCCCGAATACTAAGGGGAGAGATTCGCTGGGCGGATCTTAATCCGGTCCGCGGCAAGCAACAAGCGGGACTGCGCCCCGTGCTCATCCTCAGCCACGACGTCTTCAATGACCGCTCCGGCACAGTGATCGCCGTGGCGCTCACGAGCCAACCTCAACGAGCGGGCTTCCCTCTCACTCTTGAGCTTCAGTCCAAAGGCCTCCCGAAGCAATCATGGGTCAAGATCAGCCAGATTCGCACGCTGGCGGTCGAACGGATCGGCCAGCGACTCGGGAAATTGAGCGTTGAGGAACTGGCTCAGGTCATCGAAGGGCTGAACGAAATCATCGGCCCCTAACCTGGCCCTCCACGTGACGCGCGCACACGACGCGCCCGCAGGTGGCCTTAGGCGTTGGTGATGGCAACAATCGTTGCGGTGAGTGCACAGGGGTCGCGCGCCCGACACAAGAAGCGGCATGACAGCGCGTTGAATGGGAAGCTGCGCGCGTCAGTTGCCCCCGTGGATGCGCCTTCAGATCTGGCCAGGATGGTCGCAGAGCAAGAGGGTGGCTGGGAACTCTCCCAGCGCAAGCCGGGTAGGCCGTTGAGGCCCTGCCGCCACGGACAGAAGGAAGGAGACCGACATGCGCCGCATCGTTCTGGGCCTTGCGTTCACGAGCGTGCTTCTGCTGTCGCCGGCCATTGCCGCCGAGATGAAGAGCCATCCCGCGTTTACGCCGTATGAGGGGAGCGTCGCGACGCGGCGCGACGACGACGGGTTCAAGACCTATTCGCTGGTCACCGCGGTCGATGAGAAGGGCAAGACAGATGAAGAGGTGCTCCACGCGCTGAAAGTCCAGGGCCACGTCATCCGGTTCGCCTACGAGAACCCGAAGGACCGATCCGCGCACGAGATCTACACCAACTACCGTCAAGGATTGGAGAAGGGCGGCTTCAAGATTCTCTACGCCTGCACGGCGGATGAGTGCGGTGCGCGTTATGCGACGAGCCGATGGGCCCGGGTGACGGGGATGAAATACTTCACACCGGAGATGCGCTATTTGGCCGCGAAAGGCGCGAGGGACGGGCAAGAACTCTACGTCGCGGTACTGGTGGCGAAGGCGCGCCACCAAGTCGAGATCGTGGAAATCAGCCCGATGGAGACCGGCCTCG
>Ga0268299_1002167_pt1 | contig 25697 bp, 20 predicted proteins | sample NOBtaG_FD_193484 | JGI IMG/M metagenome (GOLD analysis project Ga0268299, IMG submission 193484) | Activated sludge microbial communities from bioreactor in Nijmegen, Gelderland, Netherland - NOB reactor | ecosystem: Engineered > Bioreactor > Aerobic > Activated sludge | place: Netherlands...
TAGGGGCCCCACAGCTTGGGCTCCCGCCCGTCGTGGACGGCGCCCAGCACGTGGTCGTAGGCGATGAGGTGGCTGTAGCCGAGCGACTCGGCGGCCTGGGCCCAGTCGCGGATGGCGACCGGGTCGTCGCCGATCTCGGTGGTGGGCAGCACGGCGCCGAGCCGCATGACGGTCCCTCCCCTAACCGGCCTGGCCCAGTTGGGCGGCCAGCCAGTTGTTGATGTCCTTGCGGGCCTGGCGGGCCACGGCGGTGCCGGGGGCGAAGCCCTCGAAGCCGTGGGGGGCGCCAGGGTAGACGTGGAGCTCCACTGGCACCCCACACTGGTTGAGGCGCTGGGCGTAGGCGATGTCCTCGTCGCAGAAGCCGTCGAGGGTGCCCACCATGACGTACGTCGGCGGGAGGCCGGACAGGTCCTCGCAGCGGGACGGGGCCGCGGTGTAGGGGATGTCGTCGGTGCCGAACAGGGGCCCGAGGTAGCTCTGCCAGCCGAACGTGTTCGACTCGGTGTTCCACACCGGCACGTCCCAGTTGGCCGTGGTGCTGGTGCGGGTGTCGTCGATCATGGGGTAGATCAGGAGCTGGTAGTCGATCGGGAACTCGGCCCGGTCACGCACCAGCAGGCCCAGGGCGGCGGCCATGCCTCCGCCGCCGCTGGGCCCGCCGATGCCGACCCGGCTCGTGTCGATGCCGATCTCCCCGCCGTGCTCCTTCACCCACTTGAGCCCGGCGTAGCAGTCTTCCAGCCCGGCCGGGTACGGGTGCTCGGGGCCCAGTCGGTACTGCACGCACACGCCCATGATCCCGAACCGGGTGCACCACCGGTCGAACCGCTCGTCGTCCTGCTCGGGCACGCCCAGCACGTAGCCGCCCCCGTGCATCCAGTACAGGCAGGGCAGGTCGCCTTCGGCTCCCACCGGACGGTGGACCCGGAGGCGCACCTCGCCCGGGCCGTCGGCCGGGCCGGGGACCATCATGTCGGTCCGGGTGACCTGGTCCGACAGCTGCATGAGGGCGTTGGCCCGCAGCCGGTCGTCCCGTACCCGCTCCAGCGTGCTGGCTTTCACCGTGCCCAGCTTGGGGCCGGCGTCGATGACCGCCTTCACTTCGGGGTCGTAGTAGGGATCAGCCATGGACGCCTCCGTCGACGGTGAATTGCTGGCCGGTGCAGTAGCTGGAACGGTCGCTGGCCAGGAACAGCGCCATCTCGGCGATGTCCTCCGGCGTCCCCAGCCGCTTGATGGGCTGGCGGGAGATCATCTTTTCGTCCCGCCCCCCTTCGAGCATGTTGGTGATCATGTCGGTGACGATGGCCCCGGGGTGGATCGAGTTGACCCGTATGCCGTGCTTGCCCAGCTCCTTGGCCGCGGTCCGGGTCATGCCGGTGACGGCCCACTTGGTGGCGCCGTAGGCGGTGGCCCCGAAGCCGCCTTCCAGACCGGCGATCGACGAGGTGTTGATGATCGAGCCGCCGTTGCCGGCCTCCACCATGACCTTGGCCGCGGTGCGCATGCCCAGGAAGACCCCGGTCTGGTTGATGGCCACCGTCTGGTTCCACATCTCGGTGGAGGTGTTGAGGAGCTGGGCCGGTTTGAAGATGCCGGCGTTGTTCATCAGGACGTCGAGCCGGCCGTGGCGGGCGATGATGTCGGCCACCACCGACTCCCACTCGGCCTCGGAGGTGACGTCGAGGTGGTGGTACTCGCAGCCCAGCTCACCGGCGGTCTGCTCGCCGGCCTCGTCGAGCACGTCGGTGATGACCACCGTGGCGCCCTCCCGGGCGAAGATCCTCGCCTCGGCCGCCCCCTGGCCCCGGGCTCCCCCGGTGACCAGAGCGACCTTTCCGTCCAGCTCTCCCATGCGTCCCCTTTTCGACGGCACGCGGGCGCCGGCACGCTCCGACGACCCCCTTGGCTCCCGTTTCTACTCCCCCGCCGGCGGCCCCGTCGAAATGAGCCCGCTCGGCTCCGGCCTCGGGGCCTCCGCCCGCGTCCGCCGCCACCGAACCGCGCCACGGAAACCGCTCCCCGCCCCCGTTCTGCGTCACGGAGTCGACGGATTCCGGGGGTTTCGCGACGTCGGTCGCGGGCGGGGCGCTGTTTCCGTCGCGCAGAATGCGGTGGCCGAGGGGGCTGCGTCCGGGACGAGACCCGGCGTTGCCTCAGGGCCGGCGGCGGCCGGTGACCACGTCGCCCAGCAGAGCCCGGGCCTCGGCCACCGTCACCGGCCGCAGCGTGACCCGGTCGTCGGGGCCGATCGGCGCCGGGCCGTGGTCGGCCGGGCCCCGGTCGACGTGCCACAGGCCCCGGTCGCCGGCCGACATGACGGTGGCCGACCGGTCGATCCCGGCCCCGGCCCAGCTGGCCGACGCCCGCCAGCCGTGGGTCATCGCCGCCAGCACGGCCGACAGCTCGGGATCGTCGCCAGCCGGGAGGTCCGGCGCCTCCGCGTCGCCCCCTCCCGCTCCGGCCAGCGCCGCCTCGATCTGGGCCGCCGTGGCCACCAGCTCCCGGCGGTCGCCCCCCGGCAGGCCGGCATGGAGGCGGAGCGCCTGGCTGAGCAGGGCGGGCAGCAGCTCCAGGTGGGTGGCCGTCATGGCCAGCCCGTCGTCGCCCGCACCCTCGGTCAGCACCGCCCGTCCCCGCTCGTCGAACGCCACGAACAGCGGGGTCACGAGCCCGTGGTCGAACCGCTCGATCGCCACCGACCGGCGGGGCGAGGCCAGCAGAGCGACGATGCCGGCCACCGTGGGATGCACTTCGCCGCCATCGGCCTGCCGTGCGGCCAGCTCGGCCAGCTCGTCGTCGGTGGCCACCAGCGTGGCCCGGATCGGATCGAACAGCATGGGTCCCGTCTCCCGTCGTCGTGCTCGGGCGGCCCGTCAGAGCCGCACCACCTCGCCCAGCCCCACCGCCACCGCGGCGTGGAGCACCAGCAGCTCGTCGGTCACCCCGGGGGCCACGTCGGTGGTGAACCACGGCTCCCGGATCCTCACCAGGGCCCGACCGCCCGCTTCGAGGTTGGGTGTGCCGCTGATGCCCCGGGCCCGGAACCGGGTCCCGGACGGCACCAACCCGCGGCCCAGGTCCACCACGTCGAGCACCCGGGCCGACCGCCGGAGTCCGTGCCCGCTCTGCCGGAGCAACAGGGCCGGCACGCCGCCGATCAGGACTTCCACGCCCGCTGCCAGCTCGGCGGCCACGGCGGCGCGCCCGCCCGGGACGCTCGACAACGGGATCGTCACCGTCAGACCGCGCGCTCCCACGGCCGCCACCCCACCCCGTCCACCGTCGGGGAACCGGACCCTCACCGGACCGGCCGGATGGCGCCGGTGCAGCACCCGCTCCAGATCGGTCAGGCGGCGGAGTCCCGGACGGCTTAGCGCCATCTCAGAACCAATCCGAGACGGCGTCCCAGGTATCGCCCAGGGCCCCGGTGCCGACGTCCCACACGTCACCCACGGCGTCTCCGACCACGCTGGTTCCGGTCTCCCAGACGTCACCGAGGGTGTCGGTACCCCAGTCCCAGCCGCCGCCCAGGGCACCGGTACCCCAGTCCCAGGCGTCGCCGGCGGCGCTGGAGATGTCGTCCCAGTGGTCCACCACCTCGGCCCCGGCCCACACCAGGCCGGTGCCGACCACCAGCGCTCCGGTGACCGGGTTGGGCGCGATGAGGAAGGCGGCGGTGGAGGCGCTGAAGGCGGTGTTGGCCACGTCGGCCACGTAGCCGGCGCCGTCGGCCCGGAAGGCGTCGATCGGGTTGCCCTGCTGGTACAGGTCATACAGGCCCATCCCGGTGGATGCGACGGCGCCCACGATCCCGGCCCGGCGGAAGAACAGGGTGGCCGAGTCGGTTGCCAGCCAGGCGCCGGCCGGGGCCAGCGCCGGCACCCGCTGCAGGCCGGCCGACAGGCCCTGCCCGACGAGGCCCGTGTTGAACACCGGGAACGGGCCCGTGCCCCACGTGAACGACGCCGTGCGCCACACCCGCAGCAGACCGGCGGCCACCGAGCCGTAGGGAAAGGTGTCGTCATCGCCCCGCCAGAAGGTGGCGGCGTCACCCAGGAGGAACCCGGTGGCGCCCCCACCGCCGGGGAGGCCGCCGTCGGCCCCCGACGCCAGCTCCTGCGCCGCCCGGTTGCGGCGCACGGTCTCGGCCGCCGCCTGCAGCTCGGCCACCGCGTTGGCCAGCGCCGCCCGGTGCTGCGCCTGCCAGACCGTGGCGAACTGGCCGGCATCGGCTCCCACCCAGATCCGGCCCAGGGCGGCGATGTCGGCCGAGGCCCCGGCCCCGACCCGCTCAACGAGACCCGCCTGGCCGTCGAAGAAGCGGGCCAGGGCATCGAGCCTGTCGAGATCAGCGCCAACCAGCTGTGGGGCCACCGCCCGCCACCTCCTGTGTTCACCGTCGTCCGTGCGATCACCCGGCGCCGTTGCCCCGGGTGGTCACGGTGATGCTAAAGACGGGGGCCGGGCCGCGGTAGGGCATCGATCCCCACCGGCAACCTGGCGAAGGGGCGGCGATCAGCGCAGCTCGAACTGGGCCAGCTTGGGGGCGGCCATCTCATCGACGAAGCGGTCCCAGGAGAACGTCCAGGTGGCGGGCACGCCGTGGCGGTCGAGATACCAGCTGTTGCAGCCCGTGCTCCACACGGTGTTGGCCGCCGCCGCCCGGCGCTCGGCCTCGAACGCCTCGGTGGCCTCCTCGGTCACCGCCACCTCCCGCCAGCGGCCGTCCCGCATCGGCTCGATCAGCTGCAGCACGTAGCCCAGCTGCAGCTCGGCCACGTCGATCAGCGAAAAGTTGCCCACCGGGCCGTTGGGCCCGTTGAGCATGAAGAAGTTGGGGAACCCGGGCACGGTGATCGACAGGTGGGCCCGGGGGCCGTCGGCCCAGGCGTCGTCGAGGTCCAGCCCGTCCCGCCCCACCACCCGGATGGGGCGCACGAACCGGTCGACCTTGAACCCGGTGGCCAGCACGAGCACGTCGAGCTCGTGGAGCACACCGTCGTTGGTGCGCACCCCACCCGGCTCGATCGCCTTGATCCCCGACGTGACCAGCTCGGCGTTGGGGTGCTGGATGGCGTCGTAGAAGTCGGGCGAGAAGATCAGCCGCTTGCACGCCGCCCGGTAGCTGGGCCGCAGCTTCTCCCGCAGCGCGGGGTCGCGCACCGTGTCGAGGTTCTTCTCGCACAGGTGCTGGATCTTGGCCAGCTGGATCGAGTCGACGTCGATCACGGCCTCGGCGATGCCCTCCCGCATCCCCTGCTTCACCTGGGCCACGAACGTCTCCAGCGATGCCGGGTCGTTGCGGTAGGCCGCCTTCTCCTCCTCGGTGAAGTGCCGGCTCTCGCCCCCGATCACCCACTGCGGGGTGCGCTGGAACAGGCTGAAGTGGCTGACCTTGTCGACCAGGGCGCTGGTGATCTGCACCGCTGTGGAACCGGTGCCGATCACGCCCACCCGTCGGCCGTCGAGGGGTACCGAGTGGTCCCACCGGGCGGTGTGGAAGCAGTCGCCGGCGAAGCTGTCGAGCCCGGCGATGTCGGGCACGTTGGGGTGGTGGAGCACGCCGGTGGCGGCGATCACCGCCTCGAAGCGGCCCGTGTGGCCGGCCGCCGTGGCCAGGTCCCACGCCCCGTCGCGGAACTGGAGGCTGGTCACCTCGTCGCCGAACCGGACCCGGCCGGTCACGCCATAGCGATCGGCCACGTCCTCGAAGTAGCGCTGGATCTCGGGGCCGGGGGCGAACCACTGGCTCCAATCGGGGTTGCGGGCGAAGGAGTAGGTGTAGGCGTGGCTCGGCACGTCACAGCTCAGGCCCGGGTAGGTGTTCTCCCGCCAGGTGCCACCGATGCGATCGGCCTTCTCGAAGATCTCGAACGGGATGCCCCGCTCCTCCAGCTTGATGGCGCTGAGGATGCCGGACATGCCGGCCCCGATCACGGCCACCCGGGGCGATCCGTTGCTCTCGGTCATGGCGCCAGTGTCGAACCGCGATTCGATTGCGGCAAGCCATCTGTGAAAGTCGGGACTTTGGTCCCGGCTTTCCTTTTCCCCACCTCGCTACGAGGCGTACTACCAGGTGTCGATGAAGGGGCGGCGTTTACGGCTGGGCCCGGCCGAGTAGTTGGCGGTGGCCCGCAGGCCCTTGGCGATCCAGCGCCTGGTGTCGGCCGGGTCGATCACGTCGTCCAGCTCGAAGTGGGTGGCTACGTTGAGGGCCTTGCCGACGTTGTAGAGGTCGGCCAGCTTGCGGTCGAAGAACGCCTGCTTCTCCTCTGGGTCCTCCAGCGCCTCGAGCTCCCGACGGAACCCGAGGCGCACGAACCCCTCCAGGCCCATGCCGCCGAACTCGCCGGTGGGCCACGACACGGCCCACATCGGGTTGAGGAACGAGCCGCCGGCCATGCCCAGCGCCCCCAGCCCGTACGACTTGCGCAGCACCAGGGTGAACACCGGCACGCTGAGGTTGGCGGCGGTCACGAAGATCCGGCTGGCCCGGCGGACCAGGGCCGTCTTCTCCACCTCGGGGCCCACCATGATCCCCGGCGTGTCGCACAGCATCACCACCGGCAGGCCGAAGGCGTCGCACAGCTGCATGAAGCGGCTGGCCTTGTCGGAGGCGTCGCCGTCGATGGCACCGCCGATGTGGGCGGCGTTGTTGGCGATGATGCCCACCGGCCGGCCCTCCACCCTTGCCAGCGCGGTCACCATGGCCCGGCCGAACTCGGGCCGCAGCTCGAGCACGGTCCCCACGTCGGCGATCAGCTCGATGACGCGGCGCACCTCGTAGATGCGGAGCCGGTTCTCCGGGATGACGTGGCGCAGCTCGCGCTGGTCGTGGGTGTCCCAGGTGGCCAGCGGGCCCTGGAAGTAGCTCAGGTACTGCTTGGCCACGGCCACCGCTTCGGCCTCGTCGGCCACGGCCACATCCACCACGCCGTTGGGCACCTGCACGCTCATCGGGCCCACCTCCTCGGGGGTGAACACCCCGAGCCCGCCGCCCTCGATCATGGCCGGGCCGCCCATGCCGATGTTGGAGCCCTCGGTGGCGATGATCACGTCGCAGCAACCGAGGATGGCGGCATTGCCGGCGAAGCACCGGCCGGTGGTGATGCCCACCAGCGGCACCAGCCCGCTGAGCCGGCCCCAGGCGTGGAAGGTGGTGAGGTTGAACCCGGGCGACTCCTCCCAGTCGGCCCCGGGCCGGCCCCCGCCGCCCTCGGCGAAGAACACCACCGGCAGCTTGGACCGCTCGGCGATGTCGAACATGCGGTCCTTCTTGTGGTGGTTGACCAGGCCCTGGGTGCCGGCGAACACGGTGTAGTCGTACGACATCACCACGGTCTCGGCCGCGTCGGGCCCGAACAGCTCGGCGTTGACCGTGCCCAGCCCGGCCAGCATCCCGTCGGCCGGGGAGTTGGCGATCAGCCAGTCGAGGTCGAACCGCTGGCGCTGGTCGGCCAGGGCCAGCGAGCCGTACTCCACCCAGGACCCGTCGTCGACCAGGTCGGCCACGTTCTCCCGGGCGGTGCGGTGGCCGGTCTTGCGCCGCCGGGCCACGGCCTCCGGGCGGCGGTCGTCGAGGGTGCGCTCGTGGCGGTCCACGATCTCGGCCAGGTCGGGCCGGATGTGGTCGAGGTCGACGGCGGCGGCCGCCGCCCCGTCGTCGAGGTCCACCTCGCCCTCGTCGATCACAGCCAGGGCCTCGCCCTCGTACAGGGTGTCGCCGGGGCCGACCACGAGACGGCTGACCGTGCCGCTCACCGGTGCCATGATCACGTGCTCCATCTTCATGGCCTCCAGCACCGCCACCTCGGCCCCGGCCCGCACGCTCTGGCCCGGCTCCACCGCCAGCGACACCACCGTGCCCTGCATCGGCACGGTCACCAGGGCCTGGCCGGGGCCGGCGACCACCGCCGCCCGGCTCTGCTGGGCCACCGCCGTGCCCACGCCACCGGTGCCGGTGGCGGCGGTGCGGAACGATGCGCCCGAGCCGCCCCCGTCGGTGCCGGCCGGGCCGGACCCGGCGAGCTGGGCCGCCGCGGCGGCGTCGACCGACGCCACCAGCTCGGCCAGGTGGTCATCGACGAAGCGGGTGGTGGGCGGGGCGGCGGCGAGGGCGGGGTGCTCGAGCAGGGCAGCGAGGAAGCCGGCGTTGGTGGCCACGCCCTCCACCCGCAGCTCGTCCAGCGCCCGTCGGGCGGCCCGGTAGGCTTCGGCCGGCCACGGCTCCGCCGTATGGCACACGATCTTGGCCAGCAGGGAGTCGAACCCGGGGTGCAGCGCCAGGCCGGAGGCGGCGGCGGTGTCGACCCGCACGCCGGGCCCGCCCGGGGCGTCGAAGGCGGCGATGATCCCGCCGGTGGGCTTCACCGTGCCGTCGGCCGCCATCGTCTCGGTGTTGATGCGGAGCTGGACGGCGCAGCCTCGCGCCGGGGGCGGCGGGGCGGCCGGATCGAGGCCGAGATCACCCAGGGTCGCCCCGCCGGCCACCCGGAGCTGCAGGGCGACGAGGTCGAGCCCGGTGACGGCTTCGGTGACCGTGTGCTCCACCTGGAGCCGGGCATTGGCCTCGATGAAGGCGAACCGCCCGGGACCCTTGTCGCCGCCGGGAGCGTCGGCGTCGACCAGGAACTCGAACGTGCCCAGGCTGCGGTAGTCGAGGGCCCGGGCCATGGCCAGGGCGGCGTCGGCCAGGGCGGCGGCGGTGGCCGGCGGGAGGTCGGCCGGGGCCAGCTCCACGAGCTTCTGGTGACGGCGCTGGAGGCTGCACTCCCGGTCGCCCAGGGCCACCACGGCGCCGGTGCCGTCGCCCAGCACCTGGACCTCCACGTGGCGGGCCCGGCGCACCAGCTCCTCGGCGTACACAGCGCCGTCGCCGAAGGCGGCCTGGGCCTCCGACCGGCACCGCTCCCAGGCGTCGGCCAGCTCGGCCGGGTCGGTCACCAGGCGCATGCCCCGGCCCCCGCCCCCGGCCACGGCCTTCAGCATCACGGCCCCGCCGGGCCCGAGCGAAGCCAGGAACGCCGCGGCCTCGTCGGCGGTGACGGCCCCGGTGCCGGCCAGCACCGGCACCCCGCACGCCTCGGCCAGGGCCCGGGCGGCGGCCTTGTCGCCCAGACGGGCCACGGTGTCGGGGGTTGGTCCCACGAAGGTGAGCCCGGCCTCGGAGCAGGCGACGGCCAGCTCGGCCCGCTCCGACAGGAAGCCGTAGCCGGGGTGCACGGCGTCGGCCCCGGCGTCGAGGGCGGCGGCCACCACGGCGGCCGGGTCGAGGTAGGCGGCGGCGCCACGACCGGGCAGGACCCGGGTGTCGTCGGCCCGGCGCAGGTGGAGCGACGCCCCGTCGTCGTCGGGGGCCACCGCCACCGTGGCCAGCCCCAGCGAGCGGGCGGCCCGGATGATCCGCACGGCGATCTCGCCCCGGTTGGCCACCAGCACCCGCCGTAGTCCCGTTCCCTGCTCAGCCTGTGTCGTCACGGCTCCGGTTGTAGCGCACCCCACCCCCCGGCCGAAATTGCGGCGCTGAACCACCGCCACGGTGGCTTTCCGCCGCCAGATTGTCGGGTTAGCGTCGGCGGCCATGATCGAGAGCGCCCGGTTCACCGACGAGCCCGCACCGAAGCTGCCCCGCCTCGGCATCGCCCTCAGCTTCCAGCGCCGCCCCGACCTGGGCGAGAGCTTCGACCGGGCCTACCAGGAGGGGCTGGAGCTGGCGGCCGAGGCCGACCGGCTCGGCATCGACGACATCTGGCTGGCCGAGCACCACGGCGAGGAGGACGGCTACAACCCGTCGCCGTTCGTGACCGCCGGCGCCATCGCCGGGGTCACCCAGCGGGCCCGGATCTGCTTCGGCATCGCCCTCGCTCCCCTCCAGGGCCACCCCCTGCGGATCGCCGAGGACCTGGCCGTGCTCGACAACCTGTCGGACGGACGGATCGAGCCCGGCTTCGGCCAGGGGTACCGGCCCGAGGAGTTCGCCGCCCAGGGCGCCGACTACGGCCGCCGCACCCGGGCCCTTCGGGAGTGCCTCGACATCGTCGACGCCGCCTGGACCGGCGAGCGGTTCGACTACGCCGGCGAGATCTACCGGGTCGACGGCGGCCTCCTGCGGCCCACCCCGATCGACCCCTACCGCCGGCCGCCGCTGTGGCTGGGGGCGGCCGCTCCCCGGTCCCGGGCCCGGGCCGCCGCCCGGGGGGCCGGGCTGTGCATCGCCCCCCTCACCGCCATCGACCACACGGCCCGCCAGTTCCGGGCCTACGAGGAGGCGGTGGCCGCCGCCGGTTGCCCGGACTACCTGCCCCACGCCCTGTACCGGGAGATCGAGGTGGGCGACTCGGACGAGGAGGCCCTGGCCGCCTTCGAGCCCTACCTCAACCACGTGTACCGGGTGCAGTACGCCCCCGAGCGAACGGGGCTCACCTACAAGGACCCGGCCACCGGCGAGCAGCGCCAGCTCACGTCGGACGACCCCTACTACCTGAGCCGCCAGTTCATCGACGACCGCTGGGCCATCGGCTCGGTGGACCACTGCACCAATCTGATCGACGGCTGGCTCGGCACGATGCGCCTCGACCGGCTCATCTTCCACCCCAAGCCAGCCGGCCGCTCAATGGCCGAGGCGGTGCGGGCCATGACCCGCGTCGTGTACGAGCTGTGGCCCGCCCTCCGGGCCCACCGCGACCCCGACCACGGCCACCATCACGCGCACTGAGCCCCGCCCCGCCATTCTTAGGAGCCTCAGCCGTCCTGAATACGGCTGAGGCTCCTAATTTCGGAGAGGTCAGCGGTACTGGTCGACGAGGGGCTGGACCCGGTCGAGGAAGCGGTGGTGGGCGTCGGGCTCGTCGGGGGCGCTCAGCACCGTGCGAACCACGCCCAGCTCCCGGTACTGCTCCAGCTTGGCCGCGTCGGGTGACCCGAAGCAGTACATGGTCACCGGGATCGAGTCGGGGTCGCGTCCGGCGGCCTCGGCTGCGTCGCGCATCCAGCCCAGGCCCTTGGCCACGTCGCGGAAGCCGATGTCGAGCGGGCACCACTCGTCGGCGTACTCGGCCACATGCTTCATGCCCAGTCGGCCCTGGCACCCCATCAGCACCGGCGGCCCCTCGGGCCGGGTGGGCTTGGGGTAGACCCAGGAGTCGGCCACGTTGACGAACGTGCCCGAGTAGCTGCCCGAGTCGTTGGCCCACAGCTCCCGAAGGGCGGCGATCGTCTCCCGCATGGCGTTGTACCGCTGGCTCCAGGGAACGTTCGACACGTTCTCCAGCTCCTCCCGGTTCCAGCCCACGCCCACGCCGAACAGGAACCGGCCGCCCGACAGGTCGTCGATCGTGGCCACCTGCTTGGCCAGGTCGACGATCTCGTGCTCCAGCACCAGGCACACGCCGGTGACGAGCTTGAGCGTGCTCGTGGCCTGGGCGGCCATGGCCAGCGACACGAACGGGTCGCGCATGTGCCAGTAGAACCGGGGCAGCTCGTGGCCGCTGGGGTGCGGGGTCTCCCGGCTGGTGGGGATGTGGCTGTGCTCCCCCACCCACAGGGTGTCGTAGCCCCGCTGCTCCAGGTCCACCGCCACCTCGGCCGTCGGCACCCCGTACGACGAGTTGGGCGACGCCAATCCGATCTTCATGTGTTCCCCTCCTGAGCCTTCACACTTAATCCCATTGCAAGCCGCCGTCGACGTTCCAGCTCTGGCCGGTGACGTTGCGGGCGGCGTCGGAGGCCAGATAGACGGCCAGGGCGGCGATGTCCTCCGGGTCGTTGGCCCGCCGCAGCGGTATCGACTTCACGGCGTTGGCCTCGGCCTGCTCCCGGCTCACCCCGGTCCGGTCGATCAGCTCCCCGATCACCTGCTCGAACAGGGCGGTCCGGGTGACGCCGGGGCAGATCGAGTTCACGTTGATCCCGAACCGGGCCAGCTGGGAGGCGCTGATCCGGGTCATGGCGATCACGGCCCCCTTGGTGCCGGCGTAGGCCACGTTCGACGTGCCCCGGTAGCCCTTGCCGGCGATCGAGGCGATGTTGACGATCCGGCCCCCGCCCTGGTCCCGCATGGCCCGGGCCGCCGCCTGCATGAGGAAGAACAGGCCCCGGGCGTTCACCGAGTAGATCCGGTCCCAGTCGGCCTCGGTCACGTCGAAGAAGCCGAGGCTCTTGGTCACCCCGGCGTTGTTCACCAGCACGTCGATGCGGCCGTTGCCGGCCACCACGTCGGCCACCAGACCCTCGCACTCGGCCACCTGCGACACGTCGCCCCGCACGAAGCGGTGGGGCGTGCCCAGGGCGTCCATCACGGCCCGGCCGGCGGCCTCGTCGATGTCGGCCCCCACCACGGTGGCGCCGGCCTCGGCGAAGGCCTGTGCGATGGCGGTGCCCATGCCGGCCCCGATGCCGGTGACCAGGGCGACCTTGCCGTCGAGTTGCTGCCCGTCGAGCGCGGCCATGTCAGCGGACGGCGCCCTCGGCCCGCAGCGACTCGACCTCGGCCGCCGAGAAGCCGAACTTCTCGAGCACGCTGTCGGTGTCCTGGCCCGGGTGGGCCGGCGGGCCGGCAACCTCCGACGGCGTCCGCTCGAAGCGGGGGGCCGGCGCCGGCTGGCGCACCCCGGCCACGTCGACGAACACGTTGCGCTCGACGTTCTGCGGGTGCTCGTAGGCCTCGGGGATGGTGAGCACCGGAGCGAAGCAGATGTCGGTGCCGTCCATGATCTCGCACCACTCGTCGCGGGTCTTGGTGGCGAAGATCTCGGCCATCTCCTTGCGCCGCTCGGGCCAGCCGGCCTTATAGCGCTGGGCCTTCCACTCCTCGCCCGACACCCCCGTGTACTGGAGCAGCTCGGCGTAGAACTGGGGCTCGATAGAGCCGACCGAGATGTACTCCCCGTCGGCGCAGCGGTACACGCCGTAGTAGTGGGCGGCGCCGTCGAGCTGGTTCTGGCCCCGGGGCCGCAGCCCGCCCAGGGCGTTGGCCCCGTGGAACGACGCCATCAGCATGGCCGCCCCGTCCACCATGGCGGCGTCGACCACCTGCCCCTGGCCCGACCGGCCGGCCTCGATCAGGCCGCCCAGCACCCCGAGCGCCAGCAGCATGCCGCCGCCGCCGAAGTCGCCGGCCAGGTTGAGCGGGATGGCGGGCGGCGCCTCGGCGTCGGACCCGATGTGGGCCAGGCAGCCGGCGAGCGCGATGTAGTTGATGTCGTGCCCCGCCATCTGGGAGTACGGGCCCACCTGACCCCAGCCGGTCATGCGGCCGTAGACGAGCCGGGGGTTGCGGGCCAGGCAGATGTCGGGCCCGAGGCCGAGGCGCTCCATCACACCGGGGCGGAAGCCCTCGATCAGGGCGTCGGCCTCGCCCACCAGGCGCAGCACGACCTCGATGGCGGCCGGCGACTTGAGGTCGACGGCGATCGACTTGCGGCCCCGGTCGAGCGGGCTCACCGGCGGGGTGTCGGGGAACTCGTCGGGCACCCGGGCGGCCCGGTCGACCCGGATCACCTCCGCCCCCATGTCGGAGAGCACCATGCCACAGAAGGGCGCGGGGCCGATCCCCTGCAGCTCGATGACGGTCAGGCCAGACAGCGGTCCACTCATAGTCGAAAGCTAGGGAGCGGCCCGGCCCCGGGCAAGCTCCGCTGCGATATTCGCCGGGCCCGAGCGCACGTCCGCCTCCCAACCGTGTCACGCAAATCGCGACACGCAACCCTTCTGCGCCACGTTCTCTACGAAGGACGGGGGTTTCGCGACGCAGAACGCCGCCGTGTCGCGGTCTCCGTCGCGCGGTTCAGGGTGTGGGGTGACGGGTGGGCCGCGGTCGCCCAGGGTCAGGGGACGAGGAGCGCCCAGCGCTGGCGGGCCAGCTCCACGCACAGCTCGACGTCCTCGGCCAGCAGGTGGCGGCGGGGCACCAGGGCTTCGGCCGCCGCCCGCACCTTGGCCAGGTAGTCGTCGAGCCCGGCGTAGCGCTCCTCCACCGAGGCCCGGGGGTCGCCGCTCTCCGCCCGCTCGGCCACGGTGGCGGCGAACGGGATGGTGGAGCCGAAATACTCCATGAGCTGGCCCGGGGCGCCCATGTCGGGATGGCGGGGGTTGAAGCCGGTGTGGGTGGCCAGAGGGACGGCGACGTCGGGCATGGCCACGCCGGCCACCTCGTTGCCGTCGCCGTCAACCGCCGACACCGCCGTGGGGTACGGCTCCCCGAAGGGCACGGCCGGGTAGCGCCCGACGCCGGCGTCGGCCTCCGGCCCCAGGTCGAGGGCCCGCATGACCGGCAGCTCGCCGGGCTCCGGCAGAACCGCCCCCGGGATCGGCGCCAGGGCCGCCAGCACGTCGTCCCTGGTGGCGGCGGTGCCGTCGGCCCAGCGGGGCACGGCCGACGGCGGCGGCTCCACCCCGTCCGCCAACCACGCCGTCAGGTTCACCAGCGCCGCCCGGTACAGGGGCCGGTAGTCGACCATGTTCAACAGGTTGGCCCCCCGGGTGCCCTGGATCGTTAGATCACCCTTGTACGCCGGCCCCGAGCTGTGCTGGGTGCCGGCGAACAGGTAGCGGCGCACGAACGGCGCCGCCTCCACGTCGGACCCGTCGACCACGCTGGTGTGGGCCAGCGAGGCGTCGCCCCGCCAGTACTCGGCCGAGCTGTCGCACAGCACGATCCGGGGCGGCCGGGCGTGGGCGGCCACGGCGTCGAGCAGGCCGGCCGTGCGGCCGGTGCGGGGATCGGTCTGGGGCGCGTCGGCGAAGGGGAACAGATGGCCGAAGCTCGGCGTCGGCTGCACCGACGGTTGGGCGTAGCGGTGGTTGAACTCGCCCCGCCGGCCGCCGCCCACGATGCCCAGCAGCCCGTCGAACGCCGTCCGGCCCTCCTCGTCGACGTCGAGCCCGAGCGAAAGCAGGTGTCGCAGGAACCGGCTGTTCTGCGACAGCCCGGTGATGATCACGTGCTCCACCGCGGCCGGATCAGGGGTGGAGCGGAGGTACGAGGCCAGGTCCCGCGCCGCCAGCAGGCCGGCACCGACCACGGGCTGCACGTCGAGGCGGTACACGAGGTCGTAGATGACCCCGGCCCGCAGACCGCCGTCGACGGCCAGGGTCACGGGGTCGGCGAAGTGCCAACGGTCCCGGGGGACCAGCTCGGCGTCGTCGCCCGGGGCCCGGCGGCGGTAGAGCACGGCGTCGGGATCGGCCACGTCGACGGTGGGGATCGGGTCGTGGGCCCCGAGCGGCCCGACGTGCTGGTCGGTGAGCGCCACCGTGGGCGTGTCGGCCGGGAGCTGGAACCGCAGTTGGGTGAACCCGGGCTCGGTCCCGGTCACCCGGGGGGCGGCCAGGCCCATGCGGCCCGGCCCCCGGGGCACGTCCCACTGCCAGCCAACCCACGCCAGGGTGTACCCGCGGTGGAACAGGAACCCGTCGCCGGGGGCGATGGGCCAGGCCGGCGGGATCTCGGCCACCGCCTGGTTGAACAGGGTGGTGAGCGTGCGCCGGCCCCGGTTGGGCACCTCCAGCAGGGCGGTGCCGTTGCCCCGGGTCCGGTCGGCGGGGCGCAGGATCGTGACGTCACCCTCGAAGTGCACCCGCCCGTCGTCGCCCCGAGTAGCGAGGGCCAGGTCCGCGATCCCGGCGTTGGCCGGATGGTCGGGATCGACGGCATAGCGCACCGCCCCGTCGAGCCGCTCGTAGGGCCCGGTGGACCCGAACGCCGCCCCGTCCTCGTAGGCCGTGACCGACGCGATCTCGATCCCCGTCACCGCCACGCCTCGTCTCCTCTCACCGAATTCTCCTCATGGAGGGTCCCACCGGTGAGACCGTCCACGAGGAGATTAGGTGTCGCCGAACCGATGGGCCCAGCACGCCGGGTCGCCGCCCTGGTCGGGCCCGGCGGCGGCCGCCTGGCGTTCCACCACCGCCCGCTCGGCCGCCATGGCCGCCGGGAACAGGCCGTGGTTCTCCTTGGCGATGTGGACCAGGGTGTCGGCCTCCAGCTCGGCCAGGTCCCTGTACAGGTGGTGGATCCCTGCCGGGGCGTCGGCGTGGGCGGCGTAGCCGCCGGTGGCGGCCCGCAGCCGGGCCAGGAGCTCATCGGTGCGGTCGTGCTCCCCCATCATCGCCCCGATCGGGTTGCGGATCGACCCGCAGTGGAATCGGGGGAGGCTGTCGGCGCCGTCGAGGAGCCGGGCGAAAGGGAACAGCACCTGCTCCTCCTTGACGAGGTGGGGCTCGAGGTCAGCCCGCAGCTCCCGCACCAGGGCGGCCAGCGGTGCCAGCTCCGGGTACCGGGCGCTGTGGGCACCGGCCAGCAGCACGGCCCGGTTGTGGATCTCGGGCAGCACTCGGCGCAGGTAGGCGTGGTGGGTCGCCTCGATCTCGTCGGCCATGGCGGTGAGCGACGTGCCCGGCGCGAAGCCGGTGTCGGACGCTGCCTGCGGGCGCTGGTTCATCGGGGGCTTGTTCATGGGGACCGGATCTCCCTTCGATCAGGCCAGCATCAGGCGGGTGGCGAGACCGGCCACGAGCACCACGGTCAGCCCGACCACCGACTGCTCGGCCCCGATGAGGGGCGCCGGGCGGATCGGGACCCGGAGGCCGATCACGGCGACCAGGCCGGAGGCCACGAGCACCACCACCGCCGCCAACGGCACGGCGTCGAGCGCCCAGGCGGCGGCCACTGCGGCCACCGCGCCGATCTGGGCCAGGTCGGAGGGCCAGAGCCGGTGGGGCCGGCCTTTGGCCCGGGCCAGCTGCACCCGCACGTAGGGGATGGCGGCGGCGGCCCGGGCGGCGATCACGCACCACAGGCCGGCGGCCACCCGGCCCGGCGACCCGCCGGCCAGGGCGATGGCGGCCGCCACCGACCCGATGCCCACGGCTCCGGCCAGCTCGGGCACGAGCCGCCGGCTGCGGCTGCGCATGTCGAACCACAGCTCCACCGCCACCAGGGGAACGGCCAGGGCGAGGGGCACCCAGAACCGGTGGTCGCTGCCGGCCACGGCGGCCACGGCCAGCGCCGCCAGCACCGCCAGCTCGGCCAGGGCGATCCGCAGGGCGAGCCCGGTGCGGGCCAGCCAGCGGTGGCGGAAGCGGTCCACCAGCACCACCTTGAGCGGCGTGCGGGCCACGAACGCAACCATGGCCCCCGCCGCCAGGGCCGCACCGGGGCCCGACCAGGCGGCGAGCAGGCCGAGCACGGCCGGCTCGGCGGTCAGGCTCCATCCGCCGTGCTCCCGCGGCAGGGCCACCTCCCGCCACAGCACGGTCGGGCGGCCGTGGCCGGCCGGCGCCGCGGCGGGAGCGGAGGCGGCGGTGTGGCTCATCGCCGGCCCCCCGCCCGGTCCCGACGGCGGGGGCCGGTCCCGGCGACCCCCGCTGTCGTCCCGGTGGAGCCGACCCCGGCCCCGCTGACGGGGGCCGGGTCGGAAGCGCCCGCTCCCCGGATGGTCGGCGCGGTTGTTGCCGTCCGGGGAGCGGGTGCGATCACGGGTGAGGCGTCGAGCTCGGCCAACAGCAGAGTCCGGGCCCGCAGCCACGGCTCGTGGAGGGCGCACGTGGCATGCCCGGCGCAGGGGCCGTCCACCAGCACGCAGCGGCCGCTGTCGGTGGGGCCCTCCACCGCTTCCACCACGGCCAGCACCGACAGGTCGTCGAGCGGCCCGGCCAGCGAGTAGCCGCCGGTGGGGCCGGGGTCGGAGCGGACCCAGCCGGCCCGCACCAGCGGGGTCATCGCCTGGCCCAGGAAGCCGGGGGTGGCCCCGACGATCTCGGCCAGCTCGGGCCCCTTCAACCGGTCGCCGGCCTCGGCCAACGCCCGTAGGGCCCGGACGGCCAGATCGCTTCGTCGGGTAACCTCTAGTCGCACACTAGGAGATTAGGCCACAGCCCGACCCGGCACCACAGGTCGAAGGTCACCCCGTCCCGATCTGGTGTCCCGGGCGTTCACCGGTGGCGGCCCGGGGCACCAGAAGCGCCCATCACAGCTCGACTAGCTCGAAGGTGGTGGCGGCCTCCACCCCCAACCCGGCCCCGGCCGCCTCCGCCAGCGACCGCAGGAACGGCTCGGGATCCTTGCCCACCGTCCCCTCGGGCAGGGCGTCGAGGTACGTCTGGTGCTCCCGCAGCGACGCCACCCCGGCGTCGATCGTGGCCGACACGTCGGCCCAGTGGGTGGCCTGGGGCGAGCCCGAGAACAGAGCGAAGCGCACCCCACCCCACGGCTCGCCTCCGAACCCGGGGAACAGCCACCGGTTGGCGGCGTCCCGGGAGGCGTCGAGCAGGGCGATCCCCACGGCCCGATGGTCGGCGTGGTTGACGCCGGCCCCCCACGAGGCGTGGTGGTTGATGCTGATCAGCACCTCGGGGCGGTGGCGGCGGATCACGGCGGCAAGGTCGCGCCGCAGCACCAGGTTCGCCTCCACCAGACCGTCGGGGTGGCCCAGGAACTCCACCTCCGTCACGCCCACCGCGGCGGCCGAGCGGCGCTCGTCGTCGATCCGCAGCTCGGCGCAGCGGTCGGGCGGGAGCGAGTCGATCCCGGCCTCGCCCGCGGTGACCAGGCAGTAGGTGATGCGCTTGCCCTGCCCGGTCCAGCGGGCCACGGCGCTGGCCGCTCCGTACTCCAGGTCGTCGGGGTGGGCCACCACGGCCAGGGCCCGGGTCCAGTCCTCGGGGACGGGTTGCAGATCGCTCATGGGGCTCGAACCTACCCAGCCGGCCCCCGATCGGGGCCAGCCGGACGGGTCGTACCTCTCGGCCCCCTATCAGCTTCGCCCTACATCTTCGCCCTACATCTTCGCCATGATGTCGCGGGCGAAGCGGTCGGCGTAGGCCGCCTGGTGGTTGGGCGCCGGTAGCACCACGAGCTGGTCCACCCCGGCCGCCTCCATCTCCCGCAGCTCCTCGACGCACTCCTCGGCCCGGCCCACCACGCAGGTGGCCCGCACCAGGTCCTCGGTGATCAGGTCGCGCTCGTCGTCGCGCAGGAACGTGCAGTGGCCGTCGTGTATGCGGATGTGGCGCAGGTGCTCGGGCGTCCGCTCGATCATGTCGGTGTAGCGGTCCCACACGTCGAGCAGCTTGCGGGGCGGGGTGCGGTTGTACTGGCGCACGCTGTCGAAGATGTAGTGCATGCCGGAGATGATGAACGGGCCGTGCTCGGCGATCACCCGGTCCGACAGCACCTCCTCGCCCTTGTCGAGGATGATCACGTTGAGCAGGTTGACGATGGGGTAGCTGGCGCTGTCGACGTCCACGTCGGTGCGCCCGGCGTCGGCCGCCGCCCGCCGCACCGTCTCCTTGGAGCGGGCGATCGAGCGGTCCTCGTTGGGCAGCGACACGAACAGGCCGTCGCCCAGCTCCCCGGCCAGGGCCTGCGACTTCGGGCCGAAGCCCGACACCACGATCGGGATCTTGTGCTCCAGCTCCACATAGCCCCGGTCGGCCATCATCAGGCGGATGGGGGCGGTGACCCCCCGGAAGGTGTAGTCGACCTCCTCGCCGGCCAGCAGCCCCCGCACGGCCCGGATCTCCTCGGCGTAGCGCTTGATCGGCAACGGCTTCAGGTTCATGAACCGGTAGGCCGAGTTGCCCGATCCGATGCCCAGCGCCACCCGGCCCGGGGCCAGGGTGGCCACCGAGGCGATCGAGTGGGCGATCACGGGCGCGGCCCGTGTGCCGGCCACAGCGACGCCGGTGGCCAGCTTGATCCGCGACGTCCGCTCGGCGGCCAGGGCCAGGTAGGCGTAGCAGTCGCCCCAGATCATCTGGCTGTCGGGCACCCAGAGCCAGTCGAAGCCGAGGTCTTCGCACTGCTTGGCGAAGTCGACCTCGGTCAGCTTGGTGGTCACGCACATCCCGAACTCCATGCCGGGGCAACCTAGTGCATGCCGGCGATGCGGGCCCGTTGGGCGCGCTCACGTCTCCGGTGTCGGGTGGAAGCGGTAGCCGACACCTGGCTCGGTGCGCAGGTAGCGGGGCTGGCGGGGGTCGGGCTCCAGCTTGTGGCGCAGGTGGGTGAGGTGGACCCGGAGGTAGTTCGTCTCGGTCCCGTACTCCGGGCCCCACACCCGCTGCAGGAGCTGACGTTGGGTGACGAGCCGGTTGGGCTGGCGCACCAGGGCCTCCAGCAGGCCCCACTCGATCCGGGTGAGGTGGATCGGCTTCCCACTCCGGTCGGTCACCCGGCGGCCGGCCAGATCCACCGTGAAGTCCTCGGTGGCCACCACCGCCTCCTCGGCCGCCGGGGCGTGGCGGCGGATGGCGGCCCGCAGCCGGGCCAGGAGCTCCTCGATGCCGAACGGCTTGGTGACGTAGTCGTCGGCGCCGGCGTCGAGGGCATCCACCTTGCCCGCCTCGTCGCCCCGGGCCGACAGCACCACGATCGGCACGTTGCTCCAGCCTCGAAGCCCGGCGATCACGTCGAGGCCGTCCATGTCGGGCAGGCCGAGGTCCAGCAGCACCACGTCGGGGTGGGTGCGGCCGGCCACCCGCAACGCCTCGGCCCCGCCGGCCGCCAGCTCCACCCGGTAGCCCCGGGCCTTCAGGTTCAGCTGGAGGGCCCGGCGGATCTGGGGCTCGTCGTCGACGATGAGGACGGTTGGCGGCATGGCTCAGTTCGGGGTCGGTTGGCGGGCGGAGCGTGCCATCGTGGGCGGGATCGGGGCATCGCTCGTGGAGGGTGTCGGCCGGCGGAGGCGGATCGACACCGTGAGGCCGCCTCCCGGTGTGTCGTCGAGCGTCAGCTCACCCCCCATGGCGGTGACGAACCCGCGGGCGATAGCGAGGCCCAGGCCTATACCCGAACCCGGCGCCCGATCCGAGAGCCGGTCGAACGGTTCGAGGGCCCGGGCCCGCAGCTCGGCCGGGATCCCCGGCCCCCGGTCGACCACCTGGATCTGGGCCGTGGCGCCGTCGACAGCCCCGATCCGGATCACCACCTCGGTGCCGGCCGGGGCGGCCCGGTGAGCGTTGGCCACCAGGTTGGCCACCACCCGCTCGAGGAGGGCCGGGTCGGCGTCGACGGTCAGCTCGGGGTCCTCCACCACCAGCCGGCACCGGGCCGCCGGTACGTGGGACAGGCTGTCGACGGCTTCGGTTATCACCTCCGAGGGCAGCACGGCGTCGATCCGGGCGTGGATGCCCCCCGTCTGCAGGCGGCTCATGTCGAGCAGGTTGGCGATCAACCGGTCGAGGCGGTCGGTCTCGGCGTCGATGACCTCCAGGAACTCCCAGGTGTCGGCTGCGCTCCAGGCCACGTCGGGGGCGAGCAGGCTGGACACGCTGGTCTTGATCGACGTGAGCGGCGTGCGCAGGTCGTGCGACACGGCCTGCAACAGGGCCGTCCGGTAGGCGTCGCCGGCCACCCGGTCCCGGTCCCGCTCCGATGCCTGGCGGAGGTGGCGGGCCTGGATGGCCGTGGCCACCTGCGTGGCCACGGCGCTGGCCAGCCGTCGCAGCGGCGCCGGCAGGGCCGGCTCGTCGATCCGGATCCGGTGCCGCCCGTCCACCGTGACCACGGTGGGATCCGCCCCCAACACCTCACCCCGGGCCACCAACGGCTCCCACCGCCCGCCGAGCTCCTCCTCCAGCACGGTGCCGCGGCCGTCCAGCGCCCGGCTCAGATGGTCGACCAGCCCCTCCACCGGATCCGACGCCCGGGCCAGCACCACCGCCGCCGTGGCCACCGCCTCGGCCTCCTGGCTGGCCAGCTCGGCCTGGTTCGAGCGCCGCCGCTCCAGGCTCACCTGGGCCGACACGATCGCGGTGACCAGGAGGAACACCAGCAGGGCGACGGCGGCGTCGGAGTCGCGCACCACGAAGGTGTGCACCGGCTCGGCGAAGAAGAAGTTGGCGAGGAAGAAGGCGGCCACGGCGCACCCGAAGCCCACCAGGGCCCCGCCGATCGACGTGACCGCCACCACCACCACGATGTAGGCCAGCAGCGCCACCGGCAGCGAGTACCGGTCCCGTAGCGCCACCATCACCGCAGTCAGGAGCGGCAGCAGCACGGCGGCCAGGGCGGCGGCCGCCGCCTGGCGCCGCCGGTCCGGGAGGCGCAGGGTCCGGCGGCGACGCCCCGGGGCCGAGCCGCCCACCACGTGCACGTCGATCCCCCCGGCCCGGCCGGCCAGCTCGGCCACCAGCGAGCGGCCCCACAAGGTGCGGGGGCTGGCCCCGATCACCAGCTGGGAGATCCCCTCGGACCGGGCCACGTGCAGCAGGGTCTCCACCACGTCGTCGCCCTGTACTTCCTGGTACGACCCGCCCACGTGCTCCAGCAGCTCGCGCTGGGCGCGGAGCCGGGCCGCGGTGGCCGGATCGGGCCGGTTGACGATCGCCAGCCCCAGCAGCTCGCCGTCGGTCCGGCCGGCCAGGCGGGCGGCCCGCCGGATCAGGCGCTCGGCGTCGGGCGCTCCCGACAGCGCCACCAGGATCCGCTCCCGCCCGGCGATCCGTTCCGGGACCGGGTCGTCGGCTCCGAGCGGCGAGCGGCGCAGCCGCTCCAGGAGCCAGGTGAGGGTCAGCTCCCGGAGGGCGGCCAGCACCGGGGCTTCGAAGCGGCGGGCGGTGGCCGTGTCGAGGGCATCGGCGGCCACGATGTCGCCGTGGGCCAGCCGCCGGCGCAGGGCGGCCGGCGCCATGTCCACCAGCTCGATCTGGTCGGCCCCGGCCAGCACCGTGTCGGGTACCCGGTCGGGGCTGGCGGTGCCGGTGAGCTCCGCCACCACGTCGACCAGCGACTCGACGGAGGCGATGTCCACCGTGGCCACCACGTCGATCCCCGCCGCCAGCACCTCCTCGGCCACCTCCCAGTTCGGCGCGGCACCCGGGGCGGCACGCGTGCCCAGGTCGTCGATGAGCACGACCTGGGGCCGGCGGACGGCGACGGCGGCGGCGGTGGGGGCGACCGGCTCCAGGCCGACCAGGCGCGCCGCTGTGTGGGGGCGGCCCCGGGCATCGGCCCAGGCCACCACCACGTCGGTGCCCCGGGCCCGGCGGCGGTGGCCCTCGTCGAGCATGGCCACCGTCGTACCCACGCCGGGGGCCGCCCCCAGGTAGATGCGAAGCGAACCCCGACGGTGCACGGCCACCGTTCCAGTGTGGCACCACGGCCATGGTGGTCATCGCCCCACACCGATGCCGGCCCAATGCCCCCACCAGGGCATCTTGCGTTCTTAGCGCGTTCTTCGCGCGGGGCCCGCTCTCTTAGCGCCCCCTCAGCGCCCACCCCCGAGCGGCTCCCTCATGCTGAGGGGGAACCCGGCGGGTGGAGGACCATGCGACGACAGAAGGTGAAGCGGCTGCTGCTCGGCCGGCCCCTGGCCGGCCACGAGGAGCAGCATCAGCGGTTGGGCAAGCGGGTGGCGCTGCCGGTCTTCGCCTCCGACGCCATCTCGTCCACCGCCTACGCCACCGACGAGATCCTGGTGGTGCTGCTCGGCGTGGCCGGCATCGGGGCGGGGGCATGGCGGGTGCTCACCCCGCTGGCCCTGGTGGTGTGCGGCCTACTCGGCATCGTGATCATCAGCTACCGCCAGACGATCTACGCCTACCCCAGCGGGGGCGGGTCCTACATCGTGTCCCGCCAGAACCTGGGCCGCACCCCGGCCCTGGTGGCCGGTGCCTCGCTCCTCGTCGACTACATCCTCACCGTGGCGGTCTCGGTGGCGGCCGGGGTGCTGGCCATCACGTCGGCCGTCCCGAGCCTGTCAGGTCACCGGGTTCTGCTGTGCCTGGCCATGATCGGCCTGATGACCCTGGCCAACCTACGGGGCCTGCGGGAATCGGCCATGTTGTTCGCCCCGCCCACCTACCTCTACATCGCGATGCTGATCCTGTTGATCGTGTCGGGCCTCTACCGGATCTACGTGCAGGGCTGGGGCCCGATCGACCTGGAGGCGTCGGTGGCCCAGGGCATCGTGAGCGAGGAGGCGACCGAGCTGGCCGCCGGCACCAAGGCGCTGGGCCTCATGCTCCTGCTGCGGGCGTTCGCCTCCGGCGCGGTGGCGCTGTCGGGGGTGGAGGCGGTCTCGAACGGGGTGCCCGCCTTCCGCAGGCCCGAGAGCCGCAACGCCGCCATCACGATCGCCGTGATGGGCACGATCCTCGGCAGCTGCTTCCTCGGCGTGTCGATCGTGGCCGCCCACCTCCAGCCGTACCGGGGCGAGCTCGACCCCACCGGCCTGGCCCTCATGGCCCGCTACATCTACGGGGGGCCGGGGATCCTGTTCTGGATCACCCAGATCGCCACCTTCGCCATCCTGATCCTGGCGGCCAACACGGCCTACGCCGACTTCCCCCGACTGGCCTCGATCATCGGGGCCGACGGCTTCCTCCCCCGGCAGTTCGCCCACCGGGGCAACCGGCTGGTGTTCTCCAACGGGGTGCTGTTCCTGGCCGCCATGGCCTGCATCCTGATCGTGGTCTTCGACGGGAACGTGTCGGCCCTCATCCCGCTGTACGCCTTCGGTGTGTTCACCGGGTTCACGCTGTCCCAGGCCGGCATGGTGCGCCATCATCTGCGGGAGCGCGAGCCGAACTGGCAACGGAGCCTGGTGATCAACGCCACCGGCGCCGTCACCACCGGCATCGTGGCCCTGGTGGTGGTGATCGCCAAGTTCACCCAGGGGGCGTGGCTGCCGGCCGTCATCATCCCGCTGATGGTGCTGTTGTTCACGAGCATCAACAAGCACTACAGCCGGGTGGCGGAGCGGCTGAGGATCAAGCCCGACGAGCCCGAGGCCGAGCCGGTCAACACGATGATCGTGCTGGTGGGCGGCCTGCACCGGGGTGTGCTGCACACGATCCGATGGGCGAAGCATCTGGGCCCGGACAAGCTGGTGGCCCTGTACGTGGCGGCCGACGAGGAGCAGGCGGCGGACATGCGGGAGCGGTGGTGCCGCCAGGGCATCGACGTGCCCCTGGAGGTGGAGATCGACCCCTACCGGGAGCTGTCGAACACGATCGTCAACTACGTCGACCACCTGAGCCGGGACGAGGCCCACACGGTGGCGGTCGTCATCCCCGAGTTCGTGGTGAAGAAGTGGTGGGAGCACCTCCTGCACAACCAGACGGCCCTGTTCCTCAAGGGCCGCCTGCTGTTCCGGGAGAACGTCGCCGTGATCTCCGTCCCCTACCACCTTTAACTTCGGGGGCTCGCGCCCCCAGCGGCTGCGCCGCTTCCCCATCCCCGGTGGGGGCCCCAACCCCACCGGCGGCCTCCGGCCGTCCGCTACGAGTCCGAGCGGAGCAGGATGCCCTGGGAGTTGAAGTAGTAGCCGCCGGGGGTGACGAGGGCGACGGAGGCGCCGTCGACCTGGCGGGGGCCGGCGTCGCCCCGGAGCTGGAGGCAGGCCTCGTGGAGGTGGCCGGCACCCTGGGTGCCGCCCTCGGACAACGAACCGCCGTGGGTGTTCACCGGGATACGTCCGTGGATCATGATCCGCTGCTCGGCCTCCACCCAGTGGTCGGCCACGAACGCCCCGCCCTCGCCCCGCCCGCAGTAGCCGACGTTCTCGATCCAGCTGAGGGCGATGTTGGAGAACCCCTCGTAGGGATAGAGCACGTCGACGTCGGCCAGCGTCAGGTCGGACTTGGCCCACAGCCGATCGACCACCACCATCTGGCCGGCGTGGTCGAGGTCGCGCAGCTGCTCCTCCGAGCCGTAGTCGGTGTGGCCCAGGGTGGCGGCGTGGATCAGC
>Ga0268299_1002168_pt1 | contig 25689 bp, 24 predicted proteins | sample NOBtaG_FD_193484 | JGI IMG/M metagenome (GOLD analysis project Ga0268299, IMG submission 193484) | Activated sludge microbial communities from bioreactor in Nijmegen, Gelderland, Netherland - NOB reactor | ecosystem: Engineered > Bioreactor > Aerobic > Activated sludge | place: Netherlands...
CGCGCGGGGGCCTTGATGGTGTACGCATCGTAGCCACGCGAGCGGAGTCGCGCCGCGATCGCCTCGGCACCGGCGGGATCGGTGGTCGCGGTCACCTGCACCGTCCAGCCCGCGTCTGCCCACTCGTCGGCCGGCGGAGTCGGCTCATCGACTGCGCCCGGGATCGTGGCCAGCGGAGGCAGGGTCGGTTGCGGTCGCGCGGCCGTCGGTGCGGGCGAGAGCACGACGAGGTTCAGCGTCGCCGTTGGGGTCGGTGGAGTCAGCAGCGGAGTCGCGGTCCGCGCCTCCCCGGGAAGCTGGAACACCGGGGCCGGCGTGGCTGCCGAGACCGGTTGCGCCGGCAGCGTCGGTGGCGCTGCCGCAAGCTCGGCCGGCGCAGTCGGTCGGGAGATCGGAGCCCGAAAGACCCGCTCCTCCTGCGCGAGGCGTCGCTCGGCGATGTCCTTGCCGACCCACATCCCAAAGATGAAGACGAGAAAAGAGGCCAGCAGGAAACCGAACGTGACCAGGACGACCTGCCCGGCACTCATCCCCCCGGTGCGCGCAGAAGCCATCCTCTCGCCTCCCTACATGCTCTCCGGCGCGCGCACGCCGAGCAGCCCCAGCCCGTAGCCGACGACGTGGTGCACGCTCTTGGCCAGGTAGAGCCTGGCAAGGCTGACTGCGGGCTCGTCACCCAGGACCCGATGCTGGTTGTAGAATCGATGGAAACAACCCGCGAGCTCGATCAGATGGAACACGATCCGATGCGGCTCGAGGTCCGCGGTGGCGTCACGTACCACGTCCGGGAACAGCGCTAGCTTGCGGATCAGCTCCACCTCTTCGGGCGAAGAGAGGCGTTCCACTTCGACGTCGGCGATGTCCGGGGCTTCCAGTCCTGCGGCCGCCGCTTGGCGGAAGAGACTGCAGCAGCGTGCGTGTGCGTACTGCACGTAGAAGACGGGGTTGTCGCTCCCCTGCTTCTTCGCGAGGTCGAGGTCGAACTCGAGTTGGCTGTCGGCCTTGCGCAGGAGGAAGAAGAAGCGCGCTGCGTCGGATCCGACTTCCTCGACGATCTCGCGCAGGGGAACGAACTCGCCGGAGCGCTTGCCCATGCGCACCGGCGCACCGCTGCGAGTGAGGTGAACGATCTGCACGAGCAGCACGCGGAGCACGTCTGCCGAGCGGCCGAGCGCCTCGATCGCCGCGCGCACGCGGGCGATGTAGCCGTGATGATCGGCGCCCCAGACGTTCACCAGGCGCTCGAAGCCGCGCTCCAGCTTGTCACGGTGATACCCCACGTCGCTGGCGAAATAGGTCAGTTCGCCATTGCCGCGCTCGACGACGCGGTCCTTGTCGTCGCCGAACTGCGTCGAGCGAAACCAACGGGCACCGTCCTTCTCGTAGAGCAGGCCGCGCGCGGCGAGATCTTCGAGGCCCGCACGGATGGCGCCGCGATCGCGCAGCGCCTGTTCGCTGACGAAAAGGTCGAACCGTATCCCGCAGAGCGCAAGGTCGTCGCGGATGATGTCCATGATCAGACGCGCCGCCTCGCGTGCGCACGCCGGAGCGGCCTGTTCCGGGTCGCGAGCGAGCAGCGCTCGGCGCGCCTCGAGATCTGCCGGGAGCGGCTCCCCCAAGGTGGCGGCAACCGCGGCGAGCAGTTCCTCCCGGCGATCGCGAGCGAGATCGAGGAGGTACTCCCCCGGATAGCCGTCCTCCGGCAGCGGCGCATCCTCGCCCAGCACCTGGCGGAGACGGGCCAGGACCGATCGTCCCAGAACGTCGATCTGCCTCCCGGCGTCGTTGACGTAGTACTCGCGCACGACCGAGAACCCGCTTGCCTGGAGGAGACGGGCCACCACGTCTCCGGTGACCGCGCCGCGGCCATGGCCGACGTGCAGGGGGCCGGTGGGATTGCCACTGACGAACTCGACCAGGACTCGCTCGCCCTTGCCGAGCGACTCGACGCCGCAGTCGGCGGCCTCCAGGTCGGCGAGGCAGCGCTTCCAGAAGCGCGGCGAGAAGCGGAAGTTGAGGTATCCCGGGCCGGCAATCTCGGTCGAGTCGACCAACCCGTCCGGGTCCTGAAGGTGGGCGACGAGGGTCTCGGCGATCGCCTTGGGAGAGCGGCGTTCCGCCCGCGCCAGGCCCATCGCGATGGGCGTGGCGAGATCGCCGAAGGTCGGATCCTTGGGAACCTCCACAATCAAAGGGGGGAGGCTGGTTGACTTCAGCGCTCCCCCCTTCGATGCCTCGACGATTGCTAGCTGAAGCAGCCCCTCAAGATGCTTTTTCATCCTCCGCACACCAGGACTGCGTCAGGGTCATCGACATGGTTTTTCAAGGAGTTGCGCGCGTTCTAGCCCGCGACCCCAGGGCAGTCAAGGTGCTCCGGGCCGGCCGTGCCCACGAGCGTGGCTCAGTCTCGGATCTGCTGCGCCAGGTAGTTCTGGGACCCGACCTGCTCGATCAGGTTGAGTTGCGACTCGAGCCAATCGATGTGTTGCTCCTCCGACTCGAGAATGTCCTCGAGCAGGTCGCGCGTCGTGTTGTCCGCCACCTCGACGGCTAGGGCAATCGCCTTGTTGAGACGGTCGACGGCCTCCAACTCGACCCCGAGATCGAGCTTGAACTGCTCCGGAACCGTCTCCCCGACTTTCACTTTCCACAGGCGCTGCATGTTGGGGACGCCGTCGAGAAAGAGAATGCGCTCGATCACCTCGTCGGCATGCTTCATCTCGCCGATCGACTCCTTGCGCACCTTCTCGGCCAGGCGCTTGTAGCCCCAGTTGTCGCACATCTTGGCGTGGATGAAGTACTGATTGATGCTGGTCAGTTCCCCGGTGAGCACCTCGTTGAGAGCCTCGATCAGCTTCGCGTTTCCCTTCATGACTCCCTCCTTCGCCTCGGCGGGAGCGTAACAAACCGGATCGAGGCGGGGAAGATGACGGGGAAACATTCCCCTGCCTGCGAACGGGCAGGCAGGGGTCGAGCGGAAGTCAGCTCAGGCCGCGGCCTGGGCCGGGCACGTGGCACAGGTCTCGGCGACCAGTTCTTCCAGGTGCGCGCGGCACGGCCCGCAGGTACGTCCAGCGCCGCAGCGTTGCGTGATCTCGCGTGCGGTGACGGCCCCTTCGGCAATCAACTGAGCGATGTCGCGGTCCGTGACTCCAGCGCAGTGGCAGACGATCATACGGTCCCTCGGGCTCCTCTCGACCCGAGTCTTATACGCGATTTTGAAATTCATTATCAAGATAGTTTTTGGCCCTCGGGCAGTTTTTTTCCCGATCGCAGCGCGGTCGGGAGGTCCGTCCGGAGATTGGCTCCAGGACCTTGCGGCGCGAGCTGTTTCCTCCGTGATTCCCGCGGGTTGGCCTCGAAGCCTAGGTGCGGCGCTTCTTCTGGCAGGCGCGGCAGACGCCGTACAGCTCGAGTTTATGGCCAGTGATCGCATAGCCGAAGCGGCGCGCGACGTCCGACTGAAGCGTCTCGATCTTCTTCTCGGAGAACTCGTCGATCTTGCCGCAAGCCTCGCAGATCAGGTGATCGTGGTGCCGGGCCTCGAGCGCGCTCTCGTAGCGCGCTTCGCCGTCGTGGAAATGGGACTCGGAGGCAAGGCCGTTGTCCTTGAGGAGCTTCATCGTCCGGTACACCGTGGCGTACCCGATCCGCGGGTTGACGCGCTTGACCTCGCGGTACAGCTCCTCGACGCTGATGTGTCGGCGCGCCTCGAAGAAGACGCGCGCGATGTCGTCCCGCTGCGCGGTCGACTTGAAGCCCTGCCGCTTCAGGCGATCCTTGAAGACGGCGAACGAATCCATGGGCGCCTCAGCCGACGGCGGCAGTCGCCGCCGGGAGCCCTCGCCCCTCGAGCAGGCGACGTGCGGCCGGCGACAGGTAGACCGACTCCAGCGGCCGCTCCGCGAGAACGTCGGCGAGAAGGTCGATCTGGGTGGAGAGGGGCAGTCCTCGCTCGAGGAGGACGAGATTTGCATCGCGCAAACGACACGCACCACTGCGCACGCGGTAGCCCACCTCGCGCAACAGGCGCTCTTCGCGCACGCGAATCCCCAACCCCTGGGCCAGCGCCTTCAACTCCTCGAGCAGGGCCCTCTCGGCCTCGGCTCGCTTTGACGAACCCTTCTGCGCCACGGCCATTCTCCTAACTGAAGGGCCCCATCGATGTAAAGCAGGCGCGCGTCGCAGGTCGCGGCCTTGAAGGCGCGCCGAGGCCGGGCTAGCCTCGGGGCCATGATCAAGACAATCTTGGTCGGGCTCGATGGATCGGACCACTCCCGCACCGCGACGCGCTACGGCCTGTGGCTGGGAGAGAAGCTCGGCGCCCGGGTCGTCGGGTTGCACGTGATCGACATCGTCTCGATCGAGGGGTCGTTCTTCCACGACATCTCCGGATCCCTGGGCTTCGAGCCTTATCTCGATTTCTCGACGAAGATGCGTCAGGTGCTGCAGGAGCGCGGCGAAGCCCTGCTGCAGGAGTTCGCCGCCCAAGCCGCCGCCAGGAACGTGCTCTCCGACACGTCGCTCGGGATGGGGGTCGTGCCGAACGAGATCTGCGAGCGGGCGCGGACGGCCGACCTGGTCGTCATCGGCCATCGCGGCGTGAACGAGAAGTTCTCGACCGGTCTGCTCGGCGGCACGGCGGAGAGCGTGACGCGCAAATGTCCCAAGCCCGTCTGGGCCTGCTCGACGGAATTTCGCGAGGTCGCCAATCCCGTCCTCGCCTACGACGGCAGTGCGCGCGCGGCGACGGCGATGGCCAGCGCGGCCGAATTCTGCACCCAGCTCTCGCTGCCGCTCACGGTTCTCAACGTGAGCAAGGACGCCAACCTCGGGCAGAAGACGCTGGAAGAGGCCCGCGCCTACCTTGCGGCCTACAAGATCGAGGTGCGGCTCGAGTTGCAGCAGACGGCCAACGCGCCGGAGCGGATCGCGAACTTCATCCGCGAGGAGAATCACGATCTCCTCTTCATCGGCGCCTACGGCCATGGTCGCATCATCGAGATGGTGCTGGGCAGCACCACCGAGTACGTCCTGCGCAACTGCGCCTGTCCCGTCTTCCTGAATCGCTGATCGGCAGCGTGCCGCGTCAGTGCGTGGCAGGCGCGACCTCGGCCGCGAGCGTCTCCTCGTCGCCGCCGGAGGTGGACACACGCGCCGGCACTCGTACGAGGAACGTGCTGCCCTGACCCACCGTGCTGTCGACGGAGAGGTCGCCGCGCAGAAGCTTGACCAGTCCGCGGCATACCGCCAAGCCCAACCCCATCCCATCGTAGCGCCGATGCGCTCCGATATCCCCCTGACGGAACTCCTCGAAGATCGCCTCCTGCATCTCGGCCGAGATTCCCGGTCCGCAATCCCGCACCGCGATCTCGAGCACCCGCCCGCGCCAACCGCTGCTCAGAATCCCTTCGGCGAGCGTGGCGCGAACGACGACCTCTCCTGTGTCGGAGAACTTGATCGCATTGGTGACGAGGTGGAGCAGGATCTGCGCAACCTTGCCGCCATCGATCCTCACCGCCTCTCGTTCGCCCTCGACCTCGACGCGAAGGCGAAGCCCCTTGGCACGTGCCGAAGGCTCGGCCGCGGCCCGCACGCGCTCGACGAGCGCTTCCACGTCGATCGGGTCGAGCTGCACCTCGACCTGTCCCTTGGCGAGATGCGCGAAGCTGAGCAGTTCCTCGATCAATCGCATCAGGTGGACGCCGCGTCCATAGGCCTTGTCGATGTAGTGCGCCGCCGCCGGCTTGATCTCGCCGACCGAGCCATCGCGCACGAGATCGATGTACCCCAACATGGCGTTGAGCGGCGTCCGAAGCTCGTGCGAGACCGACCCGACGAAGGCCTCGCGTAGCTCCACCAGTTCCCGGAGGCGCGCATTCACACGTTCCAGTCGGGCATAGTGCTCGGTCGTGCGGCGCTCCCGATCGAGACGGATTCGCTCCACCAGAAAGCCGTAGAACAGCGCCACGGCGAAGAGGAACGCGACGCGGAGGAACATACTGCCGTCGGGTGACGGAGCCCCGTCCGTCAGCCCCGCCCAACGCAGCGACACGTAGGCGCCAGCCGCCAGAATGGAGCCGATCAGCACGGAGGACAGCCGCTCGCTGACGCCGGCGAGGAAGATGACGAAGAAGTAGATCAGGTAGAAGTCGGAGCTCAGCCCGCTGGAGAGATAGAATCCGATGCTCAGCAGGACGGTGTCGACGATCAGGACCATCAGGTCGAACCCGGCGTGCGCGACCACTTCGTCCGGCAGCCGACCGATCAGGATGTTCGAGGCCAGCAGCAAGGCGACGACACACAGCACGCCCGGGTGAAGCCCCGAAGTCCCGCTGAAGAGCATCAGGTAGGCGGCTGCGGTCACGAGAACCCAGCGCACCATCACCACCGCCTGGCGCTTGCCGTCCAGGGGACTGTTCGCGTTCGGGGACGCAGCCTCGCCCCGCAACCATGGAACTCGCTTCGCCATCTTCTCCGGGCTCGGGGTCGAAGAGGAAACAAGAGTCATGCCATGGCACATGACAGGTCGAGCGTATGACCAGGCGCCCGGCTGGGCGAGCACGGCAGCGGCAAAGGCGTGCCGCTTCGTGCAATCACCACCAGAGAAACAGGGCGATCAACGCGGTTGCGAATGCGGCGTTGCGGACGAAGTAGGGCTGAATGAGAAGGGCCTCGGAGGCGATGCTGCGCACCTCGACCGCCTGCATCGCCCCTGCGGTCACCCGCTCCACGTAAGCCAAGCAGTCGCGCACCATGATCTCCCGAAAGGCGTGGCCGATCTCCGGCGATGCGATCGAGGGGTCCCCCTGGTAGCTGACCGTGTGGCCGCCGTAGCCGTAGCGGGTGTTCATCAGCCAACCGATACCCCCTGCCAGGCCACCGAGGATCTCTCTCAGCGCCGCGGTGTCGCGACCCATCGCGCCTGCGGCGCGAACCAGCCATTCGCCCACGCGCGCCAGAGGCCGGAAGGCCGGCGGACGATCGAGGGTGAGGGCACGCCAGTCGCGCTCGACCAGTTCGGGCTGTTGGACGAGCATGAACGACGTCTCCCAGCCGCCGGCGTGTTCGCCGGCCGACAGCCCCGCCCGCTCCGCCTCGGTCAAGGGTCGGCCGATGAGTTCCTCGACCGTCTCGAACCTCTGGCCGCTGACGATCGCGTGCAGGGCGGCGATCGACGGGCTGAACATCTGCACCCCGTGTCTTCGACTGACGTGACGGCAGGCGCCCTCCAGCGCCGACGCATGGCGCGGGCCGCCGTGCCCATTGGTGACCACCACGTAGCGGAAGCCCGCCCGCGCCAGCGACTCCCCCTGCCGCCGCACGCCCTCGTAGACAGTCCGCTGGTCGACGTTCATCGAACCCGCAAGCGGCAACTCGTCGGTGCCCAGCGGCAACCCGGGATACTGCACCACGGTCCAGTCGGCTCGGCTCTCCGCGAAGCGCCGGCCGGTCTCCTCCGCCATCCAGCGCGCCATGTAGAGATCCATCCCGAGCGGCAGATGGGGCCCGTGCACTTCGAGCGCGCTGACGGGGAGAAATGCGATGGTGCGGCTCATGTCGAGCCCGCGGATGCGCGTGTAGGTCAGCTCTTCGGCGCGAACGATGGGCATGACGACTCCTCGACCGGCGCGACGGCTTCAGACCGGAACGAACTTGGGCAGGGTGACCTCGTCCGAGATCCGCTCGAACGTGACACGAACGGGCATGCCGATGCGGATGTCCCGCGGCGCGACGCCGACGAGATTGGTCGTGATCTTCGGACCTTCCTCCAGCTTGACGAGCACGACTGCGTACGGCACCTCGCCCGCGAAGCCCGGGTGGTAGACCTGGTGCATCACGTTGAAGCTGAACACCTCACCGCGACCGCTGACGGCAACCCATTCGCTCTCACGCGAGAGGCACCCGGAGCAGAGCTCGCGTGGCGGGAAGCGATACAGGCCACATCCCGTGCACTGTTGCACCACCAGCTCTCCGCGCCGCGCTCCGTCGAAGAACGGCTCGAGATCGGCGGTGATCGTCGGAATCGGCTTGTCGTAGGACATGTTCGATCGCGCGAATCAGGCTGCGTCGACGCTCAGCACGAGGGTGGAGTGGGTCGACAGGATCCCACCATTGCCGCTGACCAGGGCGCGGCGCGCCCCCTTCACCTGCCGCACACCGCCTTCGCCGCGCAATTGGATGATCGCCTCCGACACCGGGGTCATGCCCCACATGTAGAATGACGAGAGCTGACCGCCGCCGGTGTTGACCGGCAGCGACCCACCCGGGGCCAGCTTGCCATCGGCGACGAAGGCACCACCCTCGCCCTTGGCGCAGAAGCCGTAATCCTCGAGCGAGACGAGCACCGTGAACGTGTAGCAGTCGTACAACTCGACGACGTCGATGTCACGAAGCGTCACGTCGGCCATGCGAAAGGCGGTCTCTTTCGCCAGCGGCGCACCTGACGTCAGGGTCTCGACTGGATCACCGCCGGGATGCCCCTGCCCCATCCCCCAGATGTAGACGGGACGGCTGCGCAGATCCCCCGCGCGCTCCGCCGAGGTGACGATCACGGCCAGGCCGCCATTGGATACCAGACAACAGTCGAACAGGTGGAAGGGCTCCACCACCCAGCGCGAGGCGCGGTAGTCCTCGATGGTCATCGGCGAGTCGTGAAACTGGGCAGCGGGATTTCTCAGCGCCCATTCGCGCTCGGCGACTGCGATCGCGCCGAGGTGATCGTTGGTGGTGCCGTAGAGGTGCATGTGCCGGCGGGCCACCATGGCGTAGAGCGCATTCACGCCGAACATGCCGTACGCCGCATCGAGCCCACGACCGAAGGCATAGGCGCCCGCGGAGCCGCTCTTGCCGCCAGCCGACGTCGCCTTCGGCGGCTTCAACGGGGCGTCCGAGAAGACACAGGCAACGGTGCTGCAGAGGCCGCAGGCGATCGCCTCTGCCGCCTGCTGGATCATCGCGATCGCGGTGGCGCCGCCGAGGTTCATGCTGGCCGTCAAACGCAGGTTTCGCAGCCCCATGGCCTGCTGCAGCAGGAACGACCCCATGCCCTGATCGGCCCATGAGATGCCGGGATTGAGCAGGAGCCCGTCGAGATCCTCCCGCCGCAGGCCCGCATCCGCCAAGGCCCGGCTCACCGCGTCGACGGCGAAGCCGACGTGGTTGGAGCCGTAGACCCTGCCCTGAGGCGTGATGCCGAGGCCGGCGATCGCGGTTTTCCCCTTGAGCGTCAATGCCCGAACTCCTCACGCGCAATCACGATGGCACCGATAGCGGGTTGGCGCACAGCGATCAAATCAATACTTTCATCTGAAAAATAAGGTTGACGATGATTTAATTTGGTGTATTTCGCACAAATCAAACCGGAAGCGAGGTAGGTCGAACCGCGGCGATCGCAACTCGGCGACGGTGAGGAATCAGGGCCGAACGAAGACGAAGGAGGAACCGATGAAATTCGTAAACCACGCCCGCAGGCTCGTGATGCTGACTCTGGCTGCGCTGGTGCTGAACGGCGCCCCCGTCCTGGCGGAGGGCGATGCCGTCGACCGCCTCGACCAGGCGACGCGCGCAACGCCCAACGCGGTCGACACGGCGCTGGTCTTCACCAACCTGACCGGTACGTCGACCAGGGTGTCCATGGTCGCGTACGACTCTGCTGGCCGGCGGATCGGGGCGAAGGAGATCGCCGTTCCAGGCAACGGCGTCGAGTACGTGCTGGCATCGGAGATCGGGGCAATGACCGACACCCGCCGCTTCATCGGCAAGGTCGTGTCACGCGCACCAGGTCGGCTGACGTCGACCGCCGTCCTCATCGGCGGTGGCCTGACGGACCTTCCCACGATCGTCCAGAACGGCCGGAGCCTGGTGGGTCCATCCGAGACCCAGGCGCATACCTCGATGACGTTCCCGGTCGTGGCGACCTACTGACGAGAGCGGGGTGCAAGGGAGACGCGGGCGGTGCCGTCCTCGTGCCACGCGCCCTTGCACCCTTGTCCTGACACCAAAAGAGCGGCAAAAGAGGCGCGCGGAGGGGAAGTGAACGGCGCGCTTCTATGCAGGACGAGCAAGCGAAGCAGGAGCTGATCGAGGCTCTCCGGGCCATCCTCGAGCCCCTAGTACGACTCCTCATCGCCAACGGCGTCACCTTCCCGGCGTTTTCGCGCATCGGAAAGGAGGTCTACATCGAGGTCGGGACGCGCGACTTCTCGCTGTCGTTCAAGAAGCAGACGGACAGCCGCGTCGCCTTGGTCACCGGCATCACCCGAAAGGAGATCGGCCAGATCCGCCGCGGCCAAGTGCCGCGGCCAGCGAGTCAAGCCAGCCGGAGCTACGGCATCGCGACCAGGGTGATCAGCCGCTGGCTTGCGGAGGATGCCTACCGAGACGCCAGCGGCGCCCCGCGCCCCCTCCCCTACGACGACACCGCTGGGCAGCCGAACTTCGTCGGGCTCGTCGCCGAGGTGGGTGGCGACATCCCGCCGCGGGCCGTCGTGGACGAGTTGATCCGCGTCGGCGCTGCTGAGCTCACTGGGTCCGGCGACGTGCGCCTCACCCAGCGCGCCTACATCCCGGCGTCCGGCGCGGCCGCGAAGCTCGCCATCCTGGGAAGCGATGCGGCGGAACTGATCCGCGCGATCGGGCACAACATCGAGTCGCCGCGGGAGAGCGCCTTCCTACAGCGCAAGGTGTTCTACGACAACATCGGCGCCGATGCGCTCGCCGATCTGCGCGCCAAGGTACGCGCGGCCGGTGGCAACTTCGTTCAAGAGATGAATGCCGTCCTCGCCAGCTACGATCGCGACCGCAACCCGGACGCCCCCGGCGGGAAGCGCAAGCGCGCGGTTCTCGGACTCTTCTATCTCGACGAGGACCATCAACCACCGGACGACGACGATCCCTCGGCCGGGTGAGATCTGCGGCGGTCAGCGCACGTCGCGGCGGGCGCAGAGCGCGCAGAGACTCCGACCCCCGAGGATGTAGGCAAGCGCGTCCAGATGCCGCCCGCAGGCGGCGCACTCCGGCTCGTCGCCCGGCCCGCCGTTCTGCACCGTCAACTCGCGGCGGCCGAGTTGCACGCGGACGGACCCATGTCGTCGCGCGTACAGGTCGACGTGCTCGAAGAGAACCTCACGATCGTAGGGTGTCCGCATGGGCATGAAGAGGGCCCCGCCATGGAAGGAAATCCGGGCGACTCCCTTCATCGCAGACTCCTGCGCTCGTCCGCCCGTCGCTCGAGACCTCCGCTCCCGCGCAAGCGCGGACTCGATTCTGCGCCGACCGCGGCCGAAGTCAACTTTGCGCGCGCCTAGCAGGCGGGCGTCACCGCGCAGGCGAGGGGCTCGCTGGTCTCGACCGCGAGCAACGTCGCCGGCACCACCCACCTTTCGCGCCCGCCCTCGCCCCCCGGGGCGAAGAAGCCCGGATCGCGAGCGATGGCGGAGATCGTCGTCCGCAGTTCCTCGGGCGCAGACGACAGCACGACGATGTCGGAAGGCGCGAAGAAGAAGCCCTGGGGATGATCGTTTGCAACCACCACCGTACCCCCGATCCATTCGAGCTCTCCGGCGCAGAGAAGTTCCTCGAACTCATCGAACACGTTCGGCGGCGTGCCACCGCCCCCGGGGCCGGGCGTGGGCGTGGGAGCGAAGTCGATTCCGACCCACAACAACGCGCCAGAGCCACAGTCCTCGAGCAGGATCTCCGCGGCGGTGCCGTATGCCGGATCTCCGGGACCGGGGGGCTCGTCGCCGCAACCCAGCACGAGGCCGCCGCTGAGCAACACGCGACAGTCCCCCCCGCACCCGCCCGCGAGCGCTGCCGCAGCGACGAGTAGGGCGAGCGCCCCAGCCCCGAGCAGCTTCCGCATGGAAGTCCCTCGAGGCCTCAAGCGAGGATGATCGGCGAGAGAATCCGGCTCTCGAGCCAGCGGACCAGGTCGGTGAGGCTCTCGGCGTTGATCTCGTGTCCCATGTCGAACTCGCGATAGGCGGACGGCACCCCGAGGCTGCGGAGCGTCTCGATCGACTCGCGCGCGCGCTCGACCGGGATCATCGGATCGGCTGCGCCGTGATGCACCAGGGTCGCCAGCCCCGATCGCTCGGCCGGCGGCAGACGAGCGGCCAGCGCCTCTGGCAACCAGGAGCTCAATGCGGCGAGGCCGGCGAATCGCTCGGGCTCGGACAACGCCAGGCAGTACGCCATCACTCCTCCCTGGCTGAAACCCAGGATCACCAGCTTCGCCGGGTCGATGGGATAGCGCCTGAGGGCGGCATCGAGAAAGGCGCGCAGCGCGTCGAGGCCCCGGCCGAACGCGTCGGGGTCGATCGGCCCGCCGGCAGTGAGCGGAAACCACCCGTACCCCACCGGGCCACCGAGCGGCACCTCGATCGGCCCCTGCGGGCACAGCACGAGGAAGCGACCACCACCGAGGTAGGGCGCCAGGCCGAGCAGATCCATCGCGTTCGCACCCCAGCCGTGCAGCGCCAGAACGGTGGGATGCGGACCGTCGCCCGCCGGCTCGTAGACCGCGTGCAGGAGGTTCATGCCGCCGACCACACGACGCGCTGATAGATCTTCGGTAACTCCTTCGGCAGCGAGGCCATGTCTTCGATCACCATGTAGCGCGAGGTCTCGCACATTTCCCGCAGGTAGTCATGCCCGGCCTTGTCGACGGTGATGCAGAAGGGAGTGATCCCGGCCGACTCGCACTCGCGCAGCGCCACCGTGGTGTCGCGAATGCCGTAGACGTTGCTGCGCCGATCCTGGCCGTAGTCGAAGTCCTGCGGAAAGCCGTCGCTCAGCAGGATGAGATGCTTCGACGCCGAACTGACCGTACTCATCTTGTCGACCGCGTGTCGGAGCGCCGAGCCCATCCTGGTGCTGCGCTTGGGCTCGATTGCCCCGATCCTCCCCTTGACGGCGGCGGTCAGCGGCTCCGTGAACGACTTCACCAGGTAGAACTCGACGTTCTCGCGGCCGTGGCCGGAGAAGCCGTAGATCGCGTAGGTGTCGCCGATCTCTTCGAGCGCTTGCGCCATGATGACCAACGCCTCCTTGGTCACGTCGATGATCCGGCGCGGCTTCGACCGAGGCGCGGGCGGGCGCGCGGCCAAGGCTTCGACGTCGGCGTCGCCGGCAGGCGGCACCGGCCGCACCAGCGGCTCGTCGGTCGAGGCGCTCATGTCCAGCAGGAACAGCGTGGCGACGTCCCGCTCCTCCCGCTTGCGAGCGACGTAGAGCTTGTGTGAAGGCGTGCGGCGGGCGCGCGCCTCGACGCGCGCGTTCACCGCTGCGTTGAGGTCGAAGTCCTCGCCATCCTCGAGCCCGCGCACCATGCGGTACATCTCCGGCCGGATGCGTTGGAACTGACGTCGAATCTCCGGAATCAGATCGGCGTACTCGTCGAGCGTCTGGTTGAAGAACAGCCCGGAGTCGCCATCGAGCGAGATCTCGCGCAGCTTGCACCAGCGGGCGCGGTAGTCGGAGAGGTGATAGTCCCACTCGTCGTACAGGAAGACGGGCTCGTCGCGCCTCCCCTCCAACCATCTCCGCGGGGCACGGCGGCTACTGGCGTCGCCCTCGCCGATCAGGTTCCGCAACTCTTCGATCTGCTCTGAGGGGATCTTGCCGACCAGATCGGTGATGTAGAGGCCCAGACCGTCCACCTCGTCGCCGCGCGCCTGACTGATCCGCAGATCGGCACCCGACTCGAGCAGGCGCTTCAGTTCGTCGACCGAGAGCGGCCGCGATCCACCGGCCTCGTCGTCCTGCTCGAGCGCGAACTTCGCCCCGTCGGGAAGCTCGACCTGCTGCTCGGGCGCGCGCGCCGCCGGAACCTCGGGCGCGCTGCCCTCGAATGGGGTCTCGTCGTTCTCGTCGTAGTAGGGGTCGACCAGCGCGTCGCCCTTCTCAATCATCAGGCCACCGAACTCCCACTGGTCCTGTCGGATCCGCGGCGTGCGCGCCGCCCCTTCGAGCAACACCCGAGTCAGCCCCTCGGCGACGAGCATGGCATCGCCGACACTCGCCTCCGCCGCGGCCAGGGGCATCAACGCCGGGAGCACCACGTCGGCGGCGGTCTGCAGCCAGGCGGGCGGCTCGGTGCCGCCCACGCCCCCCGCTATCGCCACCGCCAGCACTGCGTCGAAGACGACCTCGTCCGACGGCAACGTCAGTCGCATCCAGCGCTCGAGCAGCCGCTCCGCGGCCCAGCGGAACTCGTCGGCCAGCCCCCCGTACTCCCGCACCATCCGGCAGGCGATGCGATAGCCCTCGGCGATCAGGAAGATCTCCTCCAGCAACTCCGGCCGCTGCTCGTCGCGGAGATACGCGACCAGCGCACTGCCCGGCGGCCGCTCGCCGCCCTCCGGCCACACCCATCCGTAGGTGCCGAACTCGCGCCGGCCGGCGAGTTGCGCCGCCAGCACCCTGTAGAGCCGTTCGTTGTCCTCGTGCGTCTCGAGGCAGTCGACCCGGAGCGGCAGCGCGATCTCGTTCTCCGCGGGGAACTCCTCCAGGGGTGACCGGAGTTGGAAGAGCGTGACGCTGTGCACCACCGCGGGTTCGCCGCTCAGCATGTGGACGTACTTGCGCAGGACGCCCTGCACCTCCTCCACCAGCACCCCGGTCGACGAGGCGCGCAGCACCTTGAGGCTGGTACGCGACTCCAGAGCGAAGTATGCCAGACCGACTTCGGGTCTCTCGGCCGAGAGCGCCAGTCCCCGCTCGACCCACGCCCGCACGGCTGCGAGATCGCCTTCCTCGAAGGCCCGCGGCAGGCTCCTGACCATCGCCGGAGCAGCGGACGAAAAGCGCTGCGCGACCGAGACCGCGAGGTCCAGCGCTTCGCCCCGGTTGGGCTCCGGCACGTCGAGTACGAGCGCCCCCAGCACCGGCACGAGATCCGACCACGCACGCCCGGCTCTCTTGGCCGACGCCGCGCAGACCTGCAGCAGCCGCCCCCGCAACTCGGGCGCCAAGGGACGGAGTGCGCCAGGCGCGTGCAGGTAGAACTGTACGGCGACCTGGGGCAGATCGATCGCGAACGCCAGCGCGGCGCGCAGGTAGGCATTGCGATCGTCGTCACTCCACGAGCCAACGTCCTCCGGAATGCTGCGGTAGAACTCCGACTCCTTGAGGGCGCGGCGCACCGCCGCGCCCAGACCGGCCCAGAGCGGGAACTGCGCCCGCGAGAGCACCGCCAGGGCACGCGGGGCAGCAGCGAAATATCCCTGCGCCAAGAATTCTCCGTGCCAGCCGTGCTGGCCGTGCAACTGCACGCCCTGGCGCGCCCAGGCATCGAGCACGTCCACCGTGACGCGGCCGAGCATCGGCGCAGTCGTCTCGCAGAAGGTGGTCGCGAGCTTGCGCGAGACGCGCGCCACGCCAACCGCGATCGCCGACCAGGCGCGCAGGCCGTCGAGCCCTACGGCCGCCGCCCGCGACGGGTCGATACCGAAGAACGCGACCGCCCCCTCGCGCACCTGCGGCTCGTCGCCCGCCAAGCTGGCGCCGATCGCGATCCAGGCGTCGAAGTCGACGCCGAAGCGCTGAGCCGCGGCCGCGGCGTGGCGGTAGAACTCCTGCGCCGCAGAGATCGAGGAGCGCGCCAGCGCATCGCCGCGCTCGAGGATCTGGGCATGCCGTTCCGCGCCCAGCGCCTCGCAGCGCTTGCGAGCCGCCTTGCCGCTGGCGCTCGAGAGCAGATGACTTTCGAACCAGAGGGAGCGGATGTCGGACATCGCGGCAGGTGGCAGGGAGGGCGGGGCTCAGGCGAAGATCGCCTGAGCGAGATCGTCCATTGCGCGCTGGCTCTCGGCGTCGTCGGTCAACGAGCGGCTCACGGCAACCACGCAGGCGCGATTCGCCGGCACGCCCTGTCGGATCAACTGCCCCGCATAGATCAACAGGCGCGTGCTCACCCCCTCCTCCAGGCCGCTCGCCTTCAGGTGGCGCACCTTCTCGCCCAGCTTCGCGAGTTGCATCGCCTTGTCGATGCCCACGCCGCTCTCGTGGGCAATGATCTGCGCTTCCTTGTCGCGCGGCGGGTAGTCGAACTCGATGGTGACGAAACGCTGGCGGGTCGAGTGCTTGAGATCCTTCAGCACGCTCTGGTAGCCGGGGTTGTAGGAGATGACGAGAAGAAAGTCCGGGTGCGCCTCCAGGATCTCCCCCTTCTTGTCGATCGGCAGGATGCGGCGATGGTCCGTGAGCGGGTGGATCAGGACGATCGTGTCCTTGCGAGCCTCGACGATCTCGTCGAGGTAGCACACCACCCCGAGACGGACCGCCTGCGTCAGGGGCCCGTCGATCCACACCGTCTCGTCGCCCTTGATGAGGTAGCGCCCGACCAGATCGCTGCCGGTGAGATCCTCGTGGCACGCGACCGTGATCAGGTTCCCGGAGACCGCGGGATGGGCGCCCTCACCCACCAGCTGCGTCGCCATGTACTCCACGAAGCGCGTCTTGCCGCAGCCCGTCGGACCCTTCAGCAACACCGGCAGGCGGCAGGCGGCCGCGGCACGGAAGATGTCGACCTCGTCTCCGATCGGTAGGTAGTAGGGCGTCTCGGCCATGCGCCCGACCCTACCCTCGGGTCGGCGGTGATACCAGGGGCGTCGCCCCGGCGAGCGCTATTTCGAGCGCGCCGGTCGCGACACCGCGGGATGGTCGATCTCGTAGAGCCGCCACGGCAACAGGGCGTCCGCCCCGGCATAGGCGACGCCGATGCGCGGGCCGCGGGCGACGCGGCCGTCGGGCACGCGCGTTCCCGGCCGAAGGACCAGCCGAGGCGTAGATCGGCGCCGTTCAGCTCCCGGTCGATCGCCATCGCCCGACAGACGTTGCCCGGACCGCGACAGAGGAGGTGCGCGGCCCTCGACTCCGCGAGCCCGCGCCGGCGCCGCATCAACTCGAGACCGTCGAGCGGCTCGAGCGCGCGGACCAGCACGGCTTCGGGGCGACCCACGCCGGCAGCGACGACGTTGACGCAGTGGTGCATGCCGTACACGAAGTAGACGTAGGCATGGCCGGCCGGCCCGTACATCACCTCATTCCGCGCCGTCCGCCGACCGCCGAACGAATGCGCGGCGCGATCCTCGGGACCACGGTACGCCTCCACCTCGACGATGCGTCCGGCCGTGGTGCCCTCCGGCGACTCGTGCACCAGAACCTGTCCGAGCAGCGCACGTGCCAGGGTGAGCGCATCGCGCGTGAAGTAGCGACGAGTGAACTCCCGCGACACGAGCTCAGGCGATCTCCTGGACGATGCAGCGATCGACGAACTCGAGCTGCCGGAGATCCGTCGGGTCGGGCAGGGTGAGGATGAACAGCGACACGCCGCGGCGAGCGTAGTCGAGAAACCGCGGCACGACGATGTCGGGAGTTCCCTGGACGTAGCCGGTCCCGCTGGCCCACAGCAGACCGCGGCGGCGCGCACCTTCCAGTTGATCGCGCACCTCTTTCTCCCACTCGGCGGTCACCGTGGGCACCACCAACGAGCGCGCGATCGACGCGGGGTCCCGTCCTTCTCGGCGGCAGTGCTCCGCCAGCGCCGCCGCCTTGCGCTCGTACTCCGGCAGCGGCCCGGGAAAGTAGTTCCACCAGTCGGCGTGGCGCGCGACGGCGCGCAACAGCAGCCGCTCACCACCGCCGCCGATCGTGATCGGCGGATGGGGACGTTGCAGCGGCCGCGGCTCGCAGACCGCACCCTCGATGCGGTGGTGATCGCCATGGAACACAGCCGCCCCGTCGGTCCAAAGCGCCCGCAGGATCGCCAGGCTCTCCTCCATGCGGTCGATGCGGCGCGCGACCGAGGGAAACTCGAAGCCGTAGCCGCGATGCTCCTCCTCGTGCCAGCCCGCTCCGTAGCCGAACTCGACCCGTCCGGCGCTGAGCACGTCGAGGGTCGCCACCATCTTCGCCAGGAGCGACGGGGAGCGGTAGGCGTCGCAGAAGACCAACGAGCCGACGCGGATCCTCGAGGTCCAGGCCGCGACCGACGCCATCGTCGCGAACGCTTCCAGAACCAGCGCGCTGTCGCGCGTGGGGTAGTGGTAGAGATGGTCGTAGAGCCAGACGGAGTGAAAGCCGCGTCGCTCCGCCTCGAGCGCCACTTCGCGCAGCAGGCCCGGATCGGTGGTCTCCTGCGGCAACTGCAGGCCGAAGCGGATCGGCGCGCTCATCTCACTCGACGATGGTTTCCATCACGGACTGGTTCGCCGGATCGATGAGCTCGATGCGAATCTGCGCCGTCCGTTGATTCGCCGCCTTGCGCTCGCGCACCTGGGTTCGCAGGCGGTCGAGGAAGCGTTGGCGGATCTCGGGCGGCATGCCCTGCATCGGGAACTCGCGGATCGAAACGCGGGCGACGTCCTCCCCCTGCCACTCGACGCCCCCCAGTTTCGGCCCGATCATCGGGTGCGAGCGGAAGATCGCCTCGATTCCCTGCCGGAAGTCGACGGGGGCAGCAACAGGCGGCGGCGCGGCGCCGGGGGCGCCCCCCGCTGCGGGTGGCGCGTCGGGCGCCGAGGCACGCGCGATCACTTGATCGACCTGCTGGCGCGCGCGTTCGTCCGGCGCCGCTGCCTTGGCCTTCTCGAAATGGACCATCGCCTGCTGAAGATCGCCGTCGGTGCGATACGCGATGCCCAGATTGAACAACGCCTCGAAGAAGTCGGGCTGCCGGGCGAGCACCTGCTGGTAGAACTGGATCGCCGTCTTGGTGTCACCGCGCGAGAGATACATGGTCGCCATGTCGGTCGTGACGCCGTTGTCGTCCGGCTTCAACGCCAGGTAGCGCACGTAGAACTCGATCGCCCGCACCGGCTGCTGCTGGTCGAAGGCGATGTTGCCGAGATGGCGCAGGGCCTCCAGGTTCTTGGGGTCGCGCTCCAGCACGTGCTCGAAGGATCGGGTCGACTCGGGCAGGTAGCGCTTGTCGATCAGGCCGGCGCGGTACTGCACGCCGGCGAGACGCGTCCAGATCGCAAGGTCATCGGGCGCCGCCTCGGCCTGCCTCTTCATCTCGGTGATGGCCTGGACGACGTCCGCGGGAATCTCGATCTGCGGGTGGCCTTCCGGCATCGCCGCGGGGCTCTCGCCGCCGCCCGCCGGCGCCGCCACGCCCGCGCTCCGGCCGGGCACACCCGCGGGCGCGATCACGTTGCTGCGGCCGGTGAGGACCGCGATCGCGCCGGCGACGAGAACTACCCCGAAGACCGCGAGCGGCGCCCACCTTCCGACGCGAAGGGGCCCGCTCGCGGAGGCTGCCCCGGACAGGGCGCGGCCACAGGTGATACAGAAGCGCGCGCCCGCGACGAGCTCGGCGCCACACTGGCTACAGAAGCGATCGGGCATGGTCAGCGGGCGGACGCTACCAGCAATCCCCAAGAGTGCCAAGCCGCGTCGCGCGATGTTTCTCTCGCTCCTCGTTTCGTGTAAGTCCTGCTCTCAACCGAGGTATGCGCTGAACATGAGGACCCCCCCTGCCCTTCGCCTCTCGCACCTGTTGCTGTTGGCGATGACGTTGTCGTCCTGCACCTGTGGCCAGGAGGCACCGCCGCCGCCCGCTGCCGTACCGCCGACGCGCCCTCCCGGGTTCCAGGCGACCACGGCGCCGACCGCCGCTCCCACCGCACCACCCGCGGCCACCGCCACGGCCGCGCCCGTCGTGGCGCCGACCATCGACGCAGCGGCGCTGCCCTCCGACTTCCCGGCGGACATCAGCGTCATGGAAGGCTCGAAGCTGGAGCAGGTGCAGAAACTCGGCGGCGGCGCGCACAACGTGCTCTTCAGCACGGACGCCGATCCCGCCCAGGTCTTCGACTTCTACAAGGACGACCTCAAGACCAAGGGCCACGAGGTGACGCAGCAGTACCAGACCCGCGAACAGTCCTTCCTCTCCTTCAAGAAAGGGAATCTGGTGACCAACGTCGTGGTCGCACCCGACCCCAAGGATCCGCGCAAGAAGGTCGTGGCGATCATGTACTACGAGGAGCAGCCGGCCGAGGACTTCTGAGCCGCGGCGGTCCTGTCACGCCTGCGCCACGGCTGACGGCACCGGCATCAATGGCAGCAGCCGTCGCGATCGCACCCGCTTCAGTTCCTCGAGCTGAGCACGCGCCGCGGCCTCGGCCTCCTGTTCGCGAATGTCGGCGAACTTGCGATCGAGCTCGCCGTCGCCGAGCTCCTGGCCGATCTGCACCTCGGACGCCAGGCGGTTCACGTGCTCGCGCACGGCCTCGAGCGCGCGGATGTCGGCCTCGGGCGAGAGGCCGTTGAGCGTCTCCTGCAACCGCAGCCGTGCGCGCGCGTTGGCCAGGCGCGCGATCATCCGGACCTTCTCCTCGCGCAGACGCGCGATCTGGTCCTGGAAGAGGACGAGATTCTTCTTGGCCGCCTCGGCCTCGCGCGTCAGTTCCGCGAGGTCGCCGTTGATGCGGTCGACGTCGGCGACCAGACCGTCGCGCCGCCGCAGCAGCGCCAGCGCGACCTCGTCGTCACCCGTATCGACCGCGACCTCGAGCTGCCGGCTCAGCGCGCCGAGCTCTCTCGACCGCTGCTCCATCTCGGCCGCCAGCTTGCGCCGAAGATACAGCACACCCGCCGCGGCTTCGCGCAGCTTGGCGTACTGCGCCACCCGCTGCGAGATCGCCGACTCGTAGACGGCCTCGGGGTTGCGACGCTCACGACGTCCCAGCCACTGGGCGGCGGTTCCTCGAATCAGGTTGACGACGCGGCCGATCACGCTCATCGGAATCCTCCTAGTCCTCCGAGCCCTCGCCTCCGCTCAGGCCGAGCTCGCGGATCTTCTGCTGCAGATTCTGGCGGTACATGCCGATCTCTTCGGCAGCCTTGGAGATGTTGCCACCGTTGCGCCGGAGCGCCTCGCGCAGGAACTCCCGCTCGAACCCGTCGACCACCTGCTCCTTGGCCTCGCGGAAGGTGAGCGGTAGGGCCACCGTCGGCAAGGAGGGCCGCGCGCCGGAGCGGTCCGGGAAGAGGTCCCCCACGCCGATCTCATCGCTCGGGGAGAGCAGCAGCGCCTGCTCGACGGCCCCTTTGAGCTCGCGCACGTTGCCCCGCCACTCGTGCGTCAAGCAGGCGCGCAGAGCTTCCCCGGAGAGCGGCTTCAGGGGTCGGCGGAAGCGCTCTGCCGCCTCCTTGAGAAAGTGGTCGATCAACGAGGGGATGTCCTCGCGCCGATCGGCCAGCGGTGGGATCGTCAGGGTGACGACGCGCAGTCGATAGTAGAGATCCTCACGGAACTTCCCCGCGGCCACCAGAGCTTCGAGATCGTGGTTCGTGGCCGCGATGAGTCGGACGTCGACCCGGATCGGAGTGTTACCCCCGACACGCTCGATCTCGCGCTCCTGGATGGCGCGCAGCAGCTTGGCCTGCGTCTCGAGCGGCATGTCGCCGACTTCGTCGAGAAACAGCGTGCTGCCGTCCGCCGCCTCGAACTTGCCCTCGCGCCGGGCAATCGCGCCGGTGAACGCGCCGCGCTCATGGCCGAACATCTCGCTTTCCACGAGCTCGCGGCTGAGCGCGGCACAGTTCATCTTCACCATCGCCTTCGAGCGGCGAGGGCTACGATAGTGGATCGCGTTGGCGACCAGCTCCTTGCCGGTGCCACTGTCGCCGCGCACGAGAACGGTGACGTCGGTGTCGGCCACCTTGTCGACGTTCTCGAAGATCTTTCGCATGGCGGCGCTACCCCCGACGATCTGCTCGAAGGCGTACGACCCCTGCACCTGTTGCAGCAGGCGACGGTGGTCGCGGCGGAGGAGAACCGTTTCGAGCACCCGACGGACGACCACACGGATCTCCTCGTTGTCGAACGGCTTCGGCAGGTAATCGGCGGCACCGAGCTTCATCGCCTGAACGGCGACCTTCTCCGAGCCGTAGGCGGTCATCATGATCACGGCCAGATCCGGGTCGACGCGCTTCGCATGTTCGAGAAGCTGCAGCCCACTGATGCCCTGCATGCTCAGGTCGGTGAGGACGAGGTGGAAGTTGCCCGTCTGCAGGCGCTGCAGGGCCTCCTCGCCACTGCCGGCGGTCTCGACCTGATAGCCCTCCTTCGACAGCAACCCCTTGAGGGCGAGGAGGAGAGCCTTCTCGTCGTCGACGATGAGAATGCGGCCAGTCATCGCGCTTCAGCTCGGCGGTAGGGGTAGGGTGACCTGGAACTCGGTGAACACGCCCGCCTCGCTGACGACGTCGATGTTGCCTTCGTGCGCCTCGACGATCTTCTTCGAGATGGCCATGCCCAGGCCCGTGCCCTTCTCCTTGGTCGTGAAGAAGGGGTTGAAGATGCGGTCGATCCGGTCGGCCGCGATGCCGCGCCCGTTGTCGCGCACCCGAACGCTGGCTCGCCGCCCGCCGTTCTCGACGAACAGCTCGATGCGCCGTCCCTCGGGGAGAGGCTCGAGCGCGTCGATCGCATTGTCGAGGATGTTCGCGAAGACCTGCCGCATCTTCTCGGCGTCGGCCAGGACGGTCGGTCCGCCGATGTAGTTGCGCGTGACCTGCACCTTGGCCGCATCCAACTTCGCCTTGAGCTGGGTCAGGGCCGCGTCCACGACGCCGGCGATGTTGACCAGGCTGAAGTTGTAGTCTTCCTCCTTGGCGTACTTCAGCAAGTGCGAGATGCTGCGCTCGACGCGATCGAGCTCGTCGAGCGCGACCTTGGCGTACTCGACGTTCTCCACCGACACCGGATCCTCGCCCATCTGCTGCACCAGGCTCTTCGCTGCGGCGATCGGATTGCGGATCTCGTGGGCGATCGTCGCCGAGAGCTCGTCGATGCTCGCCTGCTTCTCGGTCGTCATCACCGCTTTCTCGCGCCGCACCTCCCGCTCGACGGCGGGCTCGAAGTAGCGCTCGCGCATGAGGCGGCGGCCGAAGACGGCCATGTAATGCGAGAACACGCCGATGCCCCAGCCCAGCGCCGGCCAGATGAACCAGGGATAGCGAGTCGTCAGCAGGTTGATCAGCGCCAGGAAGGCGATCACGCCGAGGTACGTCATCAGGTGGGTGTAGAAGCCAACCTCGTGGCGCGCCCGACGGCGGGCGCGGCGCAGAACGTCGTCCTCGGGAGGTGGTGGAGGTTCCGGCGGGTTGGGACCCTGCGCCGCCGCAGGCGGCTGCGGGAAGATCTGGAAGCCGAAGCGTCGCGCCTGGCGCTCCATGCGCCGCAGATGTCTCTCGGCCTGGCGCTCGAAATGTCGCTGGCGGCGCTCCACCTTGTGCTGGAACTTCTCGCCCCAGTGACGCTGCCACTGTTCGTGCCAACTGGCGGCGCACTCGGGCCGCGCGCGTGTGGAGTCCTCCACCCGATGTCTCTCCTGGTAGTGTTCCAGCCGCCGCTTGACGTGGAAGAAGAGAGCGACGGCGATGATGAATCCCAGAACGGCCATATGGATTTCCCGGACCAACCTCCAAGGCAACGGTCGTGCCAGATCATACGCCATCGTTCCGGCGCCGCGAAAGGAGTTCCACGGGAGGCCCGGCGCATGGCGCCGGCGCTCCCCCGCAGTTCGACGACTGCAGCCGCCCCGCGGTTGAAGAACGGCGCGGGCCTGGCGTAGTGTCGCCCGCGAGGTCCGGTCGTCCGTGGACGAGAGCGAGATGCAGGGTGATGGCCGGACGGGGCCGGGCCGCGGAGCGGTGCTCGGCGCACTGTCGGCGGGCGCATTGGCGCAGGCGCTCAAGTTCCGTCAGGTGCTACCCGCGGCAAGCCTGTTGCTGGACCTCGTCGCCGCCTTGGCGCTGCGCCGGGTCTTCGCACGCCGACCCTCGCCCACAGCCGTCGCCGCATCGCCGCCCCAGCCCTGCGGTGGCTCGCTCGCTTGGTGGTCGCTCGGTTCGGCAGCGGTGCTGGCCGCGGTGACCTGCTCGTGGCTGCTCTACCTCGACTTCGCCCGCTATCTCGGAACCGTCCTGTGGGTGGGCCCGCTGGCGCTCTGCGCGGTCGCGCTGGTCGAGGATCGCCTCGCCGGCTATTCCTTCCCGCCCAAGGCCACCTGGCGCACGCCGCTGCGCCACCATCTGCCGCTGCTGCTCGTCCTGTTCGTCGGAGCCCTCTACCGCTTCGGTCCGACGGGCTACTTCCCTCCGCCGGATGGATTCTCCTCGATCGAGGAGATGCAACGCGCCTCCGGCGGCATGCTGATCCTGCGCGGATCGCGCCCATGGGAGTTTCCGCTGGCGCAGTACCTCGCCGCCGCCTCCTTCGCGGTCTTCGGCAGCTCGATCTACAGCCTGCGCCTGCCGGTGACGATCCTCGCCTGGCTCACCTTGCCCGTGTTCTACCTCCTCGCGCGCGAGATGGTGTCGCGGCCCGCGGCCGTGTTCGCCACCGCGCTCCTGGCGGTCTCGCGCTGGCACCTGCAAGTGGGCTGGTACAGCGAGGACGTCTACCTGCCGCTGTTCCCGTTCGTCGTGCTGCTCTACCTCCTCGTCCGAACCCGGCGGGATCCCCGACCGTCCTGGTACGTGGCAGCGGGAGCCTTGTGCGGCTACCTGCTCTACGACTACGCCGCCTACCGCGGCGCCATCGGCCTGGCGCTTGCCTTCATCGCCGCGGATGCGATCTGGCAGCGTCGCTCGCCCGCCGACCTGCGCCGGGTCGCGCTGCTCGTCGCCGTCTTCGTGCTGTTCCTGCCTCCCTTGACCGCCGTGCTCCGGCGCGGGGGCGCGAACTTCTACACCGAGGCGCTCGCTCGCTCGTTCGCGGATCGGAACTACTACACTTCCGACCCGGCCGACTTCGTGCGTCAGAGGCTGAAGCGCATCCGGCACGCGGCGGACGTCTTCACCGTCACCGACCATGCGAGGTTCTTCGCCACTCTCAACGTGCCGCACGCGCCGCTGCTCGACCCGGTCAGCGGTGTCGTGTTCAGCCTGGGCTTCGGCACGACCCTGCTGCTTCCGCGACGGAGGTACTACGCGTTCTTCGGCGCAGCCTTCCTGCTGTTGGCCGGCGGCGCGATGGTAGTCACCTGGAACCTCGACTTTCGCCGCCTGGCGATCCTCATTCCCTTCGTCTTCCTCTTCGCCGCGTTTCTCGCAGACGAACTGCTCCACTCCCCCCTCGCGGGCCGGGCGATCACACGCGGGCTGGCGGCGGCGGCGATCGCCGCTGCCGTGGCCAATGCCTGGTTCGTTCTGTTCGTCCTGGCGCCCAGTCATCCGGTGCGCGCAGCGCACCGGACGCCCTACACCGTCCCGCTCAGCTACCTGCGCTCCGGATATCGCGGGGAGTTCGTCGTCCTGCTGTCGCGCGAACCGACGAACTTCTTCGAGAGCAACGATTACGACTGGCTCAAGCCGAGTGGCCTCAACGGCCAGCTCGCGCCGGGCGTCGAGGCCCTGCTGCCGATCGACCCGCCACCGCCGCTCGATCGCGACGTGCTCGTCCTGGTGGCGCGGCCGTACGACATCGCGACGGTGCTCGAGCAGATCGAGGACGCATACCCCCAAGCCCGCTGCGTGCTGCGTACCGATCCCGACCACGAGCGGCACGACCTCGGGGTCTGCCGCCTCCCCGCGGCGACCGCGCCGAGCGGCCTGGTAGACTGAGCCACAGCGCCCTCAACTTCGCACCGCCGCTACCAGCGCTGCCTGATAGACGAGCCTCAACGGCACCCCGGCAGCGCGTGCCAAGCGGGCGCAGTCCTCGTACTC
>Ga0268299_1002169_pt1 | contig 25687 bp, 18 predicted proteins | sample NOBtaG_FD_193484 | JGI IMG/M metagenome (GOLD analysis project Ga0268299, IMG submission 193484) | Activated sludge microbial communities from bioreactor in Nijmegen, Gelderland, Netherland - NOB reactor | ecosystem: Engineered > Bioreactor > Aerobic > Activated sludge | place: Netherlands...
GTTGTTACGAAGAGAGTTCCACTCGGGGAGATCACGACGCCCGCACAACTTCTTCGGGCACACCGCTGCACACGACCGGCCGGGGAGTAGCATCCCCGGCAGGGTGCGTTTTTGGCCTTTCCCCGCAACAAGTTACGTCAACGACTCCGTCTCCTGGTTTCTCTCGGTCGCCGGCGAGAGAGGGCCTTGAGGGTGTCGTGGTCGGCCTGCCTGTCCCGTTTGACCCAAAAAGTCTCTGTCTCTTACCCAGAGAGAGGGGTTCCGGGCCTGTCAAGCCGGTTAACGGCCGGATCGGCCGGTTAACACCATACCGGCGTCTCTGCTCGCTCTTCAAGTCTCTGGGCGAAAATCCGCCGACGTTCGTACCGCGGTCCGGGTAGTTAACCGGTAGAGGCGGCGCGTACCGCCTCCGATCCCCGCCAGACGGTTCACCGGGCGCGCGTGCGCAGGGCTCCGTGGGCACCCCTTCCTTGCCAAGGAGGAGCCCCGTGGCCCGCTCGTCCCATCCGTTCGACCACCTCGCCCTCACCCCGGCTGAGCGACGCCGACTCCTCGTTCAGGTCTTGGCCGAGGTGCTACTCCGCCTCCAAGACGCCCGCCGAGAGGCCCCTCCTCTCACCGAGAAAGATCCCCAAGATTCCAGCGTTTCTGGACTTGCTTCACGGCCCGAACAGAGCGTTGATGTGCAAGGTGCTTAACGACTTAGGGCCGGGCGACGGCCGGAGAGACCCGAGGTCCCCAGAGGTACAGGAGAGACGGCGATGACGACGGTCCAGCAGGCGGTGGCGGCCCTCGCCACCATGACGGTGGCCCAGCTGCGGGCCCGCTACCGCGACGTGTTCGGCGAGGAGACGCGCGCGACGAACAAGGCCTGGCTCCGCAAGCGGATCGCCTGGCGCATCCAGGCCGTCGCCGAGGGCGGCCTCAGCGACCGGGCCCAGCGCCGGGCCGAGGAACTGGCCAACGACGCCGACCTGCGGGTGTGCGTCCCGGCCGGACACCCGGTCCTCGCCCTGGTCGAGCCGGGAGACACCGGGGCGGCCGGCGAGCCGATCGTCTCCGCGTCGGTCCAAGGCCAACGAGGTCCACGCCTCCACCGGCCCCAGGCCGAGCCGGCCCCGGTGGTCGCCCAGCCGCACGACGATCGCCTCCCGCCGGTCGGCACCGTCCTGACCCGCACCTACAAGGGCGCGGTCCTCAAGGTGACGATCCTCGCCGACGGGTTCGAGTACGACGGCGAGAAGTACCAGAGCCTGTCCGCGGTGGCGAAGAAAGTCACCGGCTCGCACTGCAACGGGTTCGCCTTCTTCCACCTGAAGCGGGCCGCGACGAAGGAGGCGAAGTGATGCCACGCCAGCGTCAGCACAAGGACCGCCAGCCGGACGCCCTGAAGCTCGTCCGCTGTGCGATCTACACCAGGAAATCGACCGACGAGAACCTCGACAAGGAGTTCAACAGCCTCGACGCCCAGCGCGACGCCGGGGAGAGCTTCGTCGCCAGCCAGCGCCACGAGGGGTGGGTCGCCCTGCCGGACCGGTACGACGACGGCGGCTACACCGGGGCGAACACCGACCGGCCGGCCCTGCGACGCCTGATGCAGGACATCGCCGACGGGAAGGTCGACATGGTCGTCGTCTACAAGATCGACCGCCTCTCCCGCAGCCTGCTCGACTTCGCCGGGCTGATGAAGACGTTCGAGGAGCGCGGCGTCGGGTTCACCAGCGTCACGCAGCAGTTTTCCACCTCGACGAGCATGGGGCGGCTCATCCTGAATGTCTTGCTGAGCTTCGCCCAGTTCGAGCGCGAGGTGATCGCCGAAAGGACGCGCGACAAGATCGCCGCGACGCGGCGGCGGGGCCGGTGGACCGGCGGGCAACCGCTCCTCGGCTACGACGTCGATAAGGAACGGACCAAACTCGTGGTGAACGATGTTGAAGCGGAGCAGGTCCGCGGCATCTTCGCCCTGTACCTGGAGCAGGGGTCGCTCCTGCCGACGGTCCAGGAGCTGGCCCGGCGCGGCTGGACGACGAAGCGGTGGACGACTCGGGACGGCCAGGCTCGCGGCGGGCACGCCTTCACCCGGTCGAGCCTGCACCGCCTCCTGACGAACGTGGCCTACCTGGGCAAGACGAGGTACCGCGAGGAAGTCCACCAGGGCGAGCACGCCGCCATCGTCGACGAGGCGACCTTCCAGCGCGTCCAGGCGACCCTGGCGAGGAACGACGCCACCGGCGGGGCGGCCTGCCGCGACGCGACCGGGTCGTGGCTGCGCGGCCTGTTCAAGTGCGGGGTCTGCGCATCGGCGATGACGCCGACCCACACCACCCGCGGCGAGCGGCGCTACAGGTACTACCGGTGTTCGCGATCGGTCCTCTCCGGCAAGGCGGCCTGCACGAACGCGGCGGTGCCGGCCGGCCAGGTCGAGGCGGTCGTCCTCGGCCGGCTCCGGGCGGTCGGCTCAGACCCGGCCCTCCGCGCCGAGGTGTTGGAGCAAGCCCGCAAGCAGGCCGAGGCCCGCAACCGCGACCTCGCCGAGAAAGAACGCAGCCTCGAACGCGACCTGACTGCCTGGGGCAAGGAGGTCCTCAAGCTCTCCGCCCTGCTCCGGCCCGGCGAGGACAACGCCGACGCGGTCGGCCGGCTCGCTGAATTGCAGCAGCGCATCGGCCAGGTCGAGGGCCGGGTCCGCAAGGTCAAGCAGCACCTCGCCGAGGCGCGGCACGGCCTGCTCGACGAGGAGCGGGCCGGCGAGGCCCTGGCCCTGTTCGACCCGGCCTGGGAGGCGATGAGCCCGCGCGAGCACGCCCGAGTGGCAGCCCTGTTGATCGACGAGGTGGTCTACGACGCGGCGAAGGGGAAGCTGACCATCCACTTCGCACAGGGCGGCCTTGCGGCATTGGCCGAGGAACTGACCGAGGGGCATGACCAGCGGCAACGGGCCTGACCACCACGCGAACGAAGCGAACCCCGAGAGAAAGACCACGATGACCGAGCGGCTGACCGTCGAGATCGAACTGCACACGACCCGGGCCGGGCGCGGCGGACGGAAGGCCCTCGTCGCCGGGCCGGCACCCGAACGGCTGCCTGCCGGGCGCATCCCGCGCGTCTCGCGGTTGATGGCCCTGGCGCTGAAGCTGGAACGCCAGGTGCGCGACGGCGAGATCGCCTGCTACGCCGACATCGCCCGGGCCGGCCACGTCACCCGGGCGCGGGTGACGCAGATCCTCGACCTGACCTGCCTGGCACCGGACATCGTCGAGGAGTTGCTCCACCTGCCCCGTGTCGAAACAGGACGTGACCGGATTCTCCTGAAGGACCTGTTGCCGATCGCCCACGAGATGAGGTGGGACGTCCAGCGCCTCCGCTGGGACGCCCTCCTCCGCGACCGGGGTGTCGAGCCTATCGACGGGTGAATCGGCAAGGACTGGTGGCTACCGACCTTGTCGAAACGCACCCCGGCCGTGGTAGTTTAGCCCCGTCTCAGCCGGACCTCGGAGCATCGCCAGCGCGCACGGCCGCCCCGGAACCCCGCAGGAGCCCGCCCTTCCTGGGCACGGCCCCCGGCCCGGGCGTCGCCGCCCGCCGGGCCGCTCCGCCCCGACAAGGCGACGCCATGACCCTCCCCCCTCAATCCCTCCCGCCGTACGCCAGCCCGGAGTTCTTCAGCGCGGACCTGGCCGCCGCGCGCGCCGAGCTGGGCATCCTCGGCCTGGCCCTCGAACTCTTGCCGGAGTCGGCCGACTGGCCGGCCGATCCGGCGGCGCGCCGCCACGTCCTCGCCCTGCTGCTCTGGCTCGCGGCCGCCGTCCGGCGGGGCGGCCTTGTCCGGGCCTTGCCCGAGGTGATCCAGGCTCGGCCCGGCCGGCGCTGGCCGATCGGGGAGGGCCCCGCCACCGCGGCCGAGTGGGTTCTCTCCCACGCCGACGCCGTCGTCACCGTCGCCACGGCCGACCTCACCCCTTCCCAGGCGGACGCCTGGCGCGAGGCCGTCGAACGGATGCCCGCCGAGCCGGCCCCGTTCGTGGAAGACGCCGACGGGACGTTCGGCGCGGCGGGGGTCGTCGATGCCGCCGGGCCGCTGGCGGACGCGGTCCTTTCCGGGTTGAGCGACCTCTGGCGCGCGCGGGCCGAGGCGGGCGAGCCGCCGCAAGGGGTGCCGCTCGACGCGGTGCTCCGCGCCGTCGCGGAGGCCGAGGCGGAGCTCACCCGTGCGGTCTACCTGCGCGCCGGGGAGGGGGTCCCGCCGGAGGGACTCCCCCTCCCCGGGAGGGAAGGCCAACCAGCGGAGCGGCCGCCGGGGGCGGCCCCGTCCCCGCCGGCCCGGGCGGACGGCCCGTACCTGTTCGTTCGGGCCGGGGCCCACTGGCGCGTCCGGTTCGCCGGCGGGGAGGAGTTCCTCCTCCCGGACCAACGCGGCATGGCCTACCTGCACCTCCTCCTCGGCCGGCAGGGCCGCCCGATCCCGGCGGCGCGACTCGTCCGCGAGGCGATGCCGCCGGGGGCCGCCCCCAACCGGGCGAACTCCGCCGCCGTGCGCGACGGGTCGGCCTCTCTGCGCGAGGTGGACGTCCCCGACACGGCGGAGGCCCCGGCCGACTCGATCGCCCTGGCGGCCTACCGCGCCGAACTGGCCGACCTCCAGGTCGGGCTCGCCCGGGCCCGCGCCGACAACGACGACGCCGCCTCGCTCCGGCTGGCCGGCGAGATCGACGCCCTCCTCGCCGAGCTGCGGCGCAACGGGGCCGTCGCGCACGAAGCGGACCGGGTGGTCGCCGACCGGAAGCGGGTCGTCGGGGCGGTCGGGAACGCCGTCCGCCGGGCCGTGGAGCACATCCGCCGGCACGACCGCGCCCTGGCCAGGCACCTGTCCCACCCCGTCCTGCAGTGCGGGGCCAACCCGTGCTACAACCCGCCGGAGCGGCTCGACTGGGTGACCTGACCCGGGCAAGAAAATCGCGGCGCTACGCGGGATGTAGCGCCGGCGACGCCAAAAGTAGCGCGTGGGGGGTGACGGGCCCGGCGTGGTGCCGGGCCTGGCCCCTCCCGCGAGGAATCTATGCGACGCAAGGCCTGTCGGAAGTCGGAGACCCGCCTGTCGGACCTGTCCCCCAGCCGCCGCCAGCTCGTCCGGGTGATGCAGCGGCTCCACCACGGCACCATCCACGGCCTCCACGTCCGGGCCGGCCGGCCGGTCTTCACCCCGGTGCCGAACCTGGCCCGGGCCCCGCACCGCCCCCCGCCGCGACCCGAAGCCGCGACTGAGGACTTCACCCTCAAGTTGGCCGTCCTGCAGTTGCTCGACGCCCTGGCCGCCCTGGGCGACGGCGTCGCGGACGTCGAGGTCCGCGACGGCCTGCCGTCGCGCTGGCGGACCGACCCGGCCGTCCCCTGACGGTCGACGGACCGTCCCCGAACATCCCGACCGGACCAGACCCCCACACCGACCGCCGACGCGGAGGGTGGGGTGGGCTACGCCGGACCGGCGTCCCGCCGCGCCCTCGCGCACGGCCCGGTGCCCGTAGCCCGCTCCGCCTCCCCGGACAGGGAGACACCCGATGGAGCCACACGAGATCGCCCCCGCCCTCGCCCGGGCCGCCGACCTGATCCGCCGCAAGGCCCGGCGGCTGGCGCGCCGCCGCGACTTCCTCCGCGCGGACGAAGAGGACGTCGCCCAGGTCCTAACCGCCCGGGTGCTCGCTCGCCTGCCGGGCTTCGACCCGGCGGCGATCGGGCTGGACGCCTTCCTCCGGCGGGTCGTCAACCAGGGGGCGAGCGTCCTGATCCGCGACCGCCACGCGTCGAAACGCCACGACCCCGGCGCGGCCTCCCTCGACCACGCCGGGCCGGGCGGCCGGGCCGCCGGCGTCCCGGACGGCCGCCGGGCCGCCCACCGGGGCACCGCGCGACGCCCGGCCCAGGACCAGGCCGACCTGGCCGCGGACGTCGGGGCGTTCCTCCGCGGGCTGCCGCCGGAGGAACGGGCCCTGGCCGAGGCCCTCCTCCGCGAGGGGGCCGTCGCCGCCGCGGCGCGGGCGGCCGGCGTCCCGCGCGGGCGCGTCTACGCGGCGCTGCGCCGCTGGGAGGGCCGGGCCCGCGCCGTCGGCCTGGACGCCTACCTGGAGAATCCGCCGGCAGACTGACGCCGGGCCGGGTACTAACCCGGTCGAGGTGACCGACCCCCACGGAGTCCGCCATGACCCCCACGTGCATCCGGTTCGTCTTCGACCCGTCCGTCCCGCTGGAGGACGTCGTCGCGACGTTGCTGCTGGCCCGGTGGGGGGCCGAGTCGCTGCACGGCGAGCCGGTCGTCGCCCTCGAGGCCCCGCACCGCCTCGACCCGCGCACGCACGAGTGCGTCATCGAGGCGGCCGGGGCGGCCGGGCGCGACCTGGTCCGGTTGTTCTACGGCTACTTGCGGCGCGAGCTCGCGCCGTCCTTGTTCCGGGTCGAGCGGTGTCCCGCCACGGCCCGCGAGCCGGCCGGCGCGTAACCGGGCTACTTGAACTTTCCGGCTTCCCGCTCCGGCGGACTTCGCGGCCCCGGTGCTGGACCTCTCCTGACGACCCTGGACTTTCCCCTCTCCGCCGCCGTCGGGCGTCGCGGTCTGGGAGTCCGTTCCCTTCGGAGGCTCCATGGCCACCTCGCAACTGGACCGATCCGGCTCGCTCACGCCCGCCGAACTGGCCGACCGGCTCGACGGCCGCCCGCTCCAGGACGGCCGGTGGGCGGCCCGCTGCCCGGCCCACGACGACCGGAACGCCTCGCTGTCGATCGGCACCGGCGACGACGGCCGCGTGTTGCTCCACTGCCACGCCGGATGCAGCGTCCAGGACGTCTGCTGGAAACTCGGCATCACCCAGCGGGCCCTGTTCCCCAGGGGCGCGCCTCCCGCCTCGCGCGGCCGGTCGCGGGACTGGTTCCCGGTCGCCGTGAGCCTGGCCAAAAACCTCGACGACGCCGGGCGGGAGGCCCTCGCGGCCGAGCTGGGCCTGCCGGTCGAGGCCCTCGCCGCGGTGCCGCACCTCGGCCGGGGGGCCGACGCCGGCGGCGGCTACTGGGCGTTCCCCGAGGTCCGGGTCACCCCCGACGGCGACGGGATCGACGTCAGCGGCGTCGTCCGCAGCTATCTCGGCACCGGCGAGAAGAAGGCGCTCGCCGGCTCCAAGCGCGGCCTGGCCGTGCCATTCGACTGGCGGCGGCACGACGGGCCGGTCCTGTCGCCGGAGGGGTGGTCCGACGTGCTCGCCCTGGCCCACGCCGGCGTGTCCTGCGTCGGCCGGCCCAGCGCCGGCGGCGGGGCGGCCGACCTGGCCGCCTTCCTCCAGCGCGTCGGCGGGGAGGGGACTACGGGGACCGCGGGGACTATTTCACCTCGCCCCGACCGACGCGCGATCGTCATCCTGGCCGAGAACGACCGCGACGAGGAGGCCGGCCGCTGGCCCGGGCGCGACGGCGCGCTGTCGGTCGCCCGGGCCCTCGCCGCCCGGCTCGGCCGCCCCGTCGGGGTCGCCTTCCCGCCCGGCGGGGCCAAGGACGCCCGGACCTGGTTCACCGCCGAGCTGCCGGCCGACGCGGACCCGGCGGCCTGGCGGGCGGCCGGCCGGCGCTTCCTCGCCCACGTCGAGCGCGACGTCCAATGGGTCGAGCCGGGCGGGCCGCCCGGCGCGGCCCACGAGGGGGAGTCCGGTGACCTGCCCCGGCGCGACGACCGGCGGGCGGTCCTGGTCGAGCCGACCGACGTCGCCGGCACCGCCGACCAGCTGCAGGCGCTGCTCCAGGGCAGCCCGGACGTATACGCCGCCGGCGGCCAGCTCGTCCGCTTGCGCCGCGTGTCGGAGTTCGACGGCTCGGGTCGGCTGGTCCACGTCCACCAGACCGAGGGGCTCGACCCGGTCGTCGCGGCGGACCTGCTCTCCCAGCGGGCGACGTTCCACCGCGAGAAGGGGGACAACTTCGTCGGCTGCCGGCCGCCGGAGGACGGCGTCGCCGCCGCGCTGAGCCGCGACCCGGCCCCGGGCGTCCGCCACCTGCGCGGCGTGGTCAACACGCCGCTCCTGCTCCCGGACGGCCGGCTCGTCCGCCGGCCCGGGTTCGACCCGGAGACCGGCTGGTTCGTCGACCCGGGCGACCTCCGCCTGCCGCCCTTGCCCGAGCGGCCGACGCGGGGCGACGCGGCGTCGGCCGTGGCGACGCTGTTGGACCTGGTCGCGGAGTTCGACTGGGCGGCGGACGCCGACCGGGCGGCGTGGCTGGCCTTCGTCCTGACGCTGTGCTGCCGGGCGGCGGTCGACGGCTGCGCGCCGGCGTTCGCCTTCTCGGCCCCGACCCCCGGCAGCGGCAAGTCGCTCCTGGTCCGCGTCGCGTCGCTCGTCGCGCTGGGGTATGAGCCGGGCATGAAGACCCTCCCGACCCTCAACCGCGGCCGGGACGGGGCCGAGGTGGACGAGGAGGAGCTGCGCAAGCTCCTGTACGCCGTCGCCCTGGCCGGCCGGCCGCTCGTCGTCTTCGACAACGTGCGATCGGGGGTGGCCCTCGGCGGCGCGGCGCTGGACGGGGCGCTGACGGCGGCCCAGGTCGGCGGCCGCAAGCTCGGCGTCTCGGTCGAGCGCGACCTGCCGTGGCGGGCGGTGATCGCCGCGACCGGAAACCACCTCACCGTCGCCGGGGACACGACCCGGCGCGTCGTCTACGCCCAGGTCGTCCCGGCGGTCGAGCGGCCGGCCGAGCGGGGCGACTACCGGATCGCCGACCTGCCCGGCCACGTGCGCCGCCACCGGGGCGGGCTGCTCGCCGCCGCGATCACGATCGTGCGGGCGTACATCTTGGCCGGCTGCCCGGCCCAGGGGCTGCGCAACTACGGCAGCTTCGAGGGGTGGGACCGGGCGATCCGCGGGGCGGTCCACTGGGCGACGGGGCACGACCCGCTCGGGGCGCGGTCGGGGATGCCGACCGAGGACGCGGCGGACAGCGTCGCCGAGCTGTACGCCGCGCTGGCCGAGGTGCCGGGGATGGCCCACGGCCGGACGGCGCGGGAGATCCTGGCCGCGGTCAAAGCGGCGCGGGGGTCGCCGGCCCTGGCCGACCTGGCGGCCCTCGTCGCGGAGTGGGCCGGCCCCGGGGAGGACCTCCCGTCGGAGCGGTCGCTCGGGATGCGGCTGCGGGCGCGGAAGGACCGGGTGGCGGGCGGCCTGCGCCTGCGGTCGCGCGACCGGGACAACACCAAGGTGTGGGTACTGGAGAAGCTCACTCCGGGTCGGGACGAGGTGAAATAGTCCCCGCGGTCCCCGTAGTCCCAGTCTCGCGACGCCCGGACTGGGACTACGGGGACCGCGGGGACTATTTCACCTCGCCGGGGAAAATCTCGGCGTGGGCCCGACGCCGGGAGGGCGGCCTCGCGCATGGGAGGTGCAGAGCGACCGGCAAAGGGGTCAGGGCCGACGACGGCGGACCGGGGAAACCGCCGACACTTCGCCACGCGGCCGGGTACTGGGATGGTCGAGGGAGTCGTCCCCACGCCGGTCGTCCCGCCCCGGCCCGATCGGCGGGGTGCCGGTCGCGGAAGCCCCACTGGCCGGGCCGCCCCGCCTGACCGGGGCCGCCCGGCTAGCTTTGGAGTCCGTCATGCAGATCGAAGAACGAGACGTCCGTACGGTCCGTCCGTATGAGGACAACCCCCGCCACAACGACGCCGCGGTCGACGCCGTCGCGCGGTCGATCCAGGCGAACGGCTGGCGTGTGACCGTTCCGCCGCGCGCGGATGCCGACCCGGAGGCCGCGGACGAACCTGCACCTGACGAGGAGCGTTGGGCCGCCGTGCCTGGTTACGAAGGGCTCTACGAGGTCTCCACCCACGGCCGGGTCCGTCGCGCCAGCCGGTCGCGCATGGCCCCGGCCGGGCACATCCTCAAGCCGCGTCTCACCTGGGACGGCTACGTCAAGTACGGCCTCTGCAAGCGGCGGCGGTACTGGCACGCGAAGGCCCACCGCCTCGTCGCCCTGGCGTTCCTCGGGCCGCCGCCGACCTCGAACAGCCACGCCGCCCACTACGACGGGGACAAGACCAACAACCACCTCGCGAACCTGCGCTGGGCCAGCCCGGCCGAGAACGAAGCCGACAAGCGGCGGCACGGGCGACGGGTCGGCCCGCGCCCCGGCGAGCAGCACCCCGGCGCGAAGTTGACGTGCGAGCTGGTTCGCCGGCTGCGGGAGACGGCGACGACCGGGCTGAGCATCGCGGCCGTCGCCAGGAAGTTCGGCATCCCGCACCTGACCGCGTACGACGCCGTCGTCGGCGTGACGTGGAAGACCGTGACCGAGCCGCCTCCTCTGCCCAGGCGTCGGAAAGGAGGTGGGGCATGAACGTCGAGATGATCGCGTTGAGCCGGCTGGTCCCGTACGAGAACAACCCGCGCAACAACGACGCCGCCGTCGAGGCCGTCGCGCGGTCGATCGCCGAGTTCGGTTGGCGCGTCCCGATCGTCTGCGACGAGGGGCTGGTCATCGTCTGTGGCCACACCCGCTACAAGGCGGCCAAGAAGCTCGGCCTGACGCTGGTCCCCGTCCATGTCGCACGCGGCCTGACGCCCGCCCAGCTCCGGGCGTATCGCATCGCCGACAACCAGACCGCGAGCATCGCCGACTGGGACGACGCCCTCCTCGTCGAGGAGCTGACTCGGCTCCAAGCCGATGGCTTCGACCTGTCGCTAACCGGGTTCGACGACGACCAGCTGAAGAACTACCTGGACGCCGAGCCGACGCTGTCCGGCGACCCGGACGACGTGCCGTCCGTGCCGGCCGATCCGGTCACCAAGCCCGGTGACCTCATCCTCCTCGGCGACCACCGCCTGCTCTGCGGCGACGCGACGAACCCGGCCGACGTGGCCCGGCTCCTCGACGACCGGACGCCGTTCTTGATGGTGACCGACCCGCCGTATGGCGTGGACTATTCGCCGGAATGGCGCAAGGACGCCGGCGTCAACGACAGCGACCGCATGGGCAAGGTGACGAACGACGACCGGGTCGACTGGACCGCCGCCTACAACCTGTTCCCCGGCGACGTCGCCTACGTCTGGCACGCGAGCTACTTCACGGTCGACGTCGGGCTCAACCTGCGTCAGGCCGGGTTCGCCATCCGGGCGTCGATCATCTGGCGGAAGCCGTCCCTGGTGCTATCCCGTGGTCACTACCACTGGCAGCACGAGCCATGCTGGTACGGCGTCCGCAAGGGGCGCGCCGCACGGTGGTGTGGCGACCGGACCCAGTCCACCGTCTGGGACATCGCTCGCAACGACGGCACCGGGGAGACGGTCCACGGCACCCAGAAGCCGGTCGAGTGCATGGCCCGGCCGATCCGCAACCACGGCGGCAAGGGCGACGATGTCTACGATCCGTTCCTGGGTAGCGGGACGACGCTGATCGCGTGCGAGCAGCTCGGGAGGCAGTGCCTCGGGCTGGAGGTCGACCCGGGCTACTGCGACGTGATCGTCGCCCGGTTCGAGAACGTCACCGGCAAGAAGGCGGAACGGATCGAGCGGGGTGGGTAAGGTGTCCGGGTCATGCCGGAGGGAGGTGTCAGATGGCGTCAGATGGCCGGAAGACCCGCGGCAAGGCGACCGCGGACGAGGCGCTCCTGGTCGCCTTGGCCTGCGGCGCGACCGTCGCCAAGGCGTCCGCCGAGACGGGCATCAGCGTCCGGACGGTGCGCCGCCGAATAGCCGACCCGGCGTTCCGGGGAAGGCTGTGCCAGCTCCGCGGCGAGATGCTCCAGCGCGCTGGCGGGGCCCTCGTCGCGGCGTCGGTCCGGTCGGTCGCGACCCTGCTCGAACTGCAGGGGGCCGGCCAGCCGCCGGCGGTCCGGCTCGGGGCGGCCCGCTCCGTCCTGGAGCTGTGCCTGAAAGTCCGCGAGGTGTCCGAACTGGAGGACCGGTTCCGCGACCTGGAGCGCGAGGTGAACGAACGCCTCGGCCAGGACTGACCCGGCCAGTGGCGAGCGTGCTCTGGCTCGTTGGTCGAGGCTGGGGTGAGATCTGAACTCCGAGAGGGACCGACTGATGACCGGCGACGCGACGACGACCCGACGGCTGACTCCGCCGCTGAAGTGGCACGGCGGCAAGCACTACCTCGCCCGCCGCATCGTCGCCCTGCTGCCGAGCGACTGCCCGGTCTACTGCGAGCCGTTCGCCGGCGGGCTGGCCGTCCTGCTCGCCCGCGACCCGGCCGACTCGGCCGAAATCATCAACGACGTCGACCGGCACCTGACGACGTTCTGGCGCGTCCTCCAGGACGCCGAGTCGGGGGCGGAGCTGATCCGCCGCCTCGGCGTCACGCCGTTCAGCGAGGCGGAGTGGGCCCGCGCGTGCGACCTGCTCGACCGGCACGACCGGGGCGAGACGCTCGACGAGGTGACCCGGGCCTGGGCGTTCTACGTCCAGGTGCGCCAGTCGCTCGCCGGGCGCAAGGACGCGTTCGCCCCGCTGACGACGACGCGGCTCCGGCGCGGCATGGGCGAGCAGGCGTCGGCCTGGCTGTCGGCGGTGGGCGGGCTGGCCGAGGTGCGCGACCGGCTCTCCCGTGTGCAGGTCGTCTGCCGGGACGCGGTCGATGTCATCCGCCGGGTCGACGGGCCGGGGACGGTGTTCTACTGCGACCCGCCCTACCTCGCGGCGACGCGCAGCGCCCCGGACGTGTACGCCCACGAGTTGACCGAGGCGGGCCACGAGCGCCTCCTCGCCGCCCTGCTGGCCGTCCGGGGGAAGGTCGTCCTGTCCGGCTACCCGTCGGACCTCTACGACGACGCCCTGGCCGGCTGGCGGCGCATCGACCTCGCCGTCCCGAACCACGCCGCCGGCGGCAAGGCGAAGCGGGCCATGACGGAGCGCCTCTGGCTGAACTATCCCGGCTGAGGACGCCGACTGGTCCGGCATGCTCAGACGCGGGGTTGTGTCCGGTGGTGCGTGGGGAGACCGTCCGCCAAGCGGAGATCACCGACCCGGCCGGCAGGATCGACGACCGACTTGCCCCGATTGGTGTGAGCTGGTGAGCCCCACAACCCCGCGTCGGGGCGTTGCCAATACGGTGGGAGGGAGTCGGTCTCTTCGGCCTTTCCAACCCAGCCGCAACCCTCCTCTCGGACTGGTTGAGCGCCTTCAAGGCGCTTCTGTCCGACCGAGGGGTAGTGAGGCCCCATCCGCCTCGACCGCGTCGAGCAACCCGAAGGCGGTCCCCCCGGGTGCCTGGGCGATTCGCCGCGCGACCGAACCTGCGCACAACGCAGCGTCGGGGTCGCGCCTCACGAGAGCGGAACCGCACCCATACAGTCAGGACAGGCGGCGTCGTCGCTCCGGCGTTTCTCACAGATGTTGGGCGATATGCTGTCCCGAAGTTCGTGTGAAGGCCGCATGTCGGCAGCTTCTGGGCGTCCTTGCCCTCGCTTGCCGTAGGGTGGTTACCGTTGCGGGCCCCTCTGCGGAGTGGAGCCCGTCGGGACGCGGGTCACACCGGGACGATTAGTCTGGGTCCGGCCCCTCTGTCGCCGTCGAGCGACCGCAGGAGCACGTTGCGATATTGCGCCGCAGTGTCGGGCTCAAGAGGGAACAGCCGGTCCGTCTGCTCGGCGACGCCACGCACGAGGTCTCTCCCTCCGGTTCGAGAGGCGAGCGTCCGGCCGATGCCGAGCGTCGCCGAGGCCCGCTGCTCGTACAACGGCGCGTTCCGCCAAACCAGCCGCAACGCGATTATCGCAACGCCGAAGACGCCCGCATCGTTGACGCGCTCGTTGGCCAGCCACCGCAGCCCGTCAGAAAACGGGCGGCGCGCGGCGTCCCAGCCCGAGACCCGCGCGGCGGCGAGCATCGCCGCCGGCGAGTACTGGGTGTGCTCGTAGCCGATGGAGACCAGCTCGGTGAGCAGCCCGGCCAGTGCGTCATCGGATATGACCCGCTCCGCGTTGAGGCGGCCTGCCACGAGCTGCGTCCACGTCCGTTGCACCGGCCGGCCGGACCGGATCACGACGGGGACGGTGTAGTCGTCGGTCCAGATCGGGAGGGATTCTTCTATGGCCCAGGCGATGCTCTCCGCCGCCGGCTGGCCGTAGAGGGCGACGAGTTGCACCCGCTCCTGCTGCGGCAACCTCGCCAGGGCGATGCCGCTGCGGACGTCGGCGACGGAGCGCAACCAGGCGACGAACCCCTCGTACGCGCGGAGCTGATCTTCCCGCTCCTCGGCGGGGATGCCAACCCGGATGAGCTCGTCGCCGCGCCGGGCGAGGTATTCGTCCGTGGCGTGGCGCAGCTCCTCAGCGAGGCGGAGGTAGCCGTCCAACTCGCTCCGGCAAACGACGAGCCCGAACGGGAGCGTGGTAATTCCCCGCCAGAGGGAGGTGACGAACACCGTCGCTAGCGCCGACGGATCGGCGACGAGACGGGCTTCGCCTGATGCGCGCGTGCCTTCCGCGAAGTCCTCCACCGTCCCCTCGCAACATCGGATCGGCAGGTCCCGGCGGTTCGCGACGTGTCCGATCACCTCGATCGGGTGTCGGCGAGCCGCCTGGGCCAGCATGAGCGTCGAGACCGGGTGCTCCCGATACCACGCCAAGAGCCGCTCCTCGGTCTGCTCCTGCTCCTCGATCACTTTGACGATCGGTCCGAAGTCGGGGCCGTCTCCATCGGGCCGCTCCAGGTCGAACTTGAGAACGAACGGGACGCGCGGGAAGAGTTCGCCCCACTGCGAGATCGACTCCCAGGCGCGGTAGCGGTACTTGCTCCTGACCTCCTCGACGACGCCCGTGCGTTCTTGGAACCGGTTGGAGCGGTCGGTGAACCGGTCGCCCGCCCGCTTCCCGAGGAGCCCCTTCGCGCGTGGGTGGTCGGGGGGGAACTCGTTCCGGGCCGGGTCCGGTTCCGGGCCGTCCTCGATCACGACCCAGCGGCTGACGGCCTCCCGATCCATCCGGAAACGGACGGCCGCCCCCGGCGCGGCGAACTCCGGGTCGGGCGGCCACACCGAGTCACGCCGCACCACCCCCACGGCCATGCAGAGCGCGATGTGGGCCTCCGGCGATGCGTAGTGGCGTCGCACGAGTTCGTAGGCGGCGGCGACGGCGGCCTCCCGGCCGGCCCCTGCCTCTAGCACGCCACACAGGAGCCGCCCCGTTCGCGGCTCGACCTCGCCGACCTGGGGGAGCTTTTCTGGGTCGGCTTCTACCAGGTCGCGCCGGCCGCTCTGGAGCCCGACCAGCGAGAGGCGAAGACGCGCGAACCTTCGGTCCCGTTCGTCGGGGGCCCTCGCGATGAACTCCCGGCACACCGCGACGGCGCGGTCATAGTCGCCATACCTTCGGCACGTCTCCACCTCGGTTTCGATGATTTCCCGGTCCCACCGGCCGGCCCGGCGGAGTAGTTCGGTGTACCTGATGACGAAGTCGTGGTCCCCGCAGCGACTCGCCGCCACGAGCGCGCGACGGCCGACCAGTTCGTAGTTGTCCGCCGTCGCCAGCGGGCCGAGGACCACCACCACGTCGCGGTAACGCTCGAGTCGGCCCACCACCTGGGCGACTCGGAGTTTGTGGTCGAGGTCGGACCGTTCCGTGAGCTTCTCCAGTGCGGCCGACGCCGCTTCACCCGCCGCGGCCTGGTTGCCCGCCCGGAGGTAAAGCTCCGCCTCGCCCGCCGCGACCATGGCCCCGGAATTCTCGTCGGCCGCAAGCCCTTTCAACACCGCAAGGGCCGGATCGAGACCTGCCGTGTCGAGCGTCAAGAACGCCAGGATGCCGATCAGTTCCTCGCGGCGTTTCGCATGCTTAGCTGACGCTGGTGAATTCGCCAGTCGGAGGAAAGAAACCGCCTGCTCCTTGTCGCCCGGCCCACCCCCCTCGAGCGCCATCACCCCGAAGAGGAACGCTGGCTCGGGCGTACACTCCAGCAGCAGCAGGGGACGCAGGACCGACAGCCCATCCGCGTGTCGCTCCCTCCGGTACAAAAAGGCGGCGTAGCGGACGACGGTCTCGGCGCAGGTAGGGTCGCCCTCGACCGCGGCGATGTGGTCGGCCTCGGCCTCCGCCTGCCGCCCAAGCAAATCGCGGCCCAGTGCCCGGGCGCTCTGGAAGCGCCGCCTCTCTCCGGGAGAACTCGCCCCCATCGCGGCGGTCAGGAGTGTGACGGCCTCCTCGAGCCTGCACCGGGCCGCGGGATCCGGGCCGCCCTCCCCCAGCCGGTCCGTTGCCGCGATCGCCTCGCCTTGGACGATCGCGACGGCGACGGCACCGAGAACGTTCGGGTGGTCCGGACGCTTCGCCCGCGCCCGCCGCGCGAACACTTCCGAGGTCGCCGGATCCTGGTCGGCCAGGTAGCGGAAGGCGAGCGCGGACAGGACGTCGATGTCGTCCGCGATGGCTTCGCTCACCCGGGCGGCCAACGTCGCTGCGGGAACGTCGGGCGGGGCGGAGCGGATCATCACCGCCGCGGCGAGGGCCGATTCGGGGTGCCGTTGAAGCAGATCGACGGCCAGCCGGTAGGCCGAGTCGAAGTCCCCCGCCAAGAAGTCCGCGAGCGCCCCGTGTGCCTCGCCTTCCGCGTCGTGACGCAGGTCCCGAGCGTTCCTGAAATGAACGGCGGCCTTCGCGGGGTCGCCGCGGTCGTGGAAGACCTGCCCAAAATACGCCTGGAGCCGGTAGCGCTGCTGGACCGTCAGCGCCATCCCGTGGTCGCGTTTGATCCGGAGCAGGTGCTCCTCGGCCGCGTCGGGCTTCCCTTTGTTGAGCAGCTCCCTCGCGTGGTCGAGTTCCCGGTTGGGGTCCGTTTGGTGGACGGTGACGCTCGCCTGGTCGCCCACGTCGCCGATCTGGATCCCGGTCCCGCCGGTGACGTGCTGCCGCTGTCCGCCGAACCGGACCCGCACCCGATCGAACAGCGGAAGGAGGGCACCGTTCTCGCGTCCCAGGAAGTAGTCCAACAGGAGGCAGACAACGAGCCCGACGGCGAAAGCGAGGTGGACCCCGAAGCTCGAATGGCTTCCGATGGCTAACTCCGCGTACGCCTCGCCGCCCAGCTGGACTCGCGCCCTGACCTCTGGCACGACGACGGCGGCCACCCAAGCCGCCGCCAACCACCAGGCAAGGCGCATGTAGCGATAGGCCGGGTTCCTGAGGAGCATCCAGCCGAATACGGCCACGAACAGCGCCGCGAGTCCCCAGGCCATGTACCATCCGGGGAACCAGGCGACGAGGGCCACGACGGTGGTGACCCCGAGTGCGGTAAGCGCCGACGTGGCGGTCCAGTTCAAGTCCGCCTCCTTTCTTCCCGAACGAGTCAGTTCAGGCACGCGGCGGCGACCAGCCGCCCGGGCCCCTCCGCAGCGCGAGGCCGATCCGGCTGGGCTTAGGGCTTCTTCGGCTGGACGGCCATCTCCCAGAACTCTGGGCCGTAATGCTGTCTAACGACGTCCATCCGCATGACGTCCGTCGTCCCGTCGGCAATGCGCAGGCCGTTCAGATCCCGCAGCCGGTCGCCGAGGTCCACCTCCGTGGAGTAGCCCAGCCCGCCGAAGGCGCGCATCGCGGCGTCCACCGCCTTGAGGGAGATCTCAACGCCCTCCGCCTTCAGGCCGTTGATCAGTTCCCGGGCGGCCTGGTACTCGCCGCGGTCGAGGAGCGACGCCGCCTCCTTGGCCAGGGCGTACGCCATGCGCAACTCGGTGGTGTGTTGGCCGAGCGGCTGCTGCAGGTGTGTGAACCGCCCGATCGGACCGCCGAACGCCTCCCGGGTCTTGATCCGTTCCGCCATCTGCCGAAGCGCGTCCTCGCCGGTGCCGATCGCCGCGGCGGTCTGCATCAGCCGCCAGTAGAGGAAGTGCTCGGTGAAGACGGCCATGCCCCCGCCGTCGTCGCCGATGCGGCAGCCCTCCGGGACGAAGAGGTCCTTGAACTTCAGGCCGCCGTACGAGTTGCCGGTCAGGCCGTGGGCCTGGAGCGTCTCGACCTCCAGGCCGGGGGTCTTGATCGGGACGACGAACACGCTCAACCGGCCCTGCACGCCGGTCGTGCCCTGGGTGAAGAGGATGACGTGCGTCGCCTGGTCGAGCCGGGCGTTGAACCGCTTCTGCCCCGTCAGCAGGTAGCCGCCCTCCACCCTGCGCGACGCGCTCCGGATCGCCTGGACGTCGCTGCCGGCCTCCGGCTCGGTGATCGCGATCGCGACGTAGCCGTCCCCCTTCGCGACCTGGCGTACGACGTCCAGCACGGCCTTGTCCTTCGACTTCACCAGCGGCCGGACGTGCGCCCCGCCGACGACGTCGCGGAAGTTGAGGTTGATCGCCCCGGCGTGCTTGAACACGTCGATCATCTTGGCGGCCGGCCAGCCGGCCCCGCCGTACTCGGGCGGCAGGTCCAGGCCCGGCAGGCCGTACGCCGCGCCTTTCTTCCGCCAGGCGCGCGGGTCGAGGAACTCCTTCGCGATGCGCAGCTCTGCCGCCGTGGCGGTGATTTTGCGCGTGACGTCGTCGACCGAGGCGGGGGCACCCGGCGGCTTCTCCGCCGCCCCGGCAGGGCCCTTGAGCGCCACCGTGAAGACGGTGTCGAGCTCGTAGACGAGGTCCCGGCCGCGCGGGACGCCGGCCGGGTTGAGCAGGAACACGCGCGGGAACGCCTTGTCGTCCCCCGGCCGGAACTCGAGGACGTAGCGCCGGTCCTTGCCCGGGTTCTGCGGGTCGACGACGTCGACGTGGTCCTTCGCCCGCCGCTTGAGCAGGACGAAGTGCCTGCCGAGGACGGTTCCCCCCGGCTCGGTCATCGTGTAGCACAGGACCCGGATCGTCCGCGGCGCGTCGGCGAGGTCCGGGCCGTCCGCCTCCGGCCAGATGCGCCGGTCCGTCCTGTGGGGCGAGCCCGGGGCGGACGCGACCGTGACGTCGACCTCGGCCCCGCCGAGTTGGCCCGCGTAGTGCCGGAGCAGCTTCACGAACTGGTCGTTGGTCAGCCGGCCGCGGAGGAGGTCCCTCTGGGCGGCGAAGGCCGCCAGGGCGGCCTTGTGCGGGTTGGGGACCTTGTCGAGCCCGGCCATCAGGCGCAGGGCCTGGAACAGGTCGACCGCGGCGGCGCTGGGGCAGGCCCCGCCGCCGCCGTCGTGGATTAGGGGGTCCAGCTCACCCTGGAGGACGAAGGCGGTCCCGTCGGCGGCGTGGGCGCGCTGCAGGGCGTCGAGCGCCCCGGCCGGGGCGGCCAGGGCCTTGTCCGCGTCCGCCACGGCGGCGGGCGGCACCTCGTCGTCGGCGAGGCCGGGACCGGCCAGGGCGAAGGCAAGCGCGACGAGCGGCAGCGCGACCGCGGCGAGCGCGATCGCCGACCGGAGCTTCGGGTGGAGCATGACGGGATGACCTCGGTACGGGGTACTCGGCGGACTCGGCCGCGTCGGGCTGAACGACCAGCTTCTTGTCATTTTACCCGGGCGGCGAGCCGACCACCGCCCGCGGCTCGCGTCGTCAGCGGAGGGGCGTCCCGTCCAGGAAGGCGTCCAGGGCCGCCTCGTCGAACCAGTGCCGTACGACGGCCCCGTCGAGCCGCACCGGCAGCAGGAGGTACGGCCAGACAGAATGACCCGACCGGACGATGTCGTGGTGGTAGGCGTTCCCGGCCGGCTCTCCCGGGCGGCGGCCCTCCGGGGCCTCGTAGCACAGGACGTCCAACCCGGCGACCACGACCTGCCCGTCGCGCAGGACCGGCTCAATCGGGCAGCCGCTCCCGACGACGGCGAAGGCGTCGTGCAGGCGGGTGAGCTTCGGGAAGCGGGGCCACAAGGCGAGCGGGACGTCGTGCGGCTCCCAGGCCCGGAATCCGAGCAGGCCGAACTGGTCGTGGGAGAGCGGGGTCGACTTTCGATGGGGCATGGGACGGTTCCGTCGGGTCCGTACCGCGACGACGTGTCGCGGCTCTACAAGTGGATACCCCGAATGGGCGAGATGACGCAGATTTCGGGGTGGGCAACGGGGCCAGCAGCCTTCTCAGCGCGATCACCTCAGCTCGCGAAGTCCCGCCTCGCCATGCGCCGGTTCCGCAGCCCGAGGCCGAGCTGGACCTCGAGGCGGGCGACGCCGCCCAGGACCAGCTCGCCGACGACGGGCCCGACGGCGACGTTACGGCCGTCCAGGGTCGCGACGATGGCGGCGATCCTGCCGAGGCCGGCGAGGTCCTCTCCGGTCGCTGCGCCCAGGGCCGTGCGCAGCAGGACGCCGTCCAGCTCCGGCGCGGGCCGCGTCGCCAGGGCGACCACCACGCCCCCAGACGGGTTCGCCACCGCGGCGTCCGGCGTCGCCGCCGGGTCGTCCGTGACGTGGAGGCGCAGGCGACCGATCAGGCGGTCCGCCATCGCGGCGAAGCCGGCCTGGGTGAAGCCGCCCGTGGCGGAGCTCGTCCCGAGGGCCGCTCGGCACAACGCCATCACGAGCCCCGACAGGCGGGCCACCGCCGCGGCGACGCCGTCCCGCCCGCCGCCGGGGCTGTGGGGGAGCAGGCTCGCCCGGCTCGTCTTCGCGTGGAACAGCGCCGTCCGGGACCGGACGTACAGCTCGTCGAACAGGTCGCCGGCCGGGTCGGCCGAACCCGCCGGGGCGAACCGGCCAAGCCCGACGAGCTTGTCCGCCTCGCCGAGGGCGCGCCGGAGCCAGTCCCCCTCCCTTTCGGCGGGCTTCCCGGTCGGGCCGACCGCCTGTGGCGCGACGCGGTCGAGGACCGCCTCCAGGGCGAGGAACAGGTTCCGGTACGCGTCGAACAGGTCGTCGGTCACCTGGGCCAGCCGGAAGTAGCGCAGGCACTCGTGCCAGACCGCCGCCGGACGAGGCGGGGCGGCTTGGACGTTCCCGGCCGGGTCGGTGACGGTGGCCGTAACGCTCAAGTCCGGGCAGATGGTCACCCGGTCGGTGAGGCGTAACACCTGGCCGCACGGCTCCGGCCACCAGGCCAGGTGCTCCGCGTCCGCGTCGCGGACGGCGAGGTCGGCGGCGCGGCCGATGCAGAACAGGTCGAGGCCCTGCTGGGCGGCCTGGAGCCCCTCGTCCCTGGCCTGCTCGTAGCCGCCGACGGGGGCGTGTTTCCGGGCGACGACGTAGCGACCGCCCGCCGCGACGGACACGGCCCAGCCGCCGGGGACGTCGGCCGCCAGGGACTCGTGCGCCGTGCCGGAGATCCGGAACGCGCCGCCCGACGCCGGGGCGGCCAGGTCGAAGAGCGGGACACCGTCGAGGGTCGTCATGATTCGCTCCTTCCACATCAACGACCGGGCCGCTGATAGCTCCTCGCTCGTCGGAGGGGAGTTCTTATTCACCGGGACAGGTGCCGCCCATTTCGACTGCCTGCTCGCGAAGCCGTCGGAACTCCGGCCAACGCGCCTCTGGGAGGTGACGGGGGATCGACGCCAGCAAGTCGAGCACCAGCGGGCTGGAACTGCCAAACAGTCCTTCGAGGCGCTCCGGGTGGATCACCTGCTGGAATTGCCCCCGTACCGGCTCCCCGCGGGTCGATACGAGGTAGGCCAGTTCGGGGACCATCTTCCCGGGGTCGGCCTGGGCGGCGGCGAGCACGGCGGGAGCGAACCAAGCCCAGTCCGCGGGCTCTTGGAACCGGGAAGGCGGCGCGGTACCATCCGGCGGGAAGACCAGCTGGTACAGCGTGTAAGGCCGCGCGGGGTGGATCGCGCCGAGTAAGACGGCCGGTTCGGCCTCCGTGAAGTGCCGCCTCGCCGCCTCGACCACCGCGGCCCGTACCGCGCCTCGTTCCTCCGGGTGCGCGAGGAACCGCCTCCCCTCGGTCCAGTCGTGGTACAGGTCGACGGCGAGGCCCAAGTTCCTTGGCAGGACCGCCTCGATCGCCTCGATCAGCCAGTCGCGATGGACCGCTTCCGCCGTGCCGAGTTCGGATCCGAGTCGCCGGAGCGCCGCCCAGGCGACCTCGCCGACCGGGCCGGGACCGGCCCTGGCGACGAGCAGGTCGATGACCTGTCTGGCGAAGGCCAGGAAGCGGTCGCTCGGCATCAGGTGCCCGAACGACGCCCAGACGACCGCGAACCGGTCGTCCGAGGCGACGCGGCAGGCCAGGTCGGTGCTGTCCGGGTTTCCGACCCACCCCCTGATCGCGCGCAGGGCGTCCTGGTCGGCCACCTCGCCCGGGTCCAGTTCGCCAGCCAGCGCCCGGTCGAAATAGTCGGTCGGGCTGTCGTTCTGGACCCCCTGCCGGCGCAGGTCTTGAAGGTGATAGGCCCGCTCGGTGAGGGGCTGCGTCGCCCCCGGAAAGAGGAAGCAGACCAGCTCCCGGGCGGCGGGAGCATCCCACGCGACCCCCGCCGTCAGGGCCGCCCACTCCTCGCGCAGCGCGGCGTTGTACGCCGCGCTGCGCTCGGCGTCCGCCGTCGCGGCGGGCGGGCGAGACGCGGCGCGCAGGCGGTCGGCGTTTCGCAAGAGGAAGTCGAACGCCTCCGGGGCGGCGTGGCGCAGGACGGCGAGGACGAGGAGGTCGTCCAGGTCGACCTCCCCGTGCAACCTTTCCCACGCGGTGACGACCTGCCTCAACGCGTGCTTGACGAGGCGGGGCGTGGCGAGGAGGGCGGCCGCCGCATACGGCACAGGGAGCCGGTCCGGCCTGGGGGGGAAGGCCACGGCGAACGCCGCCCGGCTCCCGTCCCAGACCCCGTCGCCAGGTGGCCGGCCAAACCCCCGTTCGGGATAGAGGTCGGCGTGGCTGTCAAGGCAGCGCTTCCGAACCGCCCGAACCGTCTCCAGGACGCGGTCCATCCCGAGGTGGGGCACCCGTTCGACGTGGTCGCACAGTTTCGCGAAGGCGACCCGGTCGTCCGGTTCCGTCCCGCCGGTCAGGATGAACGACACCCCGCGCACGGCGCGCAGGCGCTGGAGCAGGGCGAAGACGTCCTGCGGGTCGAACCGGTCGCTCCGGTTCCGGTCCAGGTCCTCGACGACGACGACGAGCCGGGCGTCGACCGCCTCCAGGATCGGCGTCAGCCGCCCGAGCAATTCCTCCGCGTCCGGGGCGGGCAGGACGGCGTCGAGCAGGCTCCATGAGTCGGCCGAGGCGATCACCTTCCGGTAGGCGTCCGGCAGGCGGCGCAGCGCGGAGCAATCGACGCGCTCTTCGAGGGTGGCCACGGCCCGGGCGAGGAGGTGGTGGACCGCTGACGCCGAGTCGTCGAAGCCCCAGCAGCTGACGTGGCAGAGCCACACGGTCGGAGAGTCCGGCTTGCGGCGGCGGGCGACTTCACCCCCGATCCAACGGACGATGCTCGACTTGCCGCTGCCGAATTCTCCGACCAGGCCGAGCGTCTTGTCCTGGCCGAACGGCAGCAGTAGCAGGTCGGCGAACCGCCCGGCGACGTGGCTGGTGCCGAGCAGGTCCTCGTCAGCCGGTCGCTCGCCCGAGAGCCACGCCTCCAGCGCCGCCCACTCGTCCTCGGCGGCCTTCGCCTCATCCGGGGAGGTCCTTGTCTCGGGGGCCTTTCGGGCCTCGCGCCGACCGGACACCCAGCCGGCCAGTGCGGACGCCAACGCAGGGAGGCCCCCGAAAAGAGCGAGGAGCGCCCCTGCGATCGCGGCTCGTTGGAGCAGCCAGGGCCAATCCGCCCAGGGGAGGGCCTGTCCGGAAAGCAACAGGAGCCCGGCGGCATCGAGCCCAAGCGCCGCGACCAGGCCAGCGAGAATCGCAAGCCAGACCGGCGGGTATCGAAGGAAGGTGTGGAGATGCCCGAGACGGATCGGGCACACTCGCTGGAACAGGGCCAGGCCCAGGAGCAGGACGCCCGCCATCAGCGCCTCGCGGAAGACGGGTCCCAAGGCGGAATAGGACGGCTCGAGGGGATTTCTGAAACCGGCCGCCGACAGGTAGGCGAGCCCGGCCCCGCAAAGCCCCGCAACGGCGGTCGCGAGCCCAAGGATGTACGCCCACCGGGCGAGGATAGTCCGATTCATGCAAGGATTGGCGTTGGGCACGACCCTTCCTCCCCAGGCAAATGTCTGAGCAACTGATGGCCCCACCAGGCTATTCGGATGCGGGATGACTGGATTTATTTTCAGATGGACGTGCGTCGATATGCCATTCCCAGAAGGCGCTCGGCCGCGTGGTTCACGCGAACGGGTTCGCTCCTCCCAAAACCGGACGCCAGCCGATTGGCGACCGCCCCGCCGGCCGGGTATCCTTCCCGCCGTTCACCGGACGAGCCACTCACCTCGGGAGCGTTCCCATGTCCGACCCGACCCGCCGCGGCCTGTTCACCCTCCTTCTCGCCGGCTTGGCCTGGCTGTGCGGCCGCCGGGCCAGCATAGCGCCAGTCGCCATCCCCACCGGGCCTGCCGCGTCCGGGACGACCCCTTTCGTGGCCTCGCCCGGACGGTTCGTCTTCTCGACCTACCTCGGCGGCTCGACCGGCCCGATCGACGACGCGGCGGCCACCTTCGTCACCGGCACGGTCGCCAGCCACACCTACGGCCGCGGAGGGTCGCCCCTCCCTGGCGCGTAGCTGGACCCGACGCCGAAGTGGCCACCCCGCGCCGATCCGGCCCGGCGGCGGCGACGCGCCGCGACGCTGCCCGGTTCAACCTCCCAGGCGGAGAGCGCCTCGGGGAACGGCCGCACCCGTATCGGCAGCCGTTCTCATCACAGCATCGCCGCATCGCCGCACCGCCGCCTCGACCCCCTGCCCCGCCACCGCGTCGTGGCCGAGTGGACGCACGCCTGACCGCGATCGCCCCTGGCCGACCGGCACCGTCCCGGCGACAACACCCCAGACCGATCCTTCCCGTCCCCGCGGAGGCCCGCCGTGTCGCGCGTCGTCGTCCTGTGCCCCGACCACGACGCCCCGTCCGGCGGCGTCCGCCGCCTCTACCGCCACGTCGACGTCCTCGCCCGGGCCGGGTTCGACGCCGTCCTCCTCCACCAACAGCCCGGCTTCCGCTGCTCGTGGTTCCACAACACGACCCGCGTCGCCTACGCCGCGGAGACGCCGTTCCGGCCCGGGGACTGGGTCGTCGTCCCGGAGGTGTTCGGCCCCGACCTGGCCGCGATCGCGCCCGGCCTGCCGAAAGTCGTCTTCAACCAGAACGCCTACCTGACGTTCGCCGGCTACTCGGTCGACCCGGCCGACCGCCGCACGCCGTACACCCACCCCGAGGTGCGCGCCGCCCTCGTCGTCTCCGACGACAACCGCGACTACCTCGCCTACGCCTTCCCGCGCCTGGCGCTCCACCGCGTCCACTACGGCATCGACCCGCTCTTCCGCCCGGCCGCGGCGAAGCGGCCCCTCGTCGCCTACATGCCGCGCAAGAACGCCGCCGACGTCGTCCAGGTCGTCAACCTCCTCAAGCACAGAGGCGCGCTGGACGGGTTCCGACTCGTCCCGGTCGACGGCCAGCCGGAGGCGGCCGTGGCGGCCCTCCTGTCCGAGGCGGTCGTCTTTTTGAGCTTCGGCCACCCGGAGGGGTGCCCGTTGCCGCCGCTGGAGGCGATGGCGTCCGGGTGCGTCGTCGTCGGCTACCACGGCCGCGGCGGCCGGGAGTACCTCCTCCCCGACCATTCCTTCCCGGTCGAGGCCGGCGACGTGGTCGAGTTCGCCCGGGCCGCGGAGCGCGTCCTCGCCCTGGCCAGGACCGACCCGTCCCAGCTGCTGGAGCTGGGCGGCCGGGCGCGGGCCTTCGTCGCGGAGAA
>Ga0268299_1002170_pt1 | contig 25683 bp, 23 predicted proteins | sample NOBtaG_FD_193484 | JGI IMG/M metagenome (GOLD analysis project Ga0268299, IMG submission 193484) | Activated sludge microbial communities from bioreactor in Nijmegen, Gelderland, Netherland - NOB reactor | ecosystem: Engineered > Bioreactor > Aerobic > Activated sludge | place: Netherlands...
TGTTTCCCGTAAAACCGGAGAAGACTCTGGAAGAATTTTTGACAAATCGCTTTGGAAAAGAGCTTTATCTCACGTTCTTCAAGTCCTACACCGAGAAAGTCTGGGGTGTGCCATGCCACAAAATCAGCGCTGCGTGGGGCGCTCAGCGGGTCAAAGGACTTTCGCTTTGGAAAGCACTCTTTCATTTTTTTCGGTCACTCTTCAATTTCGGCGATTCCGACGTTAGTCAGAAAAAGACGGAGACATCGCTAATCGAGCAGTTTCTCTATCCTAAATTCGGGCCCGGTCAAATGTGGGAATGTGTCGCCGATCAAGTGAAGGGCGGCGGCGGCGAGATACACATGGAAACGGCTGTGCAAAACTTGCTTGTGGACGGCAATCGCATAGTTGGTGTGGAGGCGAAGGATAAGAATAGCGGTGAAACGCGGGTGTTCACCGGCGATTATTTCTTCTCGACAATGCCGATGCGCGACCTGGTTCGCGGGTTGCGCACTGAAGTCCCCGCCAATATCAAAGAAATCAGCGAAGGGCTCGTCTATCGCGATTTCATCACCGTGGGACTTCTTGTCAAAAAGATGACCCTTAAAGAAGACCAGGATGCCAACCAGCGCTTGGTTTCAGACAACTGGATTTATATTCAAGAACCTGATGTTAAGCTGGGTCGGTTGCAAATTTTCAACAACTGGAGTCCGTACATGGTCGCCAATCCGGACAAGGTTTGGCTGGGGCTGGAATACTTCTGCGATGAGACCGAGCCTATCTGGACATGGGACAACGAGACGGTGGCGAAATTTGCAGGTGAAGAGCTCGAGCGCATAGGTATGATCGACCGCGCGGACATCGAAGACTGGACGGTAATTCACATGCCGAAAACCTATCCCGGCTATTTCGGCACTTACGATCGATTTGATGATTTGCGCCGCTGGATCGATCGTTTCGAAAACCTGTTTCTGGTCGGGCGCAACGGCATGCACAAATACAATAACCAGGACCATTCAATGCTGACGGCCATGGTTGCTGTGGAAAACATCGTCAACGGTGTAAAGTCGAAAGACAATCTCTGGGAAATAAACACTGAAGAAGAGTATCACGAGAATAAGAAGGAGCCGGCTGCGGCTGCCTCCAGGAGCCATTCTTAGCTCGTGGGATACTCAGGAAATAAGGCGCAGTAAATTCAATATTCCGGCTTTTGCTTTGGATTTATGCGCGCTTGCACCGGTGGCGGAATTGATGGCTTCGTAATTGTCTTGATAATACTTATAGGCATCGCAAAGTATCTGCGTATTCGTTTTCGTAGGCGCCCAGCCGAGATCGCGCTTCAACTTGGAATTGTCGAAGACGAAATTGGCGGCAATCATTCGATAATGATACGGACCGAGCGGTGATAAATTCAGTTGGTTGAGAACTTTCATCGCCAGCACGGAAGGGCCTTCCGGCACGCACCACAAACGCGGTTTCTTGCCGGCAAACAACATCAAGTCGCGGTACATCTCTTTCATCGTCGGCACGTCATCGGAGCCGATGTGATAAATGCCCCTGTGAGCGGATTGCAGAGCCAGCATGCAGGCGTTGGCAAGATCTTCCGCGTAAATAAATGAGTATCGATTGTTGCCGTCACCAACCAGATACAGCTTGCGGCCTTCTATAACGAAATCGAAAAGTATAGTCAGCAAGCCGAGTCGACCAGCCGCCATTATCGTGGGGCTGCGAATGATCATAGTGCTGACATCGCCGTAATCATCGAAAAGCTTTTCTGCCTCCAGTTTGCTTTTGCCGTATGTTTCTATGGGATTGAGCGGTGTCGATTCGTCAACAGGCTTGTCGAAACCCGTGCTGAAAACACAGTTTGTCGAAATGAAAATCACGCGATTGATCTTGAGCTGTCGCGCGCATTCTAAAACGTTTTTTGTACCGTCGACATTCGAAACCCAGAGCTTGTCGAGATTTTCTTTGTCGTGAGCAAGCATTGCTGCCGCATGCACGATGCCGTCTATCGGTCCCAGAGCTTTCACCGTCTCAATCAGTTTGACACCATCTGTAAGGTCAAGCTGAATGTTTTTGAACTTGGGGTTGTCGCCGGCAAGCCGATCGATACTGACGACGTCGTGACCACGATCCGCCAAATATTCCGATAGAACGGACCCGAAAAAACCAGCACCACCCGTGACTAAAACTTTCATTGAATCTGCTTAGATGTTTCCTTTAATTCTGTATCGCGTTGTTGCGCGCATAGATTACGCTCTTTTTGTCAGAGTATAGCAGCCGCCAATCCGTCGATTTTGCCAGCTCTTGAGGCAATTTTGTATTAGGTGCAAGAAAGATCCAGTCAATTTTGTACTTGCTCAGCAACTCGTTGTAATTGGCGTCGCAATTTACCATGTGCCAGTAGTCTTGCAGCAGGGTGTTGCCGTAGAGGTTGTAGCGCGGGTCTATGAAAACCGGCGGGTTATCGTGCATCTTGTAAATCATGACGGCCCCGAAATGCGGGTCGTTGAGCAAATTCCCTTTCGGTTTCGCCTTCTCAATAAATTCGATTGCTTCGAAAGGCGGTTTGAAAGCGGCGCTGTCCTGCGGAACAATCGGTTCTACTGCCGTCGTACAGGCAAAGACGCCGATGCAGACAGTGGCTATGCAGGTGATTGGCCAGATAGGCAAGAATGGGTTTGTCAAACTTTCCATCACGCCTTCGCCTGCGTTTTTTTCCTGGATTTTTTCCTGGATCGGCTCGGCATTATTCGCGCTCTTTGGGTGAAGGTTGGCACGACCGGTGAAAAGAAAAAGACCCGACATGGGAATCGATCGAACTGTTTTGAACCCGCCGAATATACCCAAGGGAATCAAGCCGCGAAAAAACAAATCGCCCTGACTGAGCGGTTTTTTCAACGATTTTGCCAGTTCAATAAGTCCGGTAATGACAAGCAGGTAATATCCAAGAAAAAATGGATTGGCAGCGTTTTTCAAATTGATCGGTTGCATTTCGTTGTTGGTATCGTTGAACGAACCGAACACATTGGGCAAATATGTCCACAATCCGATGCCGTATGGATTGATAAGGCTGGCAAGGAGGCAGGCGATGGTGGCAATCGGCATCGTCCAGTTGAATGGTTTGTCCTTCGTGCTGGGGATGAATCGCTCGACCAGCGCGCAGGCAGAATAGAAACCGGGGATGAGAACACCGACCATGAACAGCGTGTGCATGTTGCTCCACAGGCACATAAGGACCATGAGTACGGCAATTAAATCCCAGCGGATCTTGGTATTACCTCTGGTGGCGGAATTAATCCGGACGATGATTTCGAACCAGAGTGCGGTGAAAAGGAAAGAAAAAATCTCCGGACGAACCGCAAGATGGCTCATGGATGCAAGTAAGGAAAGGCAAACCATACGCATGGCGGCGCCGCCTTTGATTCCGCAAAGATGCACGATGCGATAAGGCACGATTACAAATGCCAATGCGAGAATCAGTCCATCGAAAATCAAAAGCGCTGTCAGTCCGAGTGATTTCTCGATACCGTAAAAAACCACCTCCGTTAGCCATTTTTCAATCACATAGGGCACCGGATGGAAGTGCGTGGTGTAAGAAAAAGGGTCGGTGCCAGGCAGGTGTCCGTGCTCGACAATCCATCTGCCTCCGCCCAGCAGAAAGCAGATATCGGGCTCTTTCAGCACCAGTCCGCCTATGCAGAAGCCGTAAAAAAGCAGCAGGAAAAGAAAGGAGCATATCGCAATCTGCGCGGTTATTTTTGAGCCTTTTTTCGAAGGCGGTTCGAGCCGGTCCGGGGTTTGCGATTCGGGCGAATTGGTCATGTCAAGTTTGCGGCTGTCGGCGAGCGTCCAGTCTAAGATAGCAGGAATTTTGCGTGTCGGCAGCTCCTGAAAGCCGTCGGGGCTTGTTTCTAGCCAGAATCCGCCGGTTCAACTATGGGGCGAATAAAATTGCCGAAAAGCGGGATAGATAAGTACATGACGGAAATCACGAAGAGGTCCGGGCTGGGCGAATCTGTGAAACTTGATGATGCAATGCGAGCATGGAAGAAAATATGAGTGGAAGTATGAAAAAAGCACAATTCCTATGCGGTTGTTTAGCGGCGTCGTTCGTTCTTGCGTGCGCTTCTTCTGTGTATGCGCAAGACGATGCCCCGACAGTAAAGTTGGATGATGGTTCCACCATAAAGTTGAACACTGAACCGAAGCCGTTCAAGTCACCGTTGAGAACAAGTGATGACAATGGTGATTGGTTTATGGAAGAGACTACTCCCAAGCCGAAGAAAGCCCCGAAAGCAGTTCGTTTTCCTGACAGTCAGGTGAACAGCCTGGGTGTTCCGATTACTCCCGATGGTCGAATCATTCCATTGAAGAACGATGGCATGCCGATCATGCAACAGGGTTCCAATCTGCAGATCACCAATGAGTATGTGATGCAACCGGGATACTATCCCGGCGTCCCGCAGTGGAATACACCGTACATGGGCGGGCTGAATCCGTACTTCACGCCAGGTGTATTGCCGCTAAATTACGGCAATGGCAGCCTCAATCTCAATATAGGCATGAGTGGTTTTTCGCTTGGAACCGGCGGAATTGGAGGCTTGTTGACGCCTTACACTTACGGCTCCAATACGTTTTCCGGAACCCAATTCGGCATTGGTCCAAACGGGCAAACTGTTGTGTCACCCTGGATGGGACCGAACTATTCGATACTCAACAACGGATTTACCCCCAGCTACAATCAGGTGATACCACGCTATGGTGGTTCGGGAGCCGGCATCCCTGGGATGAACGGTGGTGGTGGCAGACCCGGTTTTTAGAATTGCATATATAGATAAACCTATTTGATATTCAATATTCGAATGTTTGCCGAGCCGGGCGCAATGAGGTTTTCCGTAACGCTTTTTGCAAACTTTCCTCAGTTTGCATTGACACGCTTTGCGTTCTGCATTTGAATGACGGCATGCAATCCTCCGTATTCACTAGTCAAAGAAATTTGTCCGGCGCGCTGCCGTTGTCCCTGGGTCTCGACCTGGGCAACCTGCTGCTGAGTGAATTTTTCTAGACGGAGCCGGCTTCATTTAGCTTATTCTGGGCTTCGTCGGTGACGGAGCCCTTGTTGTTTTGTTCAGGAACTCCAGGGGGCATCATGATTGAAATTGCACAAGCGAAACTTCGCTGTGAAGAAGAACGTCAAATCAAAGTATTCGACACAACCTTGCGCGACGGGCAGCAGTGCCCCGGCGCCGGAATGGACTTCGAGCAAAACATTCAATATGCACGCCTGGCATCGATGCTTCGAGTCGATATCCTCGAAGCCGGCTTTCCATCGGCAAGCAGCACGGATTTCAAAATCGTGCAAACCATTGCCGAAGAAATGATTCGCATGGAGCACACGCCGATAATTGCGGCTCTCTGCCAACTTCGTGAAGAGCAGGTGATAAAGACAATCGAGTCTCTTCGCCCGGCAATCCCGCACGGCAAGGCACGTTTGCATACTTACGTCCCGGTTGATCCTGAATTGATGCCTGCCTCATTGGGCAGCAGCGCGGACAATAAGGCAGCGATCGTCAATGATGTCTACAGACTTGTCGCCATGGCGGCAAAGGCGGGGATGGAAGTCCAATTCAGCCCGGAAGGCTATTCCCGCATGAGAGAGAACTTCGATTTTACGACTGAATTGATCCGCGCTGCCGTGGCAGCCGGTGCCACCATCATCAACTGCCCTGACACCATCGGCGGAGCCTGTACTCTGGAAGGCGAGGATTACTTCGTGGCCAAAATGCGCAAGCACGCCGAAATCATCGAGCGAGAGTTTCCCGACAGAGCAATCACATGGTCCGTGCATTGCCACAACGATCTCGGGCTTGCCGTGCCCAACACCATCAATGCAGTTTTCGACGGACCGGCCAGACAAATCGAAGGTTGCATTAATGGCATTGGCGAACGCGCCGGTAACGCGTCTCTCGAGCAATGCATCATGATCATCCGTCAGTTCGGCGACCGGCAGATCGAAAAGATGGCTGACACAGAGCCCTTCTACACGGGTATTGCCGCAGAGCGCATCCAGGCAATATCAGATTTCGTTAATCAATACATGCTTCCTCGCCAGCCGCACTGGCCGGTAAGCGGTGACAATGCGGCTCGCCATTCGTCTGGCGGGCACACCAACGCTATACTCAAAAATCCAATGGCATACCAGCCGTTTGATCCCAGAGATATCGGCAAGCGCATCACCATGCTTTTCGGACCGCTCAGCGGCGGCAATCATGCCAAATCCATAATCGAAGACTACGGATTTGTTTGCAAAGACAATGAAAAAGCGGCGATTGCGCAATATATCAAAAACAAATTCAGCGACAGAAGAAAAGGCGTTACTGATGAAGAACTGATGGGCGCTTACTTCGAATTCAGACAGCCGATTACAGTAGAACGGATTGACTATGGTAAAAACGCCAATCGCGCGACTGTGAGATTGCATGGAAGATTTTTCGACAGAGAAGGTGAGATACAAGAAGAGCATCTCGGCAAGGACTCCGCCCTCGCTGCTGTGAAGCGAGCCATCGAAGAGAGGTTTGGTTTCATAGAAATTCTCTCGCACCAGAGCCGCTCGGAAGGCGCAGGAATAAACGCAAACAGCCGATCGCGAATTGCTATTGTTGCCGCCGCAGGAAAACAATACGAAGGCGAGGGTGTCGATCAAGACATCGAAGTTTCCGCTATGCGAGCACTTATTGATGCAGTGAACAAAGCCTATATAGATCAATATTTCTCGAAGGACAGAAATGTGAACAAGGAGGAGATCTTTGCAAAAGCCCATGCTGCGCCGGTTTACAGGGCATCGTGATGAGCCTTGTGCAGGCCACTGTGGCGTTTGCGCAACAAAGGGTTGACGCCTCTGCGATGTGAGATATCCTGGTAATACGCGCAAGCAATTGCGCTATCTTCCAGACTATAGACATCCACAGTGAAAGAAGCGCGAAAAGCGCGTGGATAGTCAATTCAAGGTAAATCTTAGTGTTCGCTAACCAACTGCAAGTCGTGATTATCCTGAACCTGGTGCTGATTATTCTGCACTCCGGGGGCGGTTCGCTTGCATAGTTAGGGATAACCAAACTACTGAGCCCCGCACCCGGAACACACGGTGCGGGGTTTTTGTTTAGGCGTCCTTTTCGACTGACCGTTCGGTCAACAAACAAATCAAACGAACAAATCAACAAATAAATCAAACCAAAAAATCAAACGCATACAAAAGAGAGAAGAGAGACAAGCCGACATGTACAGCGACGGAATAAAAAAGGGACCACATCGCGCTCCGGCAAGAGCGATGTTCAAGGCCACCGGGTTGACCGACGCCGACCTCGAGAAGCCGCTCGTCGCCATCGCCAACACCTGGACCGAAGTCGGACCATGCAATTTTCATCTTCGCGAACTCGCCGAAAAAGTGAAGGAAGGCGTGCGCAAAGCAGGCGGGACACCTCTCGAATTCAACACGATAGTTGTCTCCGACGGCATATCCATGGGCACCGAAGCGATGAAGGCATCGCTCGTTTCCCGTGAAGTGATCGCCGATTCGATCGAACTCTGCGTGCGCGGACATATGTTTGACGCAGTCGTAGCGCTTTCCGCCTGCGACAAGACCATCCCCGCCACATTGATGGCGCTGGCGAGACTCGACCTTCCCTCCTTGATGCTTTACGGCGGCTCTATAATGCCCGGTCAGTACGAAGGTCACGACGTTACCATACAAGACGTTTTCGAAGCGGTTGGCGCGTGCGCCGCCGGTCGCATGACTGCAGAGCAGCTCAAACAGATGGAGAACGGCGCCTGTCCGGGCGCTGGAGCTTGTGGTGGACAGTTCACAGCCAACACCATGTCCACCGCCGCCACATTTCTCGGCATGTCACCAATGAGTGCAAATGACGTGCCAGCAAAAGATCCAAGGAAGTTTGCCGTAGCCGAGCGCTGCGGCACTCTTGTAATGGAGCTTCTTGAGAAGAATGTTCGCCCGTCGCAAATCATCACGCGCGGTGCTCTCGAAAATGCCATTGCTTCCGTTGTCGCCACCGGCGGCTCGACGAATGCAGTACTTCACTTGCTTGCCATCGCGCGCGAGATGGGCGTGCCGCTTTGTATTGACGACTTCGATCGCATATCTGCAAAAACACCAATCATCGCCGATTTGAAGCCGGGCGGCAGATTCACGGCGCCCGATATGGAAACAGCGGGCGGGCAGAGACTTTTGGCAAAACGTTTGCGTGATGCCGGTCACATCGTTGATGGTCCGACCGTCACCGGACGCTCGCTTTTCGAAGAAGCCGAAGAGGCTGCAGAAACGCCGGGGCAGCAAGTTCTCACGACATTTGAGAAACCACTTAAACCAATGGGCGGCATCGGCATATTGCGAGGTTCGCTTGCACCCGAGGGTTGCGTGGTGAAACTTTCCGGTCACAATCGCACGAAATTCGTCGGACCGGCGCGAGTTTTCGACACAGAAGACGCCGCCTTCGCAGCCGTTCAATCCGGTGGTATCAAATCCGGTGATGTTGTCGTTATCCGTTATGTCGGACCCAAAGGCGGTCCCGGTATGCCTGAAATGCTCGGCGTTACCGGCGCCATCGTCGGTGCCGGCTTGTCCGATTCGGTTTCGCTCATCACCGACGGTCGCTTCAGTGGAGCAACCTACGGATTCATGGTCGGACACGTTTCGCCCGAAGCCGCTGCCGGTGGACCGATCGCTTTCATCGAAGACGGCGATCTAATCGAAATAGATGTCGAAAAAAGATCTATCGACGTGCACGCCGATCTGACTTCTCGCCAAGCAGAATCAAATTGGCAGCCGAAAGAACATGCATACAAGTCCGGCGTTTTTGCAAAGTATGCGCACCTCGTTTCTTCCGCGTCCGAAGGCGCAGTAACCAGCAGTTTTTCCGCACCAAAGCCGACCAAATCTGAGAAAGTCGGCGTGGCAAAGTAAGACACCAAAGGAGCAAGCAATGACGACTATGTACTGGGAAAAAGATGCCGACGCCAATGCCCTCAAGGGCAAAACCGTTGCAGTTCTCGGCTATGGCAGCCAGGGACGCGCGCATGCGCTCAATTTGAAGGAGAGCGGAGTTGATGTTGTCGTCGGATTGAGAAAAGGCGGCAAGACCTGGCAGCAAGCCGAGCAAGACGGTTTTGCGCCGAAGACACCGGAAGAAGCCGCCAAGGCTGCCGATGTCGTCTGCTTCCTTTGCCCCGATATGGCCCAGCCGAAGCTCTACAAAGAAGCTGTCGAACCCAATCTCAAGCCCGGTGCCACCATTATGTTTGCGCACGGCTTCAACGTTCACTACAAGCAGATTCAACCGCCGGCACAAACCGATGTAGTCATGATCGCCCCCAAAGGACCGGGCGCTCTCGTGCGTCGCCAGTACGAAGAAGGTCGCGGCGTGCCCTGTCTGGTCGCCGTGTATCAAGATGCATCGGGCAATGCTTTTAAGACGGCACTGGCATATGCACATGCTTTAGGCGGAACTCGCGCAGGAGTAATCGAAACAACATTCCCTGAAGAGACCGAAACAGATCTTTTCGGTGAACAAGCAGTCCTCTGCGGTGGTGTCACCGAGCTGGTCGCCGCCGGCTGGGAAACTCTCGTGGAAGCCGGATATCAGCCGGAAGTTGCTTATTTCGAATGCTTGCACGAATTGAAGTTGATTGTCGATTTGATCTACGAAGGTGGCTTTGCCCGCATGCATGAATTTGTAAGTGAAACAGCCAAGTTCGGCGATCTGACTCGCGGACCGCGCGTTGTCGACGATCACGTTCGCGCCACCATGAAGGAAGTTCTCGCCGAAATCCGCAACGGCAAATTCGCGCAAGAGTGGATCGACGAAAACAAAGGCGAGCGCCCGCAATACAACGCATTGCTCAAGAAAGATCTGGAGCATCCGATCGAAACAGTCGGCAAGAAAATGCGCGACAACATGAGCTGGCTGAAAGAAAAGGGCGCAAAACAAACCCAGCGTCAGCCTGTCGGCGCTACGAGATAACCGCCACGAGATAACCGTTCGCAAACGCTTTTAGGGGGCGTCCAACGCCCCCGCTCCACCTCCGAAACCGCAGAACCGCAGATAGACCTCCGAGAGAAGACCATGAAGGGTGCCGAAATAGTAATACGAGCATTGGAGAAAGAAGGCGTCGATACCGTCTTCGGATATCCGGGCGGCGCCATCATGCCTCTTTACGATGCGCTTGTCGATTCGAAGTTGAAGCATATCCTCGTGCGCCACGAACAAGCGGCAGCACTCGCTGCCGATGGCTACGCACGTCACAGCGGGCGTGTCGGCGTTTGTTTCGCTACTTCCGGACCAGGTGCCACCAATTTGATCACGGGAATCGCCAACGCATTTCTCGATTCTGTTCCAATGGTGGCAATTACCGGTCAAGTCGCCACACCCTTCATCGGCACTGATGCCTTCCAGGAAGTCGACATATTCGGCATCTCGATGCCCGTAGTGAAGCACAGCTTTCTCGTGCGCCGCATCGAAGATTTGGCAGGCACCATACACGAGGCTTTTCAAATCGCTCGCAGCGGTCGCCCCGGACCGGTTCTTGTCGACCTTCCGAAAGACGTAGCGATTGCGGAATTGGACATCGTTGCTTTCGACGATACGCCGGACGAAACCCCGGCCCGACCGGATGCGCATCAAGTGGCAACCGCTCGCCAGATGATCGAAAGAAGCAGCCGCCCGCTTGTCTATGCCGGCGGCGGCATCCGCATCGCCGGCGCTACCGAAGAGCTTCGCTCTTTCGTCGACTTCACCGGCATACCCGTGGTCACCACGCTTCAGGGCATAGGCTCCGTGCCGTCCGATCACGGGCTCAACCTCGGCATGCTCGGCATGCACGGTACAAAGCAAGCAAACATCGCCGTTCAAGAATGCGATTTGCTTATCTGTGTCGCAGCGCGTTTCGACGATCGCGTCACCGGCAAACTCAAAGAGTTCGCGCCTCACGCCAAAGTCATCCACATGGACATCGACCCTGCCGAAGTTTCCAAACTCCGCGCCGCCGATTGCTCCATCGTCGGCGATGTCAAAGTGGCGCTCAACTTCCTGCATGTAAGACCGCAAATAGACGAGTGGAAGAATCGCTGCCTGACCAACAAAGCAGAGTATGCGTTCGCTTACGAGCATAAAACCGAGCATGTGTATGCGCCGAAAATGCTCAGAGATTTGAGCGTCGCCGCTTGCGACAACACAGTCATATCCTGCGATGTCGGACAGCACCAGATGTGGGTCGCCCAGCACTGCCGGTTTCAGTCACCGGAAAATCATCTTACAAGCGGTGGCTTGGGCACCATGGGCTACGGACTTCCGGGCGCTATCGGCGCCCAGCTCGCGGACCCCTCAGCGCGCGTCATCAATGTTTCCGGCGACGGTTCCATCATGATGAACATCCAGGAACTCGCTACATTGAAACGCTACAACATTCCCGTGAAGATTGTTCTTTTCGACAATCAGGCACTGGGTATGGTGCGCCAGTGGCAAGAACTGTTTTTCAGCGAGCGCTACAGCGAAGTAGATCTTTCTGACAATCCCGATTTTGCAAAAGTCGCGGAAGCATTTGGAATACCGGCAGTGAAGGTCGAAAGACCCGATCAAGTCGAAAGTGCAATTCAACAGATACTAGAGTGCCAGGGGCCCCTCCTTGTGCACGTGATGATTGACCCCCGTGAGAATGTCTGGCCGCTCGTGCCGCCCGGCAAATCAAACACGGAAATGATGGAGGCTAAGGCAGTATGAGATTTACGCTCGAAGTGACGATGACCAATAGCGAAGGCGCTCTCGAACGCCTGCTTGGGCGGCTCCGGCAGCGTGGTTTTGGTATTCTGGCTCTGAATGCCGATGTCTCAGGCGATTACGCTTCTCTGGGCGCGCGAATTACAGTCGAGAGTCTGCGACCGGTAGAAGCGGCTCTCAAGCAAATCGCGAAGCTTTACGACGTCGAACAAGTGAAGGTACATCATGCAGAGCAAGAGCATGCAAAACGACAGAACCAACCAGCAGAACTTTGTCTATCTCTATGACACCACATTGAGAGATGGTGCTCAGCGCAAAGGCTTGAGCTTTTCGCTCGACGACAAAGTAAAAATCGCGCAATTGCTCGACGGCTTTCGCGTGCCTTATATCGAAGGCGGCTGGCCCGGATCTAATCCTAAGGATGCCGAGTTTTTCCGCAGATTGCGCGCAACTCCGTTGAAGAATTCGACGGTGGTGGCATTCGGTTGCACTCGTAAAGTCGGCGTTCGCGCCGAAGATGACGCGAATTTGAAAGCATTGCTCGACGCGGGCACGAAGGCGACTGCGATTGTTGGGAAAACCTGGAGTTTGCACGTAGAGGAGGTTCTCAAAACCAGCCTCGAGGAAAATTTGCAAATGATCGCGGACAGCGTGAGGTTCTTGAAACAACACGGCAAAGAAGTGATCTTCGATGCAGAGCATTTTTTCGACAGCTTCATGAGCGCGCCGGAATACGCCGTCAAAGTTGCGGCTGCCGCCGTTGAGGCGGGCGCCGATTGGATTGTGCTCTGCGACACGAACGGTCGCTGCATGCCCAGCGATGTCCAGAAAGTCGTCGCCTCGATGATGGAAGCAGTGCCTGCCAATTACGGCGTGCATTGCCACAATGACATGGAATTGGCGGTAGCCAACTCTATTGCCGCGGTCGAGGCCGGCGCGCGACAGGTGCAAGGAACCATCAATGGTTATGGCGAACGCTGCGGCAACGCCAATCTCGTTTCGCTGATGCCGACCTTGAAACTGAAGATGGGCTACGACTGCGTGCGCGATTCTGATTTGAAAAAACTCACCGAGCTATCGCGCACCGTCAGCGAAATCGCCAATCTCAATCCCGACCCGTGCGCCGCTTATGTCGGCAGCTCCGCTTTCGCGCACAAAGCAGGTTTGCACGTCGCCGCCGTCGAGCGCGTCGCTCACAGTTATGAGCATGTCGATCCGTCGCTCGTCGGCAATCGCCGCCAGGTGATTGTCTCTGAACTCTCAGGACGCGGCAATATCCGTATGCTCGCCAACGAGGTGGGCGTCGGCGTTGTCGGTGCCGAAGCGAATGTTCTTGCCAAAGTCAAAGAAATGGAAGGCAACGGTTATCAATTCGAAAACGCCGAAGGCACGGTCGAATTGCTCATGCGCAAAGCTGCGCCGGATTACGTCGCGCCATTCGAGATCGTCGACATGATGGTTGTGGTCACGGACAGAAATAGAACTGGAACCAGCGCCGAAGCAATTGTAAAAGTGCAAGTCGGCGAGGAGAAATTCCACACTGCGTCCGAAGGACACGGACCTGTACACGCGCTTGACCTGGCGCTGCGCAAAGCCCTTGTGCCGCGCTATCCGCACATCGAAGACGTGCGTCTTGCCGATTACACAGTGCGAATTCTCGACCCCGAGCAAGCAACCGATGCCATGACCCGCGTCATAATCGAAGCCACCAGTGGTGATGACAGATGGTGGACGGTTGGTTGTTCGAAAAACATTATCGACGCGAGCTGCCAGGCTCTGTCCGACAGCCTCGAGCTGTACCTGGCGCGCACCGGAAATGCCGGCGTTGCAGCCCAAAATGTTTTAGAAACTTCGGGAGCGGAAAGCTCCGACCCACGCGTAAGTTTAAGTCTTAAAGAGGAGGTGGCTTAAGTGTCCGCAGCAGCTACGAAAAAAGCACCAGAGAAAGCCGGCAAGAAGTCGGTTGAAACTGCGCCCGAGAGCTCCGGCTCTGGCGCGACGGCGAAGAATATCGTCCAGAAGATCTGGGACGCTCACGTTGTCACCCGGATAGAAGGGCATCCGAATGTTTTCGCGATTGACTTGATGCTCTTGCATGAAGTCACATCAGCACAAGCTTTTCAATTGATAGAAACTCGCGGCATCCAGGTGTTTGATCCCACTCGCCTTCTTGCCACCATCGATCACAGCACTCCCACCAGGCAAAATCGCTGGGAAATATATGACGAAGCGGCTCGCACTCAGGTCGAGACATTGCGAAGTAATTGCAAGAAACACAACATTCCGTTTCTCGATTTCGATTCAGGAAAGCAAGGAATAGTCCACGTTGTCGGACCGGAACTCGGTGTCACTCAGCCCGGCATGACTATCGTTTGCGGTGATTCGCATACTTCTACTCATGGCGCATTCGGCGCGCTGGCGTTTGGCGTCGGCACTTCCGAAGTCGCACACGTCATGGCTACCGGCTGCCTTTTGCAGAAGCAACCGCAATCGATGAAAGTCGAATTTAAAGGGCGCTTTCGCAGGGGTGTTTATGCCAAAGATGCAATTCTCAAATTGATCGGCGAAATAGGTGTCGGCGGCGCCAACGGGCACGTCATCGAGTACGTCGGTGAAGCCGTGCGCGCCATGTCGATGGAAGAGCGCATGACCGTTTGCAACATGAGCATCGAGTGCGGTGCGCGCGCCGGCTTGATTGCGCCGGATGAGACGACCTTCAACTATCTCAAAGGACGCGCTCACGCCCCCTGCGCCGAGAAGTGGGACGAAGCCGTTGAATATTGGAAGAGTTTCGCCAGCGACGAAAATGCTAAATACGACAAATCGGTCGTCATCGATCTCGATAAGTTGGAACCGATTGTCACCTGGGGAACCAACCCTGCGCAAAGCGTTTCCCTTGGTGAGCGCATTCCAAAATTAGAGACGATGGCCGCCAACGACAAAGCGGTTGCAGTTCGCGCGCTCGAATACACTAAATTGAAAGAACAGCAGGTGCTGGAAGGAACGCCTGTCGAGTGGGCTTTCGTCGGTTCTTGCACCAACGGGCGCATTGAAGATTTGCGCATTGTTGCCGAAATTCTCAAAGGTCGAAAAGTAAATCCCGCCGTCACCATGTATGTGGTGCCGGGCTCGGAAGCGGTGATGAAACGCTGCCAGGAAGAGGGGCTCGATGAGATTTTTTGCGCCGCCGGCGCCGATTTCCGCATGCCCGGTTGCTCGATGTGTCTGGCAATGAATGATGATCAAGTGCCGCCCGGCAAACGCTGCATCAGTTCGTCGAACAGAAATTTCGTCGGTCGGCAGGGACCGGACAGCATCACCCACCTGGCGTCACCGGCAACTGTCGCCGCCAGCGCCATCGCCGGTTGCATCACTTCACCCGCCCAATATGTTTAGACCTAAAAATTCAGGAGTTGGTCATGAGCCTCATACCGAAAGTTACAACTGTCACATCAAAAGCGATGCCTGTTCCTATGAAGGACGTAGACACGGACCTTATCATTCCTGCTCAATTCCTCACCAGCATCAGCAAAGACGGTTACGGCGCCAATGTCTTCCGCCGCCTGCGCGACAACGACCCGAATTTCCCGATCAATCGCAAAGAATTCGACGGCGCGTCGATACTTGTCACCGACAGCAATTTCGGCTGCGGGTCATCTAGAGAACATGCAGTCTGGGCATTAACCGGTGCAGGATTTAAGGTCGTAATCGCGAAATCTTTTTCCGACATCTTCTACAATAATAGCGCCAAAAACGCTCTATTGCTGGTAGTCTTGGAAGATAAAGTCGTCGACGAAATTTTGCAGTCCGCCAAGAATGCAGACTACGAAGTGACTGTTGATCTCGAATCGCAAACCGTCGTTTTGCCGGACGGCCGCAGCTACAAATTCGAATACGACCAGTTCCGCAAACACTGCATGTTGAACGGTCTCGACGACATCGAATACATCAGATCGCACACGGCTGATATTCAAGAATTTCGCAATCGACAAGAACAGCAAAGATATATGACCACACGCGGAGCCTAGGACGCAAAAACCGGGCGAAAGGGAGCACTCAAATGGATAAGCACATAGCGGTATTAGCCGGTGACGGAATCGGACCGGAGGTGATGGAGCAAGCTCTGCGCGTGCTGAGCGCTATTGCCGAAAAGTTCGGACATCGCTTTTCCACGACGACCGCACTGGTCGGCGGTGCTGCCTACGACAAGTATGAAACGCACTTGCCGGAGGAGACCAAGTCGATCTGCCGCTCTTCTGATGCCATTCTCTTCGGGTCGGTAGGCGGACCTGTCGGCGACATGAACAATCCGAAGTGGAAGAATTGCGAAGCGAATTCCATTCTTTCGCTGCGCAAGACTTTTTCGTTCAACGTCAATTACAGACCGGTCAAAGTGATACCGGAATTGGAATATCTTTGCCCGCTGAAGAAAGAAGTGATCGAGCGCGGCGTTGATATCCTCTTCTTGCGCGAACTTCTTGGTGATTGCTATTTCGGCGAGCACCGGACATTCAATGCGGAAAACGGCGTGCGAACCGCGACCGATTTGATCACATATGACGAAGAGCAAATCGCTTCGATTGCAGAAGTGGCTTTCAGAGCAGCGCAAAAGCGCCGCGGCAAAGTCACATCCGTGGACAAAGCGAATGTTCTCGATGCGTCTAAGTTATGGCGGGCTGTCGTGCGGGAAGTGGCACTCGGCTATCCCGATGTGACGCTCGAAGACATGCTCGTCGACAACTGCGCAATGCAAATTGTGCGCGACCCGTCACAATTCGACGTCGTCGTCACCGGCAATATGTTTGGCGACATTTTGACTGATGCCGCCGCAGTTCTACCCGGTTCATTGGGACTGCTCGCGTCTGCGAGTATGAACAGAGAAGGCTTTGGCTTGTACGAGCCGCCGGGCGGTTCGGCGCAGGATATCGCCGGCACCGGCACAGCCAATCCGGTGGCGCAAATATTGTGCGTCGCATTGATGTTGCGTCACTCGTTCGCGTTGGAAACCGAAGCGTGCGCAATCGAAAGTGCAGTGGAAACGACGCTCAAAGAAGGTTATAGAACTCGCGATATTGCTCGCTCAGGCGAAGACAATCAAAAGATCGTCGACACCAGAGGCATGTCCGAGCGAATTCTGGAACACCTGCTGGCTATTACGGTGCCTTCAACTGCCGCTTGCAGTTGAGGGCGTAATCAAGCCGGCACCACTGAGTCCGGCTGCACAAGCAGGAACTTTTTTTACACAGAATTTTTTTTGAGGTATTGAACTATGTACGGAGACTACAAAGAACATTGGTCGATGGTTGACGAACGCATGAACTCGGCCGTTCATGAGAATTATCCCGAGTGGAAAAAAGCCCGCGACCGTCGCAGTCAATCACTCACTCAGGCAAACGTAACCTACGTCAACCAGCAGGGAGATCGTTTCACTCGCGATGCAGAAAGCCGTGTTGCGACATTCCGTTATCGCCATTGTGACACCACCTACTCGATGAGTTATGACGACGACAACCATGTTGTCTCAGTCAGCAGTTCGAGCGGCTGGACATGGACGAAAATGGATGACGGTCAAGGTTGGCTCGTGCGCAATTACTTCGACGCCTGGCATGTCGGTTCCGCCGAAGCCGGTGACGTGGTTGCGGACGAAAATGGACTGCGCTGCGTTTCCGGAGATGCTTCCATGTTGGGGCTTCCGGTTCGTCCATAACAGCAGTTGTCGATAATTGAAATCACTGAGAAATCCGGCTCAATGTCCGGATTTTTCTTTTGGGGGAATATTCGGAAAGTCCGGCTTGCCAAGGGTTTTGTTGAATAGGCAGACCCGAATCTGGGTTAATATACTATCGACGCCCTGAGGTCCCGCTTTTACACCATGTCAAAGATTCTCCTGGTTGAAGACGACACAGAAATTTGTGGCTGGCTGGAAGATTGGTTCAGGCAGGAAAATTTCGTTTTCGAATCGGCGCACAACGGCGAAGACGCCCTTCAGCTCATGGGGCAGTTCGATTTTGATGTCGTGATCCTCGATTGGGGGCTGCCCGACATCACCGGCATTGAGGTGTGCAAGCGTTACCGTGCCAATGGCGGCGAGGCGCCGGTTTTATTCTTGACAGGAAAAAGCGATATCGACGACAAAGAGCAAGGTCTCGATTCAGGCGCCGATGACTATCTCACCAAGCCGTTCGACGTCAGGGAGCTGGCTGCTCGCGTGCGCAGTCTGCTGCGCCGTCCGAAACAAATTTTGCCGGTCGAGCTGACCATAAATGGAGTCGCTCTGGACTTGAAAACAAGAGTCGTCAGAGAAGGCACCAATAACTTGCGTTTGATGCCCAAGGAATGTGCGTTGCTCGAATTCCTGATGCGACACCCCGATACGATTTATTCGTCGAAAGCGTTATTGGATGCGGTGTGGAGATCGGACAGCGACTCGTCTGAAGACACCGTTCGTACCTGCATGCGTACATTGCGGTTGAAACTGCAAAAACTCGGGCGCGAGGACTTGATAAAAACCATCCTCGGCTCTGGTTATATCATCGAACTGCCGAAGCAATAAGCATTAAAGTTGCTTACCAGCTATATCTTGCACAATTTCAAGGTCTTCTTCTTGGACGTTGCTTTTGACGCGCAAAATTGTAATTCAACTAAACTGCTGTTTCCCATCCGTCATAACTGCAGCCGAATTTCTCGCCAAATGCCTCGAATTCTTCTTTCCGCGCGGACATTTGATTGGGTTTGGCTACTTCCTTGACCGTCAAAACGTACTCACCTTCGTCAATATACTCATCGTCTTCAAAATCGCAGTTGCCTAGTTCAAGCCCCATTTTCAAAATCTCTTTAGACAGCCGATTGACTGTTTCTGCATCTTTGCAATAAAAGAAATGTACAATCGCGCGAGGTTCGTCAAGCTGTACACCTCGATCTTTCAAGATCGCTAGTAACGGATCCTTCAGATCGTAAGGGTCATCATCATTCATCAATTGAGTCTCAAGAAGTAAATCCAACGCCTAAATTCTAATACAGAACGAAAAAATGAGGCTGAACAAGCATCAGATGCTTTGAGAAAACCGCCGATTTATTTGAAATTCAGAACAGCAAGAGCGAACCGCTTAAGGAGTGAAAGCGATTCGCCCAGACTGTTGGTTCGCGCGTTGTTATTTCATCTGTACTGTGCAAACTACCGGTTGCTCGGCATCGGTCTTCTTGAAAAATGCCACCATGCGCACTGGCTTTTTCACAGCGCCCGGCGAGGGAAATGGTGCAGAATTTTTGATCGCTTTGATAAGCGCGGTTCTGGTTAATGATGATTGACCCTCTGCAGGCGCATCTTCATCATCCAGCAAACGCAAATGATTGACGTTGCCGCTGGCATCCATGTCGAATCCGATTTTCGCTTTCACGACATCAAAGCCGCTCGGCACAGAATAGTTTTTCACTATCTTGTTTGAAATCTCTTCTAAGTATGCTTTGTTCTCCGGCTTTGTTCCGCAGCCTGTGGCGCCGTTTTTCTCGCAGTCAGCGGCGCTGGCGAAAGTAGTGGCTACCGTAAATGCGCTGAGCACACTTGTCGCTGCCGGCAGAAGATTTTTCTTCATTGCATTTGTCCTTTATGTCCAGTATTAACTAGAAGCGGTGGCGATGCGCCACTATGACAAGGCGATTCTAGCCCATGAAGTAGCACTTTTCTGCAAGTTTGATTTATTTTCCTTTCGGGAACATCGCGTAAAAAATTTCGTCGCACCCGCTGAGGTTTGAATCTGGATCACTCCCAGTCCTCGACAAGTAATTCAGGCACTCTCTTAAACTCTCCAACATTGTGTGTTACGAGCACAAGTTTTCTGGCAATTGCCTGCCCAGCAATCAGTACATCATATGGACCAATTGGTGTTCCCTTCGATGATAGAAACGCTCGAATTTTGCCCGACTGTCGCGCGTCTTCGATATCGAATTCCAGAACCTCAAATTGAAGCTTGTCTATCAATGAAACGTTCTCAGCGGCTCTGCGACTTCTAAAAGCTCCATAATAGAGTTCATGTGCCACGATTGAGGAGACTGCAATCTCACCCGGACGGTGTTTACGCACTCGCCGAAAGATACGGGAATCTCTATTGTTTAGCAAACTTATGACTGCATTTGCTTCCAACAAGTAACGACTCATTCAAATAGCCCGTCAAGGTCTGGGCGTACTTGCTGATGAACGGGCTCATGCACTGCATTAACAAAGTCATCATCCAACTTGCCTGGAAGCTCTTCCAGCCAACCCCAGTCATCGGCTATAGGCTCAAGGATGACGGCATTTCCCTGGCGGCGGATGCGAACAGTGTCACACTGAAAGCGAAAGTCTTTCGGAAGTCTCACGGCCTGCGATCGGCCGGACCAGAATATCTTTGCAGTATCCATTCGCTTTGCGCCTCGTGGTATACACCAAAAGTATATATCATTTTCGCTGCTTCGACAAACGGAACTGCTATCAAAGGCAAATCTACAATCTCATATGGAAATCAAACTCGGAGCGTTTCGTTATTGAAGTCGCATTGCCTGCGCATTCCGGAAAGATGATGATTGGATTGTTTTGCAAAGACTCAACCGCTCTGGTAACCGTGCCGCGAAAAACCAAATTCTCGCTTCCTTCGATTTTCAAAAGTTCTATCTGGCCAAGCTTGCGGATGCGATAGGTGATCCTGCAGTGCAAATGCTGATGGTCCGCCAGAAGCGTTTCAATCTGACGGTAAATCTCATTGTAGAGTTTTTCTACAATTCTCTTATGCCAGTCATCCCAAGTTAAAGCTACAGTAGATGTTGAATGAGGATCTGCTGGAATTCTCGCCCGCTCTGAAATCGGCAGTGTGTCGTCCTGAGCCAGGGCAAAATCGATTTTCAAAGAAGAATCCGTCACATCTTGCGGAAACTGAAACGCATTGCGCTGAGCCAAAGTTTCCACTAGAGTCCGCACCTGCCAAGCAAATTCTCCTTGAGCGCGGTCATCGGTGTGCAAATCGGTAATACTTCCATCGCGATGAATCTTGAATGAAACTCGGCAAAAGGCAAAGCCTTTTCCTCTGTCTCTGAAATCTATGTTGCGAACTTCCTCGTGGATTTTGTTGATGATAGAAGCCTTACAAGTCCGCAAAATCTCATCATGGTGTGAACCTGCAGCCTGGGCCTCGGGAAACGTGCAAGACTGCGGCATCAGGAAACCTCCCACCAAAAACAGCATGGCGAGAGCGATGACATAGGTAGAAAGTTGTTTGCGTTTCAATTTTCAGAACACCCAAACTGTCAAAACACTATTCAAGCATAATTTTAGTGGGGTTTTTCACATGGCAATGGTGAAAATTCACTTGCCAAAACTGTTGACACGCCGATAATAGCCAATACGCTTTTAAATCGCACGAATCGGACCAGGAGCCGCTTTTGGCGCGCTCGCCGCTTGGCGTTCGATTGTTCATTGTGCATACCACAATAATCAGAATGTTGCTGGATCTGCCGCGCTTCCGTTAGAAAGCGCACAGACCGTCACACCTTATTGCTGCCGATTGTGCTGACTGTTTCGTCTGCCGGCCTCACCTTTACATACTTTCTTCACGGAGGCCCGCGTCATGCTGAGGTCGATTTCGCAATCACGCATAAGTGAAAGGACAGCTTGCCAATGCGAGGTTATTTCGCAGGCAAAGAATGGTTGGCATACGGTTGCGCTGAGCATGATACTGCTTTTGGTGCATTTTATTTTGATTTTGAGATTGGGAGGGTTGGGTATTCTCTCGTGTTCAGTTTCGCTCGATAGCCAATTCGAGAGCGCGGCTGGTGCTCCATCAGTATTTGAATTAGTCGCAGAGCAAACCTCCACACCGATTCAATTCTATTCTTCCGTGGACAAACTCGGTCGCATCAAACCTGACAGCTTGCGCAAGATGGCAATCCATGGTGCAGACACGTATGGAGGAATCAAGCGTTTTTCCCAGCAAGACCTGGTAAGCGAGGCTTTAGATGGTTGTTGGCAAAGTCTTTGGTTTTCGCTGCGCAAATGGATTACCCGTTTTCTAGCTGATGGCGCACATTGGCTGATGGTGTCATCGGCGGTGCTCATGGCTCTTTACTTGATGAAAAAGAAAAATGCGAAGATTTAGCGAGTTTCACCGGACGGAATAGATTGAACCACGCCATGCAATCTGTTCAGCTTTCAGAGGGAACAGAGGAGCGGCAAGTGATCTTGCTGCTCCTTCTGTTTCGAGACATAGAATTAGCGAAGAGGCAGTTTGAAACGCGCTTCGATCAATTTGCGATTGCGAATGCGGCGCGATTTTCTGCGTTTGATTTTCGGCGCTCCGGGCGAAATCCATTTGTCCCAGACGATAAGCGAAAGTGTTTGCCACTTTGTGCGCCAGCCGTTTTTAAAAGACGAGTTTTTGCACACTCTGACTAAAGAGCGCGGATACGGCGCTTCTTTGCGTTCTGCCGCGGAAATCCTAGCGAAGAACCGCCTGGCAAGAGGTTTTAGGTTCAACGAGATTGTTTTTGGTGCGAACATGTAAGGGAAATGCTCAGCTATGTGAGCTCGGTTGCCGACTATTCCTTCGATAAGCCGAAACGCCGATGCCCGAGCGGGTAAGCGAACCAGTTAACAGTGGCAATCGAGAGGAAGGCAATATGGTACACCAATTCGGGCTGAATTTGGCTCATGGCAACCGTCTGCGCCAGGGTCCATACTGCTGTCATTGCACCACCAAGCTTGCTTAGCTGACGATTTGGCGGCATCTGAAATTTCCATAAAGGAAGTCAAGGGGTTTCTGAATCCATGCCATTCTGGTCCTAAGGAGGAAAAGAACGAAGTCGTCGTGCAAGTTTGAAAACGCGAGGGTACTCCTATGGAAATGATGAAAAAGGCAGCCGAGCTTGCTGATGAAATGATCAGCACGGTCGGCTGGTTGCTGAATAGAGCAAGCTCTTCCTCGAAGCTCTACGACATCTCGGATGCGAAAGGATTGACGGCTGAAGTAAGTGTGTCGATTCAGGGCGCAAAGCCCGGCGAAGTGGTTGTCCTGCTGGGACATTCGCTGCGCAATTTTTCGGCGCGTGCGGTCAACGGCAATGATGTATTTGAGCGCGGATCGAAGGTGGTCATTGTCGATTCCGGCGCCAACGTCGTGTACGTGAAATCATTCGTCAACGCCGAAATCGACAGTCGCAGACAAGTTGATTATGAATGATGCGCCTTCACCAAGACGGCTCTGGCAGCGGATTTTGCCGCCATGCGCTTCGATGATGCGCTTGCACACGTAAAGTCCAAGCCCAGTATTCGAGCTGCTCTTCGACTCGCCTGGCTCTTTCCAAAATCGTTTGAACAACGTTGGAATCACATCGGGCGAGATGCCTTTGCCCTGGTCTTTTACCAGTATGCATACGCCGCTTCCCGAGCGGTTCGCTATGATTGAAATCTTGCTGCCCGCAGGGCTGGCTTTGATGGCGTTGTCCGTCAAGTTTATGAGCACTCTGCGGATGCCTATCCTGTCAGCCAAAATCATGGGCAGGTCGTCATCGATCATGGCGGAAAGATCGACATTGGCCGCGAGCGCAAAAGGTTTCAGCTCCGGCAAGCACTCTTCGACTACTTCTTTGACATTCATCGCTTCCATAAAGAAAAGCTGCACTCCTTCCTGCTCTTGATAGGTGAGCAAGAGGTTTTGCACCATCCACAGCATGTGTTTATTGCTGCGTCTGAGTGTCATCAAAGCATCGGAGAGCTGCGGCGAAACTTCTCCCAGTGAGCCGTTCAAAACGCTTTCCAGAAAACGCTCCGCGCCGGCAAGAGGGACTTTTAGATCGTGCGCGAGCGCTGTGATGAATTCGTCGCGCTGCTGGCTTACTTTCAGGCGGTCGGTTACGTCCTTGATGATGAGGACGAAGCCCGTGACGACGCTTTCGGTCGACTTCACCGGCCAGATGATCAAATCGCAGTAGAGACCTTCTTGATGTGAAGGCGTCGGTCCGAGATGATAGCCGTTGATCTCGATGGGATGGTCTTCGGCAATCGCCTCGTGGAACTGTCCGGGGGTGAGAGCGGACACCAAAACGCAGATATGCTTGTTGGCGATTTTTTCGTGCTTCAGCCCAAAGAGCTGGCAAAATGCCGGATTGGCGTCTTTCACTTTTAACTCTCGGCTGATGCGAACAATGCCGACTGGCGCGCATTCTAGAATTTGCTGAACAGTCTCTCGCTCACTGTCGAGCTGTTTTTGCTCGTATTTTTGAACTCGTCTGCGTTCCACGCAACCGCTCAGCGCATCGAAAAGCAGATCGCCGTCCAGGCTCTGCCAGACCAGAAATTGCTGGGCGCCCCAATTGAGGCTGTCGATACCCACATGCTCGTTTTCCGGCGAGCAGAGCGTGATAATGGGCACTCCCGGCGCCTGTACCTGCAGTTTTAGGACTGCATCAAGTGTGTCGGTCGGCTGCCCGTTAGCCTCGATGAGGATCACGTCCGTTTTTCCTTTGGTCAAAGTCTGCAAGGCATCGGGCAATGTGTCGGCGCAGTCTATGAAAACCGGAACTGTCCGGCCTTTCTCTAAAACCTGTCTGATCTTGGTGGAATCAAGGTTTATTCCCGGCAGGAGCAGGACATTGATGACGTTCATGTCCGCTGTAGTTTCATAGAGGTTAGTCATGCGGTCCGGACACCTTTTATATGGTCTGCCTTGTTTTAGTTTCATACCACGCTAAGAAAAAAACAGAACCCGTAAATCTTGTCTGGGCGGCGATTTTGGATTTACCGCGGGATGCTCGGACAGCCCGAACCGGCGCCGCTTTTCGAATCCCGCGCTGCTGATAAATCGATAAGATCCTCTCCAGAAGAGGCAAATGCGCAAATGTGGGTATGTTAAAAGTGGTCCTTCAGAGCAGCAAACGGCAGACCGGCTCTTAGATATCCTGATGTCACAAGATACGAATCATGACGACAATGCAAAAGGTGTTGGCGAGCTTCTCAAGGAAGCAGCCAGTGCGATCAAGATGCGCCGATTCGACGAAGCCGAAGACTATTGCGTTCAGGCTCTGGGTGTTTTAGACAAAGCCAGCGCAACCGAGCATCCCAGCAAGGCTATGGCGCTGGAATTCATGGGCGACGCGCTCACTGGCTCGGAGCGTTACGAGGATGCGGCAAACTTCTACAAGCGGGCGATGGACCTGTCCGAGCGCATTTTTACTCAGGAGAACCAGGTCTATATTGCCATTGTCTATAAGCTGGCGCGCACTTATGAAAGCCTCAGTCTGCTCGATGAGTGCGAACCCTTCTATAAATCCGCAGACGAACTTGCTAAGCGATTCTTGTCTGCGGATCATCCTTTGCGCGAGACGATTGCCGATGGCTATGCGCATTTGATCTCTCGCTCCAAGAAGCGCAAGGAAAAAGTGAGCGCCATCATGGATTCTTTTCGCGCGGGAAAAGGGCATGCCGACCGCGCCGCTCTCGAAGCGAAAGAAGCGAGCGAAGAGGGCGGAGGCGATGAAGATGACGCTGCGGCGGGGGCGCGCAATGAGGCGCATGCGGCGACCGCCTATAAGGACTTGCGAAACAAATCCACTGTTTATGAGCATTCCGCTGAGTCGATGCAGTGGTGGATCAACATAATTTTGTTGCTTGTAGTGGGTTCCATCATTTATTTGGGCTACCAGCACGTTTATAAACCTGCGCCGAACACGCCTGCTCAGTCGGGGCGACCGCCTGCGCCGCCGGAGCAAGCCGAGCAAGTTGAAAAATCTTCAGTTGAGCCTGCGACGTCTCCGTCCGCGGCTGTTTCGAGCAGTGATGATGATCTGGCGATTGTCAAAACATTCTCATCGCTGGATGGCAATCGCAAATTGAAGATGGGAAACGCGAATGATGGAACGGTTGAGTTTGGGAAAGAAAAACTGAAAGCAC
>Ga0268299_1002171_pt1 | contig 25656 bp, 20 predicted proteins | sample NOBtaG_FD_193484 | JGI IMG/M metagenome (GOLD analysis project Ga0268299, IMG submission 193484) | Activated sludge microbial communities from bioreactor in Nijmegen, Gelderland, Netherland - NOB reactor | ecosystem: Engineered > Bioreactor > Aerobic > Activated sludge | place: Netherlands...
ATAGGGACCGACCTGGCTCACGCCGGTCTGAACCCAGCTCGCGTACCACTTTAATCGGCGAACAGCCGAACCCTTGGGACCGCCTTCAGCCCCAGGATGTGATGGGCCGACATCGAGGTGCCAAACGACTCCGCCGCTATGAACGCTCGGGAGTCATTAGCCTGTTATCCCCGGAGTACCTTTTATCCGATGAGCGATAACCCTTCCACACGGGATTACCGGATCACTAAGGCCTACTTTCGTATCTGCTCGACATGTACGTCTCGCAGTTAAGCCGGCTTGTGCCTTTACACTCGACGCGCGATTGCCAACCGCGCTGAGCCGACCTTTGCGCTCCTCCGTTACTTTTTGGGAGGAGACCGCCCCAGTCAAACTGCCCACCTAACACTGTCCCCCGCCCGGATTCACGGGTCGGAGTGAGGCAACTCGCAGGACAAGGGTGGTATTTCAAGGTTGGCTTCCCGACTGCCGGAACAGCCGGATCATCGCCTCCCACCTATCCTACGCATGTACAGCAAATGGCCAATATCAGGCTACAGTAAAGGTTCACGGGGTCTTTCCGTCTTGCCGCGGGTACGTGGTATCTTCACCACGATTCCAATTTCACCGAGTCCGTCCTTGAGACAGTGCAGCAGTCGTTACGCCATTCATGCGCGTCGGAACTTACCCGACAAGGAATTTCGCTACCTTAGGACCCTCATAGTTAGGGCCGCCGTTTACGGGTGCTTCGGTTGCCAGCTTCTCAGGGTTACCCCCGATGACCGCCTTCCTTAACATTCCCGCACCGAGCAGGCGTCAGTCTCTATACGTCGTCTGTGCGACTTAGCAGAGACCTGTGTTTTTGATAAACAGTCGCCACTGCCGATTCTCTGCGCCCGCCCACCGAAGTGGGACGGGACCCCTTTTCCCGAAGTTACGGGGTTAATTTGCCTAGTTCCTTAAGGACGGTTCTCTCGAGCGCCTGAGGCTACGCGCCTCACCTACCTGTGTCAGTTTTAGTACGGATCCGCCACTTGTCCCCAGACGGCTTTTCTCGGTTTCATCTTCGCACACTTCGGCAACAAATCGGCCTCGCTTACGCACCCTCGAATGTAGTGGGCTGTACTCCAATGAAACGCACCGCTGGTTCAACCGCATGACGGAGGGCAGGAATATTAACCTGCTGTCCATCGACTACGCCTTTCAGCCTCGCCTTAGGTTCCGCCTAACCCTGGGCGGATTTACCTTCCCCAGGAAACCTTAGGTTTACGGCGAGAGGGATTTTCACCCTCTTTATCGTTACTCATACCGGCATAATCACTTGATAGGCCCGCCACCGCTCCTTTCGGTACGGCCTGTGTCTGCCTATCAACGCTCCCCTACCGCTTGCACCCGAAGGTGCAAACCCGTGGCTTCGGTACCATGCTTAGTCCCGTTCATTATCGGCGCCCTATTCCTCGACGGGTAAGCTATTACGCACTTTTTAAATGGTGGCTGCTTCTAAGCCAACATCCCCGCTGTCTTTGGAAAAGGACTTCCTTACGCACTGAGCATGGATTAGGGACCTTAGCCGACGGTCCGGGTTGTTTCCCTTTTGACCACGAAGGTTATCCCCCGCAGTCTGACTCCCAGGATAGTCTCTATGGTATTCGGAGTTTGATTGAAGTGGGTAGGCTGGTGGCCCCCCAGCTTCATTCAGTAGCTCTACCCCCATAAAGTAGTGGCCTGAGGCTAGCCCTAAAGCTATTTCGGGGAGAACGAGATATCTCCACGTTTGATTAGACTTTTACTCCTCCCCACAGCTCATCACATAACTTTTCAACGTTAACGTGTTCGGTCTTCCGCAACCTGTTACAGTCGCTTCAACCTGGCCATGGGTAGATCACGTGGTTTCGCGTCTATCGCCTGCGACTTAAACGCCCTATTCAGACTCGGTTTCCCTTCGGCTCCTGTGCGAAACACATTAACCTTGCCGCAAACGATAACTCGCCGGTTCATTATGCAAAAGGCACGCGGTCACCCGCTACGGACCGAAATCCGTAAATCGGGCTCCCACTGCTTGTAAGTGCATGGTTTCAGGTTCTTTTGACTCCCCTTAAAGGGGTTCTTTTCACCGTTCAGTCGCCCTACTTGTACACTATCGGTCGTCGAGTAGTACTTAGCCTTGGAGGGTGGGCCCCCCGGCTTCACGCAGGGTTCCACGAGCCCTACGCTACTCTGGGACACCTCTCAACGGAGGGCAATCGCTTTCGAATACGGGGCTGTCACCCGCTATGGCCGACCTTTCCAGATCGTTCTTCTAACGACGCCTTTGTAACTCCTCGAGGGCCCGCAACCCCGGTCCGAAGACCGGTTTGGGCTGATCCGCTTTCGCTCGCCGCTACTCACGGAGTCTCGGTTGATTTCTCTTCCTCCAGCTACTGAGATGTTTCAGTTCGCTGGGTTAGCCTCGACGGACTATGCATTCATCCGCCGATAACGCCATCTGGTTGCCCAGTGACGCTGGGTTTCCCCATTCGGACATCTCCGGATCATTGCGCGCTTGACCACTCCCCGGAGCATTTCGCAGCCTACCACGTCCTTCATCGCCTCTCGACGCCTAGGCATCCACCATGCACCCTTAGTAGCTTGACCACATTAATGAGAAGCTGACCGCCAAAAAACCCGTCCGGCAATACACCCTTAAGAATTTCCCAACGACCACACGTCTCGCAGCCAAACCACGTCGTTCGATATCGCCGCTATACAGGATCGATCCGCACCGCCGAACCGCTTCACCCCAGCCGGTTGACCCGACCGGAACTCCGCCGCTCGCCGGTGTGACCGACGACACTCGAACTCAGATCCATTGCACCGAACAGATCACGCAACGCAATCAGCCGATACCCTCATAAAAACAGGCATCCGCCTCTCTCGCAACGCACCCGTCCGGCGCCTTTGCATCCGCTTATTCACTTGCCAAAGAGCACGAAACCCGCCAGCCGGGGCCGCCGAAATACTCGCCACCACCGCCTGCCGGGCGACACCACCCATCCGAAGATGGTCCGTGTCAGAGCCGGGAAAGTCTATCACACTCCCGCGCCCCGTCAACGCCTCCAACCCCAAAAAAATTCGCGGATTCGGCCCGATTTCCGCGACAAAATGGATAAGCGACCCCCTCACCCAGCCGGCCTGTGCAGCCAGCCACCTCATCCGACGCGCCCAAAATCATCTGCGAGGCCCCGGCATGTCAGCCGGTCGCCCCGGCCGCCGCCACACGTCCCCGCGATCAGCTCTCCTGCGGCCCCTCGGCGTCGCGCCGTACCACGATGATCATCCCATACCGATCCGCCCGCGCGATCATCTCCTCCTGCTCGACAATAAACGTCTTGTCGGCCTCGATGACCAGCATTCTCGCCCCATGCGCCCGCAGGTTTTCGATCGTATCCGGCCCCACCGTGGGAACGTCGAACCGCATGTCCTGATTCGGCTTCGCAACCTTGATCAGCGCCCAACCACCCTGGCGGCACAAACGTCCGGCACGTTCGATCATCCGATCCGTGCCCTCGATCGCCTCCACCGCGATGATCTCCTGCTCCTTCACCGCGATCGACTGGCCGATGTCCAGCCGGCCCATCTCCTTGGCGACAGGCCAGCCGAACTCAATGTCCCGTTCCTGCGCGGCGGTGGGTCCCAGGCGCGTCAGCACACCTTCACTTGCCATGGCGTCCATACAGTACTTCACGCAATGTTCCATGTGAATCCCGCGCTCCGCCATCATGTCCGCCACCGTCCGGAGGATCGAATCCGTCCGCTTGTCCGGAACGCGGAAAAACCAGAGCCGCAACGTCGTCAAGTCAGGAAGATTACGCAGAATGCGAAATCTGCCGTACATATCGCTCTTTTTAACCGAACCCGCCAATATGGTTCGGTACGCCCCTTCTCGCGCCAACAGCCGCAGATGCCGGCCAAAACGCGATACGCTGCACCAGTAAAAAGCATCCGCCATGTCCTGGAGCACGGGGTTCGCCCATTCCCGCAATCCCAGAACCACCACGCGACGGCCCGCCCGCTTGGCCCGATCGACTACCATCAGCGGCATGGTGCCACCGCCCGCGATCACGCCCAGCGTGTTATTTTCCTTGAACGGTGCTCGAATCATGGCCGGGGCCAAAATAACGTCCGACATCCTTGTTTCTCTGCTCCTGATTATCGTCTCTCGGTAACGGTTTGGACCGGTCGGTCCGCATGATGGATGCTAACGCACATCGCTCGTTGGTGCGTCGCCGACCGGCAGTTCCGCGCCGTCAGCCTCGCCGCGAATGGCTGCGACCGCCTGCCGCAACTCCGCAATCTCACGCTCGAGCAGTCGCATTCGCGTCTTCATCTCGGGCAATTTCTGGAAGGTGGCGTATCGCCGCCGAGCCTCAGCAACCGGGGCCGCCGGAGCCCCCAGCACCATGCTCCCGGCCTTCACCGGGCTGTTCACGCCAGCCTGGGCGCTCACCTGAGCATCATCGCCAATGGTGATGTGTCCGACTACGCCCGCCTGGCCGGCGATGGTCACGTGCCGACCCACGATGACGCTGCCCGCCAGCCCGACCTGGGCCACAAACATGCAGTCCGCACCCACCTGGCACCCGTGCCCGATGGCCACCAGGTTGCTGAACTTGGTGCCCGTTCCTATCCGCGTGGCCCCCAGCGTGGCCCGGTCGATCGCGCAGTTTGCGCCAATCTCGACGTCATCCTCGATGACCACCGCCCCCGCCTGGGGGATCTTCATCCACTTCTTGCCCACCGGCGCGTATCCCAGGCCGTCCTCGCCGATGACGGTTCCGGCGTGAATGGTCACGCGGTCACCCAACCGGCAGAGATCATAGATTGTCACGTTGGGATGCAGGGTGACGTCATTGCCCAGCACCGCGCCGGGACCGACGAACACACCCGGATAGCACGTCACATTGTCGCCCACAACCGCATCGTCGCAGATGACCACCCCGGGCGCGAGGTTTGGATTCCGGCCCAGTTTCGCCGTCTCGGCGACGCTTGCGGATGGGTGCCGCCCCCATTGCGGGTGCCGCCGATACCCGTGGATCCGGATGATGGCCAGCGTCAGGGCGCGATACGGATCATCACAGATAAGCTGGGGAACCGGCGACTTAAGCGTCGGGTCCGCCTTCATGATGATCGCTGAAGCCTGCGTTGTGGCCACCAGGTCGCGATACTTGGGGTTGGCAAAAAACGTGATCTCTCCGGCGCTGGCGCCTTCGAGCGTATTGCATCCGCGAATCCGGACGTCGCCGTCTCCCCGCACCTCCGCCGGCAGACCATGCGCCGCGAGGTTACGGGATAGCTCCGATAGTGTCAGTTCACCCACGTCCACGCGGTCAGACGCCTCCGCACCAGCCTGAAGACCAGCCCCTTATTAGGAAGGATAAGCCGAGGATTGTCAACGAATGGAGAGAGTCAGATCAGCCGGCGCACCCCGGCACAAGGTTAAAATCGACTTTACCTTCAGACCACCAATGCGGCGATTGCCGCAACCCAACCCCCTTCCCTTCAAGGGAGGGGCGGGTGGAGGGTAGAACCGCACGAAACACATGCTTGCGCATGATGCGCGCAACCAGCGCGCAAGTTGCGGAACAAGCATCTAACGCACCAGCAGACGCACCTGCCAGGGCTGCAATGGGATCTCGCGCCCGCAGCTTTCACCCGTCAGCCGATCCGTCCACGTTCCGCCTGCCCGGCCCCCTGGGGTATCATCACCCCACTGCACAACTTGCCTCGTCGCCGCGCAGTTCACCAGGATGCACACCCGGCCATCAGCGGACGCCCGCCGCACAATTGGCGACGCCGCATACCCGCCCGAACCCTGCTGACGCGCCGCGGCAGGAGGCAATGCGGGATCAATCAGCCGCGCGATGAACGCGCCTGCTTCACGAGCCATGTGAATGTCCTGCGCGCCGCAAGAAAACGTCACGACAGTTCGTCCGCCTTGGGTAGATGCATCGATCGACGTACCCGGCCGACCATCTGTCCACGCCACTTCGATGCCCAGCGAATAACGCGCCAGCAGGTCGGTGCGTCCCGCAGGCACCAGGTCGATCGCTTCCCCCGCCGCCTGCAGTTCCGCCAGCAACGCCCCGGCTGCCAGCGACCAGCGGTTCGGATCGCGCGCCAGCATCAGATCAGCCGGAAGCGCGAGGCCAACCCGCACTGCGGTCCGGCACGCCGCCAACCCGTCGGCGAAGCGTCGCAGGTCCAGCGCCGTATGCGCCACCGCCTCGAGGTACTCCGGCTGACTCAGTCGCGAAGGATACGGCGTCTGCGTACCGTCGCGCATGTCACGCCAGCCCTCGAACACGCCGATTCGCTGACCCGCGAGCGCCTGCAGCCACATCGCAGCCCGCACACTCGCGGCTGCGTCCTCGGTCGATCCGCTTGCGCCGTCCTGACCGATCGCCGCGAGCGGCGGTCCGCTGGTGACGCCGCGAAGCAACTGCCGCCGGGCGATCATGCCCACCAGGTCTTCACCTTCCGGCAGATCGATCACTGCGGGAATTCCAGATCCGCTGATCTGGCCGTCAAACAACTGTGCGAGTGTCAACGGTTGAAACGCCAGTTCCATCGTGCCCGCCGGCGCTGAGCGCTCGCCCGGGAAACGCGCAGGCGCCAGCGCCGGCGTACATCCCAGCGCCTCGGCGCGCGACTGCCGCACGGCGCCGGCCGCCGTCGCGGCTGACACGCCGTCCCACACGTACCAGCGAAATCCGGCAGCTGCGAGCAGATCGAGATCGCCAACCGCTCGACTCCGCGCTGTGAATGTGGCCCGGTCCGCGAACGTGAATGATGTCTGCGTCATCGCCGTCAGTTCGCTCGCGGAGCGCGCCGCCGACAACCGATCCGGCTGAAATCCAGGCGCGATCGGCGCCCACGCATGGTCAAACAACCGATCCAGCCAGGCGTGCATCGCCGCCACCCGCTCCGGACTGAGCGTGTCGCGCCCCTGCTGCCGCAGCTGCTCCTCCCGGGCAAGGACATCGATGGTCTTGACCGCGATCGCCAGCGACGCGCGATGGTAAGGCTCGAGCATCCACCCGTAGTAAAGATCCTCCGCGAGATCATCGCCCGGCAGACACCGGCGCAGCGCCTCGCGCTGCCGCGACAACCGGTCCCCCCCATCGTTCGAGCGTTCACCCCGGAAGAACGCGGGCGACGACTCGCGCGGCGCATTCGGCGCATTAATCACGCCGGCGCCATCGTCCCGAGTTTCGAACAACGAACAGCCGGCGCACGCCAGCGCGAGCGCCGCTGCCCATGCCGACCACCCGATTCGCGCGCACCCGCGTCGATCGTTCACCGTCTACTCCTGCCAGAATTTCCACCACGGACGCCGCCCGCGCGCCGATGCGGGCATGCGCTCCGACAATCCGTGTACGGGCAATTCGCCGCGCTGCTGCAAGAGCCGCGACCGCGCATAGCGCTGCGGATGTTCGCGAACCGCGCTGCGCGAGGACTCGGTCATCAGTCCCGTCGCCGGCGGCAGTTCATTCTCCGCGTCATAGAATTTCAGCGCTTCGTCCAGGCACTGTCCCGCCCGAATGCGCCGCCAGCGCTGCTCCTGAGCCCCCGGCGTCGTCGCCGACGCTTCGAGCAAGACTTGCGCCAAAGTCACCCATTGCACCACATCGATCAGCCGCGAAGGTTCGTCGCTCGCGTTGATCGGAGCCGAGGTGGAAAGCGGATCTCCGCGCAAGTCCGCTTCCGGTGCGATGAATTCCCAACCTTGGGTAAGTCCGCAATTGCGACAGGTGGCGGCGATGCGTACGCCGCCCGGCACATGACCCGCGACCGGCGCCTCGACCGCGAACGCGCCGCTGCGGCACGCCGTACACGGCGTCGCCATCAGGTAGAGACACGCCTCAACCACGCTGTGTGCGCGTAACGGTGCGGCTGCCATTCGACAAGCGAATCCCGATCGTTGAAGCATCGCCCCGGGCGCACCCGGCTGGCGGCGCACCCGGCTGGCGGCGCGCCGTCGGTCAGCCCGCGGACCCGCCCGCGAGCAGCTTGACCGCCTCTGTCAGCGCCGCGCGCAACTGCGCCGCGTCGATTGGCTTGCCTTCGAGGATGGAATTGTCGAAGTCGTTGAGCGCTTCGATCGACCCGTCCAGGCTGGCCGACACCGACTCCCACTGATCCGACGCCGGCACATGCGGATCCACCACCCGCCAGAACCCCGATTCACGGCGAAACGTGACCACAACGCCCGCGGCGCCGCGCTCTCGCGCCACCGTACCCGTCGCCGTGTCCGCGTCAGTCGCGGCCGGATTAAACAACTCGTACGACGTCAGCGATTCGGAGAACTGCTGATCCACCGCCGCCTTGGCCCCCGGCTCGATCCGATCAAATGCCACCGACAGGTTGGTGACGGTCGCGCTCAGTTCGGCAAGCCGGTCATAATAATCCACCGCGATCGACCGCTGACCCGCGACCAGCAGATCAGGAACATCGATGAATGCCCGCTCCGCCCGCGCCGCGCCGTAACGCTCGACCAGCGCGTGCAGCGCCTCCACATCCGCCGGAGACAGCACCGCGCCGGCGCTCGCGCCCGCACCTGGCTCCGCCGACGCCACGCCCGACTCGCCCGAGGTCGACGTCATCGCCGCATCCGCGCCACCTGCACCCTGACCACCGAGCAGCGCACCCAGCAGACTTTCTCCCACGTTGGACAACGCTTCTTCCACGCTGCTCGCCGGCGGAAGTTCCGGCGTGGCGCCCGGCGTCACACCAGCCGCGGCTACCGGCATCGGCGCACTGGGATCAAAATCCGCGAGCTTCACGATCGTCACCCGACCGCCCTGGCGAATTCGGCTGTCGTGCGCGCCGTGAAAACCCACCGGCATCGGCAGCAGGCGCTCATTGGAGTCGGTGCTCAGATCGACTTGAAACGACTCGGGCGGATCCTGATCGCGGCACCCGGCGAGCACGGCCACGCCCAGCAAACATCCCCAAGCGGTCCATGTGCGACGTTGCATGTTCCAACTCCCTCGCCAAGGTGGGCCGTCGTAAAGCGGCCCGGAGGGCCCGGAGTGCGGGCGCCAATGGCTGTGAGAATACGAATCCCACACACGATCGTCAACGAAGTCTCGCTTTCACGCGCTGCCCGATCCCACCGGCGCGTACCGCGGCCGGTCAGGCCCCTTCCAGCAGGTGAGCCGATTCCTCGTACATCAAACGGCGCATGTCGATCCTCGCCCCCAGGCGGTAGGCCAGCGCCCGCAGCCCGAGCAGTTGCCGGCTGATCCACACATTCACCGGCAGCGACTGAAAATACCCCTTCCGGCCGATCAACGTCAACATCTCGATCCCCCGGCGAATGAACGCTTCGTCCGCAAAGTCGAACGGTCCTTCGTGCTTCAGGTATCCGCTGTACCACTCCCCCAACTCAACCAGGAATCGTTCGTGCGGCTCGCTCGGTGGATGTTCCGGATCAAAGCCCGCGCCGCGCAGCACCGCCCGGCGCAGCGCCTCCCCTCCGTGCACGCTGGCGCGCAACGTCTCCACGTAGTATTGCCACTCCTCGGCGGAAAACTCGCGGCAACAGCCAAAATCCAGAACGCCGATACGGCCGTCGCGCATGAACAGGTAGTTGCCCGGGTTTGAGTCCGCGTACCAGAAACGCCCGGTGTGCGCAATGCGGAACGATGCCCGCATAATCCGCTCGCCAAACCGGTCACGCTCCGCCTGCGGCGGGTTGCCGCGCAGGTACGCCTCCAGGTGTACACCTTCGACGTATTCCATGGTCAGCGCGCGACTCGTGCTGTGCGCACGCACCACGCGCGGTACGACGATCCCATCCTCCGCCCGAAACAGCTCCCGCGCCCGTTCAAAAAACAACGCCTCACTCGCATAGTCCGCCTCGCGCGTCACAATCACGCGGATTTCGTCCATCAACTGGCGCAGGCTGCTCCACTGCCGCGTCAGCCGCAGCGGCGCCATCAGCGCCAGCAGGTTGCGCAGATCCGCGTCGATCGTCCGCGCGATGTTCGGATATTGCACTTTCACCGCAACGCGCTCGCCGGATCTCAGCCGCGCCCGATGGACCTGCCCGAGTGACGCCGCCGCGAAAGCCTCGCGCTCGAATTCCGCGAAAACACGCTCCGGCTCGTCGCCCAGCTCGCGGGCAAGTTGCTCTCGCACCAGCGCGAAATGCATCGGCGGCGCCTCGAAGTGCAGACGACCGAACGCTTCCGCGTATGTCTTCGGCAGCACGTGCGGATATGCCGCCAGCGTCTGGCCAACCTTGACCATCACCCCGCGCAGATAGCCCATGCTGCCGACCAGCTTGATCGCCGCGCGCAACTGCACTTCGTTGCGATCGCGGTCGAGCGCGTCCGCCGACAGGTAACTGCTGCGGATCCAATGCACCAGGTAAGCCAGCGCGATCTTCGCGTGCGCGCTGCCCAGCACCCAGAAACGCGCCAGGCGATTCACCGGCGTCGGTCGCTGCGCCAGCCCGGCGATCAACTCCGCCAGTTGCCGCTGCGCATCCGCCTCCGCAACATCCGCCTCCGGCGGCAGCGCCGCAAGCAGTTCTCCAAGCTCACGCGTCATATTGCGCCTCCTTGGAATTTCCATCACCACGCAGCGCCGCGACGTACAGCCGGGTCGACTGATCCAGCAGCGCCAGTGTCTCTTCCTGCCCGACCGATTCATCCCGCGACCAAAACACCAGCACGCCAAGGAACAGCGTCCAGTAAAGGTGCATGGCCAAGAACGACGGCTCCTGTCTGACGCGAGCGCTCACCAGCGCCCGCACCTGCTCGAGGTGCGTCGTCCGCAGGCACTCCGCCGCCGCGCCATTCGGCGTTGCGAACGGATTCAAACCGCATTCCACGATCGCCCCGACCGCCGGCCGCAGCGGCCCCAGCGCCCGCAGATAACGCATCACCAGCGCGAACAGGGCCTCTTCCAGGGCGACGCCGCTGTCGTCCGCAGAATTCCGAGAGTCATCCGCCAAGCCTGCGCATTCCCCGGCCAGCAGTTCCAGCCCCAGCGCCTCTTTGCTCGGGAAGTAGTTGAACAGTGTCCCTGTCGCGATCCGCGCCACGCCCGCCAGGTCACGGGTGGTAGTCTCTTCAAAACCCTTGTCAACAAACAACTTGCGCGCCGCATCGAGTATGGCGAGTCGCGTCTGTTCTCGGGTGTCGGCTGTCACGCGCATCGCGGCAATCCTAATGTGACCGTGCTCACATAAAGTCTACGCCGCAAATCGACCATCGTCAAGAATAAAATGAGCGTGCTCATAAAATCGACCGTCCGTCATCTTGCCCGCTTAGCACACATCGAGCCCGTTCAAGGGTGCCTCATTCGATGTCCATTGGCTCATGCCGGTGATGCTCGACTCCGCTGAGCGCCAATGCCTCGTCGGTTTGAACGACCTGTCCAAGCTCAAGCAACCACAACGGGCACGACGAATCGCGCCATCGCGCGAATCTGACCTCAAATGTGCTGGGTTCCAACGCGTGCTTCTCAGCTTTTTCTTGCATTGCCACTCCCGCGACGCTAAATCTGGCCCGACCCAAGCCAACGGGGCGCAAGGGGCGACAGCATCACTACCGCAACCCGGCGGCAGCACAGCCGGATTTCGCGGAGTCGGTGCGCTCCGACGATCCCAGGTGACCGACTGGCCGGAGATGTCCGCATGAGCGAACGCTTGGCGTTGGACCGTCAGCCGCAACGGGAAAACTGGGGCTCACGCGTCGGCGTGGTGCTGGCCGTCGCCGGATCGGCTGTCGGACTGGGAAACTTCCTGCGCTTCCCCGGCACCGCCGCGGCCAACGGCGGCGGCGCGTTCATGATCCCCTACTTCTGCGCGCTCATCTTCCTGGGCATTCCCATCTGCTGGGCGGAATGGACCATGGGCAAGTACGGTGGGCAGTTCGGCTTCAACTCCTGCCCCGCGATCTTCGGTGTACTCGGGCGCCGCTCCATCTGGCGCTACCTGGGTGTGCTCGGCCTGCTCGTCCCCATCATCATCTACATGTACTACGTGCTCATCGAGTCGTGGTGCCTGGGCTACGCCTGGTGTTACCTCACCGGCGCGATCGACCTCGGCGACGACCCCGCCCTCTACGCGACGAAGTGCAAGGAATTCTTCGCCAGCTTTGTAGGGGAAAACCAGGACGGCCTGATGCTCGACGGAAAAATCCACGTCAGCGTGCTCGTGTGGATTGCCGTGTTCACCATCAACTTCGTGCTCATCTTTCGCGGCCTGACCAAGGGCATCGAGCAGTTTTGCAAGTTCGCCATGCCTTTGATGGCGATCTGCGCGTTCATCGTACTCGTCCGCGTGCTCACGCTCGGCACACCCAACCCCGCACTGCCCGATCAAAACGTGATTAACGGCCTCGGTTTCATGTGGAACCCCAAGCCGGTCGACGGCGGCGGGCCGTGGTATTCTGCGCTGTACAACTCCAAGACCTGGATGAACGCCGCCGGACAGATCTTTTTTTCCCTTTCCGTCGGCTTCGGCGTCATCATCAACTACGCCAGCTACCTGAAACGCAAGGACGATGTGGTGCTCTCCGGTCTGACCGCGTCGGCGACCAACGAGTTCTTCGAGGTTTGCCTCGGCGGACTCATCACCATTCCCGCCGCCTTCGTGTTTCTCGGAATGGCCGGCGCGCAAGCCAGCGGTACGTTCGACCTCGGCTTCAAGACCTTGCCCATGGTCTTCGCCTACATGCCCGCCGGCCGCTTCTTCGGGTTCTGTTGGTTTTTCATGCTGTTCCTCGCGGCGATCACCAGTTCACTCTCCATGCTTCAACCGGCCATCGCCTTTCTCGAAGAGGCGTTGGGCATCGGCCGCAAGCGTTCGGTCGCGCTGCTCGGCATGATCACCGGCATGGGCTCGCTGTTCGTGCTCTACTTCAGCAAGGGGCTCACCGCGCTGGTTACCCTTGACGACCTGGTGGGCACTATCGTCATCGTGGTCCTTGCGACCGTCCAAACGATTCTCTTCTCCTGGGTATTCGGCGCGCGCCGCGGCTGGAAGTTCGCCCACCAGGGGGCCGAGCTGCGCCTGCCGCGACTGTTCATCTTCATCATGAAGTACGTCACGCCGGCATACCTGCTGTTCATGCTGGTCATGTGGTGCAAGGATGAACTGCCCAAGAAATACGATGTCATCCGCACCGAGCAAGTGCCGTTCCTGGCCTTCTGCCTGATCGTCATCGTCACCGTGTTCCTGCTGGTGCTGATTCATCTGGCAGGCCGGCGCTGGCAGGCTGAAATCCAGCCCGTGCCGCCGGGACTCGAAGACCTGGATGAGGTGGGAGGTCGGTCATGACCACGGGCGGCTGGACATTCATGATCTGCTCGATCGGCTTCGTCATCGGCCTGATCGGCTTCTGCTTCTCGCGCGTGCTGCGCCCGCCCGCATCGGGCGACCACCTGCACGCCCCGGAGAGGATGGACCGCGGCGACGACTGACGCCGCGCACCTGAACTGACGCCGCGCACTTGATCTGATATTTCCCAATCTACAGCGGATCCGAGTGCCTTGGCGGTGGAATGTAGTCCGGCTGCGGCCCGAACAGCCGGTTCATCTCGTTGAGCAAAGCGAAAACTTTGGCCCGGTTGCGCACCGCGTGGTACGTTCCGGTCAGGTCCACGCGCTGAAATACCTCGCCGCCGCGGCCTGCGCTGCGGTTCTTGTCCAGGTGCGCGCGCTCCAGCTCGCCGACGAGCAGCCCCCGCCGCGCGTTCTCCTCCGTCGACAGGAACCCCGCCCCCTCGTAGCACACTCCGCCGTGCCCATCGAGCACCGCGAAGTGCACCGTCGCATTGATCATCGACTGCTCGGCGAACGTCGTTCCCGGTACCGCCCGAAACGCCGTCCGCATGTGTACCAGTTGCGTCACCGTCAATCCCGTCGCCTGGTCCGGATCCACCCGCCGCGCCACCACGTCCACCCGCCCGCCCGGCGAAATGGCGTAATAACACTCGCTGAACACCTGGTGAAAATCCTCGCGATCACCTGCGCCGCGCACGTTCACCATGTGAAACTCGGTGACCGGCTCCTGACAGCCGGCCAGGCAGAAGCCGAAGCAGACCAACCAGCCGAAGGCCCGGCTCAATCGGCCCCGGCTCAATCGGCCCCGGCCGAAACCGGCGCCGGCGGACATGGCGAAAGACTTCGGAATCCTGGCCGGACTTTCCCGGCGGCAATGGTGCTGACGTCGAATGCGAGGTTGGATCACAGGTCGGGCTCGCGCGCGTGGACGGGTTGCTTCTCGCCTCAGGCGGGAACATACCGTGCGCCCACGCGCGGGTCAAACCGCCGGCCCGACGCGCCTGGGGATGCGCCGACGGCTGCACCCACCGACGCGGCGACCTTTCAAAAAGATTGAAACGCACGCGCCGCGTGTGACCCGCGCCGGCGCACCGGTATAATCCCGCGCCGCTGGCGCATCGCTCGAACTGCGCCGGCCTCAGCCGCGACGCGCGGCCAACAGGAAACTCCCATGCAGAATTCGGAATCGCGGCCGCAGTTGCACCGGTTGGGCGTGGTGTCGTTCCTCAATGCGCGGCCCCTGATCGACGGTCTGGACTGCTCGCGCGGCGTGAGCCTGGTGTACGACGTACCCGCGCGGCTGCCCGGCCTGCTCGACGCCGGCGAAGTCGACGCCGCGCTCGTCCCGATCATCGACATCGTCCGCCCGCACAGAAAGTGGAAAATCATCTCCGACGCCTGCATCGGCTGCGACGGCGAGACGCTCACCGTGCGCATCTTCTCGAAGGTTCCGCCCGACGAGATCGAACGCCTGCACGTCGACGGCGATTCACACACCTCGGTCGCGCTGGCCAGCGTCATCTGGCGCGAGATGTTCGATCGGCAACTGCGCATCGCGCCGCTCGAAAGCGCCGGCGGCGACTGGTCGCGCGTGCAGGCCGTGCTGCTCATCGGCGACAAGGTGGTAAGTCACCGCCTGACCGAGTTCGACATCGAGACCGACCTCGGCGGCGCTTGGAAATCCCTCACCGGCCTGCCGTTCGTCTTCGCTGCGTGGGTGACGCAACAGGCGTATGCCGCGGGCGACCTGCCGCGTTTGCTCGAACAGGCCCGCGACCAGGGCGTGACCCGCGCCGCGGAGATCGCAGCCAGCGCCGGACCCCGCCTCGGCTGGCCGGTCGAGTTGGCCACGCGCTATCTCATCCACCGCCTGCGTTTTCGCATCACCGAGCGCCACCGCGAGGCGATGAACCTGTTTCTCGAAATGGTCCAGCAGCAGCAGTTGCTTCCCGAAGTACAGGAACTGGTGTTCGCGTGAGTTCGCCGTCTCCCATTCCGCGGCATGTGGAACCGGCTTTCCAGCCTGTGGGACCGGCTCTCCAGCCGGTCAAAGAAAACCCCGGCTCCCAAGTCAGCCGCATTTCACCGGACGACGCTCTGCGCCTCTATCGCGAATGCCCCCTGCCCGAACTCGGCCGCATGGCCCACGCCGTGACCTGCGCCAGGCACCCCGAGCCGTACCGCACCTATGTTGTCGACCGCAACATCAACTACGCCAATTACTGCACCGCCAAGTGCATCTTCTGCAATTTCAAAGCCGACCCCCCCGGCATCGACACCGGCCGCCGCGACCTGCCCGACGGTTACGTCCTTTCGTTCGAGGAAATCGGCCGCAAGATCGAAGAGTTGATCGCCATCGGCGGCACCCAGGTGCTCATGCAGGGCGGACTCGTGCCCGCGGAGATGCTGCCGTTCACCTGGTACCTCGACCTGCTGCGCTTCATCAAGCGCGAGTATCCCGGCATTCACATCCATGCGTTCAGCCCGCCGGAGATCTTCGCGTTTCACCAGATCTTCAACATGCCCGTGCGCGACGTGCTCCTCCGCCTGCGCGACGCCGGCCTCGACACGATCCCCGGCGGCGGCGGTGAGATCCTCGCCGACCGCGTGCGCGACCGCATCGGCATTGGCAAAACCCGTACAGACGAATACCTCATGGTCATGCGCCAAGCGCACCAGATCGGCATGCGCACCAGCATCACCATGATGTTCGGCCACATCGAGACCATCCCCGAACGCATCGAACACCTCCGGCTCATCCGCGACCTGCAGGACGAAACCGGCGGCTTCACCGCGTTCATCAACTGGACGTTTCAGCCGGACAACACCCCGCTCGGACGCATGCGGCAATTCCCCATGGACTACGCCGGCGAGCCCGACGGCCGCCACCTGCACCTCGCGGGCGCCCATGAATACCTGCGCATGCTCGCACTCGCCCGCGTCTTCCTCGACAACATCGACAACCTCCAGTCGAGCTGGGTCACCCAGGGCCCCGCGATCGGCCAGCTTGCCCTCTACTTCGGCGCCAACGACATGGGTTCAGTGATGATGGAAGAAAACGTAGTCTCCGCCGCGGGCACGACCTATTGCCTCAGCGAAGCGGAGATCCGCGGCCTGATTCGCGACGCCGGCTGGCAACCCTGCCAGCGCAACTGCTATTACGACGTCATCGAGCGCTGATCCGGCGGAACCGGGCGACACTCACCCGCGGTGCTCCCTCAGCCGGGTTGCCCGGTTGACGCAGACTTCGCCATCACCGCGACAGCCACGGCGAAATTACTCTCCGGCCGCTCACGGGGCCCTAAACCGACACTGCGTTGATTCCAAGCTTGCTTTGATCGCTCGCACTGTCGTATACTTGCCGCCGTGGGGATGGAACGCGGCTGATCCACGGGCAAGTCGCCATATTCACGCTTGGCCTGCGGGTTTCCGGTCCCGATCTTCACAATAGACGGTGATTGTCGGCTGATTTCGGGCCGCTTTCGCGCCGCCTTCGGGACTTGATCGGCGCGCGGTGGGCGGATCGAAGGCGAAGGACAGCAGGACAGCCCAGCAGCCACGGGTTCCCAGTCGCGGATGCGGGTCCGCGCCGGTGAACGCAAGGCTGCTTTCGGTCCCTCGAGTTTCCGCGCAACGTCGCGTGTGGCAAGATCATGCCGCGCGGCTTGCGTGAACGTATCGAGGGATCTGCACACCTTCGGGCCGGCGGCACTGAATCAAAAGTCAAATCGACGGTTCGCGCATTGGGGGAAAGGCGGCCCGTCCGGATCGGTTGGGTCTGATGGTCGAACTGGACGATATCCGGAGCCGTGCGCGCCGCGACCTGGTCATTCCGACCGGTCAGGGCCTCGAGGATGTTTTCCTCTGGGAACGCTCCGTGCGCATCACCGAGACCGCGGTTCGCATCACCCAGCTTCCCGACATCTGCGACGTCCCGGCTGATCCGCTGGTCCTGCACATCACCGGGCTGTATCACGACGCGGGCTGGATCAGCCAGTTTCACGACCGCGAGATTGCCCGCGAACAAATCGGCTGCAAGCTCACCACGTCCGTCCAGCGTGAACTGGGCGCCGCCCTCATGGAGCGCACACTGCACGATGTCGTATCTGCGGATACGTTGCGCGCCGCCTCGCACGCCATTCGCAGCCTGAACGATCACCAGGTCGACATGATCGAAGCTCAGATCGTCGCGGAGGCCGAAAACCTCGACGCGTTCGGCGCGCTCGCATTCTGGCAGCTCGCCCGCAAACACACCGCCGAGGGCCGCGGCGTGTCCGCGGCGATCGATACTTGGCAAGCGCAGAAGCAGTACGGTTATTGGTCCGCGCGGATCAAAGACTCGCTACGTTTCCCCGCCGTCAAGCGCATCGCTCAGGAACGGCTCGAGGTCTTCGACCAGATGATCCGGCAGCTCGCCGCCCATCACCGCGGCGCGGACATCGCCGCCGAAACGCTCGAGTCTTCCAGCACGAAATAAGCCCCTCTCCTGAATGCGTCTGCCGGCCGAATCCCTGGAAAATCACGCAAAATGCCTCGCGCGTATCGGACCTGGAGGCGCTTTCGCGGTGTTGATCGCGCAGCCGCGCATTGCGCTACGCCGCGTGAAATCGAACATGCCGTTGCCGGCAAGGTGTGCGCAAAAAGGAGCCAGCAGCACACGCCTCAGATCATCGGGCCGGATGAAGTGGGAGACGTGCAGAAATTCGCTGCTGGCCGCGAGAATAGTAGAACACATGCCGTGGCTTGTCCAGCGATTTCTTTCACGAACGTGGATAATTCACCCCATTGTTTGAGTTTATTTTGCGACCCTTTCAAGCTCATCGCGCGACGCGACAGCTACGCTTGAATCATCAAACAGCCAGTGAAACGTGCGGGTATTCAAGAATGTTCGAAGCGCATTGGACGCATTTGCAAAACTTGCGAATCGCGCTCTTGCAGCGCGATCGCCCTGCCGCAGTGCAGACTTGTGTATCGCTTTACGCAAGGACCGCTAACAGCACGTGGCAGGCACCCTAAACGAATCCAAAGGCAAAAAAATTCGAAGATCTTCGGCATTCAAGAACGGTGGGCCGGTACTGGCGCACCGGAAGCGAACATCATCCGGTGCGAATGGAGCCGAGCGGGATCGAACCGCCAACCTCCTGGTTGCAAACCAGGCGCTCTCCCAATTGAGCTACGGCCCCTCCGTTGAATCCGACCCGCAACCGGGCTAAACTCGGCCGTCGCACCAGCCCCAAGCAAGCCTTCAACTCGGGTGCGGCTACGGCTTAATGGGGCTGTCGCTGCTGTGCCTGGTTTCACCTGTCTGGCGCGGGCTGCAGATTCCGCCGCCCTTCAGCGCACAATAAGCCGCGAGAACGGCGAATCCGGCGATTGCGATCCAGTCCCATGCCATCGGTCGGCGACTCCGGCGAAACTGGGCCCATCAGGACTTGAACCTGAGACCTCGTCGTTATCAGCGACGCGCTCTGCCAACTGAGCTATGAGCCCGGGTGATCAACCCGGCACGCCGCCCCGCCCGGCCGGCGAACTGCCCGCCGTACCCACCGCGCGAACCCGCAGGACGCCGCCCTGAAGGCCGTTTTTGGGGGCCGCATGTCCGAGCCCCGTACTCTATCTTACGCAGGAGCAGTGTCAACCGACACTTGGCGTGAGTCGCCAGCTGGGTGACTGCCAACGAGGGCACCGGGGCACGCCACCAGCCGCACCACGCCAATCCAGCGCAAATTGCCGCTGGATGCCCCGATAACAGCGCCCAAGGCACCACAAGCGGCGAAGGGGCCTTGTATCCGGGGTGGAGATTCGGATAATCTACGGCTTGCGAGCTGCGGTGACGCTCATCGGGTCTGGGTGCGCACCCCCTGCGGTCAACCGGAGGCATCCGGTGTTCCGCAACCTTCCAGGCGCCCCGCCGATGTCGCGGCAGTCTCCACGAGTTCGTCACCGCCACGAGGAAGGGAACGAAGCCGAATGCGACTTGCCAGACCCATGCGATGCCGGACATTTGCTGCCGGCGTGGTTTTCGCGCTGTGGTGTGCCGGGCGCGCTTCGGCTGCCCCGGCCGTGCATTTCCAGCTCAGACTGGCTCCGGGCCAATCAGACGCGGTATTGACCCTGGGCGATCCCTTGGACGACACGCTGACCATCGAGGTTTGGGCCGAAATCACCGATGCTCCGCCGGAGGCGACCGCCCGCTGGTTCGGCGTATTTCCGCGCGTCTCGCAGGATCATGTTATCACCTACGAGGGCGACTTCTTATCGACCGCTTTTCAGTTCGGCTGCGTTTTCGCAACAAACGACAACGAACCGTCATCGGGCGACCTTTCGCCGAGTTGCATCGACCTGTTCGGAACGCCGGCAGGCATGGGCGCTCCGGCGCTGTGGGGAACCTTCACGGTGCGCGCGGTCAGTCTTGGCGATGTCAGTTATTCCTTCGCCGCCGATGACGGCGCGGGAAATCCCTGGTCGGTCGTGCTCAACACCGGAGGAGATCCGCCGCTGCTGACCTTGGATGACAGCGATTGCGGCGATGGCTCCTGCAACGTCACGGGTTCAGTCGATCCGCTGCTCGCGGTTATCAGCGTCGTGGATGAACCGCAGGTCGCGCGTTCGGCGGACGCGGACTACGATGGCGATGTCGACGTAGCGGACTATGCATTCCTGCAGAGCTGCGCCGCCAGCCCGTTGCCGCTCAACTCCGAGTGCCTTCGCGTCGACCTCGACTACAGCGGTACGGTCAGCGGCGACGACCTCGCCCTGTTCACGCCGGTCATCACCGGCGCATCGCCGCCGAAGGGCGACCTCGACATGGACGGCGACGTCGACATGATCGACTTCGCCCGCTTCCAGATCTGCAGCGAGCGCGCCGACGAACCCGATCTCGTGCTCTGGTGCAAGTTCGCCGACATGAACTTCGACGGCGGCATTGATCCCCTCGACATGGCTGAGTTTGTGACCGCGCTCACCGGCCCGGGTCTATAACCCCGCCAATTCACTCAGCCCGCGCCCAACAGCATCCCCGACGCGGACCATCCCGCTCACGCAATCCGCCCGCGCACGTCAGTGCAAGATTCGTCGCCGGCATGCGCCGCGCGATACTCGCGCGAAGTTACCGGCCGTTCTCCTCCCGCCGACTGTTCTACCAAATTTCTCCATTCTACCAGGACGCGATATCGTAATTTCAACATTGCAACGCCGGTCACAAGAAACGGCGCAGCAATTGCGCGAACCCCCTCGCACAAAGTTTCTCAGAGGCTGTCTCAGCGCAATTCCTGCGGCGAACAGGCTGGAAACGGGGTCTTGACCCCGCAGCGGTCGCCTGGCGCATAGTTCATTGGACGCGCATCGCGGTCATCCGCTTATCCAGTTTCGCCGATAAACCCAGGGTCCAGAATTTCTCCATTTTGACTATTCTATTTAGCTTTCCCGGACCGACTATTTGTCTGTACCGCGTTCAGCGGGGACATGACCCACAGCAGGATCTGGAGGAAACCTAGCCATGCCGCGAAAGCAGCAGACGGCGGACTCGCCGATCGACAAGGTCTGGAAACGTTACCTGCGAACCAAGAAAGTCGAGGACCGCAATTCGCTGGTCGTGCATTACGCTGAACTGGTGCATAGCCACGCCGCCCGCCTCTCCCGCCGCCTTCCCGCCCAGATCAGCTACGACGAAATCTGCTCAGCCGCGTTTGATGGCCTCATCGAAGCCGTTGAGGCCTACGACCCCAAGCACAAGGCCAAATTCGAAACCTTCTGCCAGCAGCGCATTTCCGGCGCGGTCATGGACTGGCTGCGCAGCCTTGACCCCCAGAGCCGCACCGTCCGCACGTTCGAAAAGCAGCGGATGATCGCCAAGGAAATGCTCGACACTGAAAACGGCCGGCCGCCGACCGCAGCAGAGATCGCCTACCGCATGAACATCAGCGTCCGGCGCTACGAAGACCTCTGCCGCCTGTCGCAACTCGGCAAGGAAGTACACTTCAGCGCCATGGAGCCGGAAGACAACGGCCAGGGCCACGGCACCAACCGCGGCTGGGACGTGCGCGACACCAACGCCGACGATCCCTCGTCCCTGATCACCCGCGAAATGCTCACCGAGCACATCGCCAAAGGCCTCGCCCGCGAAGAGCGCCTGATCCTGGTGCTGTATTACCACGAAGGGCTGACCATGGCCGAAATCGGCGCGGTGCTCAACCTTTCCGAATCGCGCGTCAGCCAGATCCACAAGGACATCCTCCAGCGCCTGCGGCAGCGCTTCGGCTCCTGCCTGGCCGAGGAACTGGCCGCCTGACGCCGCGGATCGACTCAGAAAACCCAAACACGGACTCAAACGCCCCGCGCATTCAGCCTGCGGGGCTTTTTCTTTGCGCACGCGCGGCGTACCATCGACCCGCATGCAGCGCAACCTCCGCCTGGTCATCGCCTACGACGGCACCGACTTCCACGGCTGGCAGCGTCAGCCGGGACTGCGCACCGTGCAGTCAGAGATCGAGTCGGCCGCCATGCGCATCGTGCGCCATCCGCTGACCATCCAGGGCAGCGGCCGCACCGACGCCGGCGTCCACGCCCGCGGCCAGTCGGCGAATTTCGCGACCACCTGCGACATCCCCGTGGAGAACATCCGCCGGGCGATCCAGTCGCGCCTGCCCGACGATGTCAGCGTCCACCGCGCCGACGAAGTGCACCCGGAGTTCGACGCCTCGCGCTCGGCGCAATCCAAGCTCTATCGCTATCGCATTCACAACGGCGTCGATCGGCCGGTGGATCGGCACGCCCAGCGCCACGCGTACCATTGCTGGTTTCCGCTGGATGTCGAGCGCATGCGCGACGCGGCGCGGCATTTCGTCGGCGAGTACGACTATTCTGCCTTTGCCGGCGCCGGCTGCGTGCGCGAATCCTACGTGCGGCGCGTGCTGCGCTGCGAGGTGCATCGGCAACTCGACGAGGTCCGCGTGGACGTCGAAGGTACGGGTTTTCTCTACAACCAGGTGCGCATCATGGTGGGCACGCTCATCGAGATCGGCCGCGGCCACTGGCCAACCGAATGTCTGCCCGAAATCATCGCCAGCCGTGATCGCCGCCGCGCCGGCCCCACCGCCCCGCCGCACGGCCTGTGCCTCGAGTGGGTGCGCTATCCGCCGGAGTCGCTGCGCCCGCCGGCGATCATGGCGCCATCAGAGCCACGGGCGCAAGCCCGTGGAGAGTCGAGCGAGTAGTCGATGAAGCATAATGTTCCAGGGCACCGGGCGTGCGCCATGTGCTCAGATCGTTGCTCCTGAATCATGAAAATCGCCCACGTCATCACGCGGCTCATCATCGGCGGCGCGCAGGAGAACACCATCCTCACCTGCGAGGGCCTGCGCCTGCGCGGACACGACGTGACGCTCATCGCCGGCGCCGAAACCGGCCCGGAAGGTTCGCTCTGGCCGCAGGCGGAAGCGCGCTGCGGACGGACGGTGAAACTAGAATCTCTGGTCCGCGCCGTCCGCCCCCGGCTCGATTGGCGCTGCGCCGGCGAGTTAACGCAGCTCTTTCGCGCGGAACGCTTCGACGTCGTCCACACCCACAGCAGCAAGGCCGGCATCCTCGGCCGCTGGGCCGCCCACCGCGCCCGCGTCCCGCGGATCGTACATACCATTCACGGCATGAGCTTCAACCGCACCCAACCGGCCCTCGTCCGCGCGGGCTATGCGTTCCTCGAGCGCCGCGCCGCGAAATGGACCCACGCGTTCATCAGCGTCGCCGACGCGATGACCGACCAGGCTGTCGCCGCCGGCATCGCCCCGCGCGAACGCTTCACCACCATCCGCTCCGGCATGGAGGTCGACCACTTCGCCCCGGACGCCATCACCCGCGCAGAGATGCGCCGCCGCTGGAACATCCCGGACGACGCCGTGGTCATCGGCACGATCGCCCGGCTGTTCCGCAACAAAGGTTACGAGCATCTCCTCCAGGCCATGCCGCGCATCGTCGCCCGGTGCCCTAGCGCCCACTTCGTGTGGGTGGGCGACGGCGCCCAGCGCGACGAATACGTCGCGGCCTTGGCAAAACTCAATCTGCGCAAGCGGGTGCACCTCACCGGCCTGGTGCCCCCGGACCAAATCCCGGCGATCCTCACCGGCTTCGACGTGCTCGTGCACACCTCCGCCTGGGAGGGCCTGCCCCGCGCCATCGTCCAGGCCGCCCTCACCGAGGTTCCCGCGGTCAGCTTCGACAACGACGGCGCCCCCGAAGCCATCGACAACGGTGTGACAGGATTCCTGGTCGCCCTGGGCGACACCGCTGCGCTCGCCGAGCGCAGCGCCCAACTGGCCGCCGACGCGCCCGCCCGTCATCAGATGGGCCGCGCCGCCCGCACCAAGTGCATGGCCATGTTCGACTACCACAAAATGGTCGCGCAAATCGATGCGCTCTACACCCACCTCGCGGACTAGTCCGACGCGGCCTCGCCAGGATTGCTCACCTCACCGCGTCCGGAATGTTTGTGGGAACTCAACCCCTCGGTCATCGCCTGGGGTTCCAGAATCAACTGCTGTTCACGTGCCCGCAGCAATATCTCGAGATTCAGCTCCACACCGATTTCCCGCGACATTTCTAAGAAATCGCCGATCGCGCTGATGCCCACGGTCGCCGCACCGCGCAATCCCAGGTGACAGCGGATCGTCTTCGAGAACAACCGAACATCATGCACCGTCAGCGCCCCGTCGCCGTTCATGTCCGCGGCCTCCACGCTGCACCCGCATTCATCGAGATTCAGCAGCACCAGCGTGAACTGCAATACATCCTCTTCATCGATGTCGCCGTCGTTGTTCACGTCGCCGCGCAGATACGGGCATCCTTCACCGGCCAGCTCGCATTCATCCGGAACCCCATTGCCCAGGCAGTCAAAACTCGTCCCCTCGGCTATGTCGAACTGGTCATGCACGCCGTTGCTGTTGCAATCCACCAGCCACGTATCAATCACCGACAGGTTGTCCACCAGCATCTCGCCGCCGCGCGTCGAGTCGTTCTGTACGAACAACTGCACATAAATCCGCCGCACATCCGCGGCGTTCATGCCCGGCAGCGCATCGCTGGATACCGACACGTGCTCCCAATCAAAAACCTCGGTGATCTTCTGAACGCCCACGTATGCGTCGACCGGTGCAGTCCCTCCCCATAGTCGCAGGTGCTCCAGCGTGTGATAGCTCGGGCGCGACGTGTCGAAATACACGATCTTCCCGATCACCTGGTCGTCGCCGTCATAGAACATGAAGAACACGAAGTTGACACCCAGAACCGGCTCCTTAACCGTGACCTTCCAGTCAAACGAGACCTGCAAAGGACCCACCAGACCCTCAACGAAGACATCGCGATTGATCAACAGGGAATAGTTCGTGCCTTCATAGCCCGAAAGCTTGAGAGACTGCGCGTGCGGCGCGTCGTCCACGATCGAAACGCCCCCCGGATACGGACTGCCGCTGAAGTAAATGCTCTCGTTATTCCAACCCGTCATCCCGCTTGAGAAATCACCATTATCAATAAGTTCCTGGGCCATACCAAGTCGCCCCGCGCCCGCGAGCGACAGCATCGCGACAGTCACGCTCAACCAGGACTTTACGCCAGCAATAGTCAACATTCGTGGTTCTCCCATGCAGCAAGCTTGCGGCGAAATGCACGTGTGCGGATTGCGGTCAAGTCCGTCGGGTCGCGCCCAGCGCAGATCGATAGCCCCTCATCCACCGTGCGACAATAACATCCCCGACCGCCGATAATCTAGCCGAGTCGACCCGCGCAAAGCAAGCGTCCGACCGGTAAAGCAACCCGGCTTGCCAGGAAACCTGGCGGATTGGACGCTTGCCCGGGACCCGCCCGGAATGTTTCTGCAAGAGAGAGACCGATCCACAACCAGCCGGAGGGGTTAGGCACTTCGGTCTCTACCGGACGACCCATGAATCAGGAGCGCCATTATGCTTGCTCAGCGTGTTTGCCGTTTCACTCGTGCGATTATTCTCGCGTTCCTTGCATTCTTCGCATGCTTGGGTTCTTGCGGCATCGCTCCCGAAGCCGATGACCCCAACCGATCATCCGACACCGTCGACACCGACCTCGGCAAACTCCAGGTCTTCCCCGCCGACAACCCCTGGAACACCGACATCTCCCACCACCCCGTTCACCCCAACTCCGACGCCTTTCTCGCCTCCATCGGTCTCGACACCGGCCTGCACCCGGACTTCGGCACCGTCTGGGAGGGCGCCCCCATTGGGATTCCCTACATCGTCGTCCGCGGCGATCAGCCGCGCGTCCCCGTCAGCTTCCACTACGCCGATGAATCCGACCCCGGCCCCTACCCCATCCCCC
>Ga0268299_1002172_pt1 | contig 25638 bp, 22 predicted proteins | sample NOBtaG_FD_193484 | JGI IMG/M metagenome (GOLD analysis project Ga0268299, IMG submission 193484) | Activated sludge microbial communities from bioreactor in Nijmegen, Gelderland, Netherland - NOB reactor | ecosystem: Engineered > Bioreactor > Aerobic > Activated sludge | place: Netherlands...
GGGCTACATATCTTTCCTGCAAAAAAAATGGTGCAGTATTTCTTGCTCTTTTCTCGATATTCTTAGTGCGGTAGGTTTGTGCCAACTGTTCAAGCTTGTTGCGCGCCTCCTTAAACCTCAAAACTAGCTGATCATTTAAGTTGGCTATTCTAGTAAGAGCTTGTTTTTGACGTATAACCGCCTGCCCATAGGCTCGTTTGACTTTACCTAAGTCTTTATCTGCGTCTTTGACGCGCTTACCCGCATTTTTTAGCATATTGCGTAACTCAATTCTCTTTTTAGAATTGATGTCAATTGATTTCTGAATTGCGATTGTAAACACAATGACTTGCAAAATTATATACAGAGCACTTGTTACATGTGGCGCATACGGGAGGTCTAGCTTACTAAGGGCACGCGCTAAGTAGACAAATCTGAAGTACGCAACAAGACAAAAAACGGCAAGCACCCAAATAATCCATAAACTTGCTACGACTTTTGGAAAGCTTCCGTCCTCGTTCAATTTTTTTCCGGCAAAATGACTGGCAATCGGTGGAACAATTGAGGCCATCCCAACTAACGCAATAGCAACGATTTGAATATCCCTGGTAATATACTCGAAAGCTTGATAATTAAACGGTACTTCCAACACAAAAAAGATACTTAAGAGCAACAAATAGCCAAACCAAGTATGCTTAGTATGAAGCATCTGATATTCTTCCCTGACTTTGTTAACCTCTTGCTCGGCTTCTATTCTTTCGGTCTCCGCATCATCCAGTCGTGGGGCGAATTGCTCTTGCACAAACTGGGCGGTTCTAGCTTCAGTAAGTAACGCCGTCTCGACTTGCTCTCTCCAAGATCGGCCTTGATCAAACCGATTTTTACATACTCTTTCTAACTCGTGCTCATAGCCCGAGAAAGTTGCATCTTTGTCTGGAATCTCAATTTTTCCGTCTTTCCATCCCTTAAAATATGCATAAAGGCGAGAGTAACGGATTCTGGCAACTAAGATGTCTAAAATCGTAAAAAACCGCATGTAAGTGAACCTCATCTTTGTTGGCAACGAATTCTTGCCTATATTGCAATGTTGCGTGGCCTATGGCTTTACTTCAATTTCACGGATTCGCGGCTGTTCTCGTTGAACTTCAAGAGCCATTACTTTTTGCCGTGATTTATTCATCCTCTTTGCAAGCGCTGCTGTGATGTCTCCAACCTCTGAGCGATTTGTATAAATCCGCGTCTCCCCTCTCGCCCGCGATGTCTGCACATACGAAAGCTCGCGGTCTTGCATATCACCGCCAACCAACACAAAACACTTCTCTGCCGTTGCTCCTTGAAATTTGTGTGTTGTTGCGGCATAGCCCAGCTTGACGTGTTCATAGTCTCGATATGGCATTTTGACTTTCTTTCCATCATCAAGCCTTACAGTCATCACTGCTTCTCTTTCATTGATCTTTTCAATGAAGCCCGTGCTCCCATTCTCAACGCGATAAATTGAAGATCGCTTAGTAAACATCACTCGATCATTTTCAAAGAACCGATCTCCATTGATTGAAATGTTTTTTTCTCCAAGCACTCCTTCTCGCTTTCGTTCTTCCTGCGCCTTGCGATTCAAAATTGCAGCCTCAAGCCTTGTTCCTGTGACAATCAACGAATTCTGCGGATTATGCAGCCCTTCCTTTTTCCAATCTGCAATGAGTGCGTCTGTTGCTTCGTCTCTGTTCTCCGATACAGAAAGTAATCCGCGCTCTGCATAGGACTGCAATGCTTTTTCAGAATGGCCGGCCACAATATTGCGAATGGCTTCAACGTCTTTCTGATCTCGCTGCCGCCGGATGTCTTTTAGCTCAACTCGTCCGACAAGATCGCCGATTGCTCTAAACGGGGAACCGGCATCAATCGGCTGAAGCTGCTTTTCATCTCCGACAAGCACAAGCTTTGCGTTTGCTTTTTTCACCGCGTCAATAACTTGTGCCATCTGCCGAGTTCCAACCATTCCCGTTTCATCAATCACAAGAACGGTTTTATCCGTCAGCCTTACTTTGCCGCGCTCGATCTCCCAAAGCGTTTTATGAAGCGTGTCGCTTTTGATTCCTGCTCCATCTTCCAAACCCTTTGCAGCCTTGCCCGCAAGGGCTGCGCCTCGCACCTCATACCCTGATGCTTCCCAAACATCCTTTGCCGCTGTTAAAAGCGTTGTCTTCCCTGTCCCGGCCATCCCAGAAACAACTTTTATGCTGCCGCTGGTTTCTGTGATGTGATGAAGTGCTTCTTTCTGTTCAAGTGAAAGATTGAGTGTGATGCAAACGTCTTCTTTTAGCGGATGTGATCTGTTTTTGAGCGTTCCCACTTGCTGTAACATCTTTGCTTCAAGCTCGATCATTTCCCTGGTGGTGTACCGCATTTCGCCTTCGATGCGCCCCAAAGCAACAAGCTCTATTGACTGTGCAATCTCTCTCTTTACGCCTTTAATCACGTCATCTGCAGAAAAGCCCCTTCCCTGGGCTGCCTCTGCTGCACGTCTCACCAGGTCTTTTTCTGAAAAGTGGCTCTCTTGCTCCGTGATCTTGGAAACGGCATCTAAAAGTGTCCCTCTGATCTCAAGTGTTGCATCTTTTTTCGGCGTGTTTTGATTCAGCGCTAAAAGCCTTTGAGCATCTTCTTTCGTGAACCCGTATTCTTTACCGACTTCTGCCCACTCTCTAAAAAGCTGCTCTCTTGCCGTATGCCCTTTTACTTCCCTTGTTGAAAGCGTTACTGCCGCTGCCGCCTTTGCTCCCTCATAGCCTAAGCGGTCAAGCTCGGCTTCGATCTCTGCTCGTCGTTTTGAAAACTCAGCACACAAGTCTTTCGGCACGCCTTCAAGCTCGAACTCGTCCCGGACCCGGACGGCTTTTAGTCCAAGCCTCTCTTCCAGCAGGTAGGCAAGCTCTGCGCGATATACAGCGCCGCCCGTCATCTTGGCTTTGAAAACAGGCTTGCTGAGGATCGTTCCCGTTGTGCCATCTTCCCGGACTCCCACGTTCAACAAAACGGCGTGTGTGTGGAGTTGGGGGTCTTGTGCTCTGCTTGTTCCGTGCTGAAAAGTGGCGATCACAAGATTGGCTCTTTCTCGCTCTGCTCCGGCTTTGCCGCGCCTGGTGAATGAATGCTCTTCTTCGATATATGAAAGTGATCTGGCTACAGCTTGATCGTGTGCTCGCTGAATCTCTTTTCTGGTTTCTTCGTCTGAGATTGCCCAAAGAACCGAGACAGATTTGGGGGCTGAAAAAGTCAAGTCCCAACCTGGTTGATGATTCTCTGCCCCTGCGTTTTGAATGAGTGGCTTTTTCTCTGATGAATAGCCGCTGAGTAGATTTCTAAAAGCTTCCGCTTCGACCGTCCCCGATAGCCCAAGCTCCGCCGCACCGCGCCCTAACCATTTGCCCGGTGGTTCGCCGCCTTCCAAGTAATAGTCTTCGCGTCCAAGAGAGATATAGTATTCTCCCTGGCCGCCTCCAAGAACGCCTATGGAAAGCACTGGGGGAAGTCCTCCTTGAAATCTCCGATTTGCATTGTCATCTACTCCTGTTCTTCCTTGCAAACCTCACCTGAATCATTTCTGAGAGGAAAGCCGCTTTATGATCCAGTCAACCGCTTCGGCCAAGTCTGCCCGGAGATCCACAACCGATTTTTCAAGGCTTTGAATCTTTGTCACCTCACCTTTCAACGCTGAAAGCTGCTCTAAAGTCTCTTCTCCCTTCCTGTCGTCTAAATCATCGATCACTGTCCTTCGTGCCTGTTCGTGGATGCTGATCCCGTGCTTTTCAGCCTGCTGCTGTAGCTTCCCGATGTAATGGGAATCAAGCCGAAAGCTCACTGTCGAAGTCTCTTTCTTCATCGTTTCCATATCTCACTGTAATAAAGCGTTAGAGCCTGCCAAAACGGCTCACGGCTGAGAAATTTTCGTATGCAAAAATAAGAAAATCTTGCATACAAGGTTTTCTGTAATCATTTCATAATCTTGTGATGGGTTGAAAGACTAAGTCGTCTGCAATTTGTTGGCAAGCCTAAATCTTTGCAAACATTGGTTGTTTGATGTTTTTTTCTGTCGTTTTGTCTGCACTTTGGGTGCATCAGGTGTGGGCTTAATTCCTCTGTTTGCAAAAGTAGGCTCTTTGGGCTTTGGTTGAGACTCCTGGTGCTGGCTTTGCGGCCTAGGTTGTTGTGTCCAGATCGCCAGTTCGCTCCTCAATTCCCTTCCCTGCTCTTTCTTTGATTTGGGTATTGAGTGCTTTTTCAGTTTGCGCTACGTTCAAAGGATAAGTGTTTTTGGTGATTGGTGATTGGTGATTGGTGAAATGGTGATTGAACAAAACGCTATCTTTGACCTTGGGGTTGTTTCCTGCAGCCTGGAAGTCAAAGAAGCCATCAAAGAAGCCGGTGTTCCACAAAACGAGCTTTTACGCTTTCATCTGCTTCCGACCTGCCCGGAATTGCAGGCAGAACATATCCGCGCTCTCAATGACAAGGAATGGATTTGCTCTTCGTTTGAATTGAAAACTTCGGAAAGAACTGTCTGGATCGTGACTGATCCTCAACAAAACCACACCAATCTCTATTTGGAGCCGTAGCGATGGCTTTATCAGACAACTCCTTGTAGTATCAACTTGCAATCACTATGATATTAAATTGATAGTATTAAGAAACTGCTTTGAGTTCCTGCATTTGAAACCCTTTTTGACTGGCCTCGGCTGCCCACAGCTTCAGGGCTTCAGTTTTTCGTTTTAGGGGGTCTTCCCCGTTCGGCCTATCTTTCCCGTATCCCCGTCCCTCTTTTTTTACTCCTGGGGCTTCCTGTGCGGTCTGGCGCAGCCTCTATTCGTCTGCTTTCAGCCGCCGATCGAGTTCATCAAAGATTTTCTGCGGATCGGCGTTTAGCCATTCGAGCGGATCGCGGTGGTCAGCGTTGTGCTCAGAGTCCCACTCAGCAAAACCGGTCAATCTGATGTCTAGCTCCGGGCAAATCTCAGCAAAATATTCTGCTGCGTTGGCAATCTTGATTTCTTCTCGACGTGCTTCGCTTTTGATGTACTGAAAAGTTTTCTTGTGACGCTCTGCAAACCAAGCATTGAAGAGTTTGAAAGCTTCCGGCTGGCTCTCTTCGATTAGGTCAAGCTCAGCTTTTTGATAGACTCTAAAACTTGGCTTGAAAAACTGAAAGTATGTCTCTTCGGCTCTTTGCTGCGCTTGTTCTAGCTCGTGCTGTTTGGCTCGTTCTGCGCGTTCAGCAGATTCTTTCGCCCTAAGCTTCGTCTCTTCCATTTTCGAGGGCATGGCATACTTGTCACGAATCGCTCGGACTAGGTAGCCGCCTTTGTCCTTCACCCGTTCACGATGTGGCAAGGCTTCAAGCTGTCTCTCACATTCTTGAGCGTCAAGGCTTACAAGCCCGCGAGCGACATTCTCGGTCACCCCGGCATCAACCAAGCGTCCGATTAGGATAGATTCCTTCTCATCGCTTGCAGCTTCCTGAATGATTTCAGTGACGACAGGCTTTAATAGGCCAACCGTCACAAGGTGCGGGCGTGACGGTCGCTGCTTATCTAACGCCCTTCCCTCTTTGGTGTTGAATCTCTTGAACTCTGCTTTTGCCTTTCGGCCTGGCGTGTACAGGATCAGCCAATCTATTACACCCGCAGCGTCCCTGGTCTCTTCAAACTCGACCTTTGCAATGTATCCGCTTTGCTTGTGCGGTTGATGAATCTTGTAGAGTTGCTTTTTGACTTTATCCCACTGGCCATATCGAGTAAGCGGCGCGAATCTGCAAAGGTCTGAGTAAGTGTATTTTGCTCGCTCGTTGCCATTGTTGATAGCTGCAAAGATTTTCGGGCTGATTAGCTCATAGAGCCGCTGTGCTGACGGTGGCAGTTCGCGCAGATACTTGTAATCAAGTGGGCGGGTCTTTGCGAGCTTTAGCACTTCACGAAAGATAGGGTTTAGAACAATGTAAACGGCATCTGCCGTTTGTCCGTTTGGCAAGGTCTCCCCTGTGAAAACAACCGCGTAGCGTGTTGAGCCAAACTCAAACCGCCTCTTCGTGCCGTCATTTCCCGTGTAATTGAGTTTGGCTGTGATGGCTGCAAATGCGTTTTGATAAAGGGCACGTTTGATGTCATCGGTGTTTCGCGTTGTGCCAATCTCTTTGCACACGTCGCGAAGGCTTCCAAGCTTGATGATTTCGGGTACATCTGGGCGTGCCTCATCAATTAAGCGATTGATAAAAAGCGTGTCAAGCTTATAGGCAAGAATTCCAGGCTCTCCATATTTGCGGTTCGCTGTCACTTCCCAAACGGTAGACACTTTGCCTCGTTCATTTGATGTTGTGATACAAACTTCTAACGGCTCACTTCCCTTGCTTAATCGGTGAATTGGGTATTGACTCAAAACCGTCTCTGTCCGAATCGGGACGACTTGTGCGATTTCGTTGAATTCGTTGTCCTGTAGTTGCTGGGTGGTAGCGGCTTGAGTTCTCTTTTTCATTCGCAATCCTCATTATAAGAAAAAGCAACAACAACAACTTGTATCCTGTGTTGTTTTTAGTCTCGTGGCTACTGTTGTTGTTGTCTTAGGTATAGTCTTAATAGTCTATATGTCGGCAAAAATCTTATCTTAGATAATGCCTTGAATCTTAACGAGTTAGCAAGCTTTTTTATCTCTTTGCGTCTCTTGAAATACGTCGGTTTGTCTCCCGAAATACGTCACTTCGTCTCCCGTTTTACGTCGTTGCGTCTCCCGAAGTACGTCGCTTCGTCTCCCGTTTTACGTCACTTCGTCTCTTGAAATACGTCACTATTTATTATTTTATTGCGTCTGATAACGAAGCATGATTGATGTCATATTAATATCATAATGATAGCATTATGATATTAAAAGCCTTCCTTTTCAAGCAAGTCCAGAATTGCTTCATTGATCCAAGTATTGCGTGAGGTCTTTACCCGCCGTGCTGCTACTGCCTCATCTACTCGCTTTAGAATGTCTTCAGGGATTCTTTGAATGACAGGCTTTTCTTCATTCTTTCCTGCATTGCCCTGCACGGCAGATCCGCCCTTGTTAATAAGGGCTGCAACGTCCACGGTTTTCTTTGCCTTTCCTGGTTTTTCTTCTATTGTTTTTTGAGGTTTTCGAGTGATTGCCATTTGTCCCTCTTGTGATAGCAAAATAATATCTATTTAGTATCAAAAAGATATTGAACTAAAAGCATTATTTCTTCTGTTGCCTTCTCGTCTTCGGGCTTTAATTCTGTGACTGCAAGCCCACCGGCGGCGGCGTTGCCAAATGCCTTTCGATTCCCTAGCTGCGGTTCGATGAATTGCAGCTCCTGAGATTCCTTAAGCACCTCGGCAGCTCCGTCGTTGTCCTGGCCTCGTGGATCGGCTCGGTTGATGAAGGTGAAGGCCTTTAAGGTGGTGTTGGCTTGGCGCATTTCGCCCACAAGATCAGAGACCTTCTCAATTGTCCACACGTCAAAGGAACGCGGGACAAATGGCACAAGAAGAAGATCAGCCACACTCAGCGCGGCTCGCTGACTTGTTGTGTCTCGTCCACCTGTATCAATGATGATGTCTTGATATTTTTCTTTAAGGCGAAGCGTCTGGTTTCTCACGGCTGCGCCGGTAAGTTTGATGCTTGTATATCCGGCCTCTCCCTCCAATCGCTCGCTTCTTTGGGTTGTAAAATCGGTTGCGGTTTCCTGATCGTCAGCATCAATCAGCAACACATCGCTTCCCTGTGCTGATCTGATGACAGCAAGGTTGGTGGCCACGGTCGTTTTACCGGAACCGCCTTTAATGCCTCCGCATACAATAATCATAAAGCCCCCTCTGTTTGATATTAGACTGATTTCAAGATGCTATCAGTCTAATATCAAAAGACACAAGAGGCTTTATGAAGTGGAATGGGTAGAGGTTGATTGATCGTTATCAGACGCAGTAAAAGAGCAGGGGAACTGCTGGTCACTCGTTAGCGCTTTTTGGTACGGCGTTGCTCATCTGCCCAAGCAATCAGTGCTGCCTCAAGCTCGCTGGTATTCGCAGCATCTGCTTGCATCTTCTCGTACCTGGTGCGGGACAGGTGCGAAAGGTACGGGCGTTTTCTGTTGGCTCCCTTGCCTACGATCTGCCGACATTCCCAGCCCGCACCATCTTTTCGGAACTGATAGCGCCCAATAGTCAACGATTTCTTTTCGTCGTCATCTGTTGGCAAAAGCGAACTGGAACCCGTTCCAGCGGTGAGCGGCGCAGCGATCTTAGTCGTCTTTATTGCAGCTTGATGGGGCGGGGAAGTGCTGCCCGTTCCAGGTGCTGCCGCTAGTGTGGGCGCATCTAGCGGCTCTAGGCTTTTGGGAGAACACCACGAATCTTTTTCGCCTTGTTCACGGCTTCACCCTTTTCAAAGTCAATCAGCGCGCCTTCTACTTCGTCGCTTTCAGCGGCCTTCATTCGTGAAAAGTGCATCCGTTCTTGAATCTTTTTCTCGTATTCAAGATCATCTTTTTTCTGCTTGAGTTCCATCTTCAAAAGCTCAAGCTCAAGCTCAAGCTCATGGGTTTCTTGTTCGGCTTCCTCTTCGACCTGAGCACGGGCTGATTGGCGTTTGTGGTGCGGGTCAAGGTGAATTACCAACTCCCAGCCGATAAAGGCCAAAAGGAAAGCCCACACGATGCCCCAGCGAAGATAAAGCCTCATCCCATCGCTCAACGGCTCGCCGGTGGCCAGCGAATAATCAAGGCTTGTATTCACTCCAACGATGATGAAAAGCACAGCGTTGAAAAGAACCGCAACCCACCATTGCAGCCGGTCTCGAAAGTAGGTGAGCAAAAGAATGAGCAAAAGCACGATTGAGCCATCGAGCAAAAGGGGCGGGATCGCCGCAAAAGTTCGTCCAAAGTCCGTTTGCACTCCTCGTGAGAAGAGATTCCAATTGTGATAGCCGGTGAAAATCACACCAGCAAGGAGAATTAACCCAACGATGCCCCATGCGATAAAGGCGGCAGGGTGCGTCTTTGAGAACATTCCTTTGAGGTTTTTTTTGATTTCTGAAATCGCGGTGCTTGATGTGCTGCTGTTTGCTAATGAAAGTGCCATTTTCTGAAAATCTCCCTTTCAGGCAATGGCGAAAGCTTTTTGACGGGTGCGGGTAGACGGGAAAGGGAAGGGCTTAGATAATGTCCCTGAGTCATAGCCGCGTCTGTCCTTGTAAACTCTCGCGGTGATTGATTCATTGGCTTGCTGAGTGCTCTAACATTCGGCAAGCCGCTTTCATTTTTATGCTGTTCCAGGCGGAACGGGCGGAGTATAGCATAGGGAGTCTAATATCAAAATGCAATCAGATTGATATTGTAATGATAGTAGACTGATATTGGCTAGAAAAGGCGATCAGGTTCAATCGAGAACTAGCCTTTTATCCTCTTGGGAGCAATTCTTAGCGGAACAATTGAGGCAGTCACCCGAAGGGGCGAAGCAAGGCGGAGCAGTCTGGAGCGAAGCGCAAGGCTTGACGGCCTCAATTGTGGAGCGTATCGAAAACCCAAGAGGACAAAGGGCGGGGCAGGGAAGACGAAAGGCGCTGGCCTTTTAGAATAGTTTCAATTGTCCGTGCGGGGCATCCGGTTTTGGTTCGGGCAGATTCTGGACCGGAACCTCTTCGATTTTTGGCGGCGCTTGGACTTCGTGCTCTCCTGCTTCCTCTGCTTGTCGTCGGAGTTTCCAAGTCCATCCGCCCATAATGTGCGCGGGTGTATACCAGTGGCTGTATTCCTCAAGCGACAGCGTGTTGCCGTGAACGATGATTGCAGGAATATGCAGCAGCGAGAATTGCAAATAGGCCATGTGAGCGCATTTCACATCAACATCAATCGCCGTGACGTGAAGATGCTGCTGGTAATTGACGCCGGCGTCGCGCATCTCCTGCGCCAAGGCAATGACCATTGAGCCGGAACCGACGGCGGGTTCCTGGGCTGTGACAAAGCCTCTTTCCATAATTCTGGCTTTGAGGTCTTCACTATCAGCAATCGTCATCCGCGCCATCATCCGGCGTAAAAAACTGGCCTGCCCATTTGTTGTGAAGTTCGAGATCGTGAAACGTGTGACCGAGAACATCGCTGAAGCCACCCTCAAGCGCCATCGTCAGGTGAGCGAGTCCGCGCGAGAAATTCTCAAGTTCTTCGCGGCTGTAGCCTTTGACGACTTGTAAATAACGCTCCTCGCGCTTCTCGCGCTGCGCGAGGTCTACCGCATTGCTGAGGGCAATGGCTCCCATTTCGCAGAAATCCGAAAAGACTTGCCAGTGGCTGTGACGACCGTAAAAGCTGTTCAAGAGTTTGACCAGTTCCTTTTGGTGGTCAAGCGTGGGCGGTGGGCGATTCCTGTCTTCATCCTTTCTCGGAGAGCGTATCTCCGCTCTCTCTGGAGCAAACGTAAACCGGAATGACGCTCCTTCGAAGCTATCCAATGAAAGCGGCTCTTGAGTGATGGCAATTACGTCGGGTTGAACTGATGGCATGGTGAGGCTGTTTATCTGCTAACAGTCATAGCAAATTTCTCCATCATTGACCACACTTCGGACTCAAAAATACTCCTTTGGATGACGGCGAAGTTTGGCTTACTCCTGGCTGAAAAAGAGATGAAGAACAAGGGGCAGGGAAGGGACGAGAGAAGGCGGTTATATGAGGCCTGGAATGGGATGAAATCTTTGGTTGAGGGTTCTTACTCAATCAGGCTTGAAAACGAAATCTGTCTTATCAGTCCCAACCTGAATCGGCTTGACCATCTAAGTTTTGAGAAAATACTTACACCGCTTGGCGAGAATTGCGGCCTTGTGGTAGCGTTTGCTTGCCCCAATCAAATTAGTTCTTTGTGAGCGCGCGAGCAATGTGCAAACGCTTTCGGCCACCACGTTAGCTTTTTCGTGCTCTGTTTCCCATCAACGAATTACTCACCGCTATTCATATCCGCTTTGTCCCGGAAGTAGGGAGAGGTGTGTCTTTGGGGTTGGGAAGATGTTGATAATAAAAGAATTATCGAATTGTTTAATGTTTTTCTATCTTGACTTGCCCGAGCCACGGACGTAGGCTTCGAGATGTTCCGAACCAACTCCCCGAATTGTAGATTTATTTGAGACCAACTGTGCTCTATTGATCTCGATCAGAATCAACAGCAGCGGTCACTGCTGATTTTTAAAAGAAAGTTTCCTCAAAATCGCAGCTTTTCAGCTTCTAAGTCCATTAAAGGCAATCACAACTACATACACGCAGACGTGCTACGAAACAGTAACTGAGGATTCTCTTTTCATGCTCAATTTGTTGAGATTAACGTGAGGGTCTCATAGGTTTAAAGCCCCAGTCCACTGGCAAGTGTCACTGGGGCCGTCAGTCCACACATCCAAGCTACTCTGAATAGCTAAGACTGTTGAACCCAAATCACATCCTAGTTTTAGTAGTGGCTTGTGTCAAACACAAGGGTCATTCCCTTGATTAGGAGTACAATGATGTCAAATATGACGCAACACTGCTATCGTGTTTCTATCGCAACGATTTTCTTCATTCTAATCGCTTGCATACCCATAAATGCCCAACAGGTTCCACCTGCGCCAAGTCAAGACTATGATCGTCTAGGAAGTTATTTTTGGACAACAACTTATAAAGCATATGAAAGGCTAAATATAGATAGCCCTGGGCCTAACTGTTCTGGCGGGTTTGGCCAGCGCCAGCCAGTTGATACATTGTCAGTTGGCAGAGATTTAGTAGCATCACTTGGGTCGAGAACAATAAGAGTGGTTATTGGAAACTACGGAGAAAGATACCCTCAAGGTTATGAGCCTGGAGTAATTTGTCCGGGGACTCGTCTTACCCTTAAACAGTGGGTACAAAGTTCAGAATATCAAGCACTATTCAATGATCAACGGTTTTCGACATACATTTTGACATATTTTACTGGAAGCTTCGATTGGAGTAAGAGCGTAACATCCAATGGCCAGAGATTTCATACTCCCCCGGGAAATTATAATAGCGCGCATGATCAAGTAAAGGAGTTAATTGAACACCTTGTAGGACAAGAAAATGGATCATTTAGGTTTCCAGGTAAAACGTTTATCTTAGTTAACTGGGAGGCGGACAGTGAATTTTCATATGTTATTAATGATCCAAAGTTTATATCTGCCACAGCTTCTTACAATCCAAGTAACCCAGTATACGGATCATTCTGGGTTGAATATGAAAAGCTAATACGTGCTGCAAGCCAAGGGGCAAAAGATGCTGTTAGGCCAAGCGGGACTAATCAACCTAAAGCATATTTTGGAGTTGAGTTTAGCACGATATCAAGGTTTGTAGATCCGTTCAGTGGAAACTTTACGTTTGTTAAAGAATGTGGAGGTGGAAACTCGCAATCTCCCGATGACCGCATGGAATGGCGCTGTGTGATGAGTTATTTGCCCCAGCGCTTGAATCAGACAGCATCGGCAGAATATGTATATACGGCACCGGCATCTATTGATTATTGGTCATACTCTTCTTATGAATCTACCCGATCCCCGCTACTATCAAATCCAGACGTTAACTTGGCCAAAAGAGTAAGGGGCGATCTGAATAACGCATTGCAATGGATTAGCATCAACCGCACTCCACAGTATCAGGCTAACAATTTAATAATTGGAGAGTTTGGTTTCTCAAATAACAGTATTATTAAGTCTCCACTTAGGGTTAATGAAGGGGAAGGTTATTCAGGTAAATTTATTCAGGAGTCTTTAAATGCATTTAAGGCTTTTGGAGTTTCATATGTAATTCATTTTCAAGGGACAGACGCGATTGATCCGGGAGACTTTCAAAACATTCCCGATTTTTCGCTCTTCACGGGAACTAATGCTTTTTTCTCAACAACATACGTTAAAACTGCTGCTGGTGAATCGTTTACGAAAAGCAACACGGCAGATGTTGTTTGGATGGAAGATGATCCGCAGACAAGTAAACAAACATATCCATCAGGCACTTGGCATGACTTAACTTCTACTTCGTTTCCACGCCCGCTCTCTGGTAGCAAAGCGTTCCAAACAGATATTCATACGCTTAATGCTCCTGATGGATACGCCTATTATTTTCAGTCTGCCCCACAACAGCTAACAATCAATACAGGGGATACTCTGTTTGCTTATGTTTATATTGACCCTATCAATCCACCGAGCGAGATTATGCTTCAGTGGAACGATGGAAATTGGGAACATCGTGCATATTGGGGGCAGACTATCATTACTTGGGGAACTGATGGGACTGCTTCTTCACGAAGAATTGGAGACTTGCCGCCAACAGGAAAATGGGTACGCTTGGAAGTTCCAGCTAACATCGTGGGCTTGGATGGCAGTACAATCAATGGTTTTTCTGTGGCACTTAGCAATGGGCGGGTTGCCTTTGATCGTGCAGGCAAGATAACAGGAGAACTTGTCTGGGCTGATGACAATATAGCTGGTGGACAACAGCATACCTATGTCGAATGTGGTTGTTCTCCGTACCCGTGGGGAGAAATCACAAATAACCCGCTACCAGTGTCAGGGACAAAAGCCTTTCAAACTGGAATCCTAGCTGGCTATACACACACTCAGTATTTCGATAATGCTACACAAATGAAAGTCAATGCTGGCGACAACTTATTTGTCTATGCTTATCTTGATCCTGCAAACCCTCCTGAAACTATAATGATGCAATGGCATGAGGCTGGCGGAAATTGGGAGCATCGTGCATATTGGGGGAAAGCCGATAAAATCACTTGGGCGGCTGATGGCACTGCAGGAAATTACTACATGGGGCCACTTCCTCCTTTAGGCCAGTGGGTGCGTTTAGAAGTTTTGGCTGATAGAATTGGACTTGGGGGAAGGAGTTTAGATGGTTTTGGATTGGCACTCCACAGCGGTCGTGCAGCTTGGGACAGGGTTGGCAAAGTAACCAGGGACGTGCTATGGCTGGATGACAATGCAGATATTCCGACAGCTAATCGTTTTGCGGATGGAGGAGATAGTTGGAATAGCCCTACTATAACCTCACCTATTTCTGGTAATAATGCGTTTCAAACAGTGTCGGCTTCTGGTTTGCACCAGATTTACACTGCTAACCTATCAAATACGTTGACAGTTAACACAGGGGACACGCTTTTCGCTTACGTTTACCTTGACCCTGATCCAAACAACAAACCAAGTACGCTGATGTTTCAGTGGAACGATGGAAATTGGGAGCATCGTGCATATTGGGGCGAGGATAATTTGATTCCTTGGGGGGATAAAGGCCCAATAGATTCACCGTTTAATAGTCTTTACACCTCTGTTGGTCTGACACCTTTGAATTACAGGCCTGGTACTGCATCTTATCGGTTCATGGGAGCAGTCCCCGAAACTGGAAAGTGGGTGCGTATAGAAATACCCGCAAGTCGGGTTGGGTTAGAAGGGAGCACTCTTAATGGGTTTGCTTTCACACTTTATGGAGGGCGTGGGGTCTTTGACCGTGTGGGTAAAGTAAAGAACGAACATCTTGACCAGTAAGTAAGGAAGAAGGTAAAGCGAGCCTTTTGCTGTTTAAGTGCTTAGTTGATATAAGGAGTCGGTCGTAGTTACTGGCTCCTTTTCTTTTTGGGAGCTCAGAAAAATGAAACTATAACTACTATTTCTAAGAAATGAGTTAGTAAAAGTATGAATCTTAAACGTCAGCATCAGCAGGTGAGGCAGGCTTTTTTTGAAAGACTTGTTTTTGGGTTAATAATAATTTTTCTTCCTCTGGTATATTTTTACTCTGCCGTGAAAAGCAATCTAGTTTTGGCTCAAGGTGATGGCTGGACTGCCAACATGGGGTTACGGCTTCTTGTAGGTAAGTTTTTGCAGCAAGGCGAAATCCCATTGTGGAATCCCTACATTTTTTCCGGGATGCCATTGCTTGCGAGTATTTATCCTGGCTCGCTTTATCCCCCTAATTGGATTTTTGCCGTGCTGTCTCCCGGAGTTGCAATTAATCTGGTGGTTATCACGACTTATCACCTAGCAATAGTTGGTTCGTATCGGTATGGCCGTGCGATTGGGCTTGATCGTATTGCGGCACTGCTTGTGGGAGTGATGTTTGCCTTTGGCGGCTTTATGGTCACCTCGATGGGGCAAACAGCGACGATTACAACGGCCTGCTGGCTCCCTTGGATACTGCTGGTGATCGAAAAGCTTTATCGCAAGCCTTCCTCCTTATGGATGATTTTGGGTGCAATCTTTGTTGCTCTTCAATTCTTTGGTGGCGTGCCTCAAATGACCTGGTACACAGTGCTGGTAACCGGTTCATACTCACTTTTCTCGATTGTCTGGCGAGATCAATACTATTCACGAGTGAAATTTGTCGGCGCGGTAATGATGATGGTGATTGGCGGGGCTTTACTATCGGCGATTCAATTGCTGCCACTTCGTGAGTTGCAACAACAAAGTGGGCGAGCCGCTATTACATATGATTATTTCTCCGCATACTCCTTTCCACCGGGCCAGGTGTTATCGCTGATTTTTCCTTATCTGTTTGGCGGAGCGTCTCAGCTTCCGTACAAAACTCCATATTGGGGAGATTGGGGCATTTTCGTCACTTGCGGCTACGTCGGGTTGCTTGGGTTATTGCTCGCGTTAATTGCTGTTTTTAGCAAGAAAAATCATGTAGCTTGGTTTTGGATTGGGATTGCAGCCACTTCGTTATTGCTTTCTTTTGGCAGCTATCTCCCATTCGGCATCAACCGTTTGCTGTATCAGGTTCCTATTTACAATCTCTTCCGAGGCTCGTTTCGGCACATGTTGGAATTTACTTTTTCGCTGGCGGTTCTTGCGGGATTCGGAATGAACCAATTACGCCAATGCGGCTGCGCTGAGAAATACAGGCTTCTGAAGATGAGCACCTCCGTCTTAGCTTTGGGAATTCTGGTGGCGCTTTTTGTCTATAAGGTCACCGGAAGCCAAATTACGCAAGGCATTAACAACTCGTTGACCAATCCAGAGATACTGATCCCTCTTTTCTTTGCAGCCGCCAGCATCGCGGCGCTTTGTTTTTATGCCAAAGCTCAATCAACTTTATCCGGCATGCTGGTCATTCTTGTGTTAATGGGAGATCTGGCGGCTTACGGCCACGCTCTTGAGTGGAAGTCTTACAGGTTTGACGTTGCCGAGCGTTTGAAGGATCCAGCGCCAGTGCAGTTCATAAAATCGCGCGAAGCAAATTTGGATTCATTTCGTCTGCTGAGTTATGCCAGTTGGCCGTGGGAGAATTACGAGCTTTTGAATTACCCGAATAACTCAATCGCTCGCGGGATTCAAAGCGTGAATGGATATGACATGCTGCGGCTGACCCGCCCAGCAGTTGTAATGGGTGATATGTCTCCCGATGGAGTTGTGCAGGATGTCGGGGTGTTTAGCGTTGCAGATCAAGGGCTGAATCTATTCAATGTTAAATACCTGCTTGCTGAGCGAAACGGAGCTTTAGGAGAGGGAAAAACTGTAAGCTATGACAGCGTTCGCTTCCGCGAGAAGTATCTCGATTTAAGGCTTGCTCCTGGTATTCAGCGTGAAATTCCGCTGGAAGGAATCACTGCCTCAGAAATCGTTATCGTCTCAGCGATGAGTAATTCAACACACCTGCCGGACGAAACTACGGTTGTAAAAGTAAGCGCGTATACGATGGATGGAAAGATGATCGAGCGAGAACTTAAAATCGGGCGTGATACTTCGGAATGGGCTTATGACCGCGCTGATGTTCGGAGCAACATTAAACATGCTCGCGCGCGCGTGATTGAAAGCTGGCCAGTCAGTGATGAGAACGGAAATTTTGAAGGCCATCGTTACTTGGCGAAACTGCCGTTTGGACGAGCCGGGATCGAAAAAATCCGTTTGGAATATGTGGGGCAAGATGCGGAAATCCTGATTGCAAGGGCTTCTCTCTACGATTCAGCGAACGGTTTGTCTTATTCGTTTGATTCGGTGCAATTTCCGGCGGAGCGCTGGCGCAAACTTGCCAGTTTTGGCCAGGTTGATCTTTACGAAAACCAAAAGGCGATGCCACGCGCCTGGTTCGTGAATGAAGTAATGGTGATACCCGAAGAACAGATTTTGAAAACGATAAAAACTGGTGCAACTCCTGATGGGCGAGCTTTCGACTCGGCGAAACTTGCGTTACTAGAGTCTCAAAGTCTCGCCACAAATAAAAACCCGCCTTCATTCGAAGCAAAAGGGGACGTTGAGATGCGCTTGGTGAAATATGAGCCGAGAAGAATCGAGTTTGAGTCTCGCAATGCTGATGACAGGTTTCTCGTTTTGAGCGAGGTCTCTTATCCAGGCTGGAAGGCTCTGGTAGACGGAGCAGAAGTTGAAATTTACAGAACCGATTATGCTCTGCGAGGTATCAATGTTCCGGCTGGTCAACACAAAATTGAATTCCTGTATGATCCTGCTAGCTTCAAACAGGGAGCAGTAATATCTGGGTTAGGTGCTATGTTCTTGTTGTTCATTGCTGGTTTTAGACAGGGACGAACTAAACTTAAAGCTTGATTCGAAGCCACAAGATTATTGTTCGTATCAAGACATTTCAGGTATCAAATAGCGATCCGCTCAATTTCATCAAGCGTGATATGATCGTTGGTTCGATCATAAAGCTTGGTCGTCCTGGGCGACTCGTGCGCGGCGATCTGCTGCGCGTGCTCAATCGTACCGCCGTTCTCCAAGTAAGCAGTGATCCCCGTCGCTCTAAATGAATGCGGCGAAATCTCGGCTACAATCCCCGCCTCTCGTGCTCTTCGCTTCACCATTGCCCAGGCATCAAAGCGGCTCATTGCCTTTCCGTTCAAGCCTCGCCCTTTGCCGCCGGCGCTTTGGAAAAGCGGCGCGTTCTTCTCGCCGGCGATGCCCGCAGCTTCCAAATAGACGTCCAAAAAATCTTCGGCTTTATGATGAACCGGCACTTCGTGATACTTGCCGCCTTTTTCGTGAAGCCCGATGAAATGCCGCTTGCCTTTGGCGTAATAGTCTTTGACCTTCATTCCAACAACCGCAGAGACTCGCGCAAAGGAATAGACCATCATGCCGATCAACGCCCGATCACGAAGTCCCGTCACGGTCGAGATATCGATCCGCTCAAGGAATTGCCGCATCTCGTCCACCGGCAGCACCGGCGTTTTGCCTTGCTTGTAAGAGTATCTTGGCCCCCGGACGCTGGCCGCTGGATTAAACGGCAGCGCCTGGCCAATCACCAGCCAATCAAACAGCATCCGGATCGCCGCCAAGTGTTGCTTGACGGTCTGCGCGGATCGCTCTTTGGTCAGCTTTTCGATGTAGGCGGCCACGATCATCGGCTCGATCTTCTCAAGGCTCGCTCCGCGCTCTTCACACCAGGTCAAAAACTGCTCGACCGCTCGCGCATAGGATCGCCTCGTGTTCAGGTTCCGAATGTTGGCTGTAAAAAACTCTAAAAACCGCTTGGTGGTCTTCTCGCCTTCATTGGTGATGATCTGAGGAACGATCAACGCCTGGCTTTCTTTTCTTCCGGCCAAAGAAACGGGTTTGACTGTCGTCAGTGCGGTTTTGGTCTTCATCATCAAAAATTGCCCTTCATAAATGCCCGCTATTGCGTTTTCTCGATGGGGTCTATGCTCTGGCATCCCCTAAAATCAAGGGGTTTTATCAATCAATCTTGCGAGCTGGTCGCGCCCTTACTTGCTGGCAATCTCAGTCAAAAATGCTTCAGGCGTTGCGATCTTCAACATGCGAAATCGTTTTTGAAATTCTCGCCCGTCCTCTTTCTCCCAACTCATCAAATCCAGTAAATCGCGGTCGCGGCTCACCAGGTAATGCGCCTGCACCTCTACGGCAAGATTGATATAAGGTTCGTCCTTTACGTCTCTACATTCATAGTTGAAATGCCTGGGAACGGCTCTGATCAGATCGGCAGCCTCGCGCAGCCGCTCCATAAAAGCTTTTACTGATGTATCTGTCAGCGTTTTGAAACGCTCGCGGATGTAATCGCGGCAAAGTACGTCTTCGATCTCTTTGAGGATTGCGCGACTGACAAACAGTCGGACGTGATGGTTTTCGGCCAGACGCAAACAGGCCGCCGCTGAACTTTCTTCCTTGGCGGCGGCCTGCAAACAAACCATGCAGTCAAGCACGATGCGCGGCTTTTCGGTGCTCAATCCTGCTCCTTGTTCTCGCGCGCATAATCACGCCTGGCTCTCAAAAAGAGTTCATCAAGCTCGTCATCGCTGATTCCACTATCAGAAACCTCTTTGCGAAACGGAGCAAGAATTTCATCAAACGTCATCGAGGGTTTCGGTCGCAGCCCTTCGACGATCAGCCCTATGGCGATCTCTTCGACCGGCTTCTTGCTCTCAGCGGCTCGACCCAGAATCAGCCGCTCGATGTCTGTCGGGATGGTGATCGTGATGCTCATGAGTTTTTACCTTTTGAAAATTTGACGGATCAATTCCGTCAAATTTAAGTCTACTCCCTTCTCGAAATGGCCGCAAGATGGAAAGACATAAAGGACGTTATGTGGGGCTATTGGGATAAGGGAAAGGGGAGTCCAGGCGGATCGGCGCGGTCACCCTGGGCGATCTGGATCAGGCGGCTGTTTTAAGGGATTTCAAAATGCGTAAATTAGGAATGGGGATCACGTCTTGGCTTTCGGCTACTGGCATTTGATGTTTGGCAAGTTGGATGTTTACTTGTTCGCCGTTGGCATTGGCGACGATCAGGCGGATTTGAGATGCCCATTGTGCAAGCTGTCGGTCTTCTTGGTTTAGCGCACGGCGTTTCATCTCTTCGGAGATCGTTTGAAGTTGATAAAGAAATGATATGTCAACCTGCTTTGTCCACTCTTTTATGTAGTGCTGCTCGCGCCAGTAACTATTTCCCATTACCTTAAAACTAGCACGCATAGACATTGAGCGGTAGAAGCTTTTTAAGGAAACAATTCTTGAGTTTATCACCATAACAGTAATCAAGCGTTTTTTTGATACTGTTATGCTTGAAAAGCTGAAAGCCAAAGTCGGGGACTTTTTATCAGAGGCAGCACTTACCTATCGCAACGGCCAAGCAACTCTACTGTTTCGCGATCTTGAGCCAAAAGACTTAGAAAGACTTGAAGAGAGAATGGCAGAGCACTTAGCCAAAATGGATGAGCGTGTCCAGTCGGAAAGAAATATGCTAGACGAGCGTTTTAGCAATAGTTCCGCTCAATTCAAAAACAAGCCTGATCAGAAAGGCTAGCGATTTATACTCTGCTCTTGTTTTGGTGGCGGTGGTGGAGGCGCTTCTTGCTCACGCTTTCGAGCAAGACGTTCTTTTGTTTCAACGTCCCTAGATGCTTCCTTCCTTACGATCTTCTCTGCTTTGGTAACTAATATTTTAGGCTCTTTTTGCGCCTTTAGCTCCTTCACGAATTTTTTATCTTGCAAAACAATTTGTAGTTTCTCTTGTGCTTCTTCTCGCGTTTTGCCCTTGATAGATGCCTCGTATTTCTTGTTTCCTAACTGAACTTCAAACTTATGCACCTGAAAATTACTCCGAATCTCTTCTTTGATCCCGTGCGCCACTATCTTTGTCATCTTGACTGTTGTTGACACTTGGGAGGCTATTTCAGAGACCTTCTCAACAGCCTTTATGGGGACAGATGCAATCTTTGCCGCAGTTTTCGCTGTCGCTTTACTGGCATCGGCAGCCGCCTGCACAGTTTTGTTGACTGCATTTCTACTTACCTCTGAAACTGCTTTTGATAATCCATCCTTTGAGGCTGTCAGCACATTCGACTTCTGCTCAACCACATATTTTATGCCTTGCTTTCCAGAAGGTGAGTTGTTTGTGGGCGGCGATCCGCTTCCCCCACTGCTCGGGGTAATTTCAATGGAAGGGTTTTTAATCTCTATTCGGACAGGGTGCTTTGAATTAGGGTTCCAATCTTCAAGTTTCTTGATTACTTCTGGATGATAGATAATGTCTCTTACATCATCTTTTTTGTACTCCTCGCCCTTAGCTAAGTGTTTATCTTCAACGAGACCTTTGATGTTAAGCTTTGCAATCTTGCCCGAAGCAAGTTCTACTTCAAACGTTTTCGTTCCTTTGTAGTATTCTCCTTCAGGATTCTTAATGTGATCGCCGTTATAGCTTCTTACTTGTTCCGGCCTTAGTTCAAGCACAACGTCGCGTGGCCGCTCTGCCTTAATACCAATGTCTTTGTATGCTTCAAAGTGTTTCGTGTTAAAGGTCAGTACATCTAGGCCGTGTACCTTGGCTGCTGCTGCGTGGGACGCATCGCGCTCTGCTTTCACAAGTTCTTTTTTCTCATCTTGATTTGCCGTAGCCTTTGCTGCTTCTAAAGCATCTTTAACTTCTTTCAACTTCTCATTAAGTTTGGCTGGCTCTTCAGGGAGCTTAGCAAACAAACCGCTCTTTTCTATTTCTGCAAAAAGCCTCTCTTTTTCCGCATCACTTAGGCCAAAGCCATTATCTTTTACCTCCCGTGAGGCAACTTTTTTTGCCTCATCCAAAATATCTTTTGTATAATAAAGCTTCTCTTTCCTATTTTTTAGCTCTTCAATTGCCCTACTAGCTTCAAAGCAAAGCTTTTTGTCAGCCTCATAAAGATGAGGCTTATTTTCATATTTTTTGTCGTTCTTGTCCGGCTCCCAATAAGCACGGAGCAAAACATTGGTATCAACCAAATATGGCAACGATTATCACCTGCCTTTCACTCTTCAAAATCAGGAATATGACCCTTGAACTTACCAGTAGCGCGTAAGTTTTCAAAGTAAGTTCGCACTTCCGCGCCTGTCATATCACGCCCGCCTACTGGTGAATGTGTCTTGATAATCTCTAGCAACCGCTTTTCAAGCGAAACCCCTTCCTGAGCGGCAATAACGCTGTGATACTCTGCAATTGCAGGCTCAAGCTCTAAAGTTACAAAAACAGATTTTTTTTCTTCATTCATATTCACCTCCCTTCTCTATGTAAAATTAACACCTCGTGTCATCAGTTTCTAACTAAATGCTTCAGGAAACCTCTCCCAAATATCGAATAATCGCTAAGTCTGGTTCGTTATCTTCTTCGCTTTCGGCCTCTGGCTCAGCCTCTTCCCCTGCAAACATCTCTCTTTCTTCATCTGTCCAAAACTCAATACGCTGATCCTCCGGCGGGCGTGGGTCAAAGTTTATCTTTTCACCGTTTATCTCGTCTGGCAATTTATCCATTAACTGCCCTTTGAATAACTGATCGCCTGGGATTGGGTGCTTTTTATCTCCATCATACAAAGCTGTCGGTATCCCTACGTTTACAAAATAAGGTGATATGTAATAACCCCTCAACCCATTTTTCATGTTCACCGGAGGGATACTCATAAACAAAATAGGTAACACCACTTCTCTTTTGGCTATCTGCTGGGCTTGTCCTGATTGTACCGTAGTGTCTTGGGAATTATAGCTTACCGATTGATTAAAACTTGTCTCGAACCGCTCATTATAGCTGAATTGTTCGGCTGCCCATTGCGCACAAGAACCGCTTCCAAGTCCAAAGAATGCCTTACTCCTACATTGCCCTATTATTTCTTGAGCAACTTCTTTCCCCCACACTTCGCGCATTCCGTCTATATCTTGGAACCCAATCACCACGCATATACCTTTAGAGCGCCCATTGGTCAGCAATTCGGGTAGGCCGTCGAGCTTGCCCATTTCCCTAGCCTCGTCAAGATGAATCCAGGTTCTATGTGTGTCGCCTTTTTTCAGTTCAGGCTGATCAAGCAACAATTGAGAAACACGCTTAAAAATCACCTGGTTGACACGTCGCAACGACTCTTTCAATTTGTGGCTATTCCCCATTAAGAGGATTTCGCCATTTGGTTTTTCAACCCATTCCTTCAAGCTGATCGTGTTGTCCGCTTTCGAGGCTTTATGCCACATTGCAGCGATCATCTGGTAGGGCTTCAGCACGGTTCGCATCGTGCTTATAATGTTTTCCGCCGTTGTTGAATGATCAAAATATTGAAGGCGGTCTTCTGTGTATTTCGACTGACGTAGGACATCTTTAACAAGCTGCCTGTCCTGACTGAGTAATGGATAAACCACGTCTCGAAAAGTCCACTTCCCAGGAGTATTGAGAATGTAAGAGAAAATCACGCCCGACAAAATGTCTCGCGCTGCTTGTCTGAAAAACGGCTGATTTTCGTTTATCTCAGGAATCAAGATTGTCGAAAGCTCAAGGGCTGATGCTTCATCGTCAATATCAGCAGCCATATCCCACGCAAAACATCTTTTATCAAATGGGTTAAGCGTCTTGATGTATTTTCTTTTGATCCCCATCCCGTAGAGGATTGAATGTAGATCGCCCTTAGCGTCATACATCAATGCCCTGTGACCGTAATTTGTCCCGATGTACGGCCTCAAAGTATCTTGATACAGCATTCTTTGGCTGATGGTCTTTCCTGAACCCGTTGCACCAATGTATGCAAAATGAGTCAGTGCGGCATCATGTGGCAACTGAAGACCAGCAAACCAGAAGCTACCATCACGTTTATTTGCGATTTGATTCAAGATTATCGCTCCGCCTGCGTAAGCCTCAGCTTAGATCGGGGCCGCGCTCCCGCTTCTGCATAAAACCAAGAAGAGAATTTGTTTCTGATTGAACGTAAAGAAGTTCTATCCAAATAAAGAAACCGGCTAAGCTAAACAGCATAGCGCCGACATATTGTCCCCAAGGCTGAAGCCAGCTAGAAAACACGATTCCCCAAATTGCTGGTGAGGCGACGTAACCAAAGATTGCTGTAATGCCGAAGAGAACAGTAATCATTGTTACTTGCGCTAAATAAGGTAGCCACCACAGCGAACCGGTTTTATCAGATATGTAAAGAAGCCCAACAAAATAGGCAATCCCCGCCGCAACCAAGCCGCTCCATTTAGATTGTTCGACATCATAATGCTTCCAATTCAAAGCAAGGACGTATACGGCACTACCCACAATCCATTTAAGCCAGATCAAGGCATTTTCGTGCATAAAAAGCCTCGTCACTTCGACGGCTAACGGCCTGGCTCGCAAACAAACTATTGAGTGAAATAGATACCAAAAGAAAGCAGCTATTGATATTCCAAAAGACACTTCTTTTGATAAACCAATAACCTGCAAAGAAACAAAAAACGATAACACAGAGTAGAAAGCGGGAAATACTGTCAAAGAGATCAGTTTCCAAAAGAAGCCTATCGGGTTTAGAGAAATACCAGCAAAGCTTTTTAGAAAACTTTTCGTCCAAGGTATATCTTCATCCCATAATTCACCGACCGGCACGGGGTGGGCAATAAAATCATAAAATCTTCTTGCACGTCCCCGCCAGCTTGTATCCTTTTCTGGCGGGGCTGCGGGTAGCTCCTCTTCCAAATAACCAGGAAACCTTGGGGCATCCTGAGAGTATAATGACTCGTACCCCTGGGTAAGCCATTCATCGTAAACACCAGACGATTTATCTTTTGCCATAGAAAAACACCTCGTATTTCGCAGAGTCGAAAGGTCTATGGATACTCAATTGGCGCTCCATACCGTTTCACTTCTGCGCCAACCTCTTTGAAAAATGCTTCCCAAAAATTTCGGACGACAACAAAACGATCCGCTGAATCTGATTGCCTATGTCCGCCTGTCGGCCCAATAACGTAAACAATCACCCCGTTAAGGCTGGGCAGCCTCCCGGCTCTCTTTAAGCCGTCAATTATTGATCCTGCATTATGCGGAGCAGTAACATTAAAACGATGGTAATTAGGACTTCCTTTTGCCCCGCAAGCTTCGATCATATCGCTAAAAATAATCAGATGTTTCTTTGTTGCATTTCCACCATTGAACGAATTGGCCGCCAGCAAAAGAGCATCAAATATGCAGGTGTATTCGATCTCATTATCATCTTTCAAAAGCTTTTCGATTTCTCGGATTTTCTCATCCTTGATCTTCTGCATTTCTTCTTCACGCACATACTTGTTTTCCAAAAGAGGGTTAGACGAAGACGGTATTTCTCCCTTTATAGGAAAGTCTGTCACGCTCAATGGTTGATCTGTAATTACACAACCTCTGATCAGCGTTCCCGGAAGCAACTTGTCAAAAATATCTTTAGTAGCTTTTAGGTAAACCGCCCGCATTCCCTCTAGGCTGCTATCTTTCTTATCCTTTACGCCATTCGTTATTTTGCCGTTTCTATTTATGTCTTGTTGTGGGACTGCATCCGTGCTGTCAGAAACATCATAGAGCATCACTACGTGGGCGGTATCGCTCTTCTGCTCACAACTAGACTGACAGCTAGAAAGCAACGTCGCAAAGACCAACAGTATAAGCAGGCCTACTTTCATATTCTGTGCAATACTAAGAATGAATCCTCTCTCTGGTATAGGCAGGAACTCACTCGCTTGCCTATGCAGTAATCCTATCTCGTAGCTCATCTCTTCTAAGGGCAGTTTCTGCCTCTAGTACCCGAATTTCATTCTCTATTGAATCCGGGGCTACATATCTTTCCTGCAAAAAAAATGGTGCAGTATTTCTTGCTCTTTTCTCGATATTCTTAGTGCGGTAGGTTTGTGCCAACTGTTCAAGCTTGTTGCGCGCCTCCTTAAACCTCAAAACTAG
>Ga0268299_1002173_pt1 | contig 25634 bp, 17 predicted proteins | sample NOBtaG_FD_193484 | JGI IMG/M metagenome (GOLD analysis project Ga0268299, IMG submission 193484) | Activated sludge microbial communities from bioreactor in Nijmegen, Gelderland, Netherland - NOB reactor | ecosystem: Engineered > Bioreactor > Aerobic > Activated sludge | place: Netherlands...
CTTCTTTTATCTTTTCCATGTTGGTCGTCCTTTGGTGTCATTTTTCTCATTACACCTTTTTACTTGGACGGCCTTTGTTTTTCAACTCAAGACTGAGATTATATAAAATCAATATTATCTATTAGATAACTATATTCTTATTAAAATAAATTTTCTAATCTGTAAAAAATATTTTATACCAAAAAGTACAAAATGATATTGACAGGTTATTTTTGTATTGTTATATTCTTTACCGAATAGTACAAAATTATTTAATAACGGATGTTAGAGAGGAAAAAGTATATGGAATTAATTAAAGCGTTAAATTGGCGTTATGCAACAAAAAGAATGACAGGGGAAAAAATCCCACAAGAAAAATTAGATAGAATATTAGAGGCTATAAGGCTATCTGCTTCTTCTACAGGACTACAACCTTACACAGTACTAGTTTTAGAAAATCAAGAGCTACGCAAAAAACTTCAACCTTTTGCTTATAATCAACCACAAATTGTAGAAGCCTCACATTTACTTATATTTGCAGCATGGTCAAATATTACTATAGAGCAAGTAAGAGAATTTATTAGTAATATTGCTGAAACTAGAGGAGTGACTGTAGATAGCCTAAAAGCTTATCAATCTATGATAGAAAATTTGATTTCTAATAAAACAGCAGAAGAAAATTATGCTTGGGCAGCAAAACAAACTTACATTGCTTTAGGGACAGCGTTGGTAGCTGCTGCGGTTGAAGGCATAGATGCTACACCTATGGAAGGTTTTGATCCTCAAGCTTTTGATGATCTATTACAGCTTCAAGAAAAAGGTTTACGAAGTGTTTCTTTATTAACTTTAGGTTATCGTGATGATAAAAATGACTATTTGGCTAATGCAAAAAAAGTTAGAAGACAAAAAGAAAAACTTTTTATTAGCTTATGATCATTACATCTAAAACGTTTAGAATAAGTAAATTAGCTAAGATATAACTAAACATAAAGGAGAAAAACAATGTCAAAGAAATTAGAAGGAAAAGTAGCGTTAGTAACAGGTGGATCTCGTGGAATAGGAGCAGCAATAGTGCGCTCACTTGCTGATGAGGGCGCAAATGTAGCAATTAGTTACACTTCTTCTGCTAGTAAAGCTCAAGATTTAGTTAATGAGATTGAATCTAAAGGAGTTCGTGCAGTTGCTTTTCAAGCTGACCAAGCGGATTCTAAACAAGTAGAGGATTTAGTTAATAAAGTAGCAGAACATTTTGGAGGTCTTGATATTCTTGTAAACAATGCTGGTGTTGCGGTTACAGCTTTAGTTGGCGATTCTTCAAACAATCTAGTAGAACTTGAACGTCAATTTGCAATAAATGTAGGTGGTGTGGTAACGGCTGTTCGTACAGCGGTTAAATACTTAAAAGAAGGTGGACGAATTATTTCTATTGGTTCTGCACTTGCAAATCATTCACCATTTCCAGGAATGTCAGATTATTCAGCCACAAAAGCTGCAATAGCTGGTTATACTCGTGGTTGGGCGCGTGACCTTGGGCCAAAAGCTATTACTGTAAATATTGTCCAGCCTGGCCCAATTGATACAGATATGAACCCAGCAAATTCAGAACATTCAGCAGGACAAAAAGCCTTAATCGCTCTTGGCCGTTATGGTAAAGCTGAAGAAATTGCTGCTACAGTTGCTTTTTTAGCAAGCCCTGGGGCTGCTTTTATTACAGGTACAACTATTAATGTTGATGGTGGTTTTAGTGGTTGATTTTTTGTCATACCCTATTTTCTTTATATTGAAGTAGTTATAAATCAAACTTTTATTTATAACTACTTTTTATTTGTCCAATAATTTTTATAAAAGGAAAGAAAAAGGTAAGACAATTACTATTATGTATACTATTATATTAGGTAGTAATTATAGTTAATATTACTACCTAGTCATATATCTTCCAAATAAAATAATTAGCTATTTTTTACCTAAGAATAGCTAAACACATACCGCAACTACCAGATATAAGTAAAAATACAAAAATAGCTACAAAAATCCACACATTTTTGTAAGGTTTTTTTTGTGGTAAAGGCATTGGTTGGCCTGGTACAAAAGGCCCTTGTCCTGGTTGCATAGGCATAGGAGGCGCGTAAGGGTTATTTGCCATTCCCATTTGTTGACCCATTTGCGTTGGTTGATTAAAACCCATTGGCGGTCTTATTGGTTGATTAGGTGTCATTTGAGGAGGAAAAGCTGTAGGTTGTTGTCCTGGCATCCCACCTTGAAGATTAGGATTTGGGAAAGGTGTAGGATTAGTTGGGCCTGTAGGTATATTAGGATTTGGAAAAGGATTAGGTGTATTAGGTGTAGAAAATGGCCTAGGCGTATTACCCATTGCTGGATTTTGGCTTGGAAAAGTATTTGGAGGAGTGTTTTGTATTGGTTGATAAGGATTTGTTCCAGCAGGTGGAAGATTTGATGGGTTAGGTGTTACAGGTGGAGGGTTAATAAATGTGCCTTGTGGCCCACTAGGATATTGACCTTGTTGTGGCATAGGATAAGAACTTTGTGGGCTTGTAGGCATTGCTATATTAGGCGATGTTTTACCCTTAAAATTAGTAAGATCTCTTAAGGTTTGCTCAAATTGTTCAACAAACTTTTGTATGGTTGGGGTTCTATTATTACGGTTTCGAGCTAAAGCATTCATAATAGCCCCCTCAACATTAGGTGGAATAAATATTTGAGGGTTAGCTACACTAGGAGGTAAGGGATTTTCTGTAAGTCGTTTTACCATTATTGATTGTGCATTATCTCCAGAAAAAGGTAATTTTCCAGTTAATAATTGATAGGTAATAATAGCAAAACTATAGATATCTGAACGTGGGTCTAATTTTTCTCCTGCTAATTGTTCAGGTGACATATAAAGCGGAGTGCCTATAACCATACCTGTTTGAGTTAAATCATTGTGTTTATCATCTATAGCTAATTTAGCAATACCAAAATCTAGGACTTTTACCCAATCTTTATCATCTTTTTTAGCTATCATAATGTTGTCGGGTTTTAAGTCTCGATGAACCATATTTTTGCTATGTGCTGCTGCTAAAGCTTGACCAGCTTGTTTAACAAGTTCACAAACTCGTTCTACAGGTAAAATTCTTTCTCGCTTTAGTAAATTAGATAAAGTTTCTCCCTCTACATATTCCATTGCTAGGAAATACATTCCGCTAGCAGTTTCACCAAAATCATAGACCATTACTGCATGAGGATCATTAAGTAAAGCAGACATTTGAGCTTCACGGTTAAAACGCTCAATAGCATCTCCATTTTGTGCCATATCTTCAGGTATAACTTTAATAGCACAAATGCGATTCATCTTTATTTGTTCAGCTTTATAAACTGCACCCATTCCACCTTGTCCAAGCTTGGAAATAATCTTATAGCGACCTTCTAAAACAGTTCCAATTAATGAATCAAATAGTTGGGTTTTTTCCTCAGGTAATGCTTCTAGCTTGACTCCATCTTGTGGACAGATATTATCTTGATTTTCATACCTTAAATGGCAACGGGGACAAATTTTCATAAGTTTTTCTCAATAAATTTATAAAGCTTACTGCTCAAGATTAAACAGTTTAATATTGAAAAGTCAACTTTAACAGATGTATTAGCCATTTTTTTTAAGACTAGAATGGTTTTATTTGTTACTTAAGGAAAGAAAAATGTTTTCTAATGCTAACTGTCGATTAACATTACGTATTAAATCGCGTTCTAATGCCATTAAACTACTAGATAAACTTATAAACATTTTTTTAGGTGTTTTAATTGCTAAATCTGATAAAACACTTAGGATATCAAAATTAATTATTGATGAATTATTAGAAATTTGTAAGTGAAGCAGATCCTGTAATAACGCTAGTAAAACAACTAAATATAAATCAAATTCTGTCCGCTCTTTACGGCCAAAATTTTCTGCTAGTTTTAGTAAAGTTACTGTTTTATCCTTGATAGCTAAAGTTATAAGTAGCTCTAAACATTCTTGGCGACGTGTTAAATATTCAGAAATATCTATACTTAATGCGCGGCCAATACTACCTTGAGCTAGTTTAATTAGTAATTTTTGCTCTAGTTCTGGTCTAGGGTAATTAACATTTAAGTAATTACTTAAAGCTTCTTCTGATAAAGGAGCAAATTGTAGTTTAATTGTTCTAGAACGAATGGTTGGAAGTAGTGAATCTAAACTGCTAGTAAGCAGAATAATAATAGAAGTGCTAGGAGGTTCTTCTAGAGTTTTAAGTAATGCGTTGGCGGCTTGTTCTCTTAAACGTTCAGCCATTTCAATTATATAAACTCGATATTTTCCTTCAAAAGGGCGATAGTAAACTTCACCAATAATATTTCTAATTTGATCAACTTTAATAAATTGTCCATCAGGAGTAATTATTTTAGTATCGGGGAATTGATTTGCAGTTATACGCTGACAAAAACTACAACTATCACAACTATTAAAATCTTTATCTAAGTAATTACAATTTAATGATTTAGCAAACTCTACTGCAAACTGCTGTTTTCCTACACCTGATTGACCAGCAAAAATTAATGCTCCAGGTATACGTTGTAACCGCATTGCTTTTTGTAACCATTCTTTAATTGATGTATTACCAACTAAGCTATTTAATGACATGATTAGTAATAGGGTAGAGTAGATTAATTTTAGGTAATATTACTTGACAAACTTCTTGGAAAACAGCTTTTTCTTTATCAATTGTATTGATTATAAAAAAACGTTCGGGAAATTCTTTTGCTAAACTTAAATAGCCTTCTCTAACCCTTTGATGAAACTCTTTTTTTTCATTTTCTAAACGGTCTTTGCTACGTTCTGAGCTAGGAGAAAGCATTCTTTCATTTGCTAAAGGGACAGGTAAATCAAAAAGTATAGTGATATCTGGAATAAGTGAATTTGTGGCAATTTTATTTAATTCTTTTATTAATGGCTGTGATAACTTACGCCCAAAACCTTGATAGGCTAGGGTTGCATCTGTATAGCGATCAGAAAGAACTATTTGGTTTTTATCTAATGCTGGTTTTAATGTTTCACTGACATGTTGAGCGCGGTCGGCGGCGTAAAGCAGTAATTCTGTTGTGGCGGATAATTGATGATTTTTATTATCTAATAAAATTTGGCGAATTTGACTACCGATTTTTGTTCCTCCAGGTTCACAAGTTACTAGGTGTGGTATAGAGTTGGCTGCTAGCAGTGCAGCCAACATTTTTATTTGTGTGGTTTTGCCACAACCATCAATACCTTCAAAAGTAATAAATAATCCTGGCATACTTAATTTATATTACTTAGCTGCTCCACTAGGAGTAGCACTATTAGAAGTAGCTGCTTGAGCTTCTTCCTTTGTGCCTTCTTCATCAATAGGAAGCTTTGAAATAACTCCTTTAGGAAGTGCAACTGTTGAAATTGCATGCTTAAAAATTAGTTGTTCCTGACTACCCCCATCCATAATGACAGAATATTTATCAAAACCTCGGATTCTGCCAGTTAGTTTAATCCCACTAAGTAAGTAAATAGTTACCTGTAAGCGATCGCGCCTTGCTTGATTAAGAAAAGCATCTTGCAAATTTTGTAAGTTTGTTTTTTCCATTGCTGTTCCCCTTAGGTTATTTTAATTTTGTTTGGGAAAATTCTTATATGACTAAAAACTACCAATAAAAAAGTTGGTTAAGCCGTTTTTTAGACATACTGCGAAAACTATCATAATATTTGGCAGATAAGCAACTAGTATCAGAATAAGATAGTTAACCCACTCTAGGTTTTATCAGCAAAAAATATTGCTTTAATCCTTAAAAATATAGAAAAACTAAAAAATTATATTTAAGGAAAAAGCATTTGGACTTTTAAGGAATTGTGATGAACACAAAAACTTTTTTATGCTAAAATAACGAAAATCGCTAACTCGTATTTATATCTAAAAATTACTTTAACCACATAGATAAAAATGAGGGAAATATGAGACGCTTTCTTATAGCTCTTTCTTTAGTTATACTACTACCTTTAATTGCTAATGCTTATACTTTAGTCTTAAAAGATGGTCGTCGTATTGAAGTTAAAGAAAAATACCGTATTGTTAATGATGTAGTTATCTTTGTCCTACCAGAAGGAAATCGCTTCTCTATTTCTTTAGATAAAATCAATATTTCTGCAACAGAACTAGCAAATGGGGTTGAATCAGGATCATTTATAAAAAGTTCTACTGAGCCTGAAAAAATAACAGACAAAGAAGCTACTAGTAAAACTACTATAGTAGATGAAGATCCAATCCTAGCTTCTCGTCCAACTGCACGTAAAATTACTAATAGCGATTTTGAAAAATACCGTGTGCGCCGTGAAGAAATGGTAAAGGATGCTGCTAATCGAGCTAGTACAAAACCAGAAGCAACTGCACCTGTACCTGATCCAGCAGCCGAAAGAGATGCTGCCTTTTTAGCAGAACGTCGGGAAAAAGAGAAAAATAGAGAAACTTATTGGCGTGGTCGCTCAAAAACCTTATTAACTGAACTAAGAGTGCAAGAAGAACAAATTGCAGCTTTAGAAGGGGAAGTGGAAAATAGTCGGCGAATTCAAACACCACCAAATGTTTCTGTCTACAATGCACCTGCTCCTTATATTTATCCTGGCCCAGGTGTTAGAATTGGCGGAATTCCAATAGGAATTGGGGGGAATGTCAATTCTGGTAGCAGTGTAGTTGTTATTAATCAAGGTCAAAATAATAATGGTCGATCTGTACAAGATCGCTTGATGGAACTTAGACTAAGACGACAAGAAACCATAATTCGCTATCAAGAAATGTGTGAAGAAGCTCGGCGTGATGGTGCTTTGCCAGGGTGGTTACGCTAATTGTCTTAAGTTTCAATATTTAGAATTATTAGCATTTTATTTTTCTTATAAAACTAAAGTAAATCTACTAGCATATAAAACTTGTCCCATAAAATTCTTTAACTCTTAATTATAAAAATACTATTGGAGAAACAACATGCGTATATTTGTAGCTTGTATATTGCTTTTTTGTATTAGTGTATTTGCTAACGCTCAACAACCTAAACAATTAACTAATGATGATTTTGTAACTGTAACTGCTAAAACTACTGATACTAATAGCACAGAAGAAGCAAAATTCTCTTTAATTACACTAGAGCGAAGCGGTTGTTTGGGCCCCTGTCCAGTCTATAAACTAACTGTTTATGGCAATGGAAAAGTGCTTTATAAGGGTGAAAAGAATGTCAAAATAGTTGGCGAACGAACTGCAAATTTAGAAAAAGAACAACTTGCACAGTTAGTAAAAGAGTTTGAAAAAGTAGGCTATTTTAACCTTAATGACAGCTATGAGGGTGGGCCAACAGATGGATCTTCAGCTACAACTTCAATTGCTATTGGAAATAGAAAGAAAACCATTAAACATTATCATCCATCTCCAGATTCTCCAAATGTCTTAAAAGAGTTGGAAAATAAAATTGATGCTATTGTTAATTCTAGTCGTTGGATACAAGAATAATTTTTTATGACAGATCCTATTAGGACAAAAGGTGTTAAACATCAAAGAAAAATAGTAGGGTTTCATACTGACGAAGAAAATCACTGGGTAGCTGAACTAGATTGTGGACATAACCAACATGTTAGACATAATCCACCATTAAGTTATCGTCCTTGGGTATTAACAGAGCTAGGAAGAAAGGAGAAATTAGGAGAAATATTAAACTGCCTAAAATGCCAAGATTCTTCAAATGATTTTTCTAGTCAAAATTGATAGATATAAAAATAAATTTTAACATTTGCAACATCAATAATTTATGAGTCCAATAACTCATTTTTTAATAGGTTGGTTAGTTGCTACTCCAAAAAAACTTACCTACCGAGAACGCAATATAGTTGCTTTTGCTGGAGTAATTCCAGATTTAGACGGCCTTGGAATAATTGCTGAAGTTTTAACTCAAAATAGTTCTTACCCTTTGCTTTGGTGGTCAGACTACCATCATATTTTAGGGCATAATATCGGCTTTGCCTCGCTAGTAGCTCTACTAGCTTTAATTTTTTCTAAACAACGCTTTTTAGTGGCTTTTCTTACTTTTATTAGCTTTCATTTACATTTATTAGGCGATTTAATTGGCTCACGTGGGCCAGATGGTTATCAATGGCCGATTCCTTATTTATTACCATTTTCTAACACTTGGCAACTTACCTGGTCAGGACAATGGGAACTTAATGCCTGGCCCAATTTTTTAGTTACAATAATTGCTTTACTTTTAACTTTTTGGCTAGCGCGTGAGCGAGGTTATTCTCCAGTAGGAATATTTTCTTACTCAGCAGACAAAAAATTTATTGATACTTTAAGAAATCGTTTTCCATTAAATTAAAAATCAACGACCTAGGAGAAAAATAAATATTAATGATAGAAAAACAAATAGCTCAATATGGTTCTTGGCCTTCGCCTATTAGTTCAGATCTTGTTGTTAAAGGTACTGTTAGACTAAAAACACCTGTTTATGATTCTGGAAAAATTTATTGGACAGAAATGCGCCCTAGTGAAGCAGGTCGTAGCGTTATTGTTCAACATTTAGCCGACAATACAACTCAAGATGTTATTCTAGCCCCATTTAATGCTAGAACTAGAGTTCATGAATATGGAGGAGGTGAAAGCTTAATTGTTAATGAAAAAGTATATTTTATTAATTTTTCTGATCAAAAACTCTATTTAGTTGATATAAATAAAGATAAAACTCCTCAAAGTATATCTACAAAAGATAATTGCTATTATTCAGACTTTGCGCTTGATAAAACGCGAAATAGATTAATCTGTATTCAAGAAGATCATACAAGTAGCGATCAAGAAGCCATTAACAGCTTAGTTGCTATTAATTTAACAGGTGACAGCCTGGTTGAAACTATTGCAAGTGGTAATGATTTTTATAGCTCACCCCGTCTTAGCCCTGATGGTACAAAACTAGCATGGCTTACCTGGCAACATCCCAACATGCCTTGGGATGGGACAGAACTTTGGATAGGCGAAATTGACGAACAAGGCAAAATTACCAATCTAGCAAAAGTTGCTGGCGGGAAAACCGAATCTATTTTTCAACCTGAATGGTCAGCTAGTAATACACTGTGTTTTGTGTCTGATAGAAGTAATTGGTGGAATCTTTATTGCTGGAAAAACGGTCAAATAGAAGCCTTATGTGAAAAACAAACTGAATTTGGACTTCCTCAATGGGTTTTTGGAATGAGAACTTATGGTTTTGCGGCAAATAATACGATTATTTGTAGCTATACTGAAAAAGGGATCTGGTATTTAGCTAGCCTCAACATAGAAACAAAAGAATTGAAAAATTTTAATATTCCTTACACAGAAATTTCTGATCTACATGTTGCTGATGGAAAAGCTTTTTTTGTTGGCGGCTCTCCAACTAAATTAAGAGAAATTGTAATGTTGGATTTATCTAGTAATGAAATAAAGATTTTACGTAAAACCAGCGATCTTGTCTTAGAAGATGAATATTTATCAATTCCAGAAGCAATTGAATTTCCAACAGAGCAAGGTTTAACAGCGCATGCTTTTTATTACCCCCCAAAAAACGCTAAGTATCAAGCCTTAGCAGAAGAAAAACCACCATTGCTAGTAAAAAGTCATGGTGGCCCAACCGCAGCAACTTCATCTGTACTAAGTTTGACAATTCAATACTGGACTAGTCGAGGTTTTGCAGTTTTAGATGTTAATTATGGTGGAAGTACAGGCTATGGCCGAGATTATCGCAGTCGGCTTAATAGGAGTTGGGGAATTGTTGATGTTGATGATTGCGTTAATGCTGCTAAATATTTAGTAGAACAAGGGCTGGCTGATGCTAAAAAACTGGCTATTGATGGTGGTAGTGCAGGTGGTTACACTACTTTAAGCGTACTAACTTTTCAAGATGTCTTTTCTGCTGGTGCTAGTTATTATGGAGTTAGCGATCTAAAAGCCTTAGCAGAAGATACTCATAAATTTGAATCTCGCTATTTGGACAATTTAGTTGGAGCTTATCCACAAGAAAAAGAGCTATATCATCAGCGATCACCAATTAATTTTGTTGAACAACTTTCTTGTCCAGTGATTTTGCTTCAAGGTTTAGAAGATAAAGTAGTACCTCCTAATCAAGCAGAAAAAATGTTAGAGGCTTTAAGAGAAAAGAAAATTCCAGTTGCTTATGTAGCTTTTGAAGGTGAACAACATGGTTTTCGTCAAGCAGCAAACATCAAACGAGCCTTAGAAGCAGAATATTATTTTTATGCCCAAGTTTTTAAATTTGCTGTTGTTGATGATATCGCTCCAGTAACAATAGAAAATGTAGAAAAACTTTAGGTTAATGTATTTCTTTTGAAAGAAAATTGGAGGTTAATATGAGTGTAGTAATAGATGATGAAATATTACAAACAACTAGAATGACTAAAAAAGAGTTGTTGCAAGAAATAGCTATAATGTTGTTTGAGAAAGAGAAATTGACTTTGGGACAAGCTAGCAAATTGGCAGGAATTAACCAATTTAATTTTCAGCATTTGTTAGCTAGCCGTAACATCTCTATACATTATGGAGTAGAAGATTTTGAACAAGATTTAGCAACATTAGAAGGATTAAGAAAATAATGTTGGTAGTTAGCAACAGTTCACCAATAATGAATTTAGCTGCTATAGGACAGTTAAGATTACTTGAACAACTTTATTCAAAAATAATAATCGCTCAAGCTGTTTATAAAGAGGTAGCATTAGAAGGGGCAGGATTGCCTGGAGCAGATGAAGTAGATAAATTTACATGGATAGAAACGCAGGTGGTTAAGGATACATCTAAAGTATTTTTGCTAAAGTCAGAACTAGATTTAGGAGAATCTGAAACAATAGCCTTGTCTATAGAACTAAAATCAGATTTATTATTGATGGATGAAAGATTAGGAAGGGCAAAAGCCTTTAGTTTGGGTTTAAATTGTGTTGGAATTTTGGGAATATTGATAGAAGCTAAAAAGCAAAACTTTGTTACAGAAGTTAAGCCATTAATGGATGATTTAATAAACAAAGCAGGTTTTTGGATAGATAAAAAACTTTATACAAGAGTTTTACAAGCAGCTAAAGAGTAAGTTTGATCTTTATATTAACTTATTGATTTATAATAGTATTAGTGCTAATTGTGGTTAGCCACAGATAGCACTAATAGGAACTCCGCAAGCTTGGACAGAATATTTCCACTTAGTCCATTGTAGTAGCGCACGTATTAGAAAAACTTACCTTAATAGATACTTGCTTTATGAAAAACATAGCTAAGTATCTACAAAAAATTTTCACAACAACAAATAAAAAAATACTGATTTTGTCAGTGTTATTTTTAGTTTTAGCAATTGCTTTAACAGCAGAGTTTTTTCAAATAAAAAGACAAACTCAACAAGCATTAGTTAAAGCTAAAAATACTTTGTTTGAGCAAAATATTGTCAAACATCGTCAAGAATTTTGTAAACCTATTAGTCAAAATGTTAGCTTACTACAAAATACTAATAAAACTCACACCATTGCTTATTACCGAGATAATTATTTTGTTGCTACTAGTGCGGGTTTAATAAAATATTCTGCTAATGGTCAAAAGCTTCTTTCTTACAATAACTTAACAGAATTATCTGAAGCTGTTTCACTTGCTACTTGGGCAGATAAACTTTATATAGGCACTCGTTCACAAGGTTTATTAGCTTTTGATGGACAAGAATTTAAGAAATATTCGTGGCCTGAGCTAAAAACAAGTGCTATTTCAGCTTTACTTAATGACAACGGACGTTTGTTGATAGGCACTTTTAATGCTGGGCTTTTAGAGTTTGATGGCGACAAGTTTTCAACGATAAAAATTGGTAAACAAACAGTAAAATCCATTACCTCCTTAACAAAAGAGCAGCAACAGCTTTATATTGGTACTTTTAACAGTGGTTTATGGATAGAAAATGCTACTAAATCACAACATTTTACTACTGCTGAAGGGCTAGCTTCTAATCGTGTTGTTGGAGTTGTTCAAGTTGATGATAAGTTAATAGTTGCTACTGATTTTGGTTTATCTATAGCTAATTTAGCTGATTTATCAAATAACGGACAAGTTTTTCAAACTGCTATTACTTTGCCCACTTTATCAGGAATTACTAGCAATGATCAGCAATTGACGCTAGTTCAAGATAATGGTCAGCTTTGGCAAGTATCATTAGAAAATCTAGTCACCAAAAACTTAAAACCAGTAAATAAAATAGATACAGCTAATGCTCATATTGTAAAACTTGGTGATCAAACTTGGTTAGCTAGCGACAACGGACTTTGGCAGTTAAATAAAAATAAGCTTGTTGCTTTTGGTCAAGCTAATGTTAATAGTCTTGCTAGCAATTTAGTTTCTGCTTTAGCCGTTGACCATGTAGGACGCTTATGGATTGGTTATTTTCGTAATGGCATAGATGTTTTCTCTTCATCAGGCAGTAAAATTACTCATTTAGAAAATGAAAACTTAAGAGAAATAAATCATATTGCTGTTAGAGAAAAAAAAGTTGTTGTAGCAACTTCACAAGGATTATTTAGTTTTGATCAAAATTTTCGTAGCAGTCGCCTAAGCAAACAAAATGGATTTGTAAACCACAATGTTACTTGTAGTTATCAAACTTCTGATTCTGAAAATCTGCTGCTAGCCACTGCTAAAGGTTTAGCAATTGGTAAATCAGATAAATTTTCTTTGCTTACAACTGTTCAAGGTCTTCCAAGTAATAGCACTTATAGCATTTCAACTTTAGACAAAAATATTTATGTAGCTACTTTAACTGGGCTAGCAAAAATTTCTAATGACAAAGTAATTCGCACTTACAAAGACGCTAATTCCAACTTAAAGAGTAATTGGATTACAAGCCTACAAATAGCAAACAAACAACTTTTTATTGGTACTTATGGCGGCGGAGTTTATCAGCTAATGCCTAATGGGGAACTCCGTAGCTTTGTTCCTGAAATTGGACGTTTAGCCGTCAATCTTAATGCGATGTTTAGCGACAATGAACGCCTTTATGTAGGCACTCTTAACGGCTTATGGATTTATCAGCTAAACAATCAACGTTGGCATCAAGTAAAAATACATTTAGATAATGTCTTAAGCATTACAGGAAGTAATGACAATATTTATGTTGGAACTACTAACGGTATTGCAAAAATAACAAAAAATTTCTTTCAACAAATAGAAAACTAGAGGACAAGTTTATGAGTCGTAGAACTCTATATTTAGCACTTGTTATTACATTGATTTTAATTGGTTATTGGCCGATGTCTAGAATTTCGGCTCAGTCAGGCGTGTTGCTGCCTACAAATATAACTAATCAACCAGATGTTCTTTCTTTATCTGTGATGAATGTTGATATTTTGATAGATAACCAATATGCAAGAGTTAAAGTATTACAGATTTTTGATAATCATTATGGAACAGTTTTAGAAGGCAAATATACATTTGGGTTGCCCACCACAGGAACAATTTCTGATTTTGCTATTTGGGAAAATAATGTGCGTATTCCTGGGGTAATTATGGAAAAACGCCGAGCAGAAGCCGTTTATGGCGATCTTACAAATGCAAAAGTTGACCCAGGTTTGTTACAGCAAGATGATGAGCATGGCGGTAGTTCTGCTTTTTCTGTAAAAGTTTTTCCTATTCCAGCTTATGGAAGTAAAAGACTAGAGTTAGAGTATACAGAAAACTTAGAAGTGGAAGAATTAACTAGCCGCTTCTCTTTTCCTCTTAAGCCTGAATTTGGTTATAGCCAAGAAGTAGACGAGCTAAACATCCATATAACCATCTTAAGTAACACACCAATTGCAGAAATTATTTCGGAAAACTATAAAATGCAGGTGCTAAAGTCTACTGCAAATGAATTTGAAGCAGTTTACAAAGCAAAAAACATTGAGTTAGAAGAAGATTTAGAATTAAGTTACAAGCTAAATGTTGCAAAAAATCAGCTTAATGCTATTGCTTATCGTGCGCCAGAACATATTTCTGCTTATGACCTTAGAGATCCTGCTTTAGCAAAACCAAATCCCGACGGATATTTTCAAACTTTAGCAGTCTTTAATGAAGAAGCACAAAAATCATCAAGTAATGTGTTAATTTTGCTAGATACTTCTTTGTCAATGTATGGTGATAAATTGGTGCAAGCTGTTTCTGCATTGGAGCTATTTCTAAATAGCTTAACTCCGCAGTCACAATTTAATTTAGTTCTTTTTAATGAAACTGTAACACCTTTATCTAACAACCCTTTACCAGCAACAAAAGAAAATATTGCCAAAGCCATGTCATTTGTTACAGAGTCTTGGCTTTATGGTGGTACAGATTTACATCAAGCTTTATCAACATCACTTAAATTAATAAATGCTTTCCCCACAGGAAATAAAAACATTATTTTAATTTCTGATGCTAACTCAACTATAGGCCAGCTACAAAAATCAAAAATAGTTGAAGAATTTAATAAAACTAATAGTAAATTGCAAGCCAGACTTTTTGCTTTAGGTTTAGGTAGCGATGCAGCTAACAACCTGTTAGAGCAATTAGTTAAAGACTGCAATGGCTATGCTCTGTCAATGCGTGAAACAGAAGACATCAATTTTCCAGTAAAAAGTATTATTGATAAAACACAGAAATCAAATATTTCTAATTTAAGTTTTGAAGAAAGCGACAAGAATTTTTATCAAGTTTATGCCACTAGCGATAAAAACACTTTTGATCAAAGCAGTTATAGCTATGTTGGACGTTATCGCAAGCCTCAAGCGCAAGCAACTGTTAGCGTTAAAGCTTTTTTAGGCAATCGTCCAATAAATTTATTTAGTAATTTATTATTGCCAGAGTTTGACGATACACATGCACAATTACCAAGAATTTGGGCCCGTGCTAGAGTTGATGCACTACTTAGAGAGATGGATCTTTATGGGGAGAGAGAAGACTATATTGCTGAGATTATTAGACTTGCCCAAAAATATAAATTTGTTACTCCCTACACTTCTTTTATTGCTGCACCTAGGGCGTTACTTCGTCCTCGTTTAATTCAGCCAGGCGATCCAGTAATTCGAGTTAAAACAGATGAATCTATCAAAGCGGTTTTTGCTGTCTTGCCATTTGGCGAAACTCTCCCGCTAAAATATTTAGCAGAAGAAAATGTTTGGGAAGGACGCTTTTTTGCTCCTGCTGATATGCCTGATGGATCTTATAAGTGCCGATTGTTGCTAACAGATAAACACGGACAAGGATTTCAAGAAGAAAAAAGCTTTGTTATTGATAGCCACGCGCCAAAACTAGAAGTAAAACTAGCTAAAACTACTTTGCAAGCTGGCGATGAGCTAATCATTAAAGCTAATGCCGACAAAGACACAATTAGATTAATTGCTAAACTTTCATCTTTAACACCAATAAATTTACGTTGGTCAAATAAAGAGCAAATTAATATAGGTAAATTACAGATTCCAAATGATTTACCGGCTGGAAATTATACTCTTAGCGTAATTGCTGAAGATGGGGCTTATAACCAATCTAGCCAAGACATTAACCTAGTTATATTACCTAGATAGTAAAGAGAAAATTATGAGCGGAAATAAGAAAAGATTATTGCTAATGATGGGCTTAATAATAGTTATAACTATTCCAGTAACTAAAATGGTTAGCCAAAATACAGCAGAAAATAAAGAGCAAACAAATAATAATAAAGTTGTTAGAGATGAAGTTACTCAAGCTATAGAGTCAGCTATTTATAATCAAGCGGATTTTTTTGCTACTACAGCACTTGTTCCTTATCCTACGGCAACAGCACGTAACCAACTTTTAGCAGTAGTTAAACGCTATCCAAAAGAGCCAAGCGTTTATAAACAACTTTCTCAACTAGAAATAGAATTAGGGAATAAAGATGCAGCAGAAAAAGCATTATTAAACTATGTGTCTTTATCTGAAAATAGCCAAACTACCTTAACTGAACTAGCCAATTTTTATCAAGAACAAGCTGAATTTGTCAATCAAGCAGACACTCTAAATAAAATGCTAGATTTAGCCCCAGATGAAGAACGACCTGATATTTTAGATGAACTTGTTGCTTTGGCTGATAAGCATAAAATAGATAAATATCTAGGAGCTAAATTTTATAAAGAAGTAGCTAGTCGTCATCCTGATAATTTAGAAATTTTGGAGAAATATTTAGATAAATTAGTCACAGATAAAGAATATAAAACTGCTCTAAAAATAGTTGATTCTTATAGACAAAATATTGCTGATAAAGATCAATATTTTCTTAAAAAACAAGTTGATATTTTGTTAGAAACAGATGATTGGCAAGCTGCTAAAGAGCTTTATATCAAAAATTTTGACCCATTTTGGCCTGATAATATTAAACAATCTTTTTACTATGAAGTGCTGTCTGATAATGACCAGTTGCGGGCATATGGACAAGAGCTTCGTGCTAAATTCCAAAAAGATCCTTCTAGTTTTGATTTTGCAATAAGGCTAATTGATTATTGTAATTACAACTCTGAGCAAGACCTAAGTTCATATGTCTTTTATAAATTAGAAGAGTCACGTAGCCAAAACAACATCGCTTGGACAAGTAAAGAGCTAACTATTTTAGCTCGTCTTGCATTAAAAAAAGGAGAAGCCGAACGAGCATCACGCTATGTTTATACACTTTATAATCAAGGGGAGTTAAAACCTGGTAGTGAGCTAAGAGGACAACTTCTTTATCAATTATTTGAAATAGTTATGGATTCTCAAAACCAAAGATTACCTGTAACTACAGGCAATCTAAAGTTTTATCAAGAGGTTGCTAATGCTGATAGAAATCCTGGAGTCATTGGAGGCATTCTTTCTTTAATTTTTTCTGATAGCAAGCCTCAAGAAAAGTTTGCTGAAGCCGAAACAAATGCTATTCACCATTTTAATCAGGCGGCTGCTTATAGAATCTTTTTAACTTATAAAAAAGAATTTCCTACCTCTCCACAACTAGCACAAATGTATTTAGATATTATTCGTTTTTATACTGAAAAAGGCAACACAGATATAGCTGATAAAACTTTACAAGACTTTGAAAATCGTTACAAAAAAGCAGAAAAATTTCCTGAAGTAGCAATGAAACTAGCGGATGTTTATATTCTAAATAAAGATAGGGAAAAAGAATTAGCCGTATACCAACAAATCTTAGATTATTTAGGAAAAAATGCTAGAACAGGAAGATTATTGAAAACTGTAAAACACAAAGAAGTTAATCAAAATAGCTACAACGAAGACGATGAGGAAAAACAGACGACTATTGAACCTCCAATGTCTGAGCCAACAAAGGTTGCACCAACTACCGAATTTGTAGAACTTAATCCAGGGCTAAAAATTACACAACCAAAGTCTGATAATGCAGAATATTATTACTATGAAGAAGCACAAAGTTTTGAAGATTATTTAGTAGAGCCACAAAAAATTGACTATAGCACAGTGCTAAACCGCTATATTTTTGCTTTAGATAAAGAAAATCGTACTAAAGAAATTATTGAGTTATTTAATAGAGAGATTAAAAAATATCCTAAAGAGTCAGGTCTTTATGAACAGTTACTGCAATGGTTGGGACAAACAAACTTAGTTGAAGACCAATTAGCCATTTACCAAAAAGCTATAAAGCAATTTCCTACAACACTTTGGCATGACCGGCTAGCACGTTGGTTGATTAGTAAAGAACGTTATCAAGAATTTGCTAGTTATTCTCAAGATTTGGTAAGCAAGTTTGATGATAAAGAAATAGAAGACTACTTAAATAAGTTTGTGACAGATTATAGAAGTTATAGCAAGTTTTATGATGAGCTATATTTTTCACTTTACCAAAAAGCGCATAATCGTTTTCCCCAAAATCATCAGTTTGTAAGAGGTTTACTAGATTACTATGTTGTTCATAAACAATGGGATAACTGGCAAGCCTTAATTGGGCGATATTATTTTATTTGGCCTGAAGTTAGAAATGAATATTTGAGTTATTTATCAAAAAATGATCAGCTAAGAAAATATTTAGCTGATGCTCAAAATAAATTAGTTAACAGCACAGATATCAATAATTTATTGCCTTATAAGCTTTTTCGTGCTGATGCAGCAATCTGGCTATGTAATTATGAAGAAGCCATTGACGCTTATAGAGAGCTAAACCGCCTTTACCCAGGTAATCAAGATTTTGCTCAACAACTAGTAGGCTTAACACGCTCATTTGGTCAAGTGCAAAGGAAGTTTTTAACTGAAGCCACAAATGTACAAATTAAGCAAGTTAGTCTTAGACCCGGACTATCAGGAGATCGAGTTATTGCTGGCGAACTTTATGCAGAAACTAATGATTATCAAAAAGCTAAAATAGAATGGTCAAAGCTTTTAGAATTAGGTAAAGATAAACAAACTTATTTAGATACAGCAACAATATTTTGGGATTATTTTCAATATGATGACGCGCTAAAAGTAATAGAAGCATTACGTAAACAAAAACAAGATAATACATTACTTGCTTTTGAAATGGGTGCAATCCTTGAGGCTAAACATCAATCTAACAGCGCAGTTGCAGAGTATATTAAAGGAATTGCTAAAGATAATGAGCAATATAGTAAATGCCGTAGGCGGTTAGCAACACTTTATGGACGTGAAAAACTAACAGCAGAAATAGAAAAAACTTTTTCTCAAGAATTAGCTAGAACTAAAAATTCAGATGAACTTGTTTTAGGTTATGTGGAAGTTTTAGAACTTGCAGAAAAAAAAGATTTAGCTAGCAATTTACTAAAAAAAGCTATTTATCAAACAAAATCAATGGGATTTCTTAAAAAAGCACGAAGCTTTTTTAGAGAGATGGAAGACCAAGACAGCGAAATTGCAACCATAAAGCAATGCCTTAAATATAGCCGTTCATACAAAGAAGATATTTCTTGCCGATTACAATTAATTTCACTTCACCGAGAGCGAGAAGAAAAACAGCAAGTTATTAAAAACTTACAATTTTTAATTGCAAAATACCCTTTTAATTATGGTGTGATTGATGAAGTTGTTAGCAATTATTGGCATTTAGGCTTAACTAAACAAGCTATTAATACATTAAATCAAGCTATAAAAAATAGTCGCGGACAATTTCGCTACCAACTTACTCAGCGTTTAGCTCAACGTGAGTTAGAGCTTAATAACACAAAAACAGCACAAAATCTTTTAGAAAAACTTTTTGAAGAAGATAAACTTGATAGCCAAGTTTTAGAGACTTTAACAAATCTTTATATAAGAACAGAAAATAAAAAAGCTTTAGAAAAAGCTTTAGCAGAAGGGTTAAAAGCTGTTGAGTCTCAAGATATGCACATCAGAGATTTAAGGCTTGAAATAGCTTATTTTCGTCAACGAATGATTGATAAGTTTACCCAAATTAAAGATTACAATGCAGCAATTAAACAGCACATTGAAATCATTAACCGTAACCCAGAAGATTATTACAAACTAGATCTTGCTATTGAATACACTGAAAAATATGGTGGAGGAGATGAACTAGCTGCTTATTATAAAAAAGTTTTTGAGCAAGCTTATAAAAATTATCGCTGGGCGGTTGTGTTAGCTAGAATTTCCAAATCTAAAGGTGATTTAGAAACTGCTATAAAATATTATCAAGCTGCAATTGATAACCAACCAACCAAAGCAGAGCTTTATAGCTCTTTAGCTGAAATTTACAAGGAAAAAGAGGATTTAACACTTGCAATTAGCACAGTTAATAAGGCTATAGAGCTTTCTAATTATGAAGTTGTTTATGTTAAACAAGCTATTGAATTACTAGATTTAGCAGGCCGCGAGAGTGAATCTTTAGCATTAAAGAGCAAAATACCTATAGAAAAAAATAAAGAAAATATTCAAAACAACCAAAATAAAGTAGCATCAGGATTTGATCAAGCAGAACAATTAAGAAATACCAATGAGAAAGAAGCTATCAACCTTTATAGAAAAGCTTTTGAAGCATTATTAGCAGATCCTTATAAGGCTTCTGAGATCAACAGTTATAAGTTGCAAAATTATATAGAAGTAGTTCATAAGGAAGATTCTTTATCTAAAATTTTACAAAGCTTCTTACAGTTGAGAGATAAATTAATAAAAGAAATACAAAAAGAAAATAGTTATGATGCAGCCAAAGCAAGAAGTTTATTAGAAATCATAGACGGCGTTTTACCAAGTTCTATTGCAAACATAGCAGAAAATTCTGCTACAGGAGATGAATTAAATGAGCTATATAAAACTTTGACAAGTTTGATAAATGCTGAAGTAGTTAAAGCTAATAGTAACAGTAGTTTACAACTGGTAGAAAATATTATTTTGTCCACTAAGTTTTTAGATTTGCAAGAATATATTTTGTTAACACAGTTAAGAACAGGGTATAACAAAGGTGTCAATTATCAAGATAGGTTTGGAAAAATAATTAATTTTTATGAACTAAGTGGAAATTATCAAAAAGCACTTAAACTTTTAGAAAAAGAAACAGAGATTCCTAAAGCATTTGATTTAATATATTTACAACAAATAGTGAAGTTTAGCTCATTACTTGGAGATACAAAAACAGAGCTAAAAGCTTTGCATCGTTATTTTCAAGAAAATAAGTCTAACCCAGACGCAGAAAATGACCCTTTGGTAGAGCGTTACTTAACGCTTCTTTATCAAGGTGATAAAAATGATCAACAAAAGTTAGTTGATTTAACAAAAACACACTCTGTTTATCAAAAACAGTTAATTAATTTTTTAATAGCTAAGAATGAAAAAACATTAGTTCATCAAGCTATAAAAGCTACAAAGTCTGATAAGCTTTGGCAAGATAGCTATAACGCAGAAATAAGCCTTCAACTAGAAGATTATAATGAGCAAAATAAACAGTATTTTGACCATAGTTTAAATTTTCAAAAAGTAGGGAATTTAATCAAAATTAAGGCTAATGAAAAAAATCAATTAGTTGGTGATAAGTGGTTTGAAATGGCTAATACATATGGTCAATGGCTCTATAAAACATCTATAAAAACAATTACAGCAGATAGACTTTTACCGGCAAATATAGAAAGGCGACCACAAGACGCGCTAGAACAACAAAAATTAGGTCATTGGTATTTAGCTCAAAAAAATACAGAAAAAGCTCTTTCTTATTTACTTAATGCTCAAGAAATGAGTGCTAATTCTGCTGAAATTTTAGCTGATATTGGATCAGCTTATTTTCTAAAAGGTGATAAAGAAAAAGCATTAAATTATTGGTTAAAAATCTTAAATAAAGATGAAACAAATGTTAATCAACTATGGCTTAGTACATTAAAAAAACATGGACTAGTAGAAAAAGCACGAGAAGAATTAAAAAATAAGTTAATAGAAAATAAAGATGAAAAAACACCTGAAGAAATTAAATCTTATCTTTATTTACTTGCAAATTCATTTAAGGAAGAAGGTGGAAAACTTAATAGTAACCAAGCTAAAGCACAAGCAGATTTTCTTGTAAATCTATCTAAATTAGAAACTTCCACAACACCAGAAATTATAATTAGAGAACAACTAGTTGCTATTGAATATCTTGCACCATTTTATGAATTGATGATTGAAAATAGCAGCAGGATTTCTAAGATAGATGTTGATTATGAGTATTTCAACAGAGCTAAGCTTGCAAAAGATTTAAGTTTGTTAGAGGAAGAACTAGATCACAATAAAATTTTCCAATCTAAAGAGCCTAATGCAACACAATATCAGTGGCAAAAAGAGTATTTGCATTTGCTACTTTCACAAAATAAAAATGACGTAGCACTTAAACTTACTCAAGAAATAGAAAAGTCTTTAGCTAATAAATATTTGCGTCCAGAGTGGTTAAGAGTAGCTGAAATTCAATTGATGCTACGTAAAGGACAAATCCAGCAAGCTTGGGAAAAATTGCTTCACTATACAAAAATAGAAGTTCAAAAAGACATTAAAACTATAGATGTTCCTAGTCAAACACGCTTGCAACAAGCTCTAAAACTACTAGCTGATAGAGATTTAGAAAAAGATAAACTATTAAAAGGATATTACTCACGTTGTTTAGCTTTAGAACAGTACACTTTGCCTAATTTAATAGGTTTAGCAGATGTTGTTTACCGTAGTGGAGATATAGATTTAGGGAATAAATTACTACAACTAACACTAAATTTTGTAGATTCTTACAAACAAGCAAAAGCAGCAAAAGAGCTTCTAAATCTTGAAATTATTAAAACTTATAGAGTTAGTGAAAAATATATTATTACACCTCCTGTTGTTTATGGAGATGAGACTGGATTTTCAAGTTTTAATGTTGGCGAAGCAATAGCAGAAATAGCTACTAAATATGGTCAATATAATTTAGCTATAGAACAGCGTAAACAACTTAAAATCTATGCTGGTGAAATTAATTCCATAGAATTAGCTCGTTTATTTGCAGCAAATAATCAAGTTAAAGAAGCTATGATTGAGCTAGTAAACTTTATTTCTGATAGAAAAGTCTCGCGCAAAAATCGTTGGTTAGCTGTGTCGCTAATTCCTACGATTGCAAAAACCAATCGTGAACTTTGGGCAGTGACAGAAAAAGTTATTGATAAAGAATTTAAGCTAGCTATTGAAGCAACGCGTTTGGCAAGTGTAGGCGAATTTTCTGCGGCAATTAAATTAATAAATGGACAATTTAACACTGTTGAAATGAAATTCTTTCAAGCAATTTTAGAAAGAAAGAATAACAATTTCAAAACAGCTTTAGCATTAATTAATCAAATTCCTTATGACTGCAAACCTTATGACTTTTTGCACGAAACTTCAGCGTTAAGGCAAAGAATTTATCTTTATTCAATAACTAATGCTCCAGAAGCAGTATTGGAATTAGCTAAAAAAGATAGCCAATTACAACAGTATTTTAGCAATTACTACTCAACAGAAAATCTTCTAGGAATGGGAAAAAATAGTTCTAGCGGCAATTTGCAACTCTTAAAAGCTATTGAGAGAAATCAAGAGTATAAAACAACCCTAGATTTATTAGCTTTGTCGGCTAATGCTGCTGAAAGTCTAGGAGATTTTGAGCTAGCAATAAGGTTTCTTAAAGCTATGCAACCAATAACAAATAAAGAAGTAGAAGCCAAACTACAAAAGCGGATTGATGATTTAACTTACCAAAAGGAAGCTAAATCCAAAAACAGCCAAAAAGTAGAAACTAGTTCTTTATCCAGATAAATAGAAAAGTGGTTATTATGAAATTATGGAAAGGTTTTTATTCAAGAATTTTTGCTTTTACATTCTGTTTTATGTTAGGAACAGTGATAGCAATATTAATTATTAAAACTCCTGATAAATTAAAAATAGTTATAAAAGAACCTGTTGAAAATAAACAGGTTAGTAAAGCTTATCCTAGCCCAGAACATATAGTTAGTTTGATTACTCATCCTGAGCCAATAATAAGACGAGGGATTTATCAAGAGCTATTTTTAAGGCCAAAAAAAGACAATATCTATTATGACTATCAAAGAGATATTGAATATCCTGAACGCGCCGACAATGTAAAACTAGAGTATATAAAGCTAGACAAAATATCAGAAACAGCCGTTATCAAATTTGTTCATTTAGGAAACCCTAGCGCGATTATTTTGCAAAAACAAATTAATGGATGGGTAGTAATTGATTGCCTTAGTAGTTGGGGAAAATCTTTTGATAAAAATTTAGATAGCTGGTTGCAAACAGTATCTTTAATTGAACCAAATGTTTATGAAATATTAGTTAGAGAAGTTACAACTGATGCTAGTAGTTATCATAGTCAATTAAGTATCTTGAAATTAATTAACAACCAGCTAAAAAAAGTTGGAGAGTTGCCAGAACTTGTTGTTAAACAACATCCTAATAAGAAAAAAGATTGGGCTGATATTAAGAATTTAACAGTTACTACTTACCAAAAACCTGATAATTCTAATCCCAATATTTTGCTAAACATCAAGCAAGAAATAATCCATTACATAGGAGAAGTACCAGAATATATATACTGGTCTGATATAGATAATTCTTGGCATACAGCTAAACAGCATTGGCATAACCGGGCTTATAAAGTTTTAGAGGTTATTGATCAAAAAGAAGTAGTTTTGCAATGGAGCAGTGAAAAACAATATTTTGTTAAAAAGTAGGTTGTTATGAAAATACATAAAATTTTAATTACATTCTCAGCAATAATTATTATTGTCACTTTACTTATTATTAAGGCTTATTCGGCTCGTAATGTCAGGTCGCTAGCAGCCGACTTTCCACGAGGCGTGCTAGTTTTTGCACAATTTAACGATTTACCCACAATGTTAAAAAGTTGGAATAACTCAGAACTTAAAGAGCGTTATTTGTCTAGCACAAATTATCAGCAATTTACAGAAAGACATTTAGGCAGAAAAATATCGGATCGTTTTACTGATCTTAGCCAAGGGTTAGGGATAGAAATTAATGATCAATTTTTGGATGAAATAAGCGAAAAACAAGCCGCTATAGCAATTTATGATATTGGTCGCTTAGATGTGGTTTTTATTGCTCCTTTAACAACAGAAAAATTTTTGCTTTCTAACTTACTTGCTAATAAAAGTAACTTTGAAGAAAACAAGCTAAAATCCGGTGCTAAATATTTTGTAAAAGAAATAAAAGTTGATCGAGAACGTCAAACACAACGGATAAGTTTTGCTTTAGAAAATGGCTATTTTATTTTGACTACTAATGAACAATTGATGATTCGTACTCTAACCAATGTAAGCAGCAAAATAACTTCGCAATCTACAGATAGATTAACTTCAGAGCCTACTTATCAAAATTTGATTAAAAAAATAACTCCTCACTATGCAACTATTTGGGTAGCACAAGAAAGACTGAATAAAGATTATTATTTTCGTAACTACTGGATAATGAAAAACTTAGATGAGCTAAAAAATATCCAAGCTGCAATTTTTGATATTGAATTAAAAGATAAAGAATGGCGTGAAGAACGATATTTTTTAACAAAAACAGACCTAACAGCTAAACAAATTCCTTCTTTGGAAGTAAAACGTATCAATAAATTTATTCCTGATGATCTGCCTTATCTAAAAATAGAGGCTGTAGATCAAGCAAATAAAATTTCTAAAACCATACATAACTATTTGTTTGATAATGACTTAGAACCAGCAAAAGCAACAAAACGCCACTCATATTATTACTATGCTGAAGCTGAACAATCCGAACCCTCGGATTATTACTATAATGATTATGTAGATTACTATTTATATGAGTATGATTTTAATAAACAGATAAATGATCCAGTAGATGCTGATGATTTAGAAATTACTCCAAAAACAAGTTATTACAAGCGTGCAAGTGTTTTGGAAAAACTTGATCAAATTTTTACAAATGCAAAAACTGTTGCATTACTTCAAGAACCACAAGCTATAGACGGGCCGCTATTTGCAGAATTTCATAAAGCAATTATTGTTAGTTTGGAAGATGCTGCAAATTTTGATCAATTAGCTTTTGAAACAGTAGTTTCTAAGCTAGCGTCTGATAGCACGATGATTGCAGGCAATAGCAATAATCTTTCTTGGCAAAATTTAAGCGGTCAAACCAGAGTTTTAACAATGC